>Ga0208485_1000266_pt1 | contig 15899 bp, 15 predicted proteins | sample LakMenEpi27Jul12_FD_150707 | JGI IMG/M metagenome (GOLD analysis project Ga0208485, IMG submission 150707) | Freshwater microbial communities from Lake Mendota, WI - 17JUL2012 deep hole epilimnion (SPAdes) | ecosystem: Environmental > Aquatic > Freshwater > Lentic | place: Lake Mendota, Madison... | reverse complement strand
CTCTATCCCAGCCAACCCCCACCCTCCACAGGTCACCAGCGCCGATTTGAGCCTAGAAACCCGACACGCCCCTAGAGAAACCCCCAGTCCTACGAACGCATGTTCGAAAATCCTGTGCTAGGTTTCGCTTCCCCCAAAAAGGGGAAGATCCAAAGCCAATCGCACTAACGGCCGCAGCAGCCCCACTACCGCAACCCGAAGTTCATGTCACCGCTCGACTCTAAAAGCAGCCAGCAGCGCTACTTAGAGCCATTTTTTGTCAGTGACTGCAAGTAATTTAACCGTTACTAGCTAGCAAGATGTAAGGAAAACAGTGTCAAATAACGAAAAGCAAGACGAGAAAGAACTTTGGCAGCGCATTCCAAATACCGAAGGTACTGAACGTGCCGAAACTTTTGTTGCACTCAGTCACCTGGCCTATGACCGCGGCGATCACAAAGCATCTCTTGCGCTTTGCGAAAGTGCTCGCGAGATTTATGAACAGTTAGGTGCCGAGACCAGCACAGCAGCCCTGATGCATGTTTACGAAGGCATCTCGTGGTCGCTACGCAAACTTGATCGCGACGAAGAAGCAGCAGAGCTAGCACTTCGCGCAGTTGATCTCTTAAAAGAAGATCAACCATCTGAGGCTGCCGACATGATGCGCGATGCTGGTCGTTTCTATTTCGCTGCCGGCAAGTATGAGAAGTCTCTACAGTGCCATCAAAACGCAATTGCTGAAGTTGATCCTGACACTACAGATTTCACAATGGGCATTGATTCATATAACTGCGGCTTTGCCTTGATCCGCCTAGAGAAATATTCCGAAGCTTTGCCATACATGACAGCTGCTCGCAATTATTTAAAGAAAGCTAAAGAACCCGAAAAAGTCTATTACTGCGATGAGTATCTAGCAGTTGCTTATATCGAACTGAAAAATGGCGTTGAAGCGACAACCCATGCTCAAAAGTCTTTGGACTTTGCTCAATCTGCCCAAAAAGAAGCGTTAGAAACTTGGGCTCGCTATCGCCTTGGTTGCGCCAAAGTATTACTTGGCGAATTCGATGAAGCCGAAGATCACCTGCGTCAAGCACTAAGCATGAATGTGCATTCCCGAGATACTGATTGGGATTTAGCGATTGAACTTGAAAACGAGATAGCAAATATCCTCGTAATCAAAGGTCGCGTTTCTGAGGCCAATGAAATTAAGCGCCGCATCGCAACTATTGAGGACACAATGAAGGATCCAGAGTGAGAATGATTAGGATTCGAACCAGCAAACGAAAGGCTAACTAATGAGCGACATCACCTGTCCTGGCTGTGGCAAGGCATTTAAAATTGATGGATCTGGCTATGCCGAGATTCTCAAGCAGGTCCACGACAAAGAGTTCGATAAAGCCATCAACGACCGCCTTTCACTCGCTGAAGCCGATAAGAAGAGCGCACTTGAACTTGCTAAAGCCAGCAAAGATGCCGAGATCGCAAAGCTAAAGGCTGACCTTGATGCGAGCGCGGTAGCAAGCAAACTTGCTGTTACTGAGGCAACGGCCAAGCTTGAGAAAGAACGCGACAAACTCGCTAACGACCTCAAGTCAAAAGAATTCGAGCAAAAGATTCAAGAGAACGCACTTAATGAAAAGTACCAACTTGAACTAAAAACTAAAGATGAGCAGATCGAGTACTACAAAGACCTAAAGGCGAAGCTTTCAACCAAGATGGTGGGCGAGACCCTAGAGATTCACTGCGAAACCGAATTCAACCGCATTCGCGCAGCCGGCTTTCAAAATGCCTACTTCGAGAAAGATAACGAAGTTAAAGAAGGCAGCAAAGGCGATTACATTTTCAGAGACTTCACTGATGATCAAATTGAGACGGTCTCAATTATGTTTGAGATGAAGAATGAAAATGACACCACGGCAACTAAGAAAAAGAATGAAGACTTCTTAAAGGAGCTAGATAAAGACCGTAACGCCAAAGGTTGCGAGTATGCGGTTTTGGTTTCATTGCTTGAGCCAGAGAGCGATCTATATAACTCCGGCATCGTAGACATGTCCCATCGCTACCCAAAGATGTATGTGGTTCGCCCTCAGTTCTTTATCCCGATCATCACTATCCTTCGCAATGCCGCACAGGGCGCTGTTTCTTCCAAGAAAGAGCTGGCTCGTATGAAGGAACAGAACATCGATGTTTCTAACTTCGAAGAAGAGCTAGAGACCTTTAAAACCGCCTTCGGCAAAAATTACCGCTTAGCAGCTGACAAGTTTGCAACTGCTATTGCCGAGATCGATAAGACCATTGATCACTTACAGAAAACCAAAGATGCCCTGTTGGGCTCTGAAGAGAACCTACGCCGAGCCAATAACAAGGCTGACGAGCTAACCATCAAGAAGCTAACTCGCAATAATCCAACTATGGAAGCCAAGTTCAAGGAGCTAGAAGCACCGAGCGGTTCCAGCGAGGAATAAAAGATTTAAGCAACCAAAAGTGGCAGTTTAATTGTTAGGGAGGCGCTGAATGATCAAGATCAATCGCAACATCACTGCTTCCCTAGCAATCTCAGCTCTCCTAGGTGGATTTATTGGTTGGCTGGTATCAAGCAAAAATCAGCCAAATCAAGTCCAACCAAATTCAGCGCTAACAGCATCAGTCAAACCAACTCAATCAGCGACCGAAGAAACCTCTGAAACCCTTGAAGATCCAAATCCCAAGAATCTTCCTGCCGGAAATATCTGGACATATAACTGCGAGATCCCGGTTCAGTTACCTGAGTCGTTCTATCTAACCTGCGCCGATGGCGGTTGGTATGTCTACAACATTAAGTGGCAAAGTTGGGGCCAAACCGAAGCTCAAGCAACTGCGATGTACTCAGAGAATGTTTGTGAGCCTAATTGTGCCGAAGGTTATCGAGTTGAAGCACCAGTTGAGTTAACGATCTCAACGTCAGCCAAACCGGGTAAAAAGATTTACCTAACTGACCTTGTAATGACTGCTTCAACCAAGAAAAATTTCAATAGTGGCGACCGCAGCCTTACTTGGGATCTAGGCGAATTCGCGAAGATGATGGAATCAAACTAAAGACTTCAACGAAAGGTAGAAAAGAATGAAATCGCAAGTAATTCTCGATGAACGGGTGATGGATTTTCACTTGGATGACTTCTAAGGTGTACGAGTATGGTGGCTGAGAATCCAATCAATCAAGAAATTGTTGACGTATATCTGAAGAAATTAAAAATTATGGAAAGTCAGATAGCCAAGAATATCAAACTAGCATTTTCGCCAGATAGTAAAAGTAGTGAATCCCCAACTTTGCAGTTCTTTAATTGGCTTGAAAGTGATTTTAATTATCTTAATGATCCAATTTTATTTCAATTTAGTAGGTCAGCCTTGTTTAGTATTTATTTCGAGCACTCAGTAGACCGGGTTTCATTTAATGCTATTGAGTTTCCAGCAGTTATCCAGAATCTAGATCCAAAGCGTAAATTACCCACGATTGGGACTCGTAATATAATCTCAGAATTAACTAGTTCTCGATCAATTATTCCAAACCTGGTGCAGAGAGTTGGTGACAAGCAGATAAAGAGTGCCATAGTGGTAAGAGGGTCAATGCATCAAAATAGCCGCCAGTACCTGATGAGCCTTTTTCGCGAGCCCGAGTATGAAGAAATCTTGAAGGCTCTTTGGTTTGATAGAAAGATTTGGTGGCGAGATTTAACAATATGGCCGCATAACACTTGTAAACGCTGTGGCCAGAATCTTGGTCATCCCGTCTCGAAGGTAATAGGTATTGGACCCGAATGTGGTGGCCATAAATATGAAACAGATGAAGAATTTATTGATGGTTTTAGAGAAGTGGTTTTCAACTTCAAGAAGTCAAGGTTTTTTCAAGTGCCAGCAGAGCAAAACCCAATTATTCTTGTGCGTATGGATGAGATTCTTAGCAAAATGAATAGATCACGTTAAATCTGATTGTAGGCTCTGATTACAAAATGGAGAATAAAGAGCTACATAAGTTCTTGAGCGAACTTAATCTGTAACCCGAGGGGGAGTGAATAACATGCCTAGCAATGTAAACGCTGCGACCTATCTCGAAATTAGATTAGTTCAAGAAATATGCACTCTTAAAGGCCTTGATTTCAAATACTCCGCAGATCTGGCTCAATGTAAGGTACTAATTAATAAGAGCTATGGAGCAAGCGCAGCAAAAGAGATTGCGATTCAGGAGTTACGATTAACGAAATCACTCGATACTTTTGTTGATAAAACGGGTGAGATAGAAAAGGCCAATCAGTCGAGAATTATCGACTTTAACTGGACTGGGCGAAACGATATCGGCAAGAGAGTTGCAGACGTCGAGTTAGTTTTAGAAAATTCTAAAGTTTTTCCGATTTCAGTAAAAAGTGGTGGCAAGGGAACCGAGAGAAATCTTGGTGGACGTTCTCTCAAGAAAATATTGGGATATGACGCAGATGCTGTTCTCGCCAAAATGCGTAAGGAAACGATCGAGAAGCTAAAGGCACAATTCGCAGGGGTTTCCTTTGGTGGTACCTTTCCATCAATTAGAAAGGCGGTTAAGGGGCATAGTTCTGAAAGTAAAATGCGTGAGCTTGCTGCCGAAGTTGGGAAGAAGTATCAATCAATTATTGCGGATGAATTGATAGATGCTTGGAATAAATCTACAGATAAGCAGAAGATTGATTTATTACGTTTTATAGCACTTCAAAATGATGACAAAGATTTAGGACTTGAGATATTCGTAGCCGAGGAGTCTGGTGGCCACTTCAAAGGCGTTCTAGATGTAAGCAAAGTCGTGGCCGCAGACCTGAACATTGCCCTCAATGTTGTTTCTGAGAAAGGCACTCTAGATTTTCAAATCAATGGAGTTACACATTGGCACTTTAATGTGAATTTCACCAACGGATTAGGACTCTCACCAATCGCAATCCGAGTGTTTACTGTCTAAAAAAGGGTTTCAGGTTCGATCGTCATTTCGAAATCCAGCGGCAACCAATTTGTAAGTTCCACGCAAGAAATCTGGGTATTTCCGGTTAACTTCTGAATCCGTGAGTTAACCCCAGGCAACCTAAGTAAATCAAGTAGCTCATCCCAGGAAACCTTTTGCTCAATGTTCTTTCTAGCCCTAATGATGTTTACGTGATTTTCGCCAACAAACTTATAGCCAGCCGGCACCAGGGCGCACCTTAGATTTCCAGAGCCAACGCTGCCGGTAATGCGATTTACGATAATCGCCGGCCCGGTCAGCACTTCATCTGTTGCCACGTATTGAGGCTTCTTTTCTTTCCCTTCATTGATCACAATCTCTTTTGAGTCCGTGATGTTATGAGCCCAAAGCAGTGGCACGGTTCCCTTTTCAGGCGTTGCCTTAAGCTTCTCTTTATTTGCGTTCCAAACCAAAGTGCCAGTTATCGCTTCGTAACCTAGGTGCCAAAGCGTGCTCTTATTTTCAAACTCACTTTCAATCAGCTTTGGTTTTTCCGAGAAGATCACTCGTGAGTTACTGGTTTTGCCAAGTGCGCCTAGATCGACTGTGTGCTTCTTAGAATTCTTGCCTTTCTTAATGGTGATCAACTGAACGGCAGTCTGAGCATCTAAGAAGAGGGAGTGATCGGTATAGATCTCAAGGAATTCAATTGAACCTTGGCTAAGAATAAACTTTCGCAACTTTTCAAAGAAAGCACCGTTATTCATTGATGGTGGCACTACAAAACCCAATGTGCCACCTGGCTTAAGTGCGCCTAGCCCTGCTGCAAAAAAGAGTGAGAAGATATTTGGTCGCCCACCTAGAACATCCTTGTAGCGTCCCTTTAGTACCGGATCTAGATTTCGCATTTCAAAGTAAGGCGGATTACCGATTACAACATCAAAGTCCTCGCGCCAAGGTTGATCAAGAGCTGATTGCTTCTTTAACTCAGCAAATGGCGCAACTTTCTTAGCCACCTTTAAAACCAGCGGATCAATATCCCAGCCAACTAAATCAAGCTTAGGTTCGATCTCATGACAGGTCTTTAAAAACTCAGCCGTTCCAACACCAGGATCTAGTACCCGCATACCTGGCTCAAACTCAATCTTGCTAGCTAGTTTTTCTCGCAACGCACGAGGTGTAATGAACTGACCCAGCGGGCTGCGCTCAGACTTTGGTCGACCTTCGAGATATTCAATGGTCTCAGGCGATAGCTGATCATCAGCCATTATCGATACCTCGCCCAAGTTGCATGCGCTAACCCTATAAGGAGCGACCGACATTCCAGCGTAAATAGAGCAATGGCTCAGGTCTTCACGGTGGCTATTACCTATTTTTGATGTGCCGTAGGAGTTAAGAATGCGGTATCCATTAATTAGCTTTTCATAAGAAGTTAACCAGTTCCTCCCTGTCTGTTAATTACGCCCGAGAGAAACTCGCGCATGAAAAAATTTCCGCTATCACTGATTGCCGTCTTGACCGCTTCCGCACTTTTTGCTGCTGGGCAACTACCAGCACAGGCTGATGAAGCCACCGTTAAAATCACTGAAATTTCATCTATCACTTCTGGTGATGGTGAAGGTAGTGCTGAGATTGCTACCTACCATGCCGGTTCAAAGCGAATTTTTGCAACCAATGGCGTTAAAAACACTATCGACATCTTTGATATTTCAGATGTAGCAAATCCAAAAAAGGTTGGCTCTGTTGAACTAAGCCCATACGGAAATGATGTTACAAGCGTTGCTGCCGGCAAGGATGTTGTTGTCGCTGTTGTAAATGTTTCTGACAAGTTCTCAGCAACTGGCGTACCAACTACTACCAACGGCAAGATCGTGGTCTTTGATACTGCTGGAAAAGTTCTAAGTTCACCAGATGTACTAGGCGTCTTGCCTGACTCAGTTACTTTCGCGCCAAATGGCACAACCGCGCTAGTAGCGATCGAAGCCCAGCCAGTCTGCGCTAAAGATGATCCAGCCACTTCTGCTAAGGAAGATGCTGACTACACCAAGGCATCTGACCCAGTAGGCGGCGTAACAGTTGTTGACCTAAGCAACCCAGCTTCGCCAGTTCTTAAGTTTGCTGGCTTTGATCAATTTACTGTCGCGGACATGCGCGCTAAGGGAATCGCTGTTTCATCAGTTGTAAACGATGTGTCAAAGGACTTCGAACCAGAATTTATCTCTGCCGCAGATAACAGTTATGCATATGTGACTATTCAAGAAGCGAATGCGATTGGAAAACTAAACATTCAAACCGCAACCTTTGAAGCCATCACCCGCGCCTTTGAATCTAAAGTTTCAAAAGTTGCTCGCGATACCAGCGATAGAGACTCTGGCGCTGGCCCACGCACATATGCAAATGTTGTTGGTGCCTCACAGCCAGACGCCATCGCTGGTTTCAAAATAGCCTCAGGTAACTACTTCTTAACTGCTAACGAAGGTGATGCTCGCGAATACACCTGTCTAAATGATGATCTACGTGGCGCTTCACTCAAAGTTGACCCACGCCGCTTTGCTAATTGGAAGACCCTTTCAGGCAGCGCTGCCCTAGGTCGCGCAAAGGTCAATCCAAATAATGGTGATAGAGATGGCGATGGAGATATCGACACCATTCACCTTCGTGGTTCAAACTCAATGACTATGTATCGCAATGGTTTAGCTCTTTGGGATACCGAAGATCTATTGGATCAGATTCAGATTGCAGCCTTTGGTGTGGCAAATATCAATGGTTCGCACTCGCTATCTTCTGATAAATCCACTATGAATTATGTTGGTCAAGATCGCTCAGATGATAAAGGCGCAGAACCTGAAGGCGTTGCTGTCGGAATGGTTGGCGATCGTCGCATCGCTGTCCTAGGACTAGAGCGAATGTCAGCACTTGCTGTCTTTGATATAACTCGGCCACTATCTCCAGTATTTATTGAGTGGTTACAGATGTTGCCAACCAAGGCAACGCCAGCAAAGGATGTTAAGTACTGGTCACCAGAGGGAATCGTATTTGTCCCTGCCGATAAATCACCATCTGGTAAAGCACTAATCATCACTAGCTATGAATTATCAGGTTCTCTCTCGATTCATCAGATTGAGCCACATAACTAGAGGCTAAAAAGTTAAAAGACCACCTCTGCGATATGCGGGGGTGGTCTTTTACTTGTAGCTCAATACTTGCAGAGCCACCTAGACTCTATCTATGAAGCGTTTCCCTTTCATCCGCATAGGTTTGGTCTTTGCTTTCTCACCAATTCTTCTAGCTTTTGTTACCTCACTCTTTCAAGGTGGCTCAATGTGGAATGAAAGCAGCGGTACTGGGGCCTATATCTGGTTAATGTTCTTAACTCTGCCGGTCGGCTTTTTACTCGTTGTTGTCGGCTTGATAATGCTGGTGGTACGCAAGACTCGTTGATTTAGTTCTCTTGGCTCCTTCGGGAAATTGCTCGATATCGACCTCTTTGCAGGTGGTTTCTCTATCCATAAGGGCGACACCAACTTACAATTCTCTTATGAAGCGCCGCATAGCAGTACTGACAGTTCTGGCACTTCTTGGCAGCTCCACTTCACTCGTAGCTGAAGCGGCGATTTCGCCGGGGGATTCTTGCGCCAAAGTTGGCAAGACAACATCGCAAAGTGGAGTTAAATACTTCTGCGTTAAGAAAAGCGGGAAACTTGTTTGGAGTAAAGGCGTCAAAACTGCGGTAAAGGCAACACCCGCAATAGCGCCTTCATCAACTCCAACGCCGCCTAAAGTCCTTACCGCACTTGAGAAAATGAATTTAGATATCTATAACCGATATCTCACAGCTGAGAAGAAAATAAGTCCAAGTTTTAATTATGTGCGATGCCCAAATGTAGATCCGGCAATGGCGGCCATCACCGAAAATGCCTACATCGATGCCTACTCGTTTTGGGCAACGATCTATAAATCCAAGGCAAAGATTAACTGGCTATTGATGAGCGAGAAAGACTGGACCTGTTGGTATGACACAACTGCGATTTTCGAAGGCCCAAATCCGGTAAGTCGGTCTTGGAATGTTTGGAATAAAGACACTGGCATCTTGGGTCACTGCAACGTCTCTTCGGGTGCTTTCTGCGGCTATGGAACTGGCGTTCAAGCCGGTGGAATCTTCGCCCAATACAACATGATTGGCAGCAACTACAAAATTGCGCCGACTCCGTTAACTGTTCACCACGAGACCGTGCATAATTATCAAGCCCAGTTGGTTGCCGATAATTACCAAACTTCGAAAACAAATACGGTTGCCTGTTGGTTCATGGAAGGTCAAGCAAATCTCTTCGGCGCACCGATAGCAGCAATGGGTGACCCAACGGGATATCGAACTTATGAGATCGGCCGTTTATTAAAGGTCTATCCAAAAGGTGCTTCCTATACCAAAGAGGAATGGCTTGACGTTCTTAACAATCTAAAGACGCAAGGCGACTTCTGCTTTCAGAATGAGCTCGGTTATTCCCTCGGCTGGTTTGCACTCGAATGGACCTATATGAACTATTCGATTGAAGAGATGCATAACTTTTTAGAAGCCATAGCCAAAGGATCAACTTGGGAAGAAGCAATACAAAGCTATATGAAAATGGATGAGCAGACCTACTACGGCAAGATCGCGCAGTATTTTGCGGATGCTTTCTAGTACTTTTTCGCTGATTAGCTTTAAATCAAATCTCCCATGGGAACAACCCAAACCCGCTGATCACATCTCGATAACCCTGAAACCCGCACCCAGAACATTCCACATCCGGCGGCCACGGCGAAGGCAAGCAACACCCACCAGATGCGTACTTATCGTGATCAAAATCCTCACCGGGCATTCCCCATAACAACTCACGGAGTAGCCCTTTCTGCTGGCATTCAGGACAAGTCAGCGTTCGCAGTTGCTTACGTCTTGGCGGCTTTGGTTGCATATCTAAACCATATTGATAGCCACTGACATCCCTGTCAGCAATGCGTTGTACCCTGCACTTGGAGTAGTAAAGGGTTAAACCTTAAGAATAATCCCACCAAGTCTTCTCACCGTCGTATTCATACTGGCAATTCAAGATCTCCTTTCAGAAGGCATCCAATGACACCGCTCCGTTGTATTGCTCAGTGGTTGAGCCCCAGGTAGTAACACCAATTACATTGCCTTCGTTATCAATCAGCGGTCCACCACTATTGCCATGCGAGAGATTGTTGGTAATCATAAGGTCATTGCCGTAAACATTTAACACATTGCCAAATGCAACCGAACCCTCATATCCGTCTGCGCTACCAAATGCTCAATTATCGAGTAGCCCAAGGTTGTTTCAGAGATTGGTCGCATCTCAAATTGTACAAAATATGAAATCAAACTAGTCACAATCTGGGCAAAGGTGGAGATTTTTAGTAAGGTGAACAGATGAAGCGGGATACACAATTGGTTGGGTCTGCAGGTGAACACCTAGTTTTATCTCGTCTGCTGAACCGCCAATATTTAGCAGCTCAGGCACCACCTGGCGCCGCCAAAGTAGATATCTTGGTTAACCACCTTGATGGGAAGCCTCCACGTCTAATTCAGGTTAAAACAATAACTGGCAAGAACATTAATAACGGTTGGCATATGAGTGAAAAGCACGAAAAAATTGTAGACCCAAACATTTTCTATTGTTTCGTGGCTCTTGGAGATATCGATAGTGATGTTTATGTTGTTCCATCGGCGATTGTGGCCACTGTTGTAACTGATGAAATGAAACATTGGCTCGCAACGCCAGGTGCTAAAGGTCAACAGCGCAACTATACAAAAATGCGACGGATACAAAATCAATATAAAGACAAGTTTGATTCCGCCCCAGATGGGTGGATGGAGCAGTACCTAGAAAAATGGGAATTATTGGGGTGAAGATATGACGAAGGATAAAAACTTAATTGGCGCAGCTGGGGAGTACCTTGTTTTGTCGCGGCTCCTGCAAAGAGGAATTCTGTCCTCACTCTCACCATTCAATGCGTTTAAGGCAGACATCTTGGTTAATCCAGTAAACGGCGGAGAGGCTTCGTATATTCAGGTAAAGACCACAACTAAGGTAAATAAGTCAGAGTGGAATGTGTCAGAGAAAGACCTGAAACACGATGACAATAATATGTTCTATTGCTTTGTGGAACTCAATTCAAGCCCGCAGAGAGTCTTTGTCATACCGGCAAGAAAAGTATCGCAAGTACTAATTGATTCAGACCGCGCATATATGAAGAAGCCCATGAAGGATGGAAGCAAGAGAGTAGAGCATAAATATAGGTTGCTTAAGAATAACTTTGGCACCAATGTGAAGTCTGCTCCAAGTGGTTGGATGGATGAGTACTTGGAGAAATGGGAGCTAATTTCATGAGCTATGTCTATATCCTCACCAACGAGGCGATGCCTGGGTATATCAAGATTGGCTTAACCGAAAATCTCGTTTCTGAACGAGTGGTTCAACTTGATAACACGAGTGTTGCGCTTCCCTTCCAGTGCTACTACGCAGCTCGTGTCGACGATAACCGCAGAGTTGAACGTGCACTACATACAGCGTTTGGAGATTTTCGAGTTCGCCCAAATAGAGAATTCTTCAAAATGGATCCGTATAAAGTAAGAGCAATTCTTGAAGTTCTTGCCCTCGAAGACGTGACCCCAAAGAACGAGCTAGTAGCTACAGCTGAGGATGCACAAGCACTTCGAACCGTGGGCAATAACGCGAGACGATTTAGATTTTCATCAGCAGGAATTCCAGTTGGAGCAACATTGAACTTTGTAAAAGATTTGAATTTAACTGCGACCGTTGAAGAAGACAGCTGGGTAGTCTTTTCTGGAGAGAAACACAGTTTGAGCACCGCAGCCCTCGAAGCGTTAAAGAAGTGTGGCTACAACTGGAGCTCTGTACAAGGACCAGAGTATTGGTTGTACAACGGTGAGTCCGTTGGGAGCTTGAGGGCAAGGCAGAGGGAGCTTGAAGAAAATCAAGATTAATTCCTAGGTTTAGAGCAGGATTCTTGTCAGAAGTAGTTGTTACTGTGAATATCAAGCATTGAAAGGAGGATAGCCATGGGGCGGTTGATTAAGGGACCTTGGGCGTTTGGTAAAACTGACGTTAAGGACCTTGTTGTCCCAACAGATGACTTGGAATATGTAGCCCTTGATGTCGAGACAACTGGATTCAATAAAACTGACAGGATAGTTGAAATTGGTTTAGTCACTTTCAAGAATGGTCAAATTCTTGAAGAGTGGTCAACTCTGCTAAACCCACAACGCGATGTTGGAAAGAGCAACATTCATGGAATTTCAGCCTCAATGGTTTCCACCGCACCATTATTTGAAGAAGTTGTAAACGACATTTTTAGAATCATTAATGGCAGAGTGTTAGTCGCTCATCAATTTAGTTTTGACGCTCGCATGCTGGCACAAGAACTAAATCGACTAGATGTTGATGGGGACTTAGGAAAAGGCTTCTGCACCCTAATAGCTTCCCGTAACTTGTTACCAGGAACAGCTGACTCATTGGCAGCAACATGTGAGGCGCTGGGAATAGAAACCCTTGATGCACACAGCGCCTTAGGCGATGCCAGGATGACTATGCAGATTTTTAAAAAGCTCTCTGAAGATGGTCAAGAAGTTATTCAAGCCAATGTGGATTACGACAATAAGTTGAATCCGGCACGCGTACTTCAAAGAGAGGCTTTCAAAAGAATTCCAGATGATGCAATTGAAAGAATTAAGACCTTCACGAAAAAGGTTCCATTTCCCACTTCGGATGAGAAATTCGTTGCCTACCTTCTATTGCTTAATATGGCTATGCAGGACTTAGTGATCAGCAATGAAGAGGAGGCTGAACTAAATCACTGGGCAGAAGATTTAGGTGTAAGTCCTAGCCAAGTAAAGACACTGCATGAGGGATACCTTGATTCATTCATTCAGGCAGCACTTCGCGACGGAGTTATAACTCTGCAAGAGCGAGAAATGATTGAATTGGTAGCAAACGCTCTTCGCTTACCAGTTGAAATTCCTGATTCACCTCAATTAATACAAGCAAATGAAGATAGTTTGCGTGTGGGAAAGAGAGTTTGTTTTACTGGTGAAGCCTTTGGTTTTAGTGGGAGGACCATTCAAAGGGCTGACCTAGAAGCATTGGCTGCAAAAGTAGGGCTACACCCGGTTAAAGACGTAACGAAAAAAGGTTGTGACATATTGGTAGCAGCTGATGAGTCAACGATGTCAGGAAAAGCCAAGAAGGCAAAAGAGTGGGGAATTCCAGTCATATCGGTTGAGAAATTCGTTACTTACTGCACTTTTGGAAAGTAAAGTACCTATATGTCAATCAGAAATTACTACGCCAGCATTGCGATTGTCGAGATGCATTCAGATAAGAAGATAACCATTGAATCTATTTCTATCTCAAAAGGCGAGTGCGTGCTCTCTGGTGCATGGGAATTTTCTACAGAAGACAAGGAGAATATCGCTAACGTTGTTTCAAATAAATTGATAATCGCACTTGGAGACGAATCTACTGTGAGCAAATTTTTGAATAATCCAGAACTGAAATTCCTAAAGGCAAAGCCATTCCTTCTTGAGGCCAGAAAAGCGGCCAATGATGCAGTTCTTGCCTACCAGCTCTTCAAATCTGAAGATGCTAAGAAGCGAAAAAATATGGTCGAACCATCCTTTTTCGATTGGCCAGAAGAGTTGGATTTTAATCAGTCAGTGGAATACATGGAGTCAATAGGAAAGATGGCAGTTCCGGCATCTACACCGGTCGGTATGAAAAACACTTTGGCGGCAGCCAGATTAGTTAGATTTATGGTTGAGATGTGGCAACTAGATGAGCAGGAGAGAGTCAATCGCAAGTATGTCGATGGAACTGATGCCGAAATTACAATTTTGCCCGAATCTTGGCTAAAAGAATTCGTTCCACTCTGAAGCGTTCTGTTGTATTTTGTGTTGCACATACAACTGACACGTTCTGAATTGGGAAACTAGAAAGAACTACTTCACACTCCGCATCACAGCTGTTACCTTGCCCAGGATCTCGCAATTGTTTCCATCGATTGGTGCGAAGTTGTCATTGGCAGGTAGTAGCCAGATCTGGCCGTTCTTGCGTGAGAATGTTTTAACGGTTGCTTCGCCATCGATCATGGCAGCGACGATTTCGCCATTGTTGCAATCCTTTTGAGAGCGGATTACTACATAGTCTCCGTCGCAGATTGCGGCATCGATCATTGATTCTCCAACAACGCGAAGCATGAATAGATCTCCACTGCCGACAAGGGATTCAGGTAGTGGGAAAGTCTCTTCGATCTCTTGTTCAGCGGTGATTGGGCCACCGGCTGCGATGCGACCTACAAGTGGGATGTATTTGGTCTTATCTACTGAAGGAGAATTCTCTAGCGTCTTATCTTCAGGCATGAGAACTTCAATGGCGCGGCCACGGGTGGCATCGCGGCGGATGAAGCCTTTTTTCTCGAGGGACTCAAGTTGGTAGGAAACACTGGCTGTTGAGGTTAGCCCGGCAGCAACGCCTAGTTCGCGCATCGTTGGGGGATAGCCCTGGGTCTCAACGGCTGTCTTGATCGCTTCGAGGATCTTGAGTTGGCGCCCGGTAAGGCCATGTGGGCCAGGGGTATCTGGAAGCTCGGAAACATTGGATTTTTCGCTCATGGGTTAAGAGTAGAACATATTTTCGAAAATGTCGAACATTTGTTCGCTTTCGGGTTGCTTTTTGTCAGTGGTGGGGTGTTTACTATGACATATACGAACAAGTGTTCGAATAAGGGCAGTACCTACAAATTGAAGGAGAAAGACCATGAGCACAGCAACCTTCCCCGCTGGCACATATAACTTCGACCGTCCGTCCGCGGGTTTAACCCGTCGTGGTCGTTTAGCGCGCACGCTCTTGGTTCTTTCTCTCTCGATAGTTCTAGGTGCGGGCTTTGCGATGAAGGCTGGTGCGGGTAATAACGATCCTCTTTCAGCAGCCAAAATCAATGCTTCTAGCGATGCTAAGTCATACGTTGTGGTAACAGTTGCTGCTGGTGAAACACTTTGGTCACTTGCTTCGCAAATGGCCGATGGTGGCGATGTACAGGCACTTGTTGCCGAGATTGCTTCTGCAAATTCACTTAACGGTGTTGATGTTGAAGCTGGTCAAAAACTTCGCATTCCAGTTAAGTAATTAAGGCTCGAGCCTCAAGATAATTTGGCTAGCCTGCGGCTAGCCCCGCTTATTGGGGCTCAGGCAGGCTCAGTGACCCTGAGTGAGACCTTGCGACACGCGGATTGAGCCATATGTGCGCCGCATCCCGCAAAACCCTAAAGTCCTAACTTATAGTTACCACTAGATGTAGTGGTCCAAATGAGATATAGTTCCATTAGTAGTGGTTTTACCCCCTACTTATGGGTTTTCTCAGGAAAGCTCATTACACCTAAATTTGAAAAATCGCAGCATTCGAAAGGAGACACGCCGCATGATCTGCCCATTCTGCCGACATGACGATTCCCGCGTAGTCGACTCTCGCCCAGCTGATGATGGCGCTCAAATTCGCCGTCGTCGCGAATGCACTGAATGCGGCGCTCGCTTTACTACCCAGGAAACCACTTTGCTTAACATTGTTAAGCGATCTGGCGCTTCTGAACCATTTAGCCGCGAAAAAGTTATCGCCGGCGTATCAAAGGCCTGCCAGGGCCGCCCAGTAAATAACGATGATCTTGCTCTGCTAGCAATGCGGGTTGAAGAAACCTTGCGCGCTACTGGCCAAGCCGAAATCGAAGCTCAAGAAGTTGGTCTAGCCATTTTGGCGCCACTTCGTGAATTAGATGAGGTCGCTTACTTACGGTTTGCCTCGGTATACCGTAGTTTTTCCTCCCTTGAAGATTTTGAAGGTGAGATCGCACTTCTCCGCGCAGCTCCTTCGAACCCCGCTTCAAATAATTCCCTAGTAAAAAAGGTAGTCGAAG
>Ga0208485_1000263_pt1 | contig 16116 bp, 13 predicted proteins | sample LakMenEpi27Jul12_FD_150707 | JGI IMG/M metagenome (GOLD analysis project Ga0208485, IMG submission 150707) | Freshwater microbial communities from Lake Mendota, WI - 17JUL2012 deep hole epilimnion (SPAdes) | ecosystem: Environmental > Aquatic > Freshwater > Lentic | place: Lake Mendota, Madison... | reverse complement strand
TTCTCGATCCGCTTTCTAGCCGCCGACCTGCAAAGCCCACCCCGCCGAGGCGAAGCCGTTTCGTTCAGCGCCAAGACCTACTTCATCAGTCAGGTCTCCGAGACCCACGCCCCCGGCGAATACCTCGCCACCATGTCCCCAGGAGGTGCCGCGTGAACATCCCCGTCGAGTCCTCCCTCGCCGCATGGCTCCGCAGCCAGCCAGCATTTGACGGCATCCCGGTCCACACCGGCCAATCCGCCGACACGATCCCGCAAGACCAAAGCGTCCTCCTCGCCGGGTGCGAATCCACCGAAGCCGTGGCCCGCGGCTTCTACAAAGCCACCGCCTCGATCGTCCTCGTCACCCCCTCCGTCATCGAAGGATCCCTCGAAGCCCACGCCGCCCTCGCCGACTCCCTCCGCGCCTCCCTGCTTTCCGCCACCGATCTCGCCGACGCCTTCGAGCCCGACCTGACCCTCGCCGGCGCCGACCTCCGCAGCGTGGACGACACACAAAGCGACGGCCGGTGGGTCACCACCGCCGCTCTGACGCTGGCCTTCACCGCGTCCGGCATTTGACACGCGCCTCCCTTCCGAAACCCGCAACCAACCCACCACCACCACCACCACCATGGCCGCCACACTCTATCGCTCATCCGCAGTCAGCTCCGCCGAATACGGCACGCCCGATGTCACAGGGCTCATCGTCACCAGCTTCAGCGTCAACGAAACCGCCGCACTCTCCGAGGTCAAAGACGACCAAGGCGGAGTTGTCGCCGTGGCGGTCGCTGAGCCAATCCAAGAAATCTCAATCGAGGGCATGCGCACCGGCACCTTCTCCGCTTCGGTCGGCAGCGCGTTGACCATCACGATGCCCGGCTCCGTGGATCTCGGCGCGACGACCATCGTCACCGGCCTCACGAGCAACTTCGCCGCCGAGCAGTTCGAGACCGTCTCTCTGACCGCCCGCTCCTACCAGACCACGATGACGGCTTCCTAAGCCAACCCGCACCCAGCGCCCGGCGCGTGTGAATCACCGCGCCGGGCCTCCCTACGACAAATGACGACAAAACCACTCGCTGTATTCAGCACCCGCGACCTCAAGCTCGCCACGATTCTTTTGACGCTCGGCTTTGAGCCTGAGAACCCCGCCGCTCCCGCCACGCGCATCCGCCGCGATTCCGGCGACGAGACGACCGTCTTTCATTTCCTCGCCAATCACCCGACCTCCGGCCAGCAGGCCAACCAGGTCATGGAGTGGTTCCGCGATGCCGACATCTTTCTCGAGAAAAACCCCGAGCACCCCGTGGCCTACCTCATCGCCGCCCTCCGCAACCGCGACACCCTCGTCTCGGTCGTCAAAGCCACCCCGCGCCAACTCGTTTTCGAGCGCAACGGGAAAATCGTCTCGATCTCCGAGAACGCCACCGAGGCCGACAAAAAGCGATTCGCCAAATTTCTATGAAAAAAAACAACGACAAATCCACCACCAACGAAACCCTCGAAACCGACGACGAAGTCCTCCGCGAGCAAGCCATGACCAGCGGGCCGCAGAAACTCTCCCGCTGGGAACTCCGCCCGACCGCCGCGCTCGAAATCTCATGGATGCAGCGCTGCAAAATCCTTGCCACCGACATGGACATCATGTGGCGAGCAAGCGGATTCGGCTTCATCCATGGCGCGCCGAAATCCTCCGTGCGCGCCGTCGTAAACGACTTCCCGCGCTTCGCCTCCGCCGTGGACGACTGGATGGAAAAGCAATCTCCGAGCGCCCAAGAGATCGCCGACCTGCAAAGCCTGTGCCTCGAGCGCACCAACGAATACTTCGCCAGCTACTCCAGTCAGCCAGGCGCCAAGGATTCGGCGGGAAACTAAACAGCCCCGGCTGGCTCGCGAGCTATGTCTACCGCATCGCCAAGACCACCGGCTGGGGCTTCCGCGAAATCCTCGAAGACCTGCCGTTTGCGGCCGGCCTTCAAATCCTCCACGCCGACGACTTCGCGCACGGGCGCAAACGAGTCTGGGGCCGAAACAACCGAGCCACCGATTTTGACTCCCTCGCAGCCATAGAAGCCGCTTTCGAGAACCTGACCTGAGATGCCCAAAATTAAATTCGAAAACCTCAAGTTCGAGCAGATCATGAAAGACTACGCCGAGATCCAAGGGAAAACCATTCCCGACGCAGTCCACTTGAGCGCTCGGCTTCTGTGTGTCGAATTTGCCCGCCGCACTCAGCCATTCGGTAAAGACGACAAAGTAGGCAAAGCAGCAATCGCCCGCGACCTGCTTGGCGGGAAAAAACGATACGGCATCTTTTCTACACTCACGGCTTTCGTAGCCTCAAATTACGAGAGATATAAGACAGGAAATATCCGGCTTTTTGTAAAAAAAGACGGCACCGTCTATGGCACCGACACCGCGCACTTTCTTGATGGCGCCACCGCTGCGACCTTACGCCAAATCCACAAGGGAGCTTTTCAAAACGGCAAAATGTCTAGCGCAGGCAGCGGCACGCGAAACATAGGGCGCTGGAAGTTTGTGGATAAATACTTCGTCCCAGACAACACGCTTTCGGACTATGTGAAATCCCAACAAGCCAAATCCGGTATGGCAAAATCCGGTTGGGCAGCTTGCGCCAAGCAGCTCAAAAAAGTCGGTTCTGGATCAATGACTCGAGATATTCCCGGATGGGTCACGCGGCATCTTGGAGACTACAATTTCGGAACAGTCGAAGACCGCACGGGCAACATTTTTTCTCCCACCGTCGTCCTCACGAACACCTGCAAATATGCCGACAAGGTTCTCCGCGAAACCGAAAAGCTCCAAGGTCTCTCGATCGTCGCAGGCAAAATGAAAAAGCAAATGGAGCGCATTCTTAAACACCGCCAAACCAAACTCCAGGAGGCCGCGTAAGCCATGGCCGATGTCTCAGTAGAATTCGGAGCCAAGGATGTCGGGCTGCAAGAGAGCCTGAAGAAAATCCAAAGCGAGATGCAGACCCTCGAGGGGAAGGTCAAGAGTGGCGAACTCTCCTTCGAGGAATTGGAATCCACCATGAAACGCCTCGGCCAAGTCGAGCGCCTGGAGAAGCAACTCCAAGCGATCGGCAACGAGTCCGCAGGCGCGGCCCCCAAAGTCGGCGAACTCGGCAAGGACATCCAAGACGCCGGGAACAAGAGCGAGAAAATGGGCGAGCAGAGCGGCATGGGGTTTGGCCAGTTTGTTGCTGGCGTAGGCCTGGGGCAAATCGCCGCCAAAGCCTTCACCGCCGTCCTCGATTCCGCCTTCGCCGCCGTGCGTGGCACGATCCAAGGCTTCACTGACGCCCTCGACCTCGGCGGTCGCCTATCCGACCTCTCCGCCTCCACCGGCGAGACCGCAGGCAAGCTCCTCGTCCTCGAGCGTGCTTTCGACAATTCCGGCATCGGCGCGGAGAAAGTCGGATCCACCATCGCCAAGATGCAGAAGAACATCGAGGACGCCCGCGACGGCTCCGGCACTGCCGCCAATGCCTTCGCCGCCATGGGCGTCTCCGTGGACGAACTCGAAGGCAAGCTCCCCACCGAGCAACTCAAAATCCTTTCCTCCGGCATCAACTCGATTGACGACCCCACCCAGCGCGCCGCCGCCGCCATGGGAGTCTTTGGAAAATCCGGTGCCGAACTCCTCCCGCTCCTCACCAATCTCGACGGCGAACTCGGCGAAGCCCGCGACACCGTCGGCTCCATGGCCGAAATCATGGACCGCCGCAACGCCACCTTCGACGCCGTCGGCGACCGATTCAAAACCATCGGCGAAAAAGTCCGAGACTTCGCCGCAGGCATCCTCGACAAAGCCCTCCCCGCGATCGACGCCATCACCTCGGCCCTCTCCCGCATCGACGCCGCGAAGATCGGCCAAAACCTCGCCGACGCCTTCCTCGGCGGCGAGCAGGCCATGTCGGGATTTCAGTCTGCGGTGGATGCCATCAAGGTCGGAAATATCTCCGCCGCTTTTTCAATTTTCTGGGACAGCCTAAAACTCCAAGCCGCGCAGACTGCGGATGAGATTTACAAACGCCTGATCGCGGCATTCCAGAGCGCAGGTCAGTTGCTCGGGGAAATCTTCTCTCCATCGGGCGCGCTGATCGGAACCGTTGTTTCATCTTTTGAACTTCTTGGCCAGAAAGCCAAGACAGCCATTTTAGAAAATCTATCGGGTGCTTTTGATGGCAACATGCTTACGCAAGGCATCGCTGACAATTTGAAGGCGATGGCTGGAGAATCCCAGACGGCTGCTACTGCCATAGAAGATTCTTTGAAAGGCGCAGGCGGGCGAATTGCCGATCAGTTTATCAATGCTGGCAAAGCACTTCCGCAATCCTTTGAAGAAAACTACGCCAAAGTCCCGCCGCTATTTAACGATCTCGAAGGACTCCAGGCGAAAATTTCAGCTCAAGAAAAAGACATCGCTGCCAATGTCGCCGCAGGCAACGCCGAGCGCGAAAAGACCAACGAAACGCTCGAAAAAGAAAAAGAGGCGCGTGCCAAAATCAAGGCCGACGCCGAAGCCGCCGCCGCCACCGAGAGAGCCAACGCCGTCGCCCTGGTCGAACTCGAGACCGCCATCAACACCGCCAAGGCCAGCGGCAACGAGGAATTGGTCAAGTCTCTCGAAGCGCAAAAGCAGAAACTGGATAATGAAAAAGAGATCGCAAAGCTGACGGCAGAATACTTGCCGCTCGTCGGAAACAACGCCAAGGAAGCCGAACGCCTCGCGACCAACATGGTCAACGCCAAAAACGCCGCCGCCTCCATCGGCGACACCAACGCCGTCGTCACCATCACCACCACGGTGGACGACACCCGCTGGAAAGACCTCCTTGCCGAGTTGGCCCTCAATAAAGACCCGAAAACAATTGCCGTGGCGCTTGAGGTCACAGGAAAGAGCAATCTCCAAGACGCTCAGATCACCCTCCAAAACATGGAGAAGGCGAATAAGAATTTCGAGGCGGCTTTCAAGGTGATCGGGGCGCGCAGCATCGAAGAAGTCAAGGCCAACCTCAACGGCATTCCCACCGAGGCTCAAAAGCAACTCGCGCTCCAAATCACCGGCGAAAAAGACATCGACCGCGCCATGGTCAAGCTTGACTCTTTCGCCGGAACCAAGACCGCTAAAGCGCTCCTCGAGACGCAAGGATTTGAAAAAATGAGTCAACTTGAAGACGCCCTCAAAGGCGTCGTCGGGGAGAAGCGCACCAAGGCGATTGTTGAAACCCTCGGCTTGCAAACCGCCGAGCAAGCCAAGGAAGCCCTTGATGCCATCCTTCGCAACAACGGCCAAAAAGCTACCGTCACCGCCACGGCCGATACCACGCCAGCACAAAATGCCATCAACTCGCTGGATAGACGCGGCGTCACGCTTAACGCCACGGCCGATACCTCAAAGGCGCAGCAAGCCATCTCCGACCTTGGGAGCAAAGCCATCAAAGGCAACCTCGACGCCTCGGCATCCATCAAAACCATTCGCAAGGAGTTGGAAAAAGAAGTCGATCTCGGCCTCAACAGTTCCGATGGCACAAAAATCCTTGGAAACATTGAGGGGCTCATGGGCGAACTAAAAACCGTCATGGAAACCCTTTCCAAAAAACTCCCCACCCCAGCACTTGTTTAATTTATGGCCACGGTAAATCCCAATCAAAGTTTCTCAATCAATTACGGCGACACCTTTTCAGCCACGCCGCTTTTCACAAACACTCCTGGTCCTTGGAGAGTTGTGTCTGGCTCGTTGCCGGATGGGCTTTCTATAAATTCTACTTCGGGCGCAATTACTGGAACACCGACGAAGAGAGGATCTTTTTCCCCGAAAATTGACTGCTCACGGATCACCGCATTCGCTGGCGGGGATTTTTTAAATTACCTCGAGCAGCGCGAGGATGTCATGATCGGATTGACTTCAACTGGCATTGCTTACGCGTGGGGTGGATACACGGCAAGCAGCCCGGTTTTTGATCTCAAGAAAACCTTGTCCAGCGTGTCGAAAATCGCGGCGGGATCAAAGCATGCCATCGCCCTGACTACTGCAGGCAAAGTCAATGTCATGTTTGACTATGACACCGAGCAAACCGCTCCAGCGATGAGTGGTATCGTGGACATTGCCGCCGGTTACGACCGCTCGTATGCTATCACCTCGGCAGGCCAAGTGGTGCCCTGGGGCAATCAAGCGGATGGAGACCGGTATGTTTACAATGTGTATGGCGAGACGGTTTTCTTCGAGGGGGAGTATTTGTATTATTATGGCGGAGCAACTCTTGAAGGGGCCAGCATTAGCCGCCCCCCGCAGCACACCACGCGAAACATTAAGAAAATTGCTGTGGGTGAAAAGGGGACGATCGGATTGCTCTCCAATGGAGCGGTCATCGATTTTTCTTGGTCGGGCGAATGGCAGGTGAACCAAGTGCCATGGAACGGCGTGCCGGAATCCATCGCCGGTGGTGCCATTTATACAGGTGCAACCTTCATTGAAGAGATTACGCCTGCAGTGCCTGTGGTGGAAATTGTGGCCAGCGATCGTGACTATGCAGCTCGCTTGCAAGATGGCACGGTTGTTTCGTGGTCGCGCCTCGAGCCGCGCCACAACCCTGGAATTGTGGACCGTGAGTCCAACCTGATTTCGTGGAATCCAACTGGAGTTTTCACTAAGATCACCGCCACGCGCAGTGGTTTTTTAGGACTGAAATCCAACGGGTCGTTAATTTACTGGAGCCGAAATGAGCAAATCGCGGTGCCTGCGATTTCAAACATTTCCACAATCACTTCGTCTCAGAGATTCTTTTTTGTCCACAGAACCAATGGGTCCGTGGTTTTTCCGAGCCTTACCAACCACGATTCTTCTGCTTTCATTTCTGCGGCCAAACCTCCTGGCACAACGGTCTCGTTTTCAATCGCCACCGGAACGCCTATTTTAACGGCTGGCCAATCATTTACAGCCAAAGTCGGGGTGTCTTTTTCAGGAAAACTGAACCTAACGGATGCGGCAGACCGCCCAGCCACGGCTTTCTCTGGCAGTGTGCCGCCCGGATTGGTTCTGAATACTTCGACAGGCGCGATCACCGGCACGCCGCTGGACTCTGGACCATTTTCATCGTCCATCACGGCCAGCTCGAGCAAGGGTTCGAGCACAGCGGTTGTGAGCTTTTCCGTAGAAAAAGGCGCGCCTCTCTTTGCGCCAAATCAATCGCTTACAGGTAAAGTCGGGGTTGCATTTTCCAAGACCCCGGCCATGCAAGACCTCGCGGATCGGCCGGTGACCTCTTGGGAGTCGATCACGCTTCCCGCCGGATTCTCGATTAACAATGCCACCGGCGCAATCACTGCAACCCCGACAAAAATAACGAACTTTTCAGCCACCATTGGCGCAGGAGGGCCGGGTGGAGATTCCTCAGCGGTAATTTCATTTTCAATCTCTGCCGGGGCGCCAATCATCGTTCCAGGTCAAAGCATAGAGAGCCCCTACGGATCGCCGTTTAATTGGACAATCTCCGTGGACGATAGCGGCGGAAATCGCCCTGTGACAAGCTGGAGTGCCACAGGACTTCCCGCAGGGCTCTCAATTAACTCCAGCACAGGAGCGATCACGGGCACTCCAACTAATGTCGGAGAATTCAACCCCACCATCACAGCCACAGGTCCCGGCGGAGCTGATTCCGAGCAAGTTGAAATTTTAATTATTGCAGGGGCGCCCATCATCACAAGCGGACAAAGTTTTTCCGGAAAAGTGGGTGTGGCGTTTTCAAGAACCCCCGAGTTGACCGACAGTGAGAACAGGCCAGTTTCGTCATGGAGCGCTTCGGGGCTTCCTGCCGGCCTTTCCATTAACTCTACAACCGGAGAAATCACGGGCTCGCCATCTAAAAAGGGAGCGTTCACTAGCACGGTCGTCGCCTCCGGAAGCGTGTTTTCAAACTCAAAATCGATTGCCTTCACGATCGCCGAAGGTGCGCCAATCATCACGGCGGGCCAGACAGCCTCCGGCAAGGTTGGCACGGCTTTCAGCAAGACTTTCAGTCTGACTGACTCTACCAACCGCCCGGTGACTTCATGGAGTGCCACGGGTCTGCCGAGTTGGGCGACGCTAAACGCAACCACAGGAGTGATCACCGGCACACCGCAAGATAGAGGAACTTCAATAATCCACCTGACAGCTACTGGCCCCGGCGGTTCAAGCTCTGAAACGGCGACAATTTCGATCGCGGTGGGAGTGCCAATCATTTCTGCCGGGCAGGCATTTACCGGAAAAGTTGGCGAGGTATTCACACAGACGCCTGCGCTAGATGATGCGCTGGATCGACCGGCGACTTCGTGGAGTGCGACAGGACTCCCTGATGGCCTCTCCCTCGATGTCAACACCGGCAACATCACCGGAACGCCTACAACCAAAGGCTCGTTTACAGCCTCCTTCACGGCCACCGGCATTGGCGGCACAGGCACAGCAACGAGTATCGCTTTCACAATCGCCGAGGGCACCCCGATCATCACGGCAGGGCAGACTGCCTCCGGAACCGTAGGCACGGCATTCAGTAAGACCTTTTCGCTGACTGACAGCGCAAACCGGCCTGTAACGAACTGGAGTGCGACAGGGCTGCCTGAAGGGCTTTCACTGAATCCTGCCACAGGAGCAATTACTGGCACTCCGCAAGATGTCGGGAGTGCGACAGTTACACTCACGGCCACAGGGCCGGGCGGCACAGCCACAAAGTCGGCGACAATTTCGATCACCGTTGGATCGCCCATAATTGTGGCGGGGCAGAGCTTTAATGGTAAGGTAGGGAATGCGTTTTCTGGAACGATCTCGCTCACTGACGCCGTAGATCGCCCAGCGACCTCATGGAGCGCCATAGGCATCCCCACCGGCCTCTCACTAAACACCAGCACAGGCGCAATTACCGGCACTCCTGCAGGTAAAGGATCGTTCTCAGCTACTTTCACCGCTGCAGGCGAAGGGGGCGATGGGTCCTCAAGGATCATTGTCTTCACGATCGCCGAGGGCGCTCCCGCGATCCCTCCCAACCAAGCCAAAAGCGGCAAAGTCGGATTTCCTTTTTTAGCAACTTTTGAAATCTCCAAAAGCTCGGATCGTCCTGTTTCGAGCGTTTCGGCTACCGGCCTCCCAAGCTGGGCCTCTCTAGAAGAATCCGCTGTAGGTCTTATCGTTTCGGGCATCCCTGATTCGGTAGGAGCCTCTACCATCACGCTCCGCGCCGAAGGCAGTGGAGGCATAACCACAGAGCCTGCCACAATCTCTGTGGTGGACCTAACGCCGCAAATTGAACCGGATCAATCTTTCTCGGCAAAAGTCGGCGAACCATTTAACAACACGCCTTCGCTCACATCTTCTTTTGCCGAATCTTGGGAAGCGACAGGACTCCCCGCCGGATTGGCGATCAATGCCACCACAGGAGCCATCACCGGCACTCCGACGAGCCTCGGATCGTTTGCCGTCATCGTTGCCGCAAAAAACGGTGGCACGGATACCGAGTTGGTCACAATAAATGTCGCCCCTGGAGCCGTGGTGATCCCGCCAGGGCAACAATTCTTCGGTCAATTTGAAGTCGCCTTTAGCGCCTCGCCAGCCCTGACCGACCCCGAAAACCGCCCGGCCACATCATGGAGCGCGACAGGACTGCCAAGTTGGGCCTCCATCGACTCTGCCACAGGCGAAATCACCGGCACCCCCGATTCCTCCGGCCGTGCGACAATTACCATCACGGCCGCCGGAGACGGGGGATCGTCTACGCAATCCGTGGTTCTTGCCATTGCTGCAGGCGCGCCATTGCTTGGACAAAATCAAACCTTTACAGGAAAAGTCGGGGAGATTTTTCTGCAGACTCCGGCATTGGTTGATGCGGAGGATCGCCCAACCGCGCTCTGGTCTGCCACCGATCTGCCTCAAGGGCTGTCCATCAACTCAAGCACGGGAGCCATTACAGGAACCCCCGCCACCCATGCCACCGCCACGGCCTCCATCACGGTCTCGAATGACTACGGAAGCGACTCTGCCGACATCATATTTACTATCGCCGCCGGACAACCAATTTTGGTCGATGGTCAAAAATTCCAAGGCAAAACACAGACCGCTTTAAATTTCACAATCGCTCAAACCGACTCAGCCAATAGGCCCGCGACGACATGGGCGGCAACAGGTTTGCCAAGTGGGCTTGTGATTTCAGCGGCCACGGGAGTTATTTCGGGAACGGTCCCAGGAGCGCTTCAAAAAACCGCAACGATTACGGCGTCCGGCCCAGGCGGCAGTGATTCGACGACCATCACATTTGCGTTCATTTCCGGCCCTCCTATTTTGCAAGACTTATCCTTTGAAGGATTTTTGTCGGTCGGTTTTAGGCAGATTGTCGCCAGCGGAGCCCCCATTGCGAACCCGATCACGACTTGCACAGCTAAAGGTCTTCCAGAAGGTCTCACGATCAGCGGAACGGGATTCATTTCAGGCATCCCGCGAAAGATGGGCAAATTCAAAGCCACCGTTACCGCCGGGAATTTTGTAGGCACAAGCTCCGCGCAAGTTTCCATCACGATAACTGCCCGCTCAGCTTACAAAATTCTTACTGCGAACAATGCCTTTCCCGTGGCCTTGGAAGGCACGAAGCGCATTCAAGCCTTTCCAAGCGGCATCGTCCTCGTCGTCCAAGATTACGCGGTGCCGACCGGCCAAGAAGCCCTCTATGAAGAGAATTTTTCCATCGGCCAAAAACTTCTCACCTACGCGCCTGTCAGCGACGAAGAGATCGAGTTCGGTCTTCGAGTGGCTAAGGCTCCGTCGATCTCCACTCGCGGCGACGGCTTCACGATCTACACGGTCACAAGTTACGGAATCACTAACGACCCTCGGAAGCGCGTCGAAACCACTCGCCGAAATTTCGTGAACATAACTTTCACCGCAAAGCAGATCACCACGCAAGGCGAGTCTCAAACGGAAAAAAACTATGCTGCGACCATTTCACTACTTGCCCGCGAGACCGTTGTCACCGCCGCCGCGACATCTTTGAACGAAGTGCCAGCCCCCAGCGACAACGCCATGAGCTACATTTTGCCATCAGGGGCTTCGGTTTCATTCTTTGAAAAAGCAACATTTTTTCCAGGACTCCTGGGATCTGGAGGGCAAAACACAATCACTCTTCCATCCACCGCTTCACTCGCCGCGATCGACCAAATACATTTTGGTCCCTATTACGAAACCACTGCCACTTGGGGGCTCGGAACGACCGAGTTTAATTTCGGAACCTTCTACCACACCATCTTGTGAGCGCGCCATCATCCACACCGCCAATCAACTTTTTAGAGTTGGTGAAAACCGGCGGAGACCCTGCGAACGGAGGCTACCCCTACCAACTCAAGGCATCCGATCTGCAAAAGAATTTCACATACGCCACAGAAAACTTTTCGGCAGATCATTTTTTAGTGACCACGATGGGAAGCGGGCAGGGGGGCAATACGCAACGCCGCGTGAAATTGAAACTTGCCATCCCGACGCTGCCCACCACCGGCACCCATGTCCTCGGCGCGGTGAATGGGACCCTGCAATGGATCGCCACGGAGGAATGCTAAAAATGAAACCTGAGACCGGAAACCGGAAAGATTTTTCTTCCTTCATCCTTCATCCTTCTGCCTTCAAAAAATGACCCTCGGCCGCACATCCACCGGAGCCATCAAAATCAAAACCGACGGCGGCCTTCGCGCTGTCGAGTGCGCGTGTTGTGGGGGTAGCGGATGCAAAATAACCCAAGCACAATTTGATGCTATCCGATACGGATTTACGACCAATATTACTGGCACTCAAGGCATAGGAACGATCGTCCCTGTAATCCAACTTTATGAGTATTCATTTCAAAACCCAGAAGAGGACAGAGAAGAGATTCATGGAGCGATTGAGAATGAATCTAATATTGGAAGCCAAGGCGGGCCTTATAAATATCTTGTTTCTGACACTGGTCCATTTACTTGCATTGTAGATGGTGGAGGTGGAATAACATATCCAGTTACTTACTATAACGAAAATAAAGAAAACCTCCGTTTGTATTGGTTCTATACCGCTTGGATTCCTAACAATACACAGATCGCGCCTACATATTTTCTGAATGCAATCAAGGGAGCTGAATATACAAGGACAGAAATTGAATGCCCAAATGATGTCGGTTTACCTAATACTGTGGTAAAAGATTATCAATCATCTTTAGACTTATGCGGAGAGCCATTGTATAAATTAGTCCTTGAGGGCGCAGGTTGGCCTCCGCAGCCATGACTCGCCACGGAATAGTCTCAGGGTTTCCTCGCTCTGGAACTTCTGCCGCCATGCGATTACTACGCGATGCTGGCGTTCCGATTTTCTATCAAGGAGATCATGCCGATGAGTTTAACCCGCAGGGCTATTTTGAGGCTCCGCAAATCATGGCAGCATGTATGAATGGCAGTGCTGACAATATGTTAGACTCCCTTGCTGGTCTAACTTTCAAGATGCCACTACCGCACCACTTAGAAAAACTTCCGACAAAAGGAAGAGAGTTCTTTGTGATCTGGATGGAGCGCGACCCGATGCAGTCGGCAATCAGTTTGCGAAAACTTAATTTTGCTCGAGGCGCAAAATTTCAGCCCGATCCTGAAACATTAGCCGCCAACATTGAACGAGTCCGCGCCCGAGCATTGGAATACATTACGGCAACACCAGCTTTCCATATTCTGCGCGTCCCACAATCCGAATTGGATAGCCATATCCCTGCCATGATTGCGCACCTCCGCCCTGTGTCTGAGACGCTGAGCCATCCACTACCAACCGCCCGTGAAATGCTCGCCCGATTCGGCCACGCCGCGCACCGCTTCGCCCGCAGCGGCTTCACCACCACCCCGCCCGAAGCCCTCGCCGCCCGCGAAGCCACCTGCCGCGCCTGTCCCGAGTGGGACGCGCAGGCACTCAACGCCACCGGCCGCTGCCGCAAGTGCGGCTGCTCCACCTGGGCAAAACTCCGAATGGCAACCGAACGCTGTCCGCTCGGGAAGTGGGAAGCCGTCGAATCGAAACCGGAAACCGGAGTGCTGAAACCGGAAATATAACCGCCTCTTTCCGCCCTCCGCCTTCCGCTCTCCGCTCTAGGAGACGCTCGGAAGCCCTCCCGATTTGACAGTCCGCCGCTCCTCGAGCGGCATGAAACTTTTCCTTGATTCAAAAAACCGGCGGTTCGTGAAGTCCGCCGCGAGCAATGTCGCGCTCCAGACGCTCGTCCTAAAACGCCGCGACCAAGTCCCCATCGAGGTCGTCTTTGTCGAGAACGGCGTGGCCATCGATCCCCCTGCTGGAACGCAGACCACCGTCGCCCTCAAGACCTCATTCTCTGACGCCAATTTCTTAGCTTTGGCGGCCCCCGGCCAAACCATCCTCGATCTGAATACATTGCCGGTCGAGGGCGCCTTCTCCTCCGATCCTGCCAGCATCTCCGCCTTCCTCGAGGTCAAGTGGACCGCTCCGAGCCAAGCTCTACGCACCGCGACCCTCCAAGTCGAAGTGCAAAACAGCGTCATCCTCGGTGACGAGCAGACCCCCGCCGCGCTGCCAGACGGCAAAGCCACGCAAGCTGAGGCCGAAGCCGGTCTCTCGAACGAAAAATGGATGACGCCGCTCCGAACGGCGCAAGCGATCACCGCTCTCGCAGATGCCACATTCTACGGCACCACCGCGCCTGATCCGGCACAATTCACTCGATGGGTCCACACCGAACTCGGGCGACTCTTCACATGGTTCGAAGGCGCATGGGTTGAGTTCACGCACTCCACCGCCGCATCCTCCACATCGACCGTCACCTGGACCGATGTTATCGGAAAGCCGTCCACCTTCGCGCCATCCACACACACGCACACGATCGCGCAAGTTGACGGCCTGCAAGCCGCCCTTGACGCCGCAGGCACAGGAGGCGGCACATCCGGCCCCACCGCGTGGGCCGACATTACCGGCAAACCCCTCACCTTTGCTCCATCCACCCACAGCCACGCAATCGCCGACACGACTGGCCTTCAAACCGCGCTCGATAGCAAGGCAGCGACCACGCACACGCACGCCATCAGCGACACCACCGGCCTTCAAACCGCGCTCGATGGCAAGCAACCCTCTGGGAATTATTCGCTAAACGGCCACACGCACACCACCGCGAATGTCACCGGCCTTGACGCCGCCCTCGCCGGCAAAGTCTCCGGCTCCGGCGTAGCCTCGATCTCCGTCGTCCAAAGCCTCCCTGCCACGCTCGTCCCCACCACTTTCTACATAGTCATCCCCAGCGGAGCCACGACCGCATCGGCCGTGCAGCTCGGCAGCGTCTCGCTTTTCACTGGCGGCGGAGGCGGAGGCGGTGGAGACCCCGAACCACCATCCTGGGCTCCGACAGACATTGCCAACATCGCGCTGTGGCTTGATGCCACATCCGGCCTCTACGATGCCACGACCGGCGGAGCCGCCGTCACCGCCAACGGCGCGCAGGTCGCCCGCTGGGAAGACCGCTCAGGCAACGCCCGTCACTTCTCGCAGGCCACCGTCAACAGCCGCCCGACCCTCGCGACCGCCGGGCTCAATAGCAAAGCCACGATTTTCTTCGACGGCACCGACGATTTTCTTGATGCGACCTACTCACGCCCCTACGCCGCGCAAACGCTTTTCGTGGTGTTCGCAATAAACACTGCGAAAACTCAAGGCGCTTTATTTACCGAGTCGGAAGCCGGAGTCACGGATGTCAGCATTTACACTGCCGCAGTTCAGAGGACTACGGAGGTCGGCTCTTTTGTAGACGGCGTATCGACCACTCGCTCTCCAAAAATCTACACACTAGGAGCCTATTGCATCGGCACTTTTAGCCACTCCGGGAGCCAGATATTGAATTACCTCAATGCCGTCCCCGGAGCAGCCTTTGCAGATACTTTTCCGAGCGTGGAATACAATGTCGCGCGAGGCAGAATCTCTGGGAGAATTAACGCAGGCGGAAGCCTGACTGCCCCCGGCGCCAATTCCATCGGCGAAGTCATCGCCTACGACCGCCTACTCACCACCACTGAGCGCGACACCGTCCACGCCTACCTCTCCACGAAATGGGGGATCGCGCTATGAGCCGCTTCTTCCGCGCTACCTCTGACACCTACGAAGCCATCCGCTCGGCGATGGACGATGCCAGCGGATTCCCAAATTCCAGCGCCTCCACATGGTTCGCTCCTGCCTCGGAAGCCCCGCGTGATGCGGAAGGCCACTGCCTCATTGCCGCCATCCCGCCCATCGCCTCGCATTTCGCCGTCGCCGGAGCCGAGGAAATCACCGCCGAGGATTACGCCGCCGCGCTCCTGCCATGATCATCTTTCCACAAAACCCCACGCTAAATCAGGAATACGAAGCGCCCGACGGCCGCCTGTGGCGCTTCAATGGCTTCGCGTGGGTCGGCTTCTCCGCGCCGCTCACAGCCGACAAGATCACTGATTTCACGGAAGCCGTCGTCGCCGCCGCGCCGCCGACCATCGATGCCTCGCTCCTCACCACCGGCACACTGCCCGACGCCCGCCTCGCCGCCACCATCGCCCGCAGCGCCGATCTCACCACGGAGCAAAATGCACGCATCGCCGGAGATGTCGCGCTCTCGACGCGGATCGATTATCTAACCGCGAATCTGGACCCTGCCGCGCTTGATTCGATTGCCGAAGCAGCCGCCAGCATCGGATCGCTCCAGACCCAACTCGACGGCAAAGCCACCGCCGCCCAAGGCGCTCTCGCCGACACCGCGCTCCAACCCGAGCCCGTCGATTACCAAGGCGCCTACAACAACGGCGCGGACTACTCCCCCGGGCAAGTCGTCAGTTTTAATGGCGAACTCTACATCCGCATCGGAGAGCCGAACCCCGGATATCCACCGCCCGGAAGCTACTGGGCCGCCTTCGATCCCTCCGCCTCCCCCGCATTCAAGCTCTGGGTCGAGCTTTCCAAGGCCGACACGGTCCACACCCACGCCGCCGAGGATATCACCGGCCTTTCAAGCTACATCATCGCCTCGGCCCCCGGCCTGCAAATCAACACCACGGTCCGCATCGGCGACGGCACCACGACCACCTTCCCGATCGACGGC
>Ga0208485_1000260_pt1 | contig 16166 bp, 14 predicted proteins | sample LakMenEpi27Jul12_FD_150707 | JGI IMG/M metagenome (GOLD analysis project Ga0208485, IMG submission 150707) | Freshwater microbial communities from Lake Mendota, WI - 17JUL2012 deep hole epilimnion (SPAdes) | ecosystem: Environmental > Aquatic > Freshwater > Lentic | place: Lake Mendota, Madison... | reverse complement strand
TCAAAAGTTCAGTAGAGCTGAGCCAAATAGCAGGGCCTTGAACTGCACGAGTCGTGAAATACATCGCAAAAAGAGCAGCGAAAAACATCAGCTCACTAGAGAGCCAAACGATAGTTCCGACTGCTACTAAGTTCGGGCGGGTGGGCTTATGCATTCCAACAGTTGTGCTCGACATGCTGCGTATTATTCCCGAAATCACGCCACATCGCGCCCAGTAGAGGCTGTTTGAGTGAGTGATATTGGTCCGAAAGCATGAGTCAGGTCACAGGGGATTTCGCCATCAATTTGATTAGAATTGCCATCATGAGTAGCCCAGAAACTTCAAAGATCCGTGTGGTTGTTTACTCGCATGATTCAGCGGTTCGGGCTGCCGTTATCTCAGCTCTAGGGCGAAAAATAGCGGCCGATCTGCCGGCACATGAGATTCTGGAATTCGCGACAGCGCCAGCTCTACGAGTTTTTGTAGACCGTCCTGACTTGGCTGGGAAGTTTAAAGTCGATCTCTTTATTCTTGATGGTGAGGCAGTTCCTGAGGGCGGCATGGGTGTTGCGCGTCAATTAAAAGATGAAGTTTTCAACTGCCCACCGGTACTTCTTATCACCGGCCGGAAAGAGGACGCTTGGCTAGCAGCTTGGTCTCGCGCCGAATCTGTTGTTACTCACCCAATTGATCCATTTACATTGGCGCAGTCGGCGGCTGAATTGTTGCGCAAACAAAATCTCGCAACGACGAATGTCTAATTCCGATACCTGGCCACAATTATTAGAGAGACTAACCACTAGGTTAGATCTCAGCTCAGCTTCGGCCGAGTGGGCCATGAATGAAATCCTGCAGGGCAAAGCTGACGTTTCGCAGATCAAGGAATTTCTACTAGCCCTAAAAGCTAAAGGCGAAACTGCCGAAGAACTTAATGCTTTTGTTAACGTGATGTATCAGCATAGTTCGCCAGTCAATATTTCTGAGCGAGCAGTAGATACCGTCGGCACTGGTGGTGACGGCTACAACACAATCAATATTTCAACCACAGCTGCGATCGTTGCGGCGGCAGCTGGCGCCAAAGTTGTAAAGCACGGCAATCGCGCAGCTTCCTCGAAGTCTGGTTCGGCGGACCTACTCGAAGCTCTTGGAGTCAATATTGACTTAATGGGCGATGGCGTTGAAACGGTATTTCACGAAGTCGGAATTGGTTTTTGTTTTGCGCCAAAGTTTCATCCAGCGATGCGATTTGCAGCTCCAGCTCGAAAAGAATTAGGTGTTCCAACAGTCTTTAACATTCTGGGTCCGCTGGCTAATCCAGCACAGCCAAAAGCGGCAGCGATAGGCGTTGCCAACGATCGAATGCATTTACTTATGGCTGAAGTACTAGTCGCAAAAGGGGTAGATGGCTTTGTCTTTCGTGGCGACGACGGCTTAGATGAGATCTCACTCGCTACGACGACCTCGGTGTTAACTATTGGGCGAGGTGAAATTGCATCGGACCTACTTGATCCAAGTGACTTGGGAATTCCAAGAGCCCCGCTATCTGAGCTAGTTGGGGGAGATGCTGATTTCAACGCACAAGTTTCACGAGCTATATTTAATGGCGAAAAAGGCGCACCACGTGATGCAGTTGCATTAAATGCCGCAGCAGCAATCGCGGCCTATAGAGGGGAGTTCACAAAATCTTTGGCAGAGCGAATGCAGGCTGGTTATTCGGAGGCGATTGCGGCAATCGATTCAGGTGCTGCGAAAGAATTGCTATCTAACTGGGTCACGGCAAGTCAGCGGCTAGCTAACAAGTAGTTCCTGTTAGTTCAGCGTAAAGTCATAGTGAAAACGACTCGTCTTTCTTGCGAATAGCTGATTTACTGGAACTAAACTTTTTCAAATCTTCTAAAGTGGAAATTCCAAAACCAGCGGCTCTACCGATTAGTGCGTGCAGCACATCAACTGTTGCTAACGCGTCGTCGAGGGCTCTGTGATTCGGGCTTACTTCAGTGTTAAAGAATTCAGCGAGGGTACCTAGCCGACAGTTAACAACTTCGTCTCGGGTCAGAATGCGTCGAGCGAGTTTGGCGGTATCGATTACTGGATATTTTGGCCAGGTATGGTCATGACTTTGTGCTGCTGCTTTTAGAAAGCTCAAATCGAACGGAGCATTATGCGCAACAAACACTGTTTCATCTGCTGGTCCTAGAAATTCTAAAAGCGTCGGAAAGATCTCAGCGATACTTGGCGAAGAGAAAACCATTTCATCAGTGATTCCGGTTAGATCAGCAATGAAGGGCGGTATTGAGGTTCCTGGATTTATAAATGTTTGAAACTTGCCCAAGATTTCGCCACCGCAAACCTTAATGGCGCCTATTTCAGTTATTCCAGCGCCTGCTTTTGGCGAACCACCTGAGGTCTCGAGGTCGAGCACAACAAAGGTGGTTAACCTCAGCGGGCGTCCTAAGTCTTCAATTGTTGCTTGCCAAGAATTCATAATGAATTGATCCTAAATCCTGACTCTGACAATGAGAAGCCAAGGTAGATTTTGAACATGAGTGTTATCGGAGCCCCGGCCGGACTGTTGCAGGATTTTCAAGCCCTAGGCGATAAGAAGAATGGTCATATTGGCGTAGTGCTCGTTCATGGATTTACTGGCTCACCAGCTGCAATGCGGCCTTGGGCTGAGTTTTTAAATGCTCGTGGTTACAGCGTTCGAGTGCCTCTGTTACCTGGCCATGGGACTAAACCGGCTGACTTAAATGAAATTGAATGGCCAGAGTGGCCAGCGAAGGTGTTTTCTGAAATAGTTGAACTTCAGAAGCACTGCTCAAAGATTTTTGTAGCCGGACTCTCAATGGGTGGTGGCACGACACTTCAGGTAGCCGCCGAACATGGCGATAAGTTATCGGGAATTATTTTGGTAAATCCAATGATTCATGTAAAAGGCATTTCACCGAGCTTAGCTTTTTTGATTTCTAGAGTTGTTAAATTCGGCAAGAGTGTCGGCAATGATATTAAACGGCCCGGCGTCACTGAATATAGCTACGACAAGATGCCATATCGAGGTATTCATCAATTGCTAACCATGTTGAAATTAACCCGCGCAGCGCTGCCCACCATCAAGGTTCCGATGCAGCTCTTTCATAGTGTTGATGACCATACTTTGCCGGTTTCGAATACCGAGATAATTATGCGCGAAATCGGTGCTAGCAATAAATCTCGCATCGAACTTCTAAACAGTTTCCATGTTGCCACGATTGATTATGACAGCGACTTAATCTTCACAAACTCCTTGACCTTCATCGAGAGCTTGAGCAAATAGTCAACGTCACTACAACTCTTGCGACAGCCGAAGAGTCCGAAGCTTTGCGTGAATTATGGCAGCTCTATATGCGCGAACTAGCCGAGTTTCGAGAATCAATCACTTCGGTAAATGGTCGGTTTCGTGACGATCGTCTGCTTACCTACCTCGCCTATGAAGACCATTGGCCATTTTTTATCAGGGTCGATACTGAGATTGCCGGATTCGCGCTGATTCGAAAGTCGAAGCCAAATACACATGTAATTGGCGAGTTCTTTGTTAAGCAACAATTTAGAAGGATAGGAATGGGAGCTGCGGCGGTATCTGAGATCGTACGGAAGTTCTCAGGTCAATGGGAGATTCCGTTTCAAGAAGAAAATGTAAGAGGTGCAATTTTCTGGCGCAAAACTATTCCGCAATTGGGCTACCAGGTTAATGAAGCGAGGGTGCCAGTATCTGATATGCCTGATTTACCGCATGAAGTCCAGTTAAGTTTCACAGTTACCGATGTTGAGTGATTGGTACTGTTCGAAACGCTGTCTAAAGCGCAAACCCCTTGGTACCCTGATGACGTGTTGACCGAAGTCCAGAAACGAGCACGACTGGCTGTTACGGCCACATTTATTACCAACGGACTCGTGGTCGGCGCCTTCGTAGCCAGAATTCCCGATATAAAAAATACGCTCGAGATCTCAAACTCAACTTTGAGTCTGTGTTTGCTTGCTAGTGCGTTAGGTGTGTTTGCAGCGTTACCTGTTGCTGGGTGGCTCTGTGCCAAGTATGGGAGTTCGCCAGTAGCGTTTTTTGGAACGCTATCAATGGTTGCCGCATGGACACTTCAAAGTTTTTCACTGTTTTCAGTTTGGGCCTTTGCTTTCACCGCTTTTCTAGCTGGTTATTTTCTAGCAACTCAAGATGTGGCAATGAATTCGCACGCGGTTACATTGGAACATCAGAGCTCGCTTCGTCTGATGAGTGTTTTCCATGGCATGTTCTCATTGGGCGGTTTAAGTGGCGGGATTATTGGAGGACTGTCGTCGCAGTTTGGAATTAGCTATAGTTTTCAAACACTCACCATTTGTGCTGGCATAACTGTTCTTTCCTTTGTTATTCGAGATCTATGGTTACCTGGATCAGTTGATATTCATGAGCTCGAGCCAGGAGCCAAAGTACGTAGACCCGCGATCATCTGGCTTTTCGGAATATTCGGTTTGTGTTCAACAATTGGCGAAGGCGCAGTTGCCGATTGGGGTGGAGTCTTAACTCGCGAAACATATGGAGCTTCACCATTCGTCAGCGCAATTCCATATGTAGTTTTCTCAGCAACAATGATCGTGGGCAGATTTTCGGGAGATTTCCTAGCCACAAAATTTGGAGCATCAAGAGTTTTAGCTAGCGGTGGTTTAATTGCTTCAGTTGGAATGACAACGGGACTAGCGCTTAACTCAACGGTTGGAACAATCTTTGGTTGGTTCTGGATGGGAACCGGTCTCTCAGTGGCGATCCCATTACTTTTTAGCGCAGTCGGTTCGATGGCCAACGATCGCTTCGCTGGTCAAATGGCACCGGCTCAAGCGGTGGCGACGGTATCTGGCATTTCATACTTCGGATTTATCCTTGGCCCGCCGTTGATCGGTTTTGTTTCGGATGCCACAACACTACATACCGCGATGTTTGCTCCAGCTATTTTGGCCTTAGCGATCGTTGGTAGTGCTAGGTTTGCCAAGAACGTTTAGCGTTACTAAATCACCGAAAGGTCTAATTTGAAGAGCAAATTTCGCACCGGGGCACCTATCTTCCTCGCTGCGATAAACATGCGCGCTGGATTGTTCCTAATAAGCCCGCTGATTCCAATTATTAAAGAGCGTTTTGACTTGAGCATTACGGAAATTTCGTTGCTGGCGGGTATCCCTATTTTTTGTTTCGCCACGACATCTTTAGTGAGTGGACTGGTGGCCAAGATTGGTTCCAGTAATCGAATCATTAAGTGGGCTCTAACGACGCTAGCTCTTGCGCTCCTTGCTCGAACCTTTACTGGGCTGGTTGGTCTTTATCTTTTCTCCATTGTGATGGGAATGGCGATAGCTGTACTGAATTATGAACTACCAGTTTGGGTTAAAGAACACGCATCTAAAGATGCCGGATTCATGACTGGGGTTTATTCAACTTTGATGGGACTGACGGGCGCTTTAGCAATTGCGATAAGTGTTCCGTTAGCAGAATTGAATTCGCTAAGTTGGCAGATGGCCATGCTGCCTTGGGTAGGTCTGGCATTTGTGGGCGCTATTTACTGGTGGCGCAAAGCCGAAACCGAAATACCTGAGAAGTCTGCCAAGCCGATTCATTTTTGGCGGTCTCCCGCTTTTAAGAATCCAATTGCCTGGGCGTTAGTGGCGTTTTTTGGAATTGAGTCGATGGTATTTATCGCCGCCGCAACTTGGCTACCAACAATTTTATTGATTAAGGATTTTACGTTACGCGAGGGAGCTTATGCTGTGGCGATAGCGGGTGTAGTTGGGTCGCTAGCCGGCCTAACTGTTCCGCATTACATTGGCAAGTATCAAGATAAGCGTGTGTTTCTAGTCGGCGCTTCACTCTTAACTGCGGTTGCATTTTTTGGAATCTCGTTTTCATCTGGAATAGTGGTTCTCCCATTACTCTGCTTAGTTCATATCGGATTTTCGATCTGCTTCCCAATGTGTTTGATGTTGACAGGAACCAAAACAACTACACCTGAGGCCACACGTAACATGTCCACGATGATGCAATCAATCGGTTATGCGATATCTGCTGTCGGACCTGGATTACTAGGTTGGCTTTATGAAAGTTTTGGGAACTGGAATACCGCGCTACTTGGGCTGGTAGCCCTAACTATGGTTCAGACGGTGATGGGCTGGATAGTCGGAAAACCAACTCTTATTTCTAATTGATCTGACTACAGATAAGCAAGTGTTCAGCCCATTTCGTACTCCTTTGAGTCGACTCTTTTTAGAGCGGGAGGGTATATTTCATGCTTGATTCAAGTTTTAATCTCACTATTCTTAAATGAGGAGATAGACCGATGAGCGCAAATCCATTTCTTTCAAAATCAACACTTGAGTATGAACTACCCCCATTCGCTCTCATCACAGAAGATCATTATCTTGAGGCCTTCTACGCCGGCACTTCAGAACAATTGCGTGAGATAGATTCAATTCTCGCCAACGAAGAAGTTAACTTTGCGAACACCATTGAGGCTCTAGAACGCAGCGGTGCGACCTTGAATCGCGTTATGAGTGTCTTTTATAACAAGTCATCGAGTGATACCAATGATCGAATTGATGCGATCGAGGCGGAGATAGCCCCCAAACTCGCTGCGCATTCTGACGCTATTCGACTCAACCCCCAGCTCTTTTCTCGCATTAGCTACCTTCGTGATCATGCTTCGAATCTCAATGAAGAGCAGGCCTGGCTAGTTGAGCGATACTTTAGAGATTTTTCACATGCTGGTGCGGAATTAAGTGAATCAAGTCGTAATCGAGTGAAGGAAATAAACGAAGCACTCTCTTCCCTGCAAACGCAGTTTGGCAAAAAGTTACTTGCCGATACCAACGATCTAGCTGTAGTAGTTGAAAATGAAAGCGAACTTGAAGGATTGTCTTCGAATCAGATCGCAGCCTGTAAAGCTGCAGCCGAGTCACGCGGTTTACAAGACAAGTGGCTTATAACAATGATGAATTTCACGGGACATCCTTTGCTCAGTTCATTGAAGAATCGAGATTTACGCGAGAAAGTCATGAAGAATTCGTTGCTTAAAGGGAATCGTCAAAACGAAAACGATACTAAAGAGGTGTTGCTCAATACCGTTAAGTTAAGAACCGAGAGGGCAAAGTTGTTCGGGCTTAAAACCCATGCTGAGTTTGTTCTGCAGGAACAAACAGCTGCTAATCCGGAAAATGTACATTCGATGCTAAAGAAGTTAGCGCCGGCAGCTGTGAAGAATGCGCAACGCGAAGGTCAAGATATTCAGACGATCATATCGCGAGACGAGGCTTACGAATTAGCGAGCTGGGACTGGAGTTTCTATACCGAAAAAGTGAGAGCTGAAAAATACTCATTAGATACCTCAGCTATGAAGCCCTACTTTGAGTTAGAGAGCGTACTGAAAAACGGTGTTTTCTTTGCTGCGCAAAAACTCTACGGACTAACCTTCAAGGAGCGTCCGGACCTAGTTGCTTATCATCCTGAAGCAAGAGTCTTTGAAGTATTCAACGAGGATGGATCATCGGTCGGTTTGTACATCGGAGATTTCTACACTCGAGATTCCAAGCGCGGCGGAGCCTGGATGAACTCCCTGGTTAAACAGAGCAAACTTCTGAGTCAGAAGCCCGTAGTTGTGAACAATATGAATATCTCAAAACCACCTAAAGGCGAAGTAACGCTGCTCTCTTATGACGAGACCACAACCCTTTTCCATGAATTCGGGCATGCCATTCACGGACTGCTTTCTAACGTTACCTATCCACGTGTTTCTGGCACAGCGGTCCAACGAGACTTTGTCGAGTTTCCTTCGCAGGTCAATGAGATGTGGATTTTATGGCCCGAGGTGCTTGATAATTACGCGATTCATTATCAGACTGGCGAGCGACTTCCACAAGAATGGGTTGAGAAATTGCATGAGTCGTCAACATTTAACGAAGGCCACGCAACAACAAGTTACTTAGCGGCAGCAGTTCTTGATCTAGCTTGGCATTCCCTTGAAGATACGTCGACTGTGACTAGCGTTTCAGAATTTGAAGAGCAAGCAATTCGTAGCTATGGGTTGGACTATCCACCAGTACCAACCAGATACCGTTCCACCTATTTCTCACATATCTTCGCCGGCGGATATTCAGCCGGCTATTACGGATACATCTGGAGTGAAGTTCTCGATGCCGATACTGTCGAATGGTTTAAGGAAAACGGTGGTTTAACTCGCACAAACGGTGAGCATTTCCGAAACACATTGATGAGCCGGGGTGGATCCGTCGACTCAATGCAGATGTTCCGGGACTTCCGTGGCCGTGATGCCAAAATCGAACCATTACTGAGACGAAGAGGTCTGACTCAAGAAGCCTGAGGGTTCTCGACGGAACTCGCTTACTGCCTATGGTGGACGATACTGGGATCGAACCAGTGACCCCTTCCATGTCAAGGAAGTGCGCTACCGCTGCGCCAATCGTCCGTGGGTGCGCCGAATATTACCCCACATATCAAGATCTTCGAAATGCCTAAAACTTAAGCGCTAAAGCCTTGGCCAGAGATGGTGTCAGCCAATCAATGTAAGTAGCTGTGAAATGCCACTGGTCAAAATAAACCAGTTTGTTATCAATAATTGCTGGGCACATGTAAGGATCGCAAGCCCAGGACACGGTATCGACGAAGGTGGCCTTTATTGCCAACGTCGCAGCTTTCTCGATTCTGTTTATTGCGTTGTTGTCGGCTTTGGTGCGAACGGAAGCGCAGATACTTATCGTAACGCCTGGCCGACTGACACAATTAATTGAGTCAGTCGTCATGCTCGGATTGTTTCCGATCACGACGAGGCGCTTGGCGTATGAATTCAAAACCGTAAGTGCTTTAGGAAATTCCTTCTCCCACAAGGTTTCAGTATCGAAATCTGACTTTTCACCATTTATTACTGCCGGTTTCCATTGATCTGTCACAATCAAAATATCTGGTTTCGCGCTTTTTATCTTCGGAAGAACTAGTTGTTGCCACTGCTGACACTCCGTAAATGGTCGATTTAATTGATAAGACCATATTGGAGCTTCAATCAATGGGCAGGCTAGCTTTGCATATAGCTCAACTCGGTAACCATTTCTCTTTGCTATCGCATCAATTGCTGGCATCCACATTGACGCGTGAGAGTCGCCGTAGAGAACAATTAACTTGCTCCCATCGGGATCACCGCCAGGGCAAGACGGGACCCTGACATCTGAGAAATCCACTGAACAAGGATTAGTTTCTTTAAGCCATTCGCTTTTATCAGTTCTAGCGCTAGTTAAACTAGGAGTTAGATTCATCGGAAGTTCAGTAATCTTCATGGCAGCTGATATCGCTGACAAGACTGGATCAATAGTAGCTTTGGGGGCCTTAACCCAAATCAATTTCTTCTTAACGAGTTGACACTTGTACTTTTCTTTCGCGATTGTGGTTACATTTCCGGCCTTTGAGCACGACCCACCCGCTTTGTTGGTTGCGCCGTAAGCGCTTGGGTTAAGCGCAATAAGCAGCGCAATCAGCACAATTCGTAGAGTTGTTTTCACAATCAACCTTTCACAAAGAGGTAGGTTCCAAGGACGCTAAGAGTTAGCGCGCTAGCTCCCGAAATTACGGTAACTCCGGGATGTTGAACAAGATACTTATTGAACCTGATTTGGTTCTCAAAAAGATGGTGCGTTAAGACAGCCAACACGAAAGTTATTAAGAACAACGCGACCGAATCGCCAGCCGTTAAAGGGGTGAACGAGAGCTGGCGATGTAATTCGATGACTGGCCAGTGCCATAGATACAGCACAAAGGAAAGATCTCCTAGGTAGTGCATGACCCGATTGCTAAGAAGTAACTTGATTTTTGGATCTGAAATATCAAGCAGTAACCCTGTCGCAAGTAAGACTGGAACGACTATTAAGCCAGGAATTTGATTGCTAGAACTTATCAATAAAAGTGAACCCAAGAGGACAGCCAAAGCAATCCGCTGAAGGAGCCTTGACGATTTCTTGGCACCGATAATCGCGAGTAGCACGCCCAAGCACAGTTCCCAGATTCGAGTTTGGGTTGCGAAATAGACAAGACTCTTCTCCATCATAAATATTGATAAAAATGAAATAACTCCTATAACCGAAATAACGGTAAGAAGAACCTTTTTTGAATGTGTTCTAAGGAGCCGAACAATGAGAAGCAGAACGATCGGCCAAACAATATAGAACTGCTCTTCAACGGCTAAAGACCAATAATGCTGCAGGAGTGGGGAAGTTATACCTTGGCCAAAATAATCGACCTTTAAGGAATTGAAATGAGAATTTGCGAAGAAGAGTGTGGACCATCTGGCGTCACGTAGAGTTTCGTTACCGACTACTGGCCCGAGGTACCTATAGGCGAAGAAGACTGAAACCCAGATGACTAGTAAAGCCGATGGCAAGATTCTGCGAATTCGTCTGGCGTAGAAAACCAGCAAACTGCGTCTAGAGTTATCGATCAGGGACAGTTCCATCAGCTGACTAGTAATTAAGTACCCAGATAGTAAGAAGAAGATGTCTACGCCGAGAAAACCACCAGGAAGTAGTTTAGGAAATAGATGGTTAGTTATTACAGCAAGTACAGCCAAGGCGCGCAGGCCTTGAATCTCACGACGGTGTGAGAGTTTTGCAGTCATTAGCGTTCGGTAAGATTTTCGATAGTTAAACCTGGCGAATTCTCACTACTGATCAGCTCTCCATACATTGATCTAGTTTGGCTATCCCACGTAACTCTTGAGTTTCGAATCTCAACATCAGCTGAGTTCATGACATCAAAGGCATTGTGCTTGCGCCGAATAACATCAGTAATACCGTTTGGGCGCAGGTCAATACGATGTGGCCACTTGGACTGATTGATCATATGTTGATTAATATTTTCAAAGACCACACCCTTTATTAGCTCGGGATGTGCAGCCCAAACCAGCGTGCTTGCCTCAGTTGTCGCATTGATATTGCGGAAAGTTATATCGCGAACTTTACCTTCACGTAGGCGCTCAATATTGCCATCGGTTCCGTGTCCAGGGTCATCCCATGAAAACGCGGTGACATGAAGAGCTTCGCCATGACCCCACCACATATCGCTGAAAGCTCTAGTCTGCACAATGCAGTCGGTAATCAAAACATTGGAGATCGTGCCACCTTCACGTGATCGAATTGCGAAACCACGATGTGAATCTCGAACAATACAGTTGCTAATGATGACGTTAGAGATATCTCCAACCGACTCAGTGCCTATCGTGATAGCACCTGAAGTAGATTTAAAGAAACAATTATTAATAATCACATTATCAACGAGGCCATATTGTGAAGTTGCGGCACATGATTTCAAAGAGATGCAGTCATCGGCGGTCTCAAAGTGGCAGTTGGTAATACGTACATCTTGGCAGCGATCAATATCGATGCCGTCGCCATTTGGAACCATCAGATCACTCAAAATGCGGATGCCATTGATATCTAAGTTATTGCATCCCGTGAATCGAACGGCCCAAAACGCTGGATCTGTGATCGTCACATCAACCATCTTTACGCCATAAGACTCAATCAAAAAGACTGTGAAAGGACGTTCAAGATATTGATCTCGACCGCCGATTGGCCCACGCATCTGATGTATGTACTCGCCGCGAGTGGCAATAAAAGCATCAGCATTTCCATTGATGGTGCCGAGCCCAGTAATGCTCGCACCATGTGCTCTAAACCCTACGATAAAGGCTCGTCTTGGAAGAACGACTTCATTAACTTCGCCCTCTGTTAACACTTCAATCGAATGCTCGGGGGAGTAGTCGGCGTAGTCGCCACTTGCCAGCAAGATTGCACCAGACTCGAGATGTAGTTCGACCTTTGGTAGCAGTTCGAAGCTACCTGAAAGAAATGAACCACCAGCAGGAATCAGTACCCGCCCGCCGCCATTTTCAGCTACCTCATTAATGGCAGCCTGAATATGTCTAGCGTTATTGGTTACACCGTCTGCGACAGCGCCACATTGGGTGATTGAAATCTGCATTATTGATTAACGATTCGGTTATGTGACCAAAGCAAGTCATCTATTCGGTTAGCGATAACTTCTAGATCCTTAGTCGCTCCAGTAACTTTGAAGGAGTGAGTTTGCCCCGCCAAAAGCGAAACTATTTGTGAATCTACTTGGGTGCCAATCGCCAAAAGTTCAGGCATGAAGGAAAGCTCATGGATGTAAGTGTTAGCCGTGACATCGACAATGAGTAACCCATTGCTAATCGACGCCTGAGAAAACAGATCGTGTTTTGGAGCTTCTTTTGCGGGGCTCAATGTGGTTCTACGTGAAGCGCGCACCTCAGGGCAAGTCGCAAGGACAAAGCCCTCATAATTTCCATCAGCTATCTCGGGGAATATCTCCGTAGCGGGAGTTCGAGAGACGCTGTAACGATCAAGATTTACCTCAATAGTGTGAGTCTTCACAACGGACCCATTTTTATCGATTAACGATAGGACAACATCTGTCTGCCAAGGATCTGGTAGATCGTTTAGCAATGTGATTTGTGCACCCTGATCGACTCGACCAACAACAATAGCCCTTGGCTGATAAGCCGACTTCATCGCATGCCAAGCCAGCTTGCGGAATCCGGTGTAATCCAGAACTGCCCAAGAGATTGCTGGCCACATATCGTTGAATTGCCACAGGATTGCGCCACTACATGTTTCATAGAGACTACGGAAATGCTTTAAACCAATCTCAACGGCGCGAGCTTGGCCGAGCGCAGCGGCGAAATACCATGCATGTCCACGGGTAGGCGGATTTGCAAACTCGCGTGATAAACCGGCAGCTATTTTGCTCATGCCATCGAATGCGCGCTGGTGGTAGGCGACTTCATCTGAAGTCGCAACTAGATCATCACTACCGATGGCGCGAGTGAGCATCGACCATGAACCTGGCCCATTAAAACCAAACTCAGCTGCGAAGCTAGGGGAGTATTGCTCATAACGTTCATAACCAGTTTCATTCCAGACATCCCAGATATGGATAGTTCCGGAATCAAAAGATTTCACGTTATCTGAATGAGTGCTAAACGGTGAGCCAGGAATATATGGACGAGTAGTGTCGATTTTCTCTAGCGCGTTAGGAATCGTTTGTAGATAGAAAGTTTCACCCCAAGGTCGGCCTTCGAGTCCTTCTTGCCAACCCCAATATTGGAAACCTTCGATGCACTCATTGCCACCGTTCCAGATAACCAATGAGGGGTGTCCAGCTAGTCGACGAACGTTCTCATCGACTTCGGCCTCAACTTCTTCAAACATTTCCGGAATTTCGGGATAAGCAGCACAGGCAAAGAGAAAATCTTGCCAAACTACGATTCCCTCTTGATCACAGAGTTCGTAGAAGTCATCGGATTCGTAAAGTCCACCACCCCAAACGCGGATTCCATTGATATTTACTTCCAACATATCCTTAATTCTTTGGTGATAACGCTCGCGGGTGACACGAGTTGGGAATGGATCATCTGGAATCCAGTTGGCGCCACGAATCCAAAGCCGCTCACCATTTACCTTGATCGCGAAATGATTCTTGCCAGGTGCTGATTCTGAAGTATCGAGTTCGACTAAACGGAAACCTGTCTGTTTAGTATCAACTTCTAATACCTTGCCATCTGGGGCAATTAAGGAAAACTCAACATCATAAAGCGGTTGTGCGCCACGACCTCGTGGATGCCAGATCTGCGCGTTGGGCACAGCAAATTCCAGATTACTCTGTGACCCAGTAACAGCGGTTTCGTGCCGAGCTAATGTTTCGCCGCTCTTGCTCTTAACTGCGACAACAATTTTCTTGCCACTTAACTCACCCACGCACTGAATTTGGGTCGAAAGTTGTGGCACCCCATTGATTAAGGTTGAAGTCAGGGCAGTATTTTCCAAATAGGCATCGGTCCACTTATGCAGAAGGATTGGTTTCCAGATTCCAGAGGAGATAGTGATTGGACCCCAGTCCCAGCCATAGCTACAAGCCATCTTGCGCTGATAGTTATAAGGCATTTCGTAAGGGCGCGGGTAAGCAGTCCCCAGAGCGGCCAACTTTGACTCCGCATCTGAAAGTGGCGCCGCAAAAGAGATCTTCAAAGAGAGATCGCCCGCGGCTAGAAGTTCAGTTACATCAAGCCGATAAGAACGGTGCATATTTTTAGTTGTCAGTACAACGTTGTCATTCAGCTCAATAGTTGCAATTGTGTCGAGACCTTGAAACACCAAGTGCTTTTGCGTAGGGGAGGTGTCTTGCTTAATCAAGGTTGAGTATTGGCTATCGGTCTTCCAGATCCAGAATTGATCTTGCTCTTTTCCGTCGATCGAAATATCTCTAATTAGTTCGGCTGTCATCAAGTCGGTGTGAATACACCCGGGGACGGTGGCTGGGATCGAATCAGGTAATTCAATTTTAGTAATTCCAGCAGGATTATTTCGCCAAACGTTATGTTGATCTTTAACGGGGGAGATATCCCAGGCATCGGATTTAGGGGAGAGTTTGAGGTACCAGCTAGCTTCGAGTTTAGATTTTGAATTCATTGCTAGCGACCGTAATCGTCTTCGACGCGCTCAATGTCATCTTCGCCAAAATAGGTACCTGTCTGTACTTCAACAAAAATTACATCGGTGGTGCCTGGGTTAGCAATACGATGTAGAACTCCGATAGCAAATTGAACTGAGTCTCCTGGCCCAATATTTCGAATTTCACCATCGACCGTGACCTCAGGATTTCCAGCAACTATGAACCAATGCTCAGCGCGCTTGGCATGACGTTGATAGCTGAGCCGCCCGCCAGGTTTGACGCAAATGGTTTTCACTTTGTAGTTTGGAAATTCGCCAAGAACTTCATAGCTACCCCAAGGACGCTCTGATTTTTCGAGTGACATAGTTACCTTTCGATTTTGTAGCTATTTGGACATTTTAGAATTTAAAGAACACCTAAAGCGGCGCCAATTAAGCCAGCATCGGTAGTTAATTTTGCGGGCGAAACTTTTAGATCACGCAAGAATCCGTAGTATTCAGACTCCGCACGAATATGTTTCATCAATGGATTCCAATAAATTTCGCCGGCTTGCGCCACGCCACCACCGATAACAATGTGTCCGATATCTAGGCTGCCCACAAAATTGACCAGGCCGACAGCAAGTGCTTTCGAGCCACTTTCAATTGCCTGCAGCGCAGAAGGATCTCCAGTACGGGCTGCGGCAGCAACATCTATAAAGGAATCAGAAATGCCTTGCCAACCTAACTCTTTAGCGAGTGCAACCATATTTGGCCCACTTGCATATGCTTCGACGCAACCAGTCCGCCCGCAAGCACATAGCTTGCCTTGGAAAGCAATTGAACTATGGCCGAAGTAACTGGTGTTGCCCGTTTCGCCTTCAAACAACTTATCATCGAGAATTAAACCGCCACCGATTCCAGTGGAAACCACAATGCCGAGCATGTTACTTGAGCCGACGCCGGCGCCAATTTTGTGCTCTGCGTGCGCGAGCGCCATCGCGTCACCATGAAGAGCTACACGTTCAACGTCGAAGACATCGCGAAAACATTTAACCAACGGAAAATCTCGCCAGACCGGAATGTTTACTGGACTAACAGTTCCAGAGCTTGGATAGATCGGACCTGCCGAGCCAATACCAATACCAACGACATCGCGATCGGTTCTGTTCAGAATTTCCTTGGCCGCATCTGCGACTCGACCCCAGAGCTCGAACCCATCGGTTGCATAACTAGGAACATCGATTCGTTCAGAAACGCCAAGTTCTGCATCAACTAAGGCTATTGCTATCTTGGTTCCACCAACGTCAACACCTAGTGCTAGGCGATCACTCATGCCACACCATGGATTTCTTCATTAATTGCTACCTTCATTACTGCGCTTTGGTAATTATCTGCCGTCGGTTCATACATACGCTTTAAAATTACATCAGCAGTAAGTCGCCCCAGACGCTGCGGATCATGGTTGAGAGTGTGAACTCCCATAAGAGCAGCAGACGGGAACTCATCGAAGCTGACAACATGTAAGTTTGAATTCATGTGCGATTTAACTTGGCCAACACCAAAAGCGATGAGATCGTTAGCAGCAATGATTCCATCAACTTTCTTACGCTGACTTAATAACTCACGGGTTGCTTGCTCAGCTTCT
>Ga0208485_1000256_pt1 | contig 16253 bp, 12 predicted proteins | sample LakMenEpi27Jul12_FD_150707 | JGI IMG/M metagenome (GOLD analysis project Ga0208485, IMG submission 150707) | Freshwater microbial communities from Lake Mendota, WI - 17JUL2012 deep hole epilimnion (SPAdes) | ecosystem: Environmental > Aquatic > Freshwater > Lentic | place: Lake Mendota, Madison... | reverse complement strand
GTAATTACAGTATCTAAGCGAATATTAGCGCCCCAGACCTCACTTAAAATAATTTTTTCTAGCACTCGTGGTGAACCAACCGGGCGTGAATCGGTAAGTAAGCGCATAACTTCAGCTAGTGCAATAGAAATTCCAATTGCTGAAATTAATGTAGCGAGGCGGTTAGTTCCTCGCATACGCAGTCGACGGTAAGCCACAAATTCAACAAAGACTGCGGTTAAGGCGGCGATAAACATAGAAACCAGCAAACCGGTAAGAAGGACAACTAGTAATTTAAAACCTGTAGCTGGCTCACTTGTTTGCGTGTATTTAAACAAATCTCGATTGGAAACAACTGCTCCAAATGTGCCCCACATAAATATCTCAGAGTTTGCAAAGTTAATCATTCGAAGAACGCCATAAACCATTGTGTAGCCAAGTGAAACTAATACGTAGATAAACCCAAGAGCAATGCCCGCTATTGTTAAAGACCAGAACTGATCTATTAATACTGCAAACATTCTTCTCCTTGCAAATAAAAGGCTATTAATTTAACCATCTACTTATACAAGCGTGGGTGCTTTGGCCCTCTTTTTCAAGAGATTTCCAAAACACCCACCAACTTGTAGAGGTAATTAAATAATACGAAGTATTACTTAATGATACCTGTATTTACTAGTACTCCACCCTTTGAGGTGAATCCAGCAAATAGTCCGTAAGAAACGTCACCGTTCTTATCGAACTTAATTGTGTTACCGCTAACGCTCTTGCCGTTGAATGACTTAACATACTTAAGCATTGCTGAGCGAGAAGTTTTTCCGGCTTTGATACCAGCAAGAAGAATATTTGCTGCATCATATGATTCAACTGAGTAAACACCAGATGAAACACCCATTTTCTTCTTGTAGTCAGCTTCAAGTGCTGCACTGATTCCAGCAAGTCCGCCTACACCAGTAACTCTTGAACCCTCAGCTGCAGCTCCTGCAAGCTTTGGATACTCCTGGTTGAAGACTCCGTCGCCACCAGCAAATATTGCTGTTGAACCTGAGTCACGAAGTTGCTTGATGAATACTGCACCTTGGCTGTAGTAGCCAGTGTAAATAACTACATTTGCGCCAGATGTTTTAATCTTTGCAATAGTTGGGCTGAAGTCAGTTGTTGTATTTGGAACTGAATCTCCACCAACAAGAGTTGCGCCAGATACCTTCTTCAGACCTGCTTCAACGTAGCCACGTAGTGGAACTGCGTATGCAGACTGATCATCAAATACAAACACCTTTGCGTTTGAAACTCCAGCAGTTGCGTACTTAGCTAAAGCTGGACCCTGTAAGTCATCTTTTCCTACTACACGGTGGAACACAGGTCCGCCGAAATCAGGTGATGCTGGGTCTGTTATTGAAACGCGAGTTGCTGATGGTGAGATCATTACTAATCCGCCAGCTTTGTAATAAGGAAGTGATGCGATTGTTGCGCCTGAGTAAGCAGGTCCAACAACACCGATGATCTTCTTATTTGAGCCAACACCTGGAGCAACTGTTCCTGCAATTGCAGGATCTCCTTGATCGTCAACGGCTACAACATTAATTTTGAAGTTTTTGTTCTTAGCCATGAAAACCTTTGCAGCATACTTAACTGCGTTTAACTCATCAGTACCTGTTGAGGCTTCTCCACCAGAAAGTGGGCCTTGGTAGGCGATCGTATAAGTTCCAGCAGCATTTGCAGATGAAGCAACTACAGCGCTAAATGCAAGGGCTGCAGAAGTTACAATCGCAAGTGATTGTTTAATCTTCTTGTTCATTTATGCCTTTCCTGTTCTTTTTGTCCCGGGACAGGGAGATGAGAAGGGTAATGCAGGTGGCTTAGATATGACAAGCCGAATGCTTTCGCATACTACATAGCGATTTTGTTATAAATAAGGATATTTTGGGGGTTTATACCTAATTATTAGGCATCGCGTCGGGATTGATCACAGCCTCGGCCACAGCCTTCATGGAAATTCTCCTATCCATGGCGGTCCGCTGAATCCACGAGTAACTCTCAGGTTCGGATAAGTTCATAGCCTTCATTAATATCCCCTTGGCTCGGTCAATAACCTTTCGAGTTTCAAGGCGTTCATAAACATCGGCAACTTCTTTTTCAAGTAACTTCATTTGCCGATGCCTACTTATTGCAATCTCAATAGCCGGGATTAAGTCATCTAGTGAAAATGGTTTAACAACATATGCCATGACACCAGCATCTCTAGCACGTTCAATTAGTTCACGCTGGCTAAATGCTGTCAACATTAAAACTGGAGCGATAGGTATTATCTGCTCAGCTGCTGTTATTCCATCAACTACCGGCATCTTTACATCTAATATTGCAAGATCAGGTTTGAACTCTTTTGCTAGCTCAATTGCTATGGCGCCGTTTTCTGCTTGTGCGACTACTTCATAGCCAGCCTCAGTTAACATCTCAACTAAATCTAGGCGAATAATAGTTTCATCCTCGGCAACGAGAACTCTTACTTTCACTTTATCTGTATTCATGTGCCTCGAGTCGGATTCGAACCGACACTATACGGTTTTTGAGACCGTCCTCTCTACCGTTGGAGTACCGAGGCGTTAGAGAGAGTTAGTTTATCGTTCTTACTTTTTTTTAGCGAAATTACTTTCGATAAGCCGCAGCGACCCCGCCTACTGCATCGCCAATTTTATGAACTCTCATAGCATTTATTGAACCTGGTATTCCTGGTGGTGATCCTGCAACGATTAAAACTAAATCACCAATCTTGACTCGTTTAGAGTCGATCAAAATAGAATCAACTTGCATAACCATCTCATCAGTGTGATTAACTGTTGCAGTAAGTAATGATTCAACTCCCCATGAAAGAGCTAATCTGTTATAGGTTCCAATTTCAGGGGTAAGTGCGAGCATGGGAATAGGCGATCGCAGCCTAGACATCCTTCGCGCTGAATCACCACTTTGTGTAAATGCAACTAAATACTTTGCGCCAACTGTTGAACCAACTTCAGTTGCTGCTTTTGTAATTGCGCCAGCCTTAGTCGCTGGTGAGTGTTTAAGAGGTGGAATTTGATCTAGCGCTATATCTTCAGTTCGTTCAATAATTCTTGCCATAATTTTTACAGAATCAATTGGAAAATCACCAACACTAGTCTCACCAGAAAGCATAAGAGCATCTGCTCCATCTAGTACCGCGTTAGCGCAATCAGTCGCCTCAGCTCTAGTTGGTTGAGAGTTACTGATCATTGAATCAAGCATCTGCGTTGCCACAATCACCGGCTTAGCCGATTCTCTTGCCATCGTGATACATCTTTTTTGAACCATTGGTACATCTTCTATGGGTAACTCAACACCGAGATCCCCCCTGGCAACCATAATTCCATCAAATGCATCAACTATTTCCTGTAGATTTTCAACAGCCTGTGGTTTTTCTATCTTGGCTATTACTGGAACCTTAATTCCTACCTCATTCATAATCTTGTGAACATCGTTGATATCAGCAGCATTTCTAACAAAAGAAAGCGCAATAAAATCTGCGCCAGCCTTTAAGCCCCAGCGTAAATCAGCAACATCTTTTTCCGATAGAGCTGGCAATGAAACAGCTACACCTGGAAGATTTATACCTTTGTTATTACTAACCATTCCAGGTTGGGTTACTTTAGTAATCACATCATTGCCTTTAACCGCAACGACTTGAACCGATACTTTTCCATCATCAATCATGATGATGTCTCCAGCTTTACAATCTCCTGGTAGTCCTTTGTAAGTTGTACCAACTCTATCTTTTGTCCCAGCAATATCATCAGTTGTAATTGTGAATGTATCTCCGCGCGATAACTCATGCGGCCCAGATGAAAACCTACCTAATCGAATCTTCGGACCTTGAAGGTCTACCAAAATTGCGACAGCTTTATTTGCTTTCTTTGCTGCGGTTCTAACTAAATCGAGTCTCTTTTGATGTTCATCATGGCCACCGTGTGAAAGATTTAATCTGGCCATATTCATACCAGCGTCAATTAACTCAGCAACTTTTTCAACTGACTCAACTGCTGGCCCTAGAGTGCATACAATTTTTGCGCGGCGCATATATTGACCTTAAACCATCAGGGGCCGTGCGGTTGGCTCTATTGGGAATGGTAGCTGCGTGTGTCCGGAAAGGTATGTATCAACTGCGGCTGCAGCACTTCGCCCCTCAGCAATCGCCCACACAATTAAGGACTGTCCCCTACCCGCATCCCCACAGACATAAACACCTTCTGCTGAAGTTGCATACTCTCCATCGCGTTTAATGTTCCCGCGTTCATCCAACTCAACCTCAAGCTGAGTTAACATCTCACTTTTTTCAGGTCCGGTGAATCCCATAGCTAGAAATACTAAATCGGCTGGAATTTCTTTTTCACTACCTGGTACTGGCTGAAACTTTCCATTAACAAACTCAGTTTCAACTAGTTCTAGTCCCTTTAGGTTTCCATTTATATCTTTAACAAACTTTTGAGTTGAGACCGCATACATTCTTTCCCCCGCCTCTTCGTGGGCGCTACTAACTCGGTAAATCATTGGGTAGGTTGGCCATGGTTGAGTGCTTGGTCTTTCATCACTTGGCCTTGGCATAATTTCAAGTTGAGTTACAGATTTAGCTCCTTGACGGATCGCAGTTCCCAAGCAATCTGCGCCTGTATCGCCACCTCCAAGAATTACAACATCTTTTCCTTTGGCATCAATAGTTGGCTCACCATCTAACTCATTTAAAGCTTGTTTATTTCCCCAAGGTAAATACTCCATGGCTTGAAAGACACCCTTTGCATCTCTGCCAGGAATAGGAAGATCACGCCAATTCGTTGCACCAATTGCAATTACAACCGCGTCATACTTACTCCGCAGCGCACTTCCGGTTATGTCCTTGCCTACTTCAACGCCAGTTCTAAATCTTGTGCCCTCTTGAATCATTTGATTAAGTCTTCGATCAACAATTGATTTCTCCATCTTAAACTCAGGGATTCCATAGCGAAGAAGTCCACCAATTTTGTCGGCTCGCTCATAAACCGCAACAGTATGACCCGCTCTAGTTAATTGTTGAGCTGCTGCAAGACCAGCTGGGCCTGATCCAATCACAGCGACTGTTTTGCCAGATAATCGATCTGGTATCAATGGCAGAACTCTTTTTTCAAGAAAAGCTTCCTCAATTGTTCTAAGTTCTACTTGTTTAATTGTCACAGCCTCTGCGTTAATTGCCACCACGCAAGCTGTCTCACATGGGGCTGGGCATAATCTTCCAGTAAATTCTGGAAAATTATTTGTTGCATGCAAGCGATCGATTGCCTCTGCTTTTTCTCCACGCCAAATTAGGTCATTCCACTCTGGAATTAAATTTCCAAGTGGGCAACCTTGGTGACAAAAAGGAATTCCACAATCCATACAACGACCAGCTTGTTTTTGAAGATGGGAAAACTCCTGCTCCTGGTAAACCTCTTTCCAATCTTTAATACGCACATCAACTGGTCGACGCTTTGGTAATTCGCGATTAGTTGTTAAGAATCCTTTTGGATCAGCCATTGATCGCCGCCATAACTGCGCTCTCTACCGGTAATCCTTCGCGCTGCGCCTTAGCCATAACATCTAAAACTCTAGCGTAATCTCGAGGCATCACCATTGAGATACGTTTCTTAGAATTTTCCCAATCCTTAATCAATTCGCTAGCAATTTTTGAACCAGTCTCTGCATTAAATTTGGAAACAAATGATTTAACAATCTCTTCCTGATCACCTGGCAAAGCCAATACATCTACCATCTCAGTATTTACCATTCGCGCGTCAATATCTAAAACAAATGCTCGACCACCTGACATACCTGCTGCAAAGTTTCTACCGGTGCTTCCAAGAATTATTATGGTTCCACCAGTCATGTACTCACATCCATGATCGCCAACACCTTCAACTATGGCCGTTGCGCCAGAATTACGAACACAAAAGCGCTCACCAACGATTCCAGCAATCATGATTTCACCAGAGGTTGCACCGTATCCAATTACGTTACCGGCAATAACATTTGCACCAGATAAAAACTTTGCCTTCTCATCTGGTCGAATTATTACGCGACCACCAGACAAACCTTTGCCAACATAGTCATTGCTATCTCCATAGAGCCTAAGAGTTAATCCAGAAGGTAAAAAAGCACCAAATGATTGTCCGGCTGAACCATGGAAAGTTATATCAATTGTGTCCGTTGGTAGACCTACTCCCCCAAATCTGCGAGTTATTTCAGCTCCCAGCATTGTTCCTACGGTGCGATTAACATTTCGAACCGTCATATTTAATCTAGTAGGAGTTGCCTTATCTAATGATTGCGCTGATAACTTAATTAATTCATTATCTAAAGCATTAACTAAACCATGATCTTGTTTAGTTACATTCCTTCTTGGTGACTTATCTCTTGGCGCTATAAGTAAAGGGGCAAGGTCTAACCCACTTGCTTTCCAATGATCAATGGCTGACTTAGTATCTAAAAGTTCAACCTGACCAATCGCATCCTCTAATTTTCTAAAGCCAAGCTGTGCTAACAGCTCTCTAACCTCTTCGGCGATATATTCAAAAAAGGTTTCAACAAATTCAGGTTTTCCAGTAAATTTCTTTCTTAGCTCAGGATTTTGTGTTGCTACACCCACTGGACAAGTATCTAAATGACAAACTCGCATCATGACGCAGCCAGAAACCACAAGTGGGGCGGTAGCAAATCCAAATTCTTCAGCACCTAATAGCGCAGCAATTAATACATCTCGACCAGTCTTCATTTGTCCATCTACTTGAACAACAATTCGATCACGCAAACCATTTAGCATCAATGTTTGTTGAGTTTCGGCGAGACCCAACTCCCATGGAGCACCTGCGTGCTTTAAAGATGTTAACGGAGATGCACCAGTTCCACCATCATGACCAGAGATTAAAACCACATCAGCATGTGCCTTGCTGACACCAGCAGCAACTGTACCAACGCCAACTTCAGCAACTAATTTAACGTGTACACGGGCACTGTTATTTGCATTTTTTAAATCATGAATTAGCTGCGCAAGATCTTCGATTGAATAAATATCATGATGAGGAGGTGGAGAAATTAAACCAACGCCAGGAGTTGAATAACGTACCTTTGCAATCCATGGATAAACCTTATTTCCAGGTAATTGACCACCCTCACCCGGTTTTGCGCCCTGAGCCATTTTGATTTGAATGTCATCTGCATTAACAAGGTACTCACTTGTTACACCAAATCTGCCACTTGCTACTTGCTTAATTGCAGATCGTCTTAGATCTCCATTTAAATCTGGAATGTTACGAGCAGGATCTTCCCCGCCTTCACCAGTATTTGATTTACCACCAATTCGGTTCATCGCAATTGCAAGTGTTTCGTGAGCCTCTTGCGAAATAGAGCCATAAGACATCGCGCCTGTTGCAAACCGCTTAATTATCTCCGAGGCAGGCTCAACCTCTTCAATTGATATTGGGCTTCGAATACCTCTATTGAAATCAAATAATCCGCGAAGTGTCATCAACCTACGAGATTGGTCATCTACTCTTTCGGTATATCTCTTAAACACATCAAATCTTTTTGATCTAGTTGCATGTTGTAAAGTGAAAACGGTTTCAGGATCAAATAAGTGAGGTTCACCTTCTCGGCGCCATTGATACTCTCCACCGATTTGAAGCCGCTTAGCTCCTGGGATCTCACCCCCTGGTGGATAAGCGATATGGTGTCTCTTAATTGTTTCTTGTGCAATTACATCAATACCAACTCCGCCTAATCTTGATGTGACTCCCACAAAATATTCATCTACTACCTCTTTGGATAAACCAATTGCTTCAAAAATCTGAGCCCCGGTGTATGAGGCGATAGTTGAAACTCCCATTTTTGACATTACTTTTAGCACACCCTTACCGAGTGACTTGATCAAATTTCTAACAGCCTTCTCAGGTGTAACACCAGTAATAATTCCTTGTCGAACTAAATCCTCTGCACTCTCCATTGCTAAGTAAGGATTCACTGCTGCAGCACCAAAACCAATTAGTAAAGCAACATGATGGACCTCTCGGACCTCACCACTTTCTACAACTAAACCAACCTTGGTTCTAGTCTTCTCACGGATTAAGTGATGGTGAACAGCTGAAATTAGAAGTAAAGATGGAATTGGTGCATTTTCTGCATCTCCATCCCTATCTGATAGAACAATTATTCTTGCGCCTTCACTTATCGCCTTTGAAATCTCATCTCTTATCTCAGTTATTCTCGCAACTAAGGCCTCACCACCACCTGCTGTTTTAAAGAGTCCTCTAACAACATGAGAGACAAAACCAGGTTGATCGCCATCAGCGTTGACGTTAATAATTTTGGCAAGTTCATCATTATCAATTACCGGAAATTGTAAAGATATTTGCCTACATGATTCAGGACCAGGATCTAATAAGTTGTGCTCTGGACCAATAGATCCTCCAAGTGATGTAACAAGTTCTTCTCGGATTGCATCAAGTGGTGGGTTTGTTACTTGCGCAAATAATTGTGCGAAATAATCAAATAATAGGCGTGGTTTATTTGATAACGCTGCTATTGGTGTGTCAGTTCCCATTGAACCAAGTGGCTCTGCGCCATTTTTTGCCATTGGAGTAATGATCATTCGAATCTCTTCTTCTGTATAACCAAAAGCTCGTTGTCTTCTAAGTACTGAGGAGTGCGGATAAACGATGTGCTCCCTAGCCGGTAAATCACTAAGCCTTACTAAGCCATCACTGAGCCATTTTGAATAAGGGGCTGCAGTTGCAAGTGATTGTTTAATTTCATCATCTTCAATAATTCGGCCCTCTTGAATATCAACTAAAAACATCTTTCCCGGTTGAAGTCTTCCTTTGCGAATTATCTTCTCAGGAGGAAAATCAAGTACACCGACTTCACTTGCAAGAACTACTAATCCATCATCTGTTACCCAAAATCTTGACGGACGTAAACCATTTCTATCAAGTACAGCACCTACTTGCTTGCCATCAGTGAAGGTAACGCAAGCAGGTCCATCCCATGGCTCCATTAAGGCAGAATGAAATGCGTAAAAATCTTTGCGCTCCTGTGACATGGTTGTGTGATTTTCCCAAGCTTCAGGAATCATCATTAATATCGAATGAGGTAAAGATCTGCCACCTAAATACAACAACTCTAGAACTTCATCAAATGAAGCTGAGTCACTGCCAGATTCATTCACAATTGGAAATAATCGTTTTAGATCTCCAGGAATTAATTCACTTTCAAGTAATGTCTCGCGAGATCTCATCCAATTTCTATTTCCTTTTACTGTATTTATCTCACCATTATGTGCAATAAATCGGTATGGGTGGGCAAGCGGCCAAGATGGGAATGTATTTGTTGAAAATCTGGAGTGAACAAGTGCCAGTGAAGATTCAACTAATGGGTTAGATAAATCTGGAAAAAACTCTTCAAGCTGACCAGTCGTAAGCATTCCCTTATAAACAATTGTTCTAGAAGACAGTGATGAGACATATATTGGTAGCGTATGTTCGACTCGTTTGCGTAAACAAAATGCCATTCTTTCAAGTACTAAATCATTCTCATGGTTACTACCTGCAATGAATAATTGTTTAAACTCTGGCATAACTGAGAGAGCAGTTTTACCTATCGATTTTGAATTTATTGGCACATCTCGCCAGCCTAAGACTTTTAGACCCTCTTCTTTAGCGATTTTTTCAATACTACTTTGGTAGCTGCTTTCACCGGGCTTAACAAAAAAGATTCCTGTTGCATACTCACTTGCTTTAGGTAGTTCAAAATCTACCTCTGATCTATAAAATTTATCTGGTATTTGAATAAGAATTCCCGCGCCATCTCCACTATCTACTTCAGCTCCGGATGCACCTCGATGTTCAAGATTACGAAGAGCGGTAAGTGCTTGCGCAACAATCTGATGAGTTGGCAATTTGTTAAGTGTTGCGACCATGGCAACACCACAGGCATCATGCTCATTAGCAGGGTTGTATAACCCAACTGCATTTGGGGTTGAAGAAAAAAGCTTATTCATTTCCAAATTAAATGGTCGCTCCCGTTAAAGGGTCGGGACGACTATGGCCCAACTTTTTACAACTTGATAGGCAAATAATAGCAGGATACTTAAATCCCAGTCAGCCCCAATAAGTAACCAATTCCTGCGGTAATGATCACACCTAATGCTCCACCCAGGAATATTCGAGCAATAGTCTTAAATAACGGTGAGGCGGCAATTTTTGCGCTGATAAAGCCTGCGGTAGTTAAACCAACCGCCGTAAAAATTAGAATGAAAACAACTTGATTTGATTTTGAAATCAAAGCACCTGCTAGAGGAATCACACCACCAACTGTGAAAGCTATAGCAGAAGCAATTGCAGCTTGTACTGGCCTAGCTTTGGTATGTTCAAAGTATCCAAGTTCATCTCTTAGATGAGCATCTAATGGATCCTTTTTATAAAATGCAGTTACGACCTCTGTTGCAAGTGGTTTCGACAAACCACGCTCCATATATATCTCTACTAACTCGGCAAATTCACCTTCAGGATCTACTTTTAAATGTTCTATCTCAAGTTCACGATCAGTATTTTCAATATCATTTTGTGATTTAACAGAGACATATTCACCAACCGCCATTGACATAGCGCCAGCAACAATTCCGGCAAGACCTGCAGTGATGATAAATTCGCTTTTACTTGCGGCTGCTATTCCTATCATCAAACTTGCAGTTGAAACTAAACCATCATTTGAACCAAGCACAGCAGCTCGCAGCCAACCAGAATGGTTTGAGCGGTGCTGCATATTTCGTATTTGAACCTCTTCTAAACCCATACCCTAATTCTAACTTGCAGGCTAGGTATTAGATAAATTGCCACGACGATTACTGCGAATTAAATACATTGCAGACGAAGAAATCACGATTAAACTGACCCAAATATTTAACCTCAATCCCAAAACATAATTTGCATCATCAATACGAATCGCCTCTATCCACAATCTGCCTACTGTGTAACCGCATATATAAAGGGCAAACACATCACCTTTATTTTTCACAATTCTCTTAAAAAACATTGGTAACTTAAGTAACAGATAGGCAACTACCAGGCACCAAAGCGCCTCATATAAAAATGTGGGATGAAATGTTGAATAGTTCTCATACCCATCTGGACGATTTACAAGATCAATCTCTAATCCCCATGGCAGTGATGTCGGTTTTCCAAAAAGTTCTTGATTAAACCAATTTCCAACTCGGCCCATCGCTTGGGCAATTACGACACCAGGTGCGAGGGCATCTAAAAAATATGGGAAACTTAAAGTAGTTTTATGAGTACGAAAATAAATATAAGCACCAAATGCGCCAAAAGAAATAGCTCCCCAGATACCAAGTCCTCCCTGCCAAATCCGAAGTGCATCAACTGGATTAGCATCTGAACCAAAATACTTTTGCGGAGATGTAATTACGTGATAGATCCGACCACCAATAATTCCAAAAGGCACTGCCCAAATAGCGGCTTCAGAGACATCATCAGCTAACCCACCATTTGCTGAGTAACGTTTTCTACCAAGCCAAATAGCAGTGGCTATACCTGCAATTATGCAAAGCGCATAGAAATGAAATGTGGCAGGACCAATTGAAATTTGGGAGGAACTAGGACTTGGTATTAAGGCATGCATGCAAATTAAGTAGAAGTACTACTTAACACCAGCTGCAGCAAGTGCTGCCTTAAATTTAACCGGATCTCCATACTCAGTATTTCGATCTAAATCCTTGCCATTAATTCGAATAGTTGGAGTGCTGTTTACATTTTTATTTGCAGAAGCGTCCGTTACGTTACGTGTCCATTTAACGTAATTGCCTTCCCTAACGCACTGCTTAAAAGTCTCCGACTTGATTCCAACTGATTCACCGAGAGCAAGCATCGCCTCAGCCTGCCACTGACCAGAATTTTCATTGTTAGGTTGGTTTTGGAAAAGTGCAAGGTTCATATCAACAAATTTATTCTCATCGGCTGCACAAGCAGCAGCGTTAGCAGCAATGATTGATTCAGCTCCAATAAAAGTTAGTGGATGAAAAACTACTTTAGCTTTCTTTTGAGCAATAACTTCATTTATATAGCCACCATTTAGGACCTCAAATGTGCGACAAGCTGGGCATTGGTAATCAACCCAGATATCTATCGTTGGAGTTGCAGTTGGGTTTAAAACAATTCCGTAACCGTCAGCCTCAGATACAGTTGCAGGGATAGCATAATTTGAATTAGCTCGATTGCTTATAAAGGAAAAAATGATTCCAACAGCCACAATGAATGCGACCATTCCAATAACTAAGTTACGAGTTCCTTTATCAGATCCACTATTCGTAGCCATTTCACTCTCCTATGTATCTCGTTATTTATTTCTCTAAGGCAAATCTACCCTTAGGGTAGAAATATAAGAAAATTCCTAGCGCCATTAAGCCTATGTCTCTAATTATTTCTGAGAGATACTTCGTATCTTCAGGGTCGATGGCTCCCCCGCCTCCAAAACATCCACAGTCAATACTCAGCCCCCTGGCCCAAGCCTGGGCAATTGCAATGATAAATGCCAACATCGTTAAGGCACCTAATGCTCCTGAAATCTTTACAGTAACTCCAACAATTAATAGCAGGCCTAGTCCAATTTCAATCCATGGCAGCGTATAACCTAAAAAATTCGCTAATGAGACTGGCAATAATTCATAAGCTCGAACAGCCATTGCAGATTTTGGTAAGTTACCTATTTTTAGTCCACCTGCCACAAGTAAAACAACTCCTAAAATTAATCTAGATAAAAGAGTCAACCATGGTTGGAGTACTTTGAACTTATCTGCCATTTCTTACTCCTTTCGAAAGTGATTCGGCAAGTTGTTTAATTCTCTTTAACCCAGATCTTCCTGCACCATGCTCCTGAATTACTTTAATAAAAGCTGAGCCGACAATTACGCCATCTGCATATGAAGCAACTTCACTAGCCTGCTCTTTAGTTGATACACCTAAGCCAACAGCAATTGGGGTATTACTAGCAATTCGTATTCGATCAACTAAAGCTTTTGCGTTGCCCGAAACTGAGGTTCTTGCCCCTGTAACTCCCATCAAACTTGCAGCATAAATAAACCCTGAACACTCTGAAGTAACTTTTGCCAAGCGTTGATCAGTAGTGCTTGGGGCGACAACATATATTCGATTTATAGATTCGTTTTGCGCTTGATTCTTCCAAAGTTCAGACTCTTCAACTGTTAAATCAGGTGTAATCACACCAGAGCCGCCAGCGGCGGATACGGCAGCAGCAAATTTTGCTGAACCATACTTTTCAATAGGACTCCAATAACTCATTACAACAGATGGGACCCCGTAGCCAACACTTATCTTAAGTAGATCAAAAACCTCATCAACGCCAGCACCGTTTGAAATTGCTTGTTCAGAGGCTGCTTGAATTACAGGTCCATCCATAACTGGATCAGAGTATGGATATCCAATTTCAATCGCATCTACTCCACCATCAATCATTGCTTTAACAATTAACTTAGAATCCTTCTGTGTCGGAAATCCAGCAGGTAAATACCCAATTAGTGCTGCTCTATTCTCTGATTTCGTTTTGATAAAGAGATCTTCAAGCTTTGTTGACATTAAAGGGGCATTCCAAAGTATTCAGCAGCAGTCTGTACATCTTTATCGCCTCGACCAGAGAGATTAATAAGTAAAATTGCATCTTTACCTAATTCATTACCAACCTCTAATGCACCAGCTAAAGCATGTGCAGTTTCAATTGCCGGAATAATTCCCTCTGACTTACAAAGTAATGAAAATGCATACATTGCCTGATCATCCGTTACTGGCCTGTACTCAGCACGACCTATGTCATTTAAATAAGCATGTTCTGGTCCAACACCTGGGTAATCAAGACCTGCTGAAATAGAGTGTGATTCGATCGTTTGACCATCTTTATCTTGCAGCACGTAAGAACGGGTGCCATGTAAAACACCAGGTGTACCACCTGAAATAGTTGCAGCATGTAAGCCAGTTTCAATCCCACTACCGCCAGCTTCAAATCCAATTAAGCGGACAGATTTATCCTCAATGAATGGGTGAAAAATACCAATTGCATTAGAACCCCCGCCAACGCAAGCCAAAACTGCATCTGGCAATCTTCCAGTTAGTTCAAGCACTTGTTGTCTGGCTTCAACTCCGATAATTCTTTGAAAATCTCTGACCATAGTTGGAAATGGATGAGGTCCAGCAACGGTGCCTAATAAGTAATGAGTTGTTTCAACATTTGTTACCCAATCTCGCATTGCCTCATTAATTGCATCCTTTAGTGTCTTAGAGCCCTGAGTTACAGGCACAACAGTTGCGCCAAGTAACTTCATTCGAGCAACATTTAACGCCTGTCTTTTAGTATCAGCCTCTCCCATATAAACAACACATTCCAAGCCAAATAATGCAGCAGCGGTTGCAGATGCGACTCCATGTTGGCCTGCTCCGGTTTCAGCAATAATTCTCTTCTTACCCATACGCTTAGTTAAAAGTGCTTGGCCAAGTACATTATTAATTTTGTGACTTCCAGTATGGTTTAAATCCTCGCGCTTCAAAAGAATTTTTGCGCCACCTGCATAGGCTGAGAATCTTTTAGCATCAGTTAAAATACTTGGTCGCCCTGAATATGTCTTATGTAATTCAGACAACTCTGCTTGAAAACTTGGATCTGCTTGAGCAGAAATGTGCGCAGCAGATAATTCATCTAATGCAGCAATTAATGCCTCTGGTACAAATCTGCCACCGTAAGGCCCAAAATGCCCAAGTATGTTTGAATCCATACTTTGCACTACTTTCTCATTAGCCATAACAGTAGTTTATTAGATCTCTAGCGATTAAGAAGTTCTTTTATAGTATGAACTGGATTACCTGTTTTAACTAAAGTCTCACCGATTAGAACTGCTTTTGCGCCTAAATCTTGCACCGATATGACTTGCTCCCTATTGCTAATTCCAGACTCTGCCACCTTTAGAACTGATGCTGGGAGTTGAGGCAGGATTAACTCAAAACTTCTAGAATTTATCTCAAGTGTTTTTAGATTTCTACAATTTACACCAATTATTTTAGATCCAATATTGACTGCAATTTCTGCCTCATTTAAATCATGAACTTCAACTAAAACATCCATTCCTAATTCTGTTGCCAATTGGTAGAAATCAATAAGCTCTGATTTTGATAACCCAGCAACAATTAACAACATTAAATCTGCGCCTAAAATTCTTGACTCATAAACTTGATATTCGGTCACAATAAAATCTTTGCGTAAGACAGGTAGGTTAACTTCTGATCTAACCGCAAGTAAATCAGAGATATTTCCTTTAAATCTTCGTTCCTCAGTTAAAACACTTATTACATCAGCTCCGCCACTTTGATAATCCATTGCCAATGAAACTGGATTACTTATGGCAGCTAGATCTCCTTTACTGGGAGAAGATCTTTTTATTTCAGCGATTAAGCGCATTCCGTCATTGTTTAAAGCAGCGTAGGCATTTCTAAGTTTTGGCGCATTTTCTAGTTGTTCTTTGAGCTGTGAGATTGGAATCTTGCGCTTAGCAACATCTTCGATAACACCTTCAATAATGGATGTAAGAATATTTGAATCACTCATCTGTTGGATCTACCCCTTCTGAAAGAGAGTTCCAAGAATTCTTTGGTTTGCGCTCATATTTTTTCAAATTGGTTCGCTTGCTTAGTTTAATGATAAAAAATGTTAAAAGCGCCACCAGAAGTAAACTGGTAATTATCGAAGATTTCATATTAATCAACCATCGTATTTGCCGTGGCTATAGCACCTAACACCGCTGCCGCTTTATTAATGCACTCTTGATTTTCAGATATTGGATCAGAATCAGCAACAATGCCGGCACCAGCTTGTACATAGGCAACACCATTTTTAATCACTGCAGTTCTTATCGCAATGCAAGTATCTATATTTCCCGTGAAATCTAAATAACCAATCGTTCCACCATAAATTCCTCTTCTTATTGGTTCATTATCCTCGATGATTTGCATAGCTCTAGGCTTTGGCGCACCAGATAAAGTTCCAGCTGGAAATACTGCAAAAAGCGCTTCAATAGGTGCAAACTTTTTTGCTAATTTACCAACAACAGTTGAAACAATATGCATAACATGTGAATATTTTTCAATCTGCATAAACTCTGTCACTTCAACGCTACCCGGATTACATACTCT
>Ga0208485_1000245_pt1 | contig 16615 bp, 14 predicted proteins | sample LakMenEpi27Jul12_FD_150707 | JGI IMG/M metagenome (GOLD analysis project Ga0208485, IMG submission 150707) | Freshwater microbial communities from Lake Mendota, WI - 17JUL2012 deep hole epilimnion (SPAdes) | ecosystem: Environmental > Aquatic > Freshwater > Lentic | place: Lake Mendota, Madison... | reverse complement strand
CGCGGCCAATCCCCGAAGCTTTCACTCCACCAAACGGCGCCGAAGGGTCTGAAACCAGGCCACGATTGAACCCGACCATTCCTGTTTCCAAAGCTTCAGCAATACGCATTCCGCGCGCTGCATCACGAGTAAATACGTAACCAACCAAACCGTGTTCGACATTGTTAGCAAGTGACAGCATTTCTTGCTCATCTGAATACGAAACCAACGCAGCTACCGGACCGAAAATTTCATCCTGCAAAATCTCGTCGTGCGGCGAAACCCCTGCAAGCACAGTTGCCTGATAACCGAACGCGGGCTCAGTACTTGCCGCGCCGCCGCACAACACTTTGGCTCCGCGACTTACCGCACCGGCAACTGCACCAGCAACGCGTTGTTGCTGCGCACGTGACACCAATGGTCCAAGTGTGGTTGATGGGTCCAGACCATCGCCAAGTTGAAGCGCTGCCATGCGTGCAGTGAATTTGTCGGTGAACTCTGACAACACATGTTCGTGTACATAAAACCGATTAGCAGCAGTGCAAGCAGCACCACCATTACGCATTTTCGCGAGCATCGCTCCGTCAACGGCAACATCAATATCAGCATCTGCACACACAATCAATGGAGCGTTACCACCCAGTTCCATACTGCAGTTGATTATGTGCTGTGCTGCCTGAACAAGCAACAGTGAACCCACACGTGTCGAGCCAGTAAAGCTGAGCTTGCGCACCTTGCCAGAGTTCAACATTGCTTCAACTGCTGGTCCAGGAGGGTCGGCAACCACAACATTCACAACACCATTTGGCACTCCCGCACGGCGCAAAATGTCAGCAATTGCAAGGGCGGTTAGTGGCGTATCGTGTGCGGGCTTTAAGACAACGGTGCAACCGGCAGCAAGCGCTGGTCCAATTTTTCGAGTGGCCATGGCTGCCGGAAAGTTCCATGGCGTAGCAAGCAATGCAACACCAACAGGCTGACGCGAAACCAACAACCAATTTGAGCCGCTCGGTGCACGGCGGTAATCGCCATCGATGCGGACTGCCTCTTCGCTAAACCAGCGAAAAAACTCTGCGGCATAGGCAACTTCGGCACGCGCATCAGAAAGCACTTTGCCCATTTCAAGCGTGATGGTTCGAGCGAGTTCTTCCTGTTCGGCAATCATGATGTCAAATGCTTTGCGCAGTATCTCTGCACGCACACGTGGCGCGGTGTTCTTCCACGACACAAATGCATCATGGGCCATATCTACCGCGTGCAGGCAATCCGCAATTGATGCGTTGTCAACTGTTCCAAGTGCAAGTCCCGTTGCAGGATTAAGCACTTCAATTTTGGAGGACATGTTTTCTCCTATTTCTGAAGTTCAACGCCGGAAATCTGCTTGATCCGGTCGCGCAGAAACTCGAAAGCAGTTTTGTTTTCGGCGATCAGCACGTCATCTGCTGGGTGCAGGAACAACGGAGTTGAAATGCGCGCACGCTTGGCAGCTTCGCCAACAGGGTTATTCACCCGGTGTGTGGTGCTTGGGTAATACCCATTTGTTACATAGTCCAACATGTCACCAGCATTGATAGCCACGCTGCCCGGATCGCATGGCACGTCGTGCCACTTCCCGTTCAAATCAAGTACTTGCAGACCAGGTTCATTTGACGCCGGCAGCACCGTGATCATGTTGATGTCTTCGTGGGCAGCAGCGCGGACCGCATCTGCTGGCTCGTCGCCACGTAGCGGTGGGTAATGCAAAATTCGCAACAGCGTGCGACGTGTGCCTTCAATCATTTGCGAAAGTGGCATCGAAAAGTTCTTCGAGATTTCCTCTGGAGTATTCGCCTCGACCCACGTAAGTAGTTCTGCTGCAAGTGACCAACCTGCTTGATACACCGCTGCTGCACTCGCCGACTCGTGTTCTGGTTGACGACCCCACGGATACCAGTGGTAATACTCCTTAATATCTTTCACCTCGGCGCCAACTGCGGTTTCCGCTTCTTCAAGTGGTCGATAACCGTCTTGTTCGGTTTCACTTGGCAAGTAGTTCCACTTGCGCTCTGAACGGAAAAAGTCGTGCCACTCGTTTTGCAAACGCAAAACAATGTCGTACGGAATGGGGTGATTAATCAGTACAGCAAAGCCTGTTTCACGAAGCGACTTGGTGAATAGCTTCGGTGCATCTGGCGATGTGTAGTCGACTACTGCGACATCCATACCTTCAACACTACGACCCAAGTCGCGCGATCGCCACTCATCGAATAGTCGCGATCACTAGTGTGGAAAGGTGCATACACGGCGTCTCATTCTCACATTGCAGTTTGCGATGGGTGTCTTGGCCGCTGGTTATGGGGTGATGTTCACCATGCTCGATGACTGGCGAAGCGAGTACGGCATTCAAGAGACCGGCCTCAGCATGATCATTGCTATCGGTTTCTTTACCTCATTTGTTGCACAACTCACCATTGCTCCGTTGGCCGACAAAGGGCACGCACGAAAACTTCTGAGCTTGGGCATGCTCGCCAATGCGGTGGGTGCAGTGATCATGGCATTGGGCGAATCTCTGCCTGCATTTCTCCTCGGTCGATTTGTCATGGGCCTGGGGGCGGGAATTGCAATTCCCGCAATTAAACGAATCGTTATTGTGAGCGACCGAGAAAACATCGGACGCAACTTGGGGCGCGGTGTTTCCATCGAAGTTGCAGGATTTGCAATTGGACCTGTAATCGCGGCGCTTACCGTTGACACATTTAATCTTGCAGCGCCGTTCATCATCATCACTGTGCTCACGATGATTTTCGGAATCATCATCTCTCGACTCAACATCTCAGAAACTGCGGTTGAAGATCAAACCGACGAACGATTTGCACTCGACCTTCTCAAATTGCGTCCGGTGCTTGGCTCAATCTTGGTTGGTCTTGCTCTGTACGTGATGATCGGCGTGTACGACTCACTATGGGTCATCATGATGGATGATTTGCAAGCACCCAACTGGGTTGGCAACGCAGGTGTTGCTCTGTTTGGATTGCCATGGATTATCTTCGGCACACTTGGCGGCAAAATCGCTCAGCGTCACGGCCCACTGCGCGTGAGCGCCTTTGGGCTTGCAATGGGTGCCCTGTACATGACCTCATATGGGTTCTTGTCAATGCCCTATCTCATGCTTGGAATCGGACTCAGTCAGTCAATCCTTGATTCACTCACGGTCACAGGAATTGGTATTGCTGTTGCTCAGGCGACACCACCCGAGCGTCAAGCAGGAGCATCTGGATTACTTGGCGGCATGCAAACACTGACCGGTGGTATTTCTGCTGTCGCTGCAGGAACCATGTACGAACACTTTGGTCAGGCATTTGCCTTTTCGACCACAGGAATCGTGATGGCCTTGCTCGTGACTGTCGGTTGTGTGCTCGCAGGTAAAAAGTGGTTACAGAAACCTCTACCTGCCCTGGTTGTATCAGGAAGGGCCTGAGAACATTCCACCGTTTCGCTCGTACGTCGTTACCGGAGACTTGTCGTCTTCATAACGATTGATTTCTGCGCGACCCACAACGTGCCAGTGCACTTCGTCTGGACCGTCAGCCAAACGTAAGGTGCGCTGACCGGCGTACAAACGTGCAAGAGGAGTCCACTGTGAAATACCCGTGGCACCAAACACCTGAATGGCTTCGTCAATGATCTTGCACACGCGCTCAGGAACCATTGCCTTAATGGCGCTTACCCAAATGCGGGCTTCGGCATTGCCCATTGTGTCCATTGCCTTGGCTGCGCGAAGCACCATGAGGCGCATCGCTTCAATTTCAATACGGGCTTTGGCAATGGTTTCAGTGTTCTTGCCCAAGCGAGCAATTGGCTTGCCAAATGCTTCGCGTGAAAGTCCACGACGAATCATCAATTCCAGTGCTCGTTCGCCTGCACCAATTGAACGCATGCAGTGGTGAATGCGTCCTGGTCCTAAACGAACTTGCGAAATCTCGAATCCGCGACCTTCACCCAACAACATGTTTGATGCGGGAACACGAACATCAGTGAAACGCAAGTGCATGTGACCATGCGGTGCATCGTCTTCGCCAAACACTTCCATTGGACCAAGAATTTGCACGCCAGGTGTATCCATTGGCACCAAGATTTGCGAGTGGCGCTTGTGCGGTGGCGCATCTGGACTGGTGAGCAACATGCAAATCATGATTTTGCAACGCGGGTCTCCGGCGCCAGAGATGTAGTACTTCTCGCCGTTGATCAGCCACTCATCGCCGTCAAGTTCTGCGCGGCATTCCAAGTTCTTTGCATCTGACGAGGCCACATCTGGCTCGGTCATTGCATACGCCGAACGAATTTCTCCAGCCAGCAGCGGCTTCAACCACTTCTCTTTTTGTTCTGGCGTACCAACGCGCTCCAACACTTCCATGTTGCCCGTGTCTGGCGCACTGCAGTTCATTGCTTCGGATGCAATTGGGTTCTTGCCAAGTTCAACTGCGATGTACGCATAGTCGAGATTTGAAAGCCCTTCTCCAGTTTCAGAGTTTGGTAGGAAGAAGTTCCACAAACCCTTCGCGCGAGCCTTGCGCTTCAATTCATCTAACAACTCAAGCTGGCCTTCGCCGTATTGCCAGCGATCTGGCCTGCCTTCACCAAGTGCGAAATACTTTTCCGTCACTGGCTCTACTTCGTTAGCAATAAATTCCTTCACCGCGTTATACAACGGAACTGCCTTGGCCGACATGGCCAAGTTCATTGCATCGTCAGTGGTAATTCCTGAATACATTCCGGGTGCTGGCATACCCCCACGCTACCCCTCGTGAATTACGAGGTCTTAGTCGAGGATGACAAGAGGGATTTCGCGGTCAGTGCGCTGTTGGTAGCCCGCATACCCTTTGTACTGCTTTTCCACTACTGGCCACATTCGCGCACGTTCATCTGCAGTTGCTGTACGTGCAGTCATCATCTTGTTAGGGCCACCTTTGTAGCGCACCTGTACCTGCGGGTTATCAACCAAGTTCAAATACCACGCAGGATGAAAATCGTCTCCTCCGCGTGAAGCAACAATCACGATGGACTCACCTTCTTGAAGTGGTGAGGTCAACATGCAGCTACGTGGTTTGCCGCTCTTACGGCCAATCGTGGTCAGTTCAAGCACCGGCATGTTGCCTGCAGTCCAACCTGCTTTGCCACGTGTAACGCCAAGGATAAGGCGATGAATCCCATTCATGGACTTAAGTGCAAAATTGCTCGGCATCGTGAATTCCTCCAATAACTTCAGTGTCAATACAACATCGTAGTCTTGTTCACATGAAAGACATTTTCTCGCTGAATGGCAAAGTTGCTCTCGTTACAGGTGGATCACGCGGAATTGGCGCGATGATCGTGCAAGGTTTTCTTGAGCATGGTTGTTCTCGCGTGTACATCACTGCACGAAAGGCTGCGCAGTGTGATGCTGCAGCGAAAGAGTTGTCCATGTATGGCGAATGCATCTCTATTCCAGGTGATGTGTCAACTCAAGAAGGAATTGCTTCTCTTGTTGCCGAAATCTCCAAGCGAGAGTCAAAGCTTGACATTTTGGTGAACAACGCAGGCGCTGCATGGGGTGCTGAATTCGATGAATTCCCTGAAAGCGGTTGGGACAAAACGGTGGACCTCAATATGAAGACTCCGTTCTTCCTCACGCAAGCGCTTGCTCCACTGCTTCGCGCAGCATCGTCTAAAGATCGCTTGGCCAAAGTCATCAACATCGCCTCAATTGACGGTGTCTCGGTTAACGCCATGGAGACTTACCCATACGCCGCAAGCAAGGCAGGGCTCATTCACATGACCAAGCGCATGGCACTTCGTCTCATTAAGGACAACATCGGCGTAACCGCAATTGCACCGGGTGCATTCGCTTCAGAAATGAACAAAGTGGCGCGCGATCACGGCGATGCAATTTCAGCAGCAATTCCTGCTGGACGCATCGGCACTCCAGAAGACATGGCCGGTGCCGCTATTTACCTTGCATCACGTGCTGGGGACTATGTAGTTGGTTCAACCGTCATTGTTGATGGCGGAGTGACCTACGCGCGATAACTCGCAACTAGTGCTTGTAGCGCGCTAGCGCGTCTTGAATTTCCTTCGTTGCAGCGTCGCGGCCTTCCCAGCCCTTCACCGTTGTGTCTTTGTTTGGCTCAAGCAACTTGTACACCTCAAAAAAGTTTCCAACTTCGTCGAGCAAATGCTCCGGCAAGTCTTCAATGTCTTGATATGCCGCATAACGCGGGTCGTGTGAAGCAACACAGAACACCTTGGCATCTGGGCCTTTTTCATCTGACATCCAGAACACCGCAACTGGTCGCACCATTACGTGGCAACCAGAAAAAGTAGGTTGACTCAGCCACACCAATGCGTCGAGTGGGTCTCCGTCTTCGCCAAGCGTGTTTGGAAAAAATCCGTAATCGAGCGGGTACTGCGTTGCAGTGAAGAGTGTACGATCAAGCCAAATCTCGCCTGTGTCGTGATTCATTTCGTATTTATTACGTGACCCCTGTGGGATCTCAACGATCATTTCAACTTCCATGGCAACAGCCTACGGAGTAAAGCTGGCCTACTTCAGGACGCGATTAACAATTGAGCGAACTTTTTCAATTCCTTCATTGGTGCTCGTGCTCGTCCACACCACTTCGCTTGGGTCGACCTCACAGTTTTTCGCCAAATCACGCTTACGTGTTTCGCGCTGCGATGGTTTTACTTTGTCCTGCTTTGTAGCAACGATCTGAAAGTCAACTTCGCTCGCTCGCAGTTGCTCAAGCATCATCAGGTCTAAATCGGTTGGCCCAATCACTCCGTCAACGAGCACCAAGATGAGATCAAGTTCTTCGCGCTCGTTCAGGTATCCAACAATCATCTTTTCCCAACCACGCTTCAGCTTTCCTGAAACAGCCGCATATCCGTAACCAGGCAAGTCGACGACAGTTCCACCGGTTGGCGTTTGAAACAAGTTGATGAGTTGAGTGCGGCCTGGTGTATTCGACACACGCGCCAAGCTCTTGCGATTACACACTGCATTCAACAGTGCAGACTTCCCCACGTTCGACCTGCCCACCAAAGCAATTTCTGCCTTCGATTCTGGCAACTGGTCAACATTGGTTGCCGAGAGAACGAACTCCATTTGTATCGGCTTAGTCACAGCGCAAGGCTACGAGCCAACGCGCCCTAAAGTGGCGACATGGTTACGCGCATTGGTGTGATTGGCACGGGAATGATGGGATGCGAGCACATTCGTAATGTCGATGCGAACCCAAACGCAGTGATTACTGCCATCTCAGATCCGAATGAAGAGCCACGTGAATGGGCACGGCACGCATTAGGTGCCGACAACTCGGTTGCCGAATTTCGCGACCACCGAGACCTGTTGAACTCAGGTGAAGTTGATGCCGTGATAGTTGCTTCGCCTAACTTCACTCACCACGCGTTATTGCTCGACATTTTGCACACCGATATGCCCGTGCTGGTAGAAAAACCAATGTGCACAACTGTTGAGCATTGCCAAGACGTGGTTGCACTTGCTCAACAGCGCGGGGCGCTCACATGGGTGGGTCTTGAATACCGCTACATGACACCGATTGCTCGACTGCTTGACGTGGTGAATTCTGGCGAACTTGGCGAGGTGAAAATGCTGAGTATCCGCGAACATCGTTTTCCGTTCTTGCAAAAAGTGAACAACTGGAATCGGTTTTCACGCAACACTGGCGGAACGCTTGTGGAAAAGTGTTGCCACTTTTTTGACCTCATGAACCTGATCGCACAGTCCCCTCCAGTGCGCGTGATGGCAAGCGGCGCACAAGACGTAAACCACCTCGATGAGTTTTACGACGGCGAGCGTGCAGACATTTTGGATAACGCCTACGTCATTGTGGAGTTTGCGAACAACATGCGAGCGATGCTTGACCTCAGCATGTTTGCTGAAGTCGGCAGGAATGAACAAGAGATTGCAGTTGTCGGCAGTTTCGGAAAAGCCGAAGCACACATTCCGGGACCAGGACATATCTATGTTGGCAATCGCTCAAATCGCGATTTGCGCAAAGTTGATGCAACGATGAGCCCCGACGTTGCGTATGCGGGAGCACATTTCGGTGCAAGCTATGTCGAAATAGACAAGTTCGTGAAAGCCGTTAGCTCCAATGGCAAAGCCGATGTCACGGTGAACGACGGATTGTGGTCAGTTGTGCTTGGAGTAGCAGCGCACCGTGCAATTGATGAACAACGTGTTGTCGAGATTGCTGAATTCAATCTTCAAACGTAATTTTTGAACCTGCAGAAATCATTTGCGCGTTCGTCGGTTTGCGGTAAATCAAGATCATCAAAATTCCTGCGGCTAAATACACCACTCCATTAATGATCCAAGCAGTGTGATACGCAGACAAGTCAAGCTTGGCTGTTTCCTCTGTCCACACCAGCGGCGATCCGGTTGCTGCAGCATCTGTTACCCGAATTCCCAAATCATAAATCTGCTTAAACGCAGGAGCCGCAACCGTAAGAGCGATCGCCGAGCCAAGCGCGGTACCAATTTGGCGAGTCGTGGTGTTGAGCGCTGACCCCATTGCGAATTCTGATGGTGGCAAAAATGCAGTTGCCGAACTAGACAGCGTGGAAATGGACAGACCCACACCGATACCTGTCACCAACATCCACGGCAAATAATGAGCAACGTATTCGGGGTCTGTCGTCATGAAGGCTGCCAACATAAACGTGCCGAAACTCAGCATTAAAGCGCCAACGAACAACACGCGCGCGTGCCCAAGCTTCGTTGCATACTTGCCTGCAAACGGTGCAACAAGTGCCGCCATTGCTGGCCCCGGAAATGTTGCAAGACCAGAGCGCACCACGCTGTAATCCCATACTTCTTGCAACCATGTGGTGTTGAGTAGCCACATGCCAATGAACCCGACGCTGAACAACACTCCTGACAAGTTTGAAGCAACAACGAACGGAAGCTTGAACAGCGACAGATCAAGCAGTGGACTCTCCACAACCTGACAACGCCTGATAAACCCACCAATCAGTATCAAACCAATCACGAAGGCGATGCCTGACCGAATGTCTACAAAGCCCCACTCTTCGCTTTGTGAGATTGCGAGCACGACAAGGGCTACACCTGAAAACCCGAACAACACGCTTGGGTAATCAACTTTGCGTTGAGCATTTTCATCTTTGCTCTCACGCAAAATCTTCCGACCCATAAGCACGGTGAAAATGCAGAACGGAACGTTGATGAAAAAGAGTGATCTCCAGCCCCACCAATCCACGAGTACGCCACCTGCAGATGGCCCAATTGCTGCTGCAAGCCCACCAACAGATCCCCAAATAGCAATTGCTTGGGTTCGTTTTTCAACAGGAAACTCCGGCAGAACCAATGCAATTGACGCCGGAGTGAGTTGTGCACCACCAATGGCCTGAATGACTCGAGCAAGCACCAACATCCATGCCGTTGGAGCAAAACCACACAACACGGAACCAATGCTGAAAATAGTGAGGCCACGTAAGAAAGCGCGCTTGCGTCCGAACACGTCGGCAAATCGGCCAGCAGTTAATAAACCTGCGGCATAAGCAATTGAATACGCAGAAAACACCCATGCCAGAACGTTCGCTTGATCATGGCCGAAAGTGTCTTCAATCTCTCCGCGAGCAACAACCACAATGCTCAAGTCGAGCGACACCAAGAAAGTGGCAATCGCGGTCAGACTCAACACTCGGTATGCACGAGACATTTTTGCCATGTCCCACAGTAACGCTTTAGCTATTGCGTGATCGTGCCGAAGTCTTCCGAACGAGGCAAAGACAGTATCGCCTTCATCAGGTTTTCAGGTGGGGCAATCATTTTGCGTGTCGTTAGATCGAAGAATGCAACCAAACTTGAGATCCTGCAAGCAAGTTTTCCATTTGACTTAATGAATTGATTCCGAAAGATAAACCGCGTGTTGTCCTCACTCATACCTGCAAGTTCGTTCGTCACGGTGAGATCTTCGGCTAAACGAACTTCGCGCTTGTATTCAATTTCATCTTTCAGTACAACTGGTCCAAGGCCGGCACCAAAGAACTCGGTGAGCGTGTAGCCATTGGCGTTGAAAAACTCCATACGCGAATTTGCCGAAATATCGAGGTACGCGACATTGCGCATGTGTCCATTGGAATCAATTTCTCCCCAGCGGGAGCGAATCTGAATTTCAGATCGATCGTCAGTTGCCATGACACCAAGGTTAGATCAACTGCGATCTAACCCCGATCGGGCAGATCGTATTCCGCAATGACGTATGGATGGTTAGGGTCGAAATGCGTAAGCGGTTGAGGATTCTCTACCCGACCGATCGGACGAACTTGCGTGCCCGTAGACCCCGTTCGGTCGTCACCAAGTGTGTGGCGATAGTAGTTCGCCGTCTCAGTAAGTGATGCAACTACTTCAGGGAATTGGTCATACACATTTGTCGTTTCAGAAACATCGTCAACAATGTCGTACAACTCATACACATTTTCTTTACTTCTGCCAAAATGCAATTTGTATTGGCAATTGCGAATCGCTTCCAACCCGTTTGCTCGGTAATACACAAAGTGTTCGTGCTCTGATTTTGCTTGTGCATCAAACCACACTGCCCGTGCATCCTTGCCATCGATAATGCGGTCTTGAGGAACTTGCGCACCACAAATATTTGCCAACGTTGGATAAAAGTCCATGGCTGTCAGTAGCTCATCGCATACTCTGCCAGCCTCAACTTTTCCCTTCCAACGGACAATGGCTGGTACGCGTTGTCCACCTTCCCATGTCGTTCCTTTTGCTCCACGTAATGGCAAATTGCTTCCGCCAATCAAATCCTGACGTCCGCCAAACGGGGGAAGAATGTTTCCGAGCGATCCGTTGTCGCTGGTAAAAATCACGATGGTATTTTCGTCAAGGCCAAGTGACTGCAGTTCATTCATAATTACCGATGTTGCCCAATCAATGGACTCCACTGCTGCACCATACGAACCATTTTCTGATTTATCGAGGAATTCCTGCTTTACGTAAATCGGCAAATGTACATACATGTGAGCGAGATAGAGAAAGAATGGTTTCGGAGAATCGGTGCGAATGAAATCAATCGCCTCTTGCACGTAGCGCTCTGTCAGTAATGACTGATCTGGTTGCTGTTCAATTACTTCCTCATCATTCAATAACGGCAAAGGTGGGTACACGGCCCAGTCAGGAGTATTGGCCTGACGACCCATGTCGTTGCTGTACGGCAATCCAAAGTAATTATCGAAGCCGTGGTTCGTTGGCAGAAACCCTGGCTGATCGCCACAGTGCCACTTGCCAATCATTTGAGTTCGATATCCGGCTTCCGACAACACCCTGGCAATACTGATTTCAGATGGTGGTAGTCCTAACCCTTGCCCCGGAAACAACACATGCCAACCATCAAATTCACCGAAGCTGATGCGCGGTGGGTAACAACCAGTAAGCAGCGCTGCACGTGAAGGAGAACACACCGGCGACCCCATATATAACGACGTAAAGCGAATACCTTCGTTTGCTAATTGATCAAGCGCTGGTGTCTTATTGAGTGGTGATCCATAGCAACCGAGATCGCCATACCCGAGGTCGTCACAATTGATGAACACGATGTTGGGTTGAGTCACAACTCGATTCTTTCAGGAACATGAAACGAAGCAGACAATGACTGAGAATCTCCCGAGAATTGTCCAACTTCGCAATTCCATATTCCACCTTCAACAAACCAGCTATGGCTACGCACATCGCGTGTTGCGAAGCGTTCGAATGGAACTTCACATTCGACTTGAACGGTTTCTCCTGCGACAACGTCCACTCGCTTAAACGCAATGAGCCTGCGCAGTGGCCGCTCAACTGTCGAATCATTACGACTTACGTACACCTGAACCACAGTGGCTCCATTTTGCGTGCCAGTATTGCGCACCACACAACGAACTTTCACTACTTCTTCAATATCAACGATTACGTCTGAATATGAAAACGTGGTGTAGCTGCAGCCGAATCCAAATGGAAACATCGCCTTGTTTCCATCGCGGTCGAGTTTCCATTGGCCATGCCAATAGTCATAGGTAATTGCTTTGGCATTGCGGTCAAAGAATGGAAGATGCGACTCGTCGTACGGAATGACGAACGGTAAACGTCCAGATGGATTCACTGCGCCAGACAAAACATTGGCAAGCGCTCGCCCGCCGTTGCTGCCGCTGTACCAGCCCATCAGTACTGCTGGAACTTCGTTAATCCATTCCGACATGATCACTGCGCTACCGGCAACGATGACCACAATGGTTCGTGGTTGTACCTGCGCAATGGAATGAATCAATTGAACATCGGCATCCATTAGTCGAAGGGACTCGCGGTCGCCACCAATGGAGAACGTGCCATTACGCGACTTAATACGCAGCTCGTCTGGTGCGTAATGATGATTTTCGTGCATGTACTTTTCGTATTCACGCGCTAAATCGGCATCGTCTTGTCGAGGAATAAGTGAAATCATTGGAGCTGTATCTTCCGAATCACCAATGAATTCGCCTTCTTCTTCCTTCGTGTAGCCAACGACGACGATGGCCACATCCGATTGCTTCGCTTGTGCAATTTGGGCAGCGAGCGTCTCCTGCGAATTGTGCACCACATTGCAATTGGCAAAGTGCTCAGTAATTCCCTGTAAAGGAGTAACAACGTTTGGCGCCATCACGTCACTGCTTCCACCATCACCAATGTTGCGAACTCCGGCAAGTCGACCGAATACACCAATAGTGGACCCAGCAGCAAAGTTCAGTGGAAGTAGCGCAACACCATTCACTGGTTCGTTTTTCAACAGCACCATGGACTTCTCTGCAACTTCTTGACTCAGTGCAAGATGCTCATCGCACAACACCACCGAGCGATCACTCACGGGCAACCTTCCAACGTTGAATCTCAGCATGGTGGTGAGCGTGCGAATAACAGCACTTCCAACAAGTTCTTCAGTGATCAACCCTTCAGCAAGAGCATATGTAATAGGTGCATTACGAATCATGCGATATGGCATTTCAACGTCGAGCCCCGCTTGCAAACTCTTCACGCCATCACGTAGTCCAAAAATCCAGTCCGAAATCACGAAGCCAGCGAAACCCCATTCGTCACGCAAGATGTCAGAAATTAAGGCGGTGTTCTCACCGCACCATTCACCATTCACCGAGTTGTAGGCAGTCATTACACAGGCAACGCCTTCATCGATAATGCGCTTGAAGTGAGGGAGATACACCTCATGCAACGCTCGTTCATCAATGCTTACGTCAACACCGAACCTGGCGTTTTCCATTGAGTTCAGCGCAAAATGCTTGAGCGTTGCCATGACGTGACGTTGCGCTCCACTTGTGAGGCTTGCACCCATTTCGCCAACATGGTGTGGGTCTTCGCCGTATGTTTCCTGGGCACGTCCCCACGCTGGGTGGCGCAGCAAGTTGACACAAATTCCGCCGTACAAATCTGCGCCAATCGCTCGCAGTTCCTTACCAATAGCATCGCCAACTCGTACTTCTAATTCGGGATCAAACGTTGCTCCCCGAGCCATAGAAACGGGGAACGCGGTTGCTTCGCCAACAACTACACCACGAGGTCCATCGGAGAAATGAAATCCTGGAATCCCCAGTCGCTCAACTCGAGCACCTCTAAACGGACGGCTGTGATATCCGCCAGTTGTGATGTCCCCAACCCCAATCCAAAACGGAACGCCACCATCGAGGCAATGCACCTTTTCTTCCAGCGTCATTTGAGCAATGAGGTCTAGAGCGGCTACTTCAGGAAGTTCTCCACTTGCAACCTTCGTGAGTGCTTGTTCATATGCAGAAGTCACGTATGTAGCGTAGGCGAAATTACTTACTCAGATTTCCTACGTATTGCCAGAGTGCTAGACGATTTGACTCAGTATCGAGTTTTTTTGATTGTGGAGATTTGTGCGTTGGACGAACTTCACGATCTGACCAAAATGTTCCACTTGCTTTAGGCAATGGATCCACTACAGCAAGCCAAGCAATGGTGTCGGCACCTTCACTCGCTGTTCGCAATATTGGAGCAGTAACTCGTCGAAACCCAGGAATACTTTCTTGCACTCCAGGTGTGTCTGCCCATCCCGGGTGCATTGATACGAACTCTGTTTGGGGTTCGCGCATTGCCCACATTTCAGTCAGAGTTACTTGTGCTCGTTTAGCAATTGCATACTGTTTTGAACCACCATATTTATGGGCAAGCATCTCTAACGTTTCGCCTTTGTCAAACGCAGGAAGCCCACTGGTATACATGCCGCCCGACGACACAGTTACCACTCGACCACCATTTAACAGTGGAAGAAGCAGCGTGGTCATGAGAAATGGGCCTACTACGTGGGATGCAACTGTTTGTTCAATTCCTTGCGGAGACAATTCACGAGTATTCAACAATGCACCCGCATTATGAATCAATACATCTATGTGAGTGAACTGTTGTTGAATCGCTTCACAAGCACTGCGAACCGATTCCAAGTCCCCCATCTCTGCGCGCACAAAAACTGGTCTGTTTCCCGTGCACAGTGGCGCAAGTTCATCAATTACGCGTGCGCACTTTTCTTCGTTACGTGCAACCAACACCAAGTTGGCTCCAGTGAGAGCAAGTTGGCGAGCGACTTGTTCTCCGAGCCCAGATGTTGGCCCGGTTACCACAACTGTTTTTCCACGCATGTCGAAACTGGAAATTGGCTGCCAATTGCCCAGTCGCTTCCGAACTGCAAAACCAATCTTGGAGAACCCGGGCACTACTGCAGCGTCGAGTGCATTGCTGAGAAAAGTGTTCACTGGCGAAGATTAGAACCAATTCAACAAATCCTGGCTACCAAGGTGGCACTACGATAAACACCACTATGCGCGCTCTTTTTAAGCCAGCCGCAGCACCTGGTCTGGAAATGATCGAGTGCGCAGAACCCAACCCTGGTCCAAACGACGTCAAGATCCGTGTGGAAAAAACCGGCATCTGCGGCACCGATCTACATATTGAATCGTGGGATGCATGGGCTGCATCAGCCGTAAACGCGCCACTCATCATTGGTCACGAATTCTCTGGACGCATCGTGGAGTTGGGCTCAGACGTAACTTCGCTCGAAGTTGGCGCACTTGTTTCGGGTGAGGGCCACATCATTTGTGGCATTTGTCGAAACTGCCGAGCAGGTCGGCGACACATGTGCAAGAACACTTCCAGCGTTGGCGTAAACCGCAATGGTGCATTCGCCGAATATGTCGTAATTCCTGCAAGCAACGTGTGGGTGCACTCCGACGCAGTAGACGCCGAACTTGGTGCCATCTTTGATCCGTTCGGAAACGCTGTGCACACCGCACTCACCTTTCCCGTTGCTGGTGAAGACGTATTGATTACGGGAGCCGGACCAATCGGACTCATGGCTGCCAAAGTGGCGCGGCATGTTGGTGCGCGCTATGTAGTAGTCAGCGATATCAATGAGTCTCGTTTGACACTTGCTCGCTCAATGGGCGTTGACCTGGCTATTAACCCCATGACTTCCTCCATTGCTGCAGCACAGAAAACTTTGGGTATGAAAGAAGGATTTGATGTTGCGTTGGAAATGAGTGGAGCGCCAACTGCACTTCCCGACATTTTGGACAACCTCAGCCACGGTGGTCGCATTGCTGTACTTGGCTTACCGAGCAAAGAGATCTCCATTAACTGGGCGAAGCTCGTTACTCACATGATCACCATCAAGGGTATTTATGGTCGTGAAATGTATGAGACGTGGTACGCCATGAATTCACTTATTCAAACCGGCCTCGATATTCGTGACATCATCACCGATCGCTTTCCTGCAAATGATTGGGAAAAAGCGTTTGCTGCTGCGCGTTCATCAAACTCGGGCAAAGTCATTATGGATTGGTCATAGGACAACAACATGTACACAAGCGTTAAACACGATCTCAAGAAAACATTGGACGACATTCAAACTGCTGGTTTGTACAAGCGCGAGCGATTGCTTGACTCTCCGCAGTCATCACATGTTCTCAGCAGCGAAAAAGACCTCATCAACTTTTGCTCAAACAACTACATGGGACTTGCAAACAACTCTTCAGTGATTACTGCAGCCAAAGAGTCACTTGACATCAATGGATTCGGCATGGCCAGCGTGCGTTTCATTTGTGGAACACAGTCTCAACACGATGAACTTGAATCACGTTTATCCACACTGCTTGGAACAGACGCCACCATCTTGTTCCCTTCATGCTTCGACGCAAACGGCGGAGTGTTTGAAGTGTTGCTTGATCAAGGCGATGCGGTTATCTCAGACGAGCTAAATCACGCTTCAATCATTGATGGAATTCGTCTCTGCAAAGCAACTCGCTACCGCTACAAGAACCGCGATATGGCCGACCTTGAAGATCAGCTTGTTGCAGCTCGCGGTGCTCGTCGCACACTCATCGTGACTGACGGAGTGTTTTCCATGGACGGATCATTTGCTCCATTGAAAGAAATCTGCGATCTTGCCGACAAGTACGAAGCCATGGTCATGGTGGATGACTCGCATGCTGTCGGTTTCATTGGTTCAACGGGCGCCGGCACACCAGAAATGTTTGGTGTACGCGACCGAGTCGACATCATTTCGGGAACACTAGGCAAAGCGCTCGG
>Ga0208485_1000241_pt1 | contig 16665 bp, 21 predicted proteins | sample LakMenEpi27Jul12_FD_150707 | JGI IMG/M metagenome (GOLD analysis project Ga0208485, IMG submission 150707) | Freshwater microbial communities from Lake Mendota, WI - 17JUL2012 deep hole epilimnion (SPAdes) | ecosystem: Environmental > Aquatic > Freshwater > Lentic | place: Lake Mendota, Madison... | reverse complement strand
ACCGAAGATAAGACTGAGATTAAGAATAGAATGGTAAAACAATATCAGGCATCTCAAGCTGGTATTTCCGAAAACAAAATAGATGGTAGAGGAAAGATTAAGTTAGCACATTACTTTGTCGAGATTGAAGTTTATGATTACTCCGTTAGTGAAGATGAAACTATCAACTTAAAGGATGGCATTAAAGACAATTTAGTAACTCGTTTAGGTTTACAAGTCCGTTTTACAAATGCAGAGAACGGAACTATTATAGCAGCAAGTGGATTGGGTGAAGCTAAAACAAATAGACAATTAACTCTATTATCAGACGCAACAATAGACCCAATTAAATTTAATCAATCTACAATTAGTATTTCAACAAAGAAAGCATTGGATATCGCATGTGCAAATATTTTAGACAAGATGATTAAAAAAGGTGTATTCACTAAATAGATTATGAAAAAATTATTAATGTTATTGTTGGTTATCCCAATGATATCTTTCTCACAAGTTAGCAGTTGGAGACAAACAGGTGGAAGTGTTCCGGCACAAACATCACAATCAACTCAAACAAGAGTTCAACCATCTATACCACAACAAAATAATGTGAGTAGTTGGAGAAACAATCCACCAGAAACATCTAGACCAAACTATAATATAATTGCACGACCAAACAATTGGGGATGGGGTGGTAATAATTGGGGATGGCAATGGAATAATTGGGGATGGTATCAACCAATGCCTTACATTTGGTATGATGATTTTGGATGGAGACAAAGAAGTGTAATTCATGTATACGAAAGTGGAAAAAGAGATACAATCAGAAAAGAAAGAGTTTATAACGCATTTGGATTTGGACATACAACAAACAAACAAAGTGCTTTTTGGGGAATGGTTGGTGGTAAGAAAGGATATTTTATTATGGATTATGTAATGACTTATGCAATAGACCAAAACCAATACTATCCATATGGTCAAATAAATAATGTTGACTTTCCACTTAGCAAAGAAGATTGGAAAAAAGAGTCAACTTTCTATGTTGGTGCCGGTAAAAGAATTGGTAAAATTGGAATACATGGTATGATAGGATTTGGTAATGAAGTGATTAGATGGCAAGGTAAAGATGACTTAGGTGGTATCTCATTTCCAAAATCAAACACATCATTCACCACATACAAAATCGGACTAATAAGAGATTTCAAATTCGTTACATTAAAAGTAGATACAGACCCAATTAGAGGGTATTCTCAAATCTCAATCGGACTGAACAACAAGTAATGAAGAAATGGCTAGTAACTATTTTATTATTAATTGTTACAACCTTAACGGCATTTAAAGCCGAAGCACAAACTATTACCCAAACTTTTATAGACCCGTGTGATAACAAAGTATATGTAGTCATAATTCCATTCGGACAAAATCAAACTGTTGCAGTTATTAGAGGTAAATCTAAAATTGTAACATTAGCAGATATCAGTAGTGGTGCATTTCAAAAGTGGGTTAATAGTGTATTTGCAACACCTTGTCCTATAAACGATAACATAAGATTAGCACAAGAAGCTGCAGCAAGAGCAGCCGCAGATGCCGCAGCGAGAGCTGCCGCTGACGCAGCCGCAAAAGCAGCCGCAGATGCCGCAGCAAAAGCTGCATCGGACGCTGCCGCAAAAGCTGCCGCAGATGCTGCAGCAAAAGCAGCTGCAGACGCTGCCGCAAAAGCAGCAAGTTCATCAGCATCATCGGCAGCAAGTTCATCGGCAAGTGCAGCAGCAAGTTCTGCAGCAGCAAATGCAGCTACACCCCCACCAATAAACATTCCACCGCCACCACCTCCACCGGTAAATGTTGCTCCACCACCAACGGCAGCACCTCCACCAACGGCAGCACCTCCACCTGCGGCAGCACCTCCACCTGCAAGTAGTAGTTCATCTCCACCTCCAGCAAGTGGTAGTAGTTCATCAAGTAGTTCATCATCAACTGAAGCAAAACCTGCTGAAGCAAAACCTGCCGAAGCAAAGCCGGCTGAAACTAAATCGGACAAACCTGCTGAACAAAAAACAGAGGAAAAGAAAACTGAAGCTAAAACTGAAGAAAAGAAAGAAGAAGCAAAAACTGAAGAAAAGAAATCAGAAGAAAAAAAGACTGAGGAGAAAAAGGAAGAAGCTAAAAAAGAGGAAGAGAAAAAGAAGGAGGAAGAAAAGAAAAAAGAAGAAGAAAAAAAGAAAAAACAAGAGGTAACAAATCCAACACTATTAGCATCAGATATAAGTGTTATGGAAGCAACTCCAGGTAGTTTTTTAGCATCTATATCTATGGGACTTAGTAAATCATCATTAGCAGGTGATGTGAGTTATAGTGCGGGATTAATGATAAATAGTAATTTAAGTTCAATTGTTTTGACGGGTGGTATAACAAAAATGGGATTAACCGAAGATGGTCAATTGGATGGAATACATTCATACGGAACCGGAATTGCATACTTAGGTGGAAACTATATGAATTTATTAGGATATACATACATTAAACCAACTGCAAAAAAAGGAACATATGGTTATAATGTGGGTGTAATCAATCTACTACTTAAAAACGATGAGACGGGTGGGTTTGAATATAATATGGCTACATCGGCAATTGTGTTTTGGACTAAACCTTATCAGTATAATAAAAAACTTACAATATCACCACAGGTATTTACAATGTTTGCACCTATAAGTTATAATAGTGCAACCGGTGTAACAACAGTCAATAGACATATGGGATTTCTATTAGGTGCTGCATTTGACTATAAAATTAGTAAGAGATTTGGGTTCTCCGCTAACTACAAAATGAGTGGAAATACTAAACCATTTTCTGACTTTTTAAGTAATTTTCAGATAGGTAGTAGGATGGTATTATAATTGAAAAATATTATATTTATCCTTAAAGTAAAGTAGGATGAAAAAAGTAATATCGTTGGTTACACTATTAGTTATTAGTGTTACATTATTCTCACAAGATGTGGTAGTATTAAAACATACAAATTACACATCACATTTCAGTAAGTCAAAAAAATATCCAGTAATGGTAGAGTGGTGGGAAACTAAAGCAAAAGTTAGTTGTCCAAATCCATTACCAAGAAAAGATGCATTCCAACCAGACCCACAAGCAATAGTTGAAACCGACATCAAAGCTGACTATGTAGGTAGTGGATATGATAGAGGCCATATGTCTCCTGCAGCATCCAACCAATGTCAAACGGCAGGTGTTCAAATCGAATCTTTTTATATGAGTAATATGGCGGCACAAACACATAGACTAAACGCAGGTGATTGGAAGTCATTAGAAGTTTTGACAAGAGAATGGGCAAGTAAACATGATTCAGTTCGTATATGGGCGGGTAATGTGGGTGAGATTAAAAGAATAGGTAGAGTTGCAGTTCCAAGACAATGTTGGAAAGTGGTATACATTAAAAAAACAAAAGAATGGATGTTTTTCTTATTTGAAAACGACCAATCAAATCCAGACGGAATAAATAACAATAAAGTTTTAAGAGAAGATATAGAAAAATTAACAAGATTAAAATTTAAGTAAAGATGTTCGTACCAAACCACTTACACCTATTGGTAAAAGGGTATATGAAAACCCCACCAAAAACAGAAAAAACCTTAAACATATGGTTTACACAATTAGTACAAAATGTAGGAATGAAAGTGGTAGCAGGCCCCACATCGGTTTATGTTAATGAACCTGGAAATGAAGGAATAACTGGAACTGTAACATTAGCAACATCGCATGCATCAATTCATGTGTGGGATAATGAAAATCCGGCAATGTTCCAATTTGACATTTATAGTTGTTCAAACTTTACACCCAGACAGATATTAGACCACATTGACGATTGGTTTGGATTGAACGAAGCACATTGGCAATTCATTGACAGAAATGGTAGTGAGTTTTTGATATTAGATTCAGGACACTATAAAAAAAGTTTGAATAGTAAAATAAAAGATGTGTTCAAAAAGAAAAAATTCTAATGAGTTATTTAGTAGCCAACATACCACCAATTGAAGTCTTAATAGATAAAAGATTTTTATACGATTTTCAAAAAGATGAGAATGGTAATTATTTGGGTGATGGTGAGTGGGAAAAAGGACATTGGGTAAGTGTTAAATCAATTGCAAATCGTGCATTGTTATTTGAAACTTACATTGACACATTTGGAGCAGTATATGACAAATTACCTATTCATGCATTCCGTTGGAGACCATTAGAAACGACTGATAAGGTGTTTCCTTTGGATTTCTTACAACTTTGGGATTGTCTATCATATAACATATCAGTCATTGAAAAAAGGGTTCTAAGGGGTGTTAAGACCTATACTACAATGAAAGACCATTCGGTAGTGAGTGGTGATTATCTTTTTACAATTGATACTACACACTCTGACCCAAGTGAAATAGATTGTGGATGGAGTGAAACACCAAACGAACACAAATGTTATAATATATCTAAATTGGAAAATGGCCAATTATGTGCACAACCAAATAATAGAACAAAATTTCACCAACCAAGTAGAACTGCAGACATAACTCAAATACCTTATTTTAGATATTCTACAAAAATATGGTCGTGTGAAGATTTTGAAAAATGGAGACCATCGGATATAAATTGGGATTATAATCCGTAATTATAAACTTTTTAATATTTATACACATAACAATTAAAAAAAGAATTATATGTTTAAAATTTGTAAAACCCCAACATCAATTGCAGAAGCGGGTATGGAATCAATGGAATTAGAAGCAGCAAAAGCTTGGTTAGATGCAAATCAACAAGGATTAGAAACTCCCCACGCTAATGGAGAAACCGGAATGTATTGGATTATCCCTGCAGAAGCGGATGAAACATATGTTGAAAATCACCCAGGAACTCAAGAATAATATAATTTATTTAGTTTATAACCTATTGATTATCAATAAGTTATAAATTTATTTGGTAATATCAAATATTATCCGTATATTGTGTAAACAATTTGGGGATGCCATGGAATTGATTGCAATGTAAATGGTAGTATCACACGTAGACAAAGCATGAATGTCTTTAAATACTTGCAAAACAACAAAAGACGAAAAGTCAACAATGACTTACAATGACCTTATGGCATTCGTAGGTATGGATTACGCTGTAGCAGCCTAACCAATCCCGTACACATCATGGGACTTTAAATAGAATGTGAGATGAGTTTACTGAAACCTAAAATCAGTTGGTGGAAAGTTGGACTAACCATCCGACCTCAATTATTTTGGAAAGTTGATAAGATTAAACTTTAACCTAAACGTGTGACATGCTGGTATTATTAGTTCTTTGTAAGACAGGGGTTCGATTCCCCTCATCTCCACCAAAAAAACATATTTGGTAATTTAAAAAAGTTATCGTATATTTAATTTAATATCGCGGGATAGAGCAGAGGTAGCTCGCGTGGCTCATAACCACAAGGTCGGAGGTTCGAATCCTTCTCCCGCAACAAATAAGATGATTGGTTGAAGCCATCAAATAATAAAACCGATTGAGTGACCTGTTCAACAGGGAAGAAAGCCGGACACTAATTATCTTAAAAAAGTTTTTTGAAAATAAATTTGGTAATGTAAAAAATGTTTCGTATATTACATAAGTAAATGAGAAACAATAGGTGATGAAAGATACTCGTTATCGAATTTACAAAAAAAAAGTTTTAAATAAATTTGGCAGAATAAAAAATTATTCGTATATTTATTAAAACCGAAAGGAAAGTTCTTTAAAAGATTAAAATATTTACATAGTGAGTTCGTCTCACATAGTAAACAACGGCCGCTTATGGTCGTCAAATAAACTACGAAAGTAGGATAAAGTGGGTGTACTTAAGTGGTGCATCTGCGGTTACTCTCCCCGTAAGGAGAGACTAACTTAAGTAAGCAAGTGGGATATTGTTTGAGCTTTGTACGAAAGGGTAACACTATATCGGAAGAGTTTGGATAATTGGGGTAGTATAGATACTCCAGTTGAGGTGGGAACACCAATAAGAATAACCCATAGAATATCTTGTAAGAAGTGTAGACTTAATCCCTCTACATCATTGCGGTATTCAGTTTCAAAGTTATCTTAACATCAAGCCATCCGAAAGGACGCAAGATAAGATAGTGTACAAGTGGTGTTGTTACCATCCTTTTATAGAGTTTACCAAAACCTATAAATGAAGATGACTTAAAAAACCGCAGTAGGGATATTGCATCGGGTAGTTTAGTATTCTCTCGTTCAAAAGATGGGGGAGCTAGTGGTAAACCACTACCTGAATGATTCTATAAACTAAAACTCAATTTTTACTAAGGTGTAAAAACTACAATTTAAAAATTAAGCATGAGTGTTTACCAGTTGCAGATGAAAGGTGTGTACATAGTTAAGAGATGTTCTTAGCCACGATACCTCCGCAAGAGGTCTGTGATTCTATCGAAAGGTTTCTAATTCCGCAAGAATTAATCAGGCTGCGAGGCTTGAAGAAAATAAGTAAGTAGAGAGTAATCGGCAACTTAAAGACTGATAGTCTAAAATCATCCACATTGAATTGGTACTACTCAAAAGGTAGTGGAAACGGAAGGAAACAAATAATCTTTCTAAAGTCGGTTCACCAAATAGAGTATTCTCATCTATTTATAAGCGGAATTAGTGTAACGGTAGCACACCCCTCTTCCAGGGGGGAAGTTGAAGTTCAATTCTTTAGTCCCGCTCAATAGTAATTTAATGAGGCTTGTATTAACCAGAGCATGACTTGGATGGCGTATTTTGAAATTAAATTACTTTTTGAATATTAAATAAAAGAATTAGATATATATTAACAATGAGAACTCTAACACATACACTTTGTAGCCAACCTAATCAAAATTGGGATGGCAATTTCGTGCAGTTAGAGGATACGGATGTAGGATAAGATGTAAAAATTTTTGAACAATATTTAGAAACCTCTGACTGAAAAGTTAGGGGTTTTTTTGTTTTTAGGCAGATGTCGTATAATGGCCATTACTCCTTCCTTCCAAGTAGGAGACGGAGGTTCGATTCCTCTCATCTGCTCAAATTGTTCGGTGGTGTAACGGTAGCACAATTGTTTTTGGTGCAATTAGTTCTGGTTCGAATCCAGCCCGAATAACATAGTGGGAATTAGCGTAGTCAGGTATCGCGCTAGCTTTGGGAGCTAGAGGCCGTAGGTTCGAATCCTGCATTCCCAACAACTGCGTGGTAGGCTATGGCAGCCAATTGGTCTCCAAAACCAAAGGAGAGGGTTCAATTCCTTCACTGCGTGCAATTAGTTCTATGGTGTAATTGGATAGCACGAAACACTACGGATGTTTTAGTTTGGGTTCGATTCCTAATAGGACTACCATATGGTCAGTTTGGTCGTGGAGGCCGGTGGGACTGCAAATCTTACGGAGTTGGTTCGATTCCAACATTGACCTCAAATGGTGTTTGAAGCATTAAGGTGATGCGTCGGTTTGTGGAGCCGGATAAGACGGGTCGGTACCGTCCTTACACCCCAACACCCGTATGGCGGAATTGGCATACGCAGTGGTCTTAGAAGCCATAAGTTACAGGTTCGACTCCTGTTACGGGTACAATATTTGGTAAAGTAAATTATTATTCGTATATTTAATTTATAAGGTTGATTGGGAACAAAAGTAGTCCGCTAAATCGAGTTAGTGAAAATCTAATATACTACTACCGGTTAGTAAAGCCAATCATAAAAGTAAATGTCCACGCACCCATCTTTTACTTTCCTTTAATGCTCAGTTCGACTAAGGGTTAGGTCACATCCCTTTCACGGATGTAATACGGGTTCGAATCCCGTACTGAGTACAATAGCCCGAGTAGCTCAGCTGGTAGAGCAACTGATTTGTAATCAGTAGGTCGTAAGTTCGATTCTTATCTTGGGCTCAATGGATGGGTAGTTCAGTTGGTTAGAATGTCGGCTTGTCACGCCGAAGGTCGCGGGTTCGAGTCCCGTCCCGTCCGCAAACACAATTAGATTGTATATGCAATTAGCTCGACAATCTTTTACACTTGCAGATGTAAAGTGGTTGTGTTTAGTAGGTCTGTTAGTTAAATGGATATAACTTCTCACTTCTAATGAGATGTTCGTGGTTCGATTCCACGACGGACTACAATATGCCGGAGTGGCGGAATGATAGTATGTACAACTATTAGACGTTCCCTTCCTAGGTGGGTGGTGTATCCGAAATGGACATCGTGTGAGTAACCAATCTCTCCTCCGGCACCTTATGGGCTTTGGTGATATAGCCACAAAGAGAGACAGATGTTTCTCATTCACTAAAATAGGTAGGTGACTCCACACCTGCTTATTTTCTTTCGGGAATGTAGCTCAGTTGGTTAGAGCAAAAAACTCATAATTTTGAGGTCACAGGTTCGAGCCCTGTCTTTCCCACAAAAAGATTTGGAAATATAAAAAAATAGTTGTATATTTATTAAAATTAGAAAATTATGAATTGGTTTGTTATTTATTATGTTATCAGTATCCTTTATTGTTTTTATCAGTTAAATGTTAAATACAAAGAAAGAGGAGTTGAATATAGTTCTCCCGAATTGGATGCAATTATGGTATTGATTATGGCATGGGTATTAGCCCCTGTCGATGTATCTATTACTTGGATTAGAATGGTCAAAAAAGCTGAGGAAGCTAGAATAAGGCAATCATCTACTACCTTTTTAGATGCAGATACTTTCAGAAACGAAGAGACACATATATATTAATATGATACCGGATTTTATTGGATTTGATGTTCTAATGGGTAATAATAAAATAAACCCAAAAGATATTTTTTCTTTTGTTAATAAAAAAATTATAATGTCAAGGTGGGATGACACAATATCTACTACATGGGTACATTCCTTAACATCTGATAGAGAATTTTTATGTTTATTAGAAAATCAATATTTAATTTTTTATTCAAAAAAATTTGATTTATACTTTTTTTATTCATTGGATATTGAATTTAATGATACAGATTTTAAAAATAAAATATTAAAATTAACTAAAAATAATTTCGTACATATTTTAATTTCACACAGTACATTTTGTTATGAATTAATTGAGTTTTTATCAGAAGTTGACATTAAAAATTTAAAACATTCTTTATTATTCCCAACCGCTGACCCATTTTTGGATACTAGACCATTTAATTTAAAGTTATATAAAAAATTAAGTTATATTTTTTCTTCAACAAATATTGTAAAAGACCTCAACGTTTGGGATGGTATAACATGGTTTGGTGATACTTGGTTGGAAAATAATATTAATAAAATTTATATTGACCACAAATATTCTTTAGCATACTATTATTTTAAATTTGGTTTAAATTTTATTCAAAAAGGAGAAAATTTAATTGAAATCTCAAATAAAAAAGATAAAGTATTTTTATACTCAAAAATAAATTCTAAAAGTAATAGATATATTGCCATTAATATGGCATTAAATTCTAATAAAATTTATGAAAAAGTTTTTTCTAAAGAAGATATTTTTTTTGATTATAGAAACGCAGATAATTATCACACTCCATTTATCATCGATTATAACATATGTAAGTTCAATTTAATAATGGAAACAAATCAACCATCAAATGATGATAATGAAAAAGATTATGAAAAAGAAAATATTTTTTTGAGTGAAAAAACTTTAAAAGGTCTGATGGTTGATACTCCTTGCTATATTTTATTAAAACCCCAAACTTATAAAACATTAAAAGAATATGGATTTTATTTATTAAATTCAGAATTTGAAGATGGTGAATATGATTTTTCTAATTATGAAAGATTTTGCCAATGGTTAAAAAATTGTACTGATATAGAATTTAATGAAATGTTTGAAAGAGCGTTTGAAAAAAGTAGAAAGAATAAAGAGTTGGTAGAAACATATATTTATTCAGATAAAGAAAAAGAAATTAATTTATTAATTAATAGTTAATATAAAGGAAGCTTGCCAGAGCGGTTGAATGGAACAGTCTTGAAAACTGTCATACTCGAAAGGGTATCTGGGGTTCGAATCCCTGAGCTTCCGCAAAAACAAAAAATATGACACTAAAAGAAGCAACTGCAGAACTACATAGTAAGGCAGAAAAAATGATGTTCAATCAAAGAATGTTTAGAGGTGAGTTAAGTCAATTTGAATACTTAAATTATCTAATTCAACAATCTTACATTTTTCAAGAGATAGAAAATAGAAATTTACCACATCCAAATTTGAAAAGATTGAGTTCAATCAATGAAGATATAAATGAATTGGGTGGATATACATTTAAGATAAGTAAACCAACAACGGATTATGTAGTATATTTGGGTGACTTAAATCAAAGTTCATTAAATGCACATATCTACTTAAACTACTTAGCAATTATGTTTGGTGGACAAATGATGAAATCAAAAGTTCCAGGTAGTGGTAAGATGTATGAGTTTGAAGGTGATATGAGAGAATTGATTGGTAGTGTGAGAGCAATACAAAATGATGAAATGGCAGACGAAGTAAATAAAGGATTTCAATATATTATAAACATATTAGATGAGTTACAAACAAACGCTGGATAATATAGCCAGTGAATTGGAATCTATAATGCAATTAGCAGCTGCATTTGAAATACCTACCGAAGATTTTGGGTGGAGTAATAAAAGATATGTAGGTGAGAATTTTCGTATGGCACATATTGAAAGGTATAGTGATAAGAATTTAGAAGTATTACACTTTACTTGTTTTCCAAATCCTACATTTCAGCATCCCATCTTTGGGTTTGATATCATTACAACCGATAAAAAACCATTGGCAGCATTTATGGATTGGAGTCCTGTTGATAATAAAGTTAGTATAGAAAGTAGATATACATTTGAAAAACCATATCCATTACCTGATTGGGCAAAGTTGATATTTTCTCCAACGGCATTAGCAATAATTCCGAATGATTATGAAATGGATAGTTTGTCAAATAATGTTGTAGAAAGCTTTGAAATTTATTTGGATGTATTAAACAATTCAAAAGAAACTTTAAATAGAACCGATTATATAATAGCAGCTCAAAACCGATATTGTGATAACCAACAAAAGAACGAAAGAACTTATAATGTGTTGAAAGCAAAGTTGGGTATTGAAAAGGCTAAATACTTTATGGAAAATATCCTATTCCCTAAGATAGTATAACATATAATAAAAAAATAATATATATAACTCATTGACCCTATTGTTACTAAAAATAGTTTTGGTAATATGGGGTTTTTTTCGTATCTTACCTATCTAATAAAACAATAATATGGGAAAATATTACGAAGACTTGGACACACTAATTCAGTTAATTAAAAAGATTGATAAGAAACATCAATTAGCAGAGTTCATTATAAGAGTTGCAAGAATTGCACAAAAAAACCCAAATAAATCAATATCCGATGTTATCAAAGAAGCAAAAAAAGAATTCGATAAATAAAGGACATTATTTGGAATTGATGGATAGATTGCATGTTGTAATGAATACAATTGATGCACATATATTAAGTCATCCATTAACCGAAAATAATCCTGATATTAAAAAGAAAATAAATAAAGCAATACACAAATTGTGGGATGCTTACCAATTAGTAGGAAATAAAGAAGATAGTTATGAAAATGAGAATAACGCACATTAGTGACACACATAATAAACACAACAAAGTAGTTTTACCGGGTGGAGATATTTTAATACATAGTGGAGACATAAGTTCAATTGGTAGAAAGCACGAAGTGTTGGATTTTATCAAATGGTTTAGTAAACAACCTTATAAGTTTAAGATTTTTATTGCAGGTAATCACGATTTAACATTTGATAGTGAGGTATTGTTTAGAGATAAATCCGTCCACTTTGATAGGATACAATACTTTGAACCACCTACCAATGGTAAACCTGATTGGTTGGTTGGTGCAATATCCGAATTAGATGATGATGTATTTTATTTAGAAAATTCATCTATTGAATTTGACAACATTAAAATATGGGGTAGTCCTATCAGTCCTAGTTTTGGATATGGTTGGGGATTCAATAAAGATAGAGGTCAAGAAATAAATGAAGTTTGGAATACTATACCAATGGATGCCGATATTGTAATTACACATAGTCCAATTTATGGATACAACGATAAGACACAAAACAATTATCAAAATGTAGGTTGTGAAGATTTGTATCATAGATTACAGGAAGTAAAACCACATTTACACTTTGCAGGTCATATTCACGAAGCATATGGTTATGGTGTAATTCCATATAAAGATGAATGGGGTGATATTTATACTTTTAATGGATGTAGTTGTAATTTAAGATATGAAGTGGATAACAATCCAATCACATTTGATTACAATTTTATAACAAGAGAATTAGAATTTATACACAATGAAGAACAAAGATAAACTATATTTGTATTTGGATGATGTAAGAACACCCAAAGCAGATAACTGGGAAGTGGTAAGAAACTATGATGAATTTATAGCACATATCAAAATGAATGGTTTAGGTGCATATGAAGTAATTAGTTTAGACCACGATTTAGGTGAAGGTGCAATGGTTGAATATTATACGAATGTTAAACCAAACTATGAATTGAATTACGAAAGGATACCCGAAAAAACAGGTATGGATTGTGCAAGATTTTTAGTAGCCGAAAGTATGAATACAAAAATACCTTTACCAACAATTTATATTCATTCAGCAAATCCAATAGGTACTGCAAATATGATGGGATATATAAATAATTATTTTAGAAATTGTAAGTTACCCGAAGTATGTATGAAAGTAAATATTGAACACACATATTCCGAAGGAACTCATATGACAGAAGAAGAAAGACAAAATAGATATAATATTCTTAAAAAATATAAATAAATGCAAAAATATTCAAACATAATTTGTTTTGGTGATTCTTATACAAATGAAGAATCGGTATATGAGTCCAATGGATATTTGGATATCTTTAAAGAAAGAGGGTATGAATTTAAATCATATCCAAAAGTATTATCCGAATACTATAACGCCCCATATGAAACATTTGGAGCAGGAGGTATGCCAATTCATTTTGTAATTGGTGAATTAATTAAAAAAATGGATTATATTCTTTCTTTAGAAAATCCATTGGTAATATTTCAGTTTGGATTTTTTTGTAATGCTATTTTAAAATACGACAATGATACTGAATTAATATGGAAAGATTTGGTTCCTTCTAAAATTGGTGAAGAAACATTTTTAGCCATTAACAAACGAGATGTTGTATCAAATATGTCTTTAGAAGATAAATTGAGTATACTTAATTGGTTTGAAAAATTTGAAGATAAACGAAATTACTATTATATTAATACATTTATTTCGTTATGTGAATTTTTAAATAGTAAAAAGAAAATAGATATTTTTGGATTTCTATTAGCACCTGCTTTATTTGAAGTTCCTAATAATAAATTTATATTAAAATTTAATAAATCCGGATTTTATGAAAAATTTGAAAGAATTAATGAAGTATTTCCAGATTTAACTGATACACATAAATCAACACAAGCTAATATAGATTTAGCACATAATATTATTGATAAGATAAACCAAAAATGATATGATTTATTTAGTAATTATATGTATAAGTTCGGCATTATGGATTGCATTTGAGATGTGGAAATCGCCACTTTTGAGAGAAAATCCAGATGGTTCATGGACTACAATAGAAGAATCAAAGAAAATAATGGACTTATTTAAGAAAAAAAATAAAAAACAATAGTTATGGATGTTCAATTTGGTGATAGTTTTACAAAAAGTTTGAAAAGATTGATGTGGCATGAAAGTAAAGTGTATAGAGTATACGCGTTATTCCGTTACGACATACCCCATTTCTTAAAAAACATATGGAGATTTAGAAAAGAATTGTGGTCACACGATTGGTGGGATTATAGATTTACTCTTAATATGTTAGAGCGTTCTTTGACTATAATGGTTAATAAATTGGAACTAAAAGGAATAGAGGAAGATGGTAGTAGGATGAAAAAAGTAGGTAAGATTCGTAGAGCATTGGAATTACTTAAAAATAGTAGAGAGTATAATTTCATAGATAGAGCTGAATTAGAATTGGGTAAATTACCACACAATCCATTTGAGTTTGAAGATATGGGAGATGGAACTCATAGATTGGTAGATAACGATACACCGGCCGAAAGGAAACTTGCTCAAAGAATATATAAGAGAGCAAGACAAATTGAGGAGAAAGAATGGAAAGAGTTATGGAAAATTGTGGATGGAGATTTGAGAGGGTGGTGGGATTAAAAGAGTTTATTAAACCTTTATTATATATTTTATGTTAGTTGTTGTTTTTATCGTTATGATAGTTTTTGTTGGTCTTATCTCTTGGTCGTGGGTAAGAGGAATTGATTATATGAAAGAAAATCACCCAGATTATAAGGGTGATGACTTTTTAAGTACCTCAGCGGGTAGAGACTTATGGGATGATTACGATGAAGATACGGTACATACGGAAGGAGAATTTTAATATTTAAAAAACAAAGTTATGAAAAAATTTATTAACCCATTATTAAGTTTGGGTACAGCAGCAGCTCTATTAGGTGCTATCTATTTTCAAAATCAAGAAATAGATTCGTTGAAAAAACAAAAACAAATAGAACCTGTGGTGGGTAATAATAATCAAAATATAGTTGATTCATTACAAGAAGAACTTTTTATGTTACAAACCCAAAATGGTAGATACGAATTGAGTTTAGAACATTTATACGAAGTGAACCCAAAAGCAGGAAAAGAATTTACTAATTTTATGGAGAACGAAACCGAATAATATGGAAATAGAACAATTTACAATTATAAAAACTCTATTAGAAGAAATAAGAGATTTATTAAAAGAGGACAAACAACCACAAACCAAAATTACGGTAGTGGGCAACAAAGTACAAACAAATCAAAAAGGACTACAAAATAGTGAAGATTTTACCCTATAATTGGGGTATTTTCTAACTAATTGATAATCAAAGACTTATGTATATAGGTCTTTTTTTATGCCTAACTCATTGATTACCAACATATTAAAAAAAAGTTTAATAAATATTTGGTAATTCGGGAAATTAGTCGTATATTACATTATATTCAAACAATTATTTAACAAAACACATAAATTTCCGAGCTATGAGTTGGTATGACAATTTCAAAACAGGTACGAAAGATTATCTAACAAAGGGTAAAAGTTATGCATCGTCATTTTGGTATGATGACTATGACACTTCGTATGATGTATTAGAAACCTATGGTGGTTTCAAGAAACAAGATTTAGACTTGTATAAAAAGACTAACAACCTATATAAGTTAGCATCAGTAAGACGAGCTATTTCTAACTTCGTACAAATCGTTACACAAAAAAATATACCCGTTACATTCGCTACAAAAAGTGATAGTAAAACGGATGGTAAGAAAGTTATCTTATCTGCGGATGTGGATGACAAATTCGACGTGTCAGTTGGTTTAGCATTACACGAAGGTTCACACATTATATTGTCGGACTTTAAGTTGTTGTCTAATATGAACGATATGTTATCTAATTACGAAAGATTACAAAGACAAATCAATCAAGATACTGAAAATGAAATTGGGAGCATGCTCCCATTGAGTTGGACTATCGATAGAGTGGATGCACAAATTAGAAAGTATACTTGCCAATATCCAACATACGAAAATCTATTCAATGAGATGTATACCTCAACGGGTAAGATTGGTAGTAAAGGTAGTATGAATGATGAGATATTTGGTATTATCAGTTCCCTTACCAATTGGGTAGAGGATAGAAGAATTGATATGCACATATTCAAAACTGCACCTGGTTATAGAGATTATTATACTCAAATGTATGATAACTATTTCAACGATAAGATTGTAACCAAAGGTATTGAAAGTGATGAATATACGGATGAGACATTTGAATCGTATATGTTCCGTATCATTAACTTGATGAATGAGAAAACTGACCTATCTAAATTGAAAGGTTTGAGGTCAATATATCGTATGGTGAACTTAAAGGACATTAGTCGTTTAACATCAACCAAAGATAGTTTTCAGTTAGCTATTGACATTCTTGCTGAGATACTTAAAACTGTCCCTTACGATAACGCACAAATGATGAAAGGTAAAGGTAAGGGTAAAGGTGAAAGTGGAACGGATGGTGATGGTGATAGTGAAATAGAAATTGCCGATATCAATGAAGATGATGATAATGATGACAATGGTGATATGGGTGGAACGGATGGACAAATGAGTGGTCAAGTAACTGCTAAATTGGGTAACACCGATGACGGACAAAGTCAGCAAGGTAATACCAAAGTGAAGTTATCCGATGCTGCTAAAAAACAATTGGATAAGAAAATTCAAAAACAAAAGGACTTTATCAATGGAGACATTAAAAAGAAGAAAGTTCAAAAGAATGAATTAGAAAAACTACAAGATATACAAGAGTCCGATACTGAATTGGTTCGTGTTGGTAATGCAATGGAGAGAAATGGTAATGTGATGAAAGGTGTTGATTGTATCGTAGTGAAACGATTGACCGAAAATATGTTAAAGTCGGATGACTTTCCATTCTCACATAACGATTGGCAAACAAGTGAACCAAAGGTGTGGGCAGAGGATGAAGTTC
>Ga0208485_1000235_pt1 | contig 16948 bp, 8 predicted proteins | sample LakMenEpi27Jul12_FD_150707 | JGI IMG/M metagenome (GOLD analysis project Ga0208485, IMG submission 150707) | Freshwater microbial communities from Lake Mendota, WI - 17JUL2012 deep hole epilimnion (SPAdes) | ecosystem: Environmental > Aquatic > Freshwater > Lentic | place: Lake Mendota, Madison... | reverse complement strand
GTAACATTCTATCAACATATTCCGCAAACGTATAACCTGTTTGTGGTAATAAACTATTTGTACCGAAAGTCGTACCTGTGGTTCCAATGTCTCTCGATTTACGATATATGTCATAATCCATCACATTAGCGGATGAAAGATAAACGCTAATGTTTTTTCTATTAAGAATTAAGGTTGAGTTGTTATTAACAATTTGTTTTTGATTGTTGTCAACTTTACTTACGATTTCAAATCCCGTATCTAAACCCGGTAATGACCTAAAAACATCAAAATATTCTTCACCATATGTGTATGGTTTGTTTTTTGTTTTTATTGTTTTTGTTCTACCTGTTGTTGTTGAGTTTTCAATATCTAACGTTGTTGAAGACCTATGGTCTAACGTCATGTCGTACCAACCAGAACCTTGTTGGAAGAAATTATTATTCGTAACACTACTGTATCCTCTTGGTAAACCGTCAGTTGTAACAGGGTATTCTTCTCTAGTGTATGTTGTTGATGCTAATGTTGTACCTGTTGAGTATGAATATGTTGATGGTGTGAATCCTGAAATTATTAAATCAGTTTTATCACCCATAATCACACTTCTAATTTCACTATCAATGTTGAATGACTTTGGTAATGAAACTATATTATAGACGTACTCATCAATCTTAATTAAAGGTTCGGGTGCTCCCAAGAATTTCAAAAAGAATTCAATTGAAGACCTTGTACCTTTTGATTTGTATATGTATGAAAGATTAACTAATAATCTTCTGTAAAATTCGTTTTCGGCGTCGACGATAGTTGTTCCTATTGTTAATCCAGAATATTGTGTGTCTGTTCTTGTATATAAAAGTTCATTTAAATCCTTTTCATCAAAAAGATTAATTGTACTTAAACCTAAAGTGTTAGATAAATTTTTTAATAATATGTCAGGTAAGTTATTAACACCATCATAACTTACATTTCTCATGTATGCGATGTTGTCAATATATTTTTTTACCTTATCAAAACTTTGTCCGTATAATTGAAATACTGATTCCGCCTTTTTGTCATCACTATCAAATTCAAATAATTGTGGTGAAGATAAAAATCTAACTAATAAGTTAGACTTATATTCATCAATTTCATCCGCAACATCAACTAAATTATTAATATATTCGTCATATGCAATACCAACAATTTGTAAATTGTAATTGTCTTTTGATATCGGCCAATTATATTTTACATCCAATAAACTCGTTACCGAACCATTATTAATATCTCTTGGTACCTTAAACGTTGATTGGTAAATTGGTAGGGTTTCTCTATTTAATAATGACGATTCTAAATCGTCAAGTCCTATAAAAAATTCTTCCTTTACACCGTTGTTTGGTCTAATTAAGAAATTACTTGTGGATGTTGTTTGACTATTAAATGGATTACCTAAAACAGTTAAAGTTATTTTGTTTTTTGTGTTAGGTTCAACATAACCAACAATATTATATGTAACACCACTTAATTCTATTACATATTTTTTATATGATGAATAAAAATTTCTAATTGGGTTATCAACAGTTACAACCGTATTTGTGTTTGGTTTTGTAAAAAGAACATCGAACGGATTGTAAAACATTCCTGATTCAATATCTAATCTGGTTCTTTTTGTATTTTGATTATATGTTATGTTATATGCGGTTAAACCACTTTGACTCTTTGGTGAGTCAATGTCAACCATAACGGCCGCAGGAAAAAACTTAATAATTTTTGTAACCGCAACACCGATTCTACTTTTTAATGAACCATATAATGATTTTCCTGAATCTTTTTTTGAGTCTCTAAATTTAACCGATTGATTTTTTTCTAATTTAGATTGTGTAATCGGTGCCGACTCTTCAATCTTTAAATCGTCTAAAGTTAAAAAATCCGAAAACGGATTTGTTTTAAAATTTTTAGCGTCCCTTTCAGGTATTGTTTTGTCAAGGGCAAAGTTCGTATTGGTCAATTGGCTAGAACCGTCGGTGATTTGAACTCCGACTAAGTTGTCACTAAAAGTTTGTGACCCATTGGCAGCCTGACTTGGAACTTTGTATTTTGCCATTATAATTCAGTAATTGTGTCAAAATTTAAAGTCTCATCAATATCTGTTCTCTTCTCTCTAACTTCGTATAACGTTTCGTTAACGTCGTCTTTGATTTCGTATAAGTTATATTGTTTATAGATACTGTTATTATTATCGTAAATTGTGTAAATACCCGGTGTAACCGCCTTACTTTGATTACCGTATAATGCGTGTGCTAATGTTGACGCATCGTGTTCAACCATTTCAACCTCAATTGTTGTTGGATTAAAAAAAGTATTGGTGAAAATAATTTTCTGACCCGGTGTACCAATAAAAGGAACCGTATTTGGTTTACTTGATGGTGCCGATGATGGTGTTACTGTTAAAAACAACATATTTGTTGCCGCGTCACTATATTGATATCTAATTGCTTTTTGTGTTGTACTAGATAAATTAGAAACCACAGGTGTACAATAAAACGACGAAGTAACTAATCTATAGAAATTTGTTACTTTTTTGTTTTCAGTGTTTATATATTCTATTCTATATCCGATTAATCCTTGGGGGGTAAATTTACTTCTATCTCCAGAAGGGACATTACTTAAATCTATAACTAAACCTCTTACCGAAGGTAATGAAGCTAATACCCCACAATCTGTAATCGTGGTTCTTATTTGTTTTGGTCTTATATGAAGTGTATATACACCTAAGTCCGTGAAATCCGCAGATTCTAATTTTAAATTGTATAATCCACCTAAAACTTCTAGATTTGGAGCATTTACATCATTCGTAGTATCATCGGTATGATAAACGGGTGTCAAAACACTAGAACTGTTTAAAGTTTTTAGGGAAACCGGTGCGGTGGATGTTCTTCCTGAAACGTAGTGATAAAATATTTCTACGTCATCTGGTGACACATCCGCTGGTCTAATTATTCCGTAACTACCTACTGCCATATACTTTTAATAATAAATATAATTTTTATTGTTTTCTCACGTTAAAATATCCATTTCCATAGATATCTAATTCACCAACATTGTCAATTTCACCTAATCTAAGGTTAATTTCCATAACACCTTGTTTACCCCTTTCAACAAATAAATCAGAATAAATTGTTGGTTCGTCGATAAATCCTAAAAAATGTTCGTTTCTTGTTAATCTTTTAGATATTACATCAAACACTTCTTCTTTTGTAAATCCTGTTGTTGACCCCGTTATCATGGTATAACCATCCTCGTAGTCTCTATATTGTAGTGTGGTGGTACCGGTTGTATTACCGGTGTATGTAAATGTGTAACCCGTAAATTTAACTAAGTCGGGAGAAGAACCACTTGTTAAAGTTTGGGTATATCCCGTTGAACCGTATTTTTTTAATTCATCTAACCTACTACCACCAACCGCCATATATGTGAAACCTGTGGTAGTATACCCCGTATTGTTTGTTATGTCAAGAGTGTTTAAATAATTTTGAGTTTGTCCTGTTAGGTTAGAATATGCGGGAACCGTTGCTCCCGTGAAAGAACCGAATTGATTTGTTATCGTGGTATTTCTTGGAACAGTAATCTTTTTACTTAATTTTTGTTTAGTCCACGGAGCATCTAATGTTATTGTTATAGTGTATCCTGAAGACGCTCCGTATGTGTGTGAAAGTGATGGAAAAGATTGTCCAACAACACCACTATTAACAGTTAGTCCTGAAATTAATCCATCACCCCAATTAATTGTATAGGTCTGTTCAACAATTTTTCTAAGTTTATCGGGATTAACCGTACTATAAACTTGTATTGTGGAACCTGTTTGAGTATATGAGAAATTAACAAGTTGTTCCATTTGTTCAATGTCACCATCAAATCCGACCATAACTCCCATCTCATCCACCGAACTTTCTAAGAAAATTGGTAAATTATAACTTGTTCCGGTTTGTTTTAATATTTCGTATCTATTCTTTTTCATTTAACTATTATTAACCACTACAATTATTTGGACAGTTATTTAATGAAGCGTCAGAAATTAATGATTTACCCGCGAGATCATTGAGATCATTGGTGGGTGAAACAAATCTATAACAAAAAGATGCTCCAGATAGTACGTCAGAACCATCAAGTTGGAAACTACTTTCTTGATCCCAATAAAAATTAAAGTTATTAACAGAATAAGGTATTGAACAACCGTTTGAATCTAAAAATGCCTCTAATAAAATATATCTATATTGTGCATCTATAGAATCATCAAGTATTGTAAATGTAGGTGTGAACGCAACTTCTCCACCGGCGTTGGTTGATGACCCTGTAAAGATGGCAACAGAAAATGTTTGATTTGTTTCAGTAGTTTCATCGTCATCTATTACTAATTCAAAGGTATGTCCCGTAGATGCGGTAATTAACATTGCGGTATTAAGGTTAGTAAACTCTGCTGTTGTGGCGGTTCCAGATTTTTTACCCCACCAAAGATATGTTCCTACCGCACTACTACTTGATTCTACTGTAACCGTTACAACATTATTTGGTGGTTGCTCACCGTATTGTGTATTATCAACAGTTGCAGTAAATGTTAATGGTGTTGGTGCTTCACAACTACAAGATGAAGCACTATAATTTATAGATGAAATAGTTGCACCAACTTGGAATAATGAACCATATTGCAAACAATCGTTTATTACTTGTGGTCCAATACCGAAAGTTTCATATACTGTAGTTCCACAGCAATCTATGTATCTAACATCACCAGCACTATCAACTTCAAATCCTACAGATATTACACACTCAGGAGTTGGTGTTGGAGTAATTGTGGGTGTTGGGGTAACTGTTACGGTTGGTGTTGGTGTAGGAGTTGGGGTTGCTGTTGGTGTTGGGGTGTTTGTTGCTCCTCCCCCTCCCGTTGTTGGTGTGGGTGTCGGTGTAACAGGTAATGGTGTAGGGGTTGGTGTTGCCGTTAGGGCAACATCATTCTGAACGTCCCTTTCAATAATATATGAATAATCACTCTTATCTATTGTTACTTTATAATATAAATCTTCATATTCCGTATAACCCGATAAACTATTTTTTTCATAAAAAATAACCGATTTGGTAACTCCAGTTCCAATTCTATCATCGGAAAATGTGTCAGTAAAATTCGGTTTATTTACGAAATCACTTATACTACCATCTTCCGCATTGTAAAACTTTGCTGTCATCCAAAATGTATTTCCTGTGATTGTCGTTCCACTAAATGGACTCTCATCCTGAAACCAAAACAAATACATGTTTTCTTTATTTCTGTAATTTGAACCCATGAATACGGGAAGAAATATATAATCATTAAAATCTGTATGAAAATATTTTTCCCCTAATGGTAATGATAGATTCTTAGCAAAAACCAATTTTCTATTTGTTCTTTCTGGTTTTACACCATTTGGTGTTTTAAAAAATTCTAATCTAAAAAAACTCTTAACTGTTTGTTTTAACATTAACGCATTTTCTCTATTAGAAAGACCTGTTGGTTCATAATCATTTACATATGTTGATCCCGTCAAAAAATAAAAACTAAACCATATATCTGTTTGTTCAACTCCTAATGATGAAGTGTATGGTTTGTGAATATATCTAACCGTTTCATAATTTTCAATTGGGTTAATAATTTGACTTAGAATTTGTTCTTCCATTTGAAGAGCACCTTCTTCCCAACCAAGATCTGTTTTAAAATCTTGTTCCATGTTCATGGATATTGTTAAATCATTTATATTAGATAAAATTTTCATTAACAGTCAGTTATTGTTTTATCATTGAAGTTTGTTAAACCGTCAGTTTTATTTTGATATAGTCTCTCATTTCTTAAATAGAAATTAATATCTTTTTTAACATAATGAATATTGTTTATAAATGGATGATTAACACCATAACCATCAGGGTCAATATATCCATGATCATATAAATCTCTCCATTTCCATACTCCTTCCTTCTCAAAATACAATGTATTTTCAGGTAAGTTTACGATGTCATTTGTTTTTGATGTTTCGATATATGGAGATAATTCTTTTAATTTTACCTTATGATATGGTTGATAATATAAACCAAAAAGATTGTTTGCGGTTGCTCCTGAAAATCCGTCAACATTAGTATCTTGATTATGAGTAAATATTGCTGTTGGGTTTGTTATCTTATGGTACGCTTCACTTATAATTCTTTCCTTTAATTCAGTTTTATTATATTCAACATATGCTCCCGTTAATCCACTCGTACCTATTTGTAACGGTAAACCCGCAGTGAATCCTGTGGTACCAGTATTACCTGTTAATCCTGTCACACCTATAGAAGTTTCATTTGATGTTGTGCCACTAAAATGTTTATCAATCCAAGTGTTATGAAAATTAAATTTCCATCCAACTTTTGGTGGATAATTAAAATAACCATTTGCGTTTCTGTATATAATTGTTAAATAAACATCTGTTGGTGTGTATCCTAAATTATTTGTTATTCCTGTTAAAACTAATGGTTCTTTAAAATCGTATATTAAAGATTCCATTCTATTTTTTTCAACTAATACATCATTATCACCATTTGAATTTTCAAATAAAAGTTTTCTTTCATTTTCCCATATCGGAGATTCGAAACCAATTTTATCTAAAATATAATCTGTAGATTCTGTTAATGTTTTATGTTGGTGAACGTAGTATTGTGATGTTGTTCCTGTAATATCATTTCTATTTAAACATCTTTTACCAACAGTCAATAATGGTATTGTTGTTCCTGTTAAAATTTGACTCTTTAATAAATTAATTACATATTTTTCTGAATTGTGAACCTCATTACCCACACTATCAATTGTAAAAGTTCTACCACTAAGACTTCCTGTTAATGTTGTTCCTGATAAAACAACAAACTCACCCGCTTTCATTCCATGTTCAACAGGTGAAGTTAATTCATAGTAAGAACCACCTGAATATGATAATCTAAATGGAATACCATCACCTGATGTGAAACTTATAGTTTCACCAGTGGTGGAACCAGATAAAGTATATTTCATTGGAAACTGACTGTTATGACTATGTACATAACTTACATAAATGTTCCAATTTTTATAAGGTGCGGTTATTGGTGTTGTGATTGTATGACCGGTATTTGTTGTTCCAGTTAATGTTATAGTTCCTAATGAAGGTGTATTTCCTGTCGATGGTGTATATAATTCTCTTAATACATCGTTTCTTAAAAATGCCAATTCATTATATGGTAAAAATCCAGATAAATTTCCGTCAGAACCATCACCAACAAGATATACGTTATTACTCAAAGGTGGGTAAGACGTTATACCTGAATACATGTTTCTAAAAATCATTTTTAATTTACCATATATCTTATAATTTTTACTATCGTTTCTTTCGTCACTAAACAATTGAGCAATATCTAAAACAACATCTCTGTCACCAAGACGCATTAAATTTTCAGAAGATTCTAAATTTAATCTTAAATCTAAATCTTCCTCTTCTGCCTTGAAGAATCTCTTAGTTGGTAATATTACTTTTTTCTTTTCCATTATTCTGCTGATGTAAATGCTCCTTTGTCACCAAATAATTTTATAAATTTATCAATGCCCGTTTTTCCCGCTTTTAGTCCGAAATAAAACATAAATGGAGTTGATAGAATTTGTTTATTACCACTATAATAATCCATTGTCGGTCTTATTATAAAATCGTCAGTATAATCCCATGGTTGCTGATGAAATCCGTTTGTAATTGTTATACCTTGATATGTTGTGTTTCCTGAAACAGGTCCAACTCTTGTATATAATGTTCCGGCTGTGGGGTTTGTTATATTACTATTAGAACTTACCAACACAGTGAATCCTGGATATTCTGAACTATGTACATTAATTGATGAACCACTAGGTAATATTGAATCAAAAATTAAATCATCGGTCGCACTTTCAGTGTTTATTGTCAATCCACTAAAAGTATATGTGATTGGTAATAAAAGATATTGATCTGACGAATCATTCGGTAACGTTGTATACGAATACCCATATGTCATACCTTGTAGTGGTTGTACGTTACCATTAGAAATTGATACCTGTGTTGCATAATCCCAAGATTGATTATCTAACGTTGTTGTGTTATAAGGACCAAACCCTGTCCCTCCTTTATTCCATAAAAAGAATGGAACTTTTTGTGATGATTCAGTTAATCTTCCAGGTTCATTTAAACAACCTCTTACTCTTTCACCATCCTCATCCAAAAACATAGTTACAGGAAGTGGCCCAAATACAGATGTTCCATTTTTAAACACACTCGGAAAAATATCAGGATCTAAATATTGATAGGAATATCCAAGGTACTTAGCGTTTTGTAAATCAAATTCTTCAATACCCACCTCATTATTTATTGATATTAACTGTAAAATATCTCCATCTAAAACTCTACTTGTGTATGTAAATCCTCCGTTATCAAAAAAATCATTTATGTCGAATGCATTATTACTAACATCCATTCTATAGTTTATTGCCAAACCTAACAATTCTCCAAAACTTTGAAATGATGTTGGCCCTATTGATCTACTTACAGAACAATTTGGGTCTAATGAGGGGTCTACACAAATTTCTTTAATAAATTCATCTCTAGGTCCTAAATCTACCATTGTTGTTGGTCGACCTATTTGAGTATCTTTACTTCCTCCCCAATTTGACTCTGAAGTGTATGTTGCCGACCTATAATAATATTTGTCTTGTGATTCAACATATCTTATTACGTCTTCACAATATCTTCCTTTTCTACCCTTAAATTGAAAAAAGTATAATGAACCAGACAACCAATTATCAATAAAAGAATAATTTACAATTCCACCACAGAATAATTTACCGACTCTTTTTCTTCGACGATATTCTCTTAAAATTTCAAAAATTCTAATGTTTGTTTGACTACCCGGAATTATTTTAAAAATACCATTAGTAAATTCAGAAAATCCAGATGGTGTTATTGAAGTATATCTCTCTCCATCAAATGACGACTCTAATTTATATCCACCATTATTAGTGATTTTAGTTGCGGTTATATCCATACCCGCTGTGTATGTTGACGAGGGGGTTCTTCCGGTTCCAATATAGTATGTTGAGACGATTCCTTCGTCGTATGGTATGTCATATAACTCACATCCATCCTCAAGTGGGACGGTAGATGAAAACGCGTTTGATGATGCGTTTAGGTTTCTTATTATTACTTCATATTCAATATTTTCTTGAAATAATCCATTTGTATCTTCAAAAGTATAACCAGACACACCATCGGACGAAAAAATAGTTGTTCCTGTTAACGTTGTTCCATTTGATCCGTATGTTATTATATACGAGGATTGATTTGTTACAAAATTAGTTACGTTTGTCGGTGTTACGGCACTATAACATATGTCGCTCGGGTCTCCTGAAACTGGATTAGAAAAAGTAAATCCAGAGGCAACTAAACCTCTACTTGATTGATTGTCATTTCCTATAATAGTAACTTTACCAACTTCACAAAAGTCGGTAGAATTTCCAAGTCCTCCTTGTACACCTAATGAGTTTTCACCATTACACTCTTCACATTCAGGATATGCAATTAAATATAATTCTCTTTGTGAACCGTCTTGTAATCTGTATGCAAATTTTTTAATTGGTTTATAAATAAATTTAGTTGGCCATTGATTAAACGCATCTGCAAACTGATGAAATACGATTGCCAAAGTGTTGAATAAAGTTAATAAAACAAGATTGACTAAGTGTTCAATTAGTAATAAAACGTCGGCAATTAATAATGTAAATGTGAAGTTTTTCTTAGCAAAATTAACTGGTGGTGTAACAACATCGGCTGAACAATCTTCTTCTTCCGCCGGTACAATTTCTTTTATACCAACATATCTATCGTCACTAAATGAATTACCATTGTAATGTATATTTTGAAAAGAAGAAATTGTATAAACTTTATTATATGTTACTCGATAAAAATAATCTCTTGGAAAGTATTGTCCTGATTGATTATATAGTATACCTCTATTTGAATCACTTCCAACCGCACTTGTTGGATAGTCATCCCACGATGTTGAAAACGCGTATGATTCATTTTGTTGTGTTGAATATTCTCTAATATTTGGAACAAGGTAAGACGCAGTTTTTCTAACTCTACTATTACCTTGGTCATCTATTGAAAATCTAAATCTATAACACGCTGCCGTGGGTATGCCCTTATTTGGGTCATTTGTAATTTCATTTTCACCAAATTCATTAGTGTAAATAAACTCACTGTTCATCGGTACTTCCATTACAAACGAACCATCTTCAGGAATATCTTCATCGATATTATATATTTCAAGTATCGGACGTTTATTTATATCTTTTTTGTGTGTAAATCTAATTGCTTCGATTTTTCCTGTTTTAGTTGTCAGGTCACACTTTCTACCCATTTTTCTTCTGGGTTGACAATTTTTATTTAAAGAATTCTTACCCGTATCTGTATAAGTTCCACCAATTAAAAATGCTTTGGGTTCTACTTTAACCCCCTTATCTGATAAATCAAAATCTGTTCTTGTAATTCCTATTTGACATAAGTCGATATTACCCCAAAATGGTACCACCTCAACTGTCTTATCAAAACTAACTATTTGTGGTAGGGAATCGATATCTTCAGACGACTTAAATGTGTAGGTGTTTTTAAACGCATCTTCACCCACTCCTTGTTTCATAAAATCATATGGTCTCAAGGAAAAACAACCGATATCAGATAAATCAATATCCACATGAATTTTTTGTAATCCTAATGGAACACCCCATATCATGAAGTCACCGGCATCATTAGTCTTTACGGTATACTTATAATATTTTTCATATACCTCTAAAACTTCTTCTCTATTGAGGACTTCCAATTGGTCAGGAAATGTTCCTGTTGGTTCATGTCCACCATGTTGTTTTCTTGATGGTAATAAATTATATCTGTAATTGTTTTCCTCGTTTCTTTCTGATGGGTCTTTAAATGGATATAAAGCCGAAATTACGGGGTCAATTGAATCCTCATCTGATAATGGAATGAATATAGAAACTTTAGCGTTTGGTACTCCAAAACCGTTATTTACGATAATTCTTCCACATACAACACCGTAATCTGAACAAAGTGAAGTATACGTGTCTTTCTGTGTAAACTTTAAAGACAAAATTTCCAATAAATCATAGTCTTGTTTTAATTCGACTGTGATGTTTTGGTCTTTACCAATATCTGTGTATATTCTGTGTTTTTGTAGCATTCTTATAATAAATAGAAAGAGGTGGATTTTCTATTATTATAAACAAAAAACTAATTAAAATGTAGTCGTTCCTAAGGTTTTAATTCTTATCTTAATGTCCTTATTAGGGAATCTAATTTGGAATATTTGATTTGACTTCATGAATATAGTGTTGTCGCTTTGTTGTATTTCTTTCGTTGCGTTGTCTTTGTAACTTTGTGAAACCTCGGATGATGAGTATTCTCCACCAATTTTTCCAAAAACTCTTAAATCTACAACGTTCACAACTCCCGACACATTACCAATGGATTTTGACAAATCTCCAACAAATAGTGGATCTCCCATTTTACGTTTTTCAATTGCGAAGAAATCTACAATATTTTCGATTGCCGTCTTAATAACGTCTGTTTGTGATGTATTTTTATCTATAACTAAATCAACTTCTAAACCCATATCAATAACCTCACCACTCACAATATCCAAATAATCGTTAATCATTCTAAACTCAGAAAGATAATTTAAAATATTATTTTTTAATGTATTGGATACAGTGTCAGTTAAATTACCATTTTCGTCATATGATAATAATTTGATTCTTACCTTATTATCTTCTTCCATCACATTTACCTTTGCCGGTGCTCCGAATGTGGATGGCATTGTTTCTATTAAAGATTTATAGTCATTTAACGTTACTGCCCTATTTTGTGCCGCAAAATTATAAGCGACCATATTTCTTATTTCTTCTATTGTTGGTTGGTCCGCTCCACCAATTGCTGGAGTAATATTCGTTACGGATAAAGAATCCTCAACCTGTGTGTTAATAGTTGAGTTTGGACCTTGTATGTTAAATTCAACACTGTCTACACTTGTTATAACATTAACCCCTAAATTGGAATCTTTACCCCCACCAATTCGATATTTCACGAATAGTGTTGAGTTTACTTTAGGTACTGAACCTAACGACATGTTATTTAAAAAACTAGCAATGTTTACTTTCATATTACTAGTAATGTAGTTATCCAAATTATCCAATGGATTAACCGTTCCTGAACCGAAGGTTAATGAAAAATAACCTTCAGGAGTATATTCAGTTAAAAACTTATTAGATACCGACATATAATCACCCGCCTTGAAATTGTTTTTATCTGAAACACTTGTGGTGTTTGGAATAAAAACTTTATCCTGCATTAATGATTTTACCTCATACCATTTATTGGTTGATGTTGAAAATTCTGTTGATGTTGGGTTGGCTCCAAATGTGGTACCATCTTTATGTATTATCGAAACAACACCTAAAACATTTTGTTCTGGTAAAAAAAGTTTTAAAAATGGTTTTTGGTCAACTTGATTAATTACCCTTCTGTAAATTCTTGTAACCCCATTCACTACAGCCTCTCTTTTTGTAATTGTATATGATATTAAACTATTATTACTATCAAAATTTGGAATCTTTAATCTATTTGGTTCTCCTTTACTGTTGAATGGATTAGAAAAATCTATATCCTCTATAGTTTCAAATATTTGACCTCCACCTGACACTTGTGCTCCCCCCTTTAAAATTCCCAAATATCTTTCATCTTCTTTATCACCACGAACCGGAACGTTAACTGAAAAATCACATAGAGCCACCGATGGTCTTACACCCGGTATTCTAATTCCGTAGGTCTTGGCAATGTGAAATAAAGATTGTCTTTGTTGAGCAAAATCCAAAATAGTTTCTTGCCAAACTCTATCTATATGGAAGTGTAAGTTATCCGCAACCGCAGCGTTTAAGTCTAACAATACAGAAAATATAGATGCATCATTGGTATTTTTTACCAAATCAGGATAATAATCGTTTGTTAAATTAACCAATTCTTGTCTTAGTCCCGCAAAATCTCTAGTTGCGTATGATATTTTTTTCGCCATTTTAAATGTTTATTATAATAAAGTCAGAGGATGAAAAGGCTCCATTATTTACCGTATAATCAATTTTTACTTTAGCAGTATATGGTTTATTTGCTTGTTCTGAAACCCTAAATAATCTTTCGTCTTCTTCTTGACTAAAAGATGTTGTCTCATCGGGGTCATTCTCTGCTGACATGATATTAATTGAGTTAATGTCTAAATTTGGGATATACTTTTTTACACCATCTCTTATTTCTTCTTCGATTAAATTAAATGTAACCATGTCGTTTTGGTCAAAAATGTACTCATAAATTCTTGTACCAAAATCGGGTAAAAAATATCTACTACCCTTCTTAGTTAAAAGAAGGTGAATTAGATTTGCTCTAACCTCTCTTTCAGGTGTTTCTGTCATTTTAACAAAATCACCAATTTGACTGTCTCTGAATGGAAAATCTATTCCGTATTTTATCGCCATATCAATAAATATAAACAATACTAAAATGGTAATAAATAAAAAACCCATCCGAAGATGGGTTTAGATACTCTATGATTATTTTTATGACCCACACCCCTCACATTCAAATGGGGAATCTGTAGGTTTTTCACTTGTCATTACCAATTCAGGAGTATTTTCACTTATGATTTGGTTATTAGTTGGTGTCACCATTTTTTGTAGTGTTTCAACTGGTTTGGATGTTGAGGTATCGACACCTAATCCTTTAAGTGCGTCAACCGCAGCTCTCGTTCTCAAGTAATACATACCTGTCTTTAAACCTAATTTCCAACCGAATAAATGTGCGGCTAATAATTTAGGTTTAGTCGCGTTATCAATAAATAAATTTAATGATTGTGATTGATCAATAAAAACACTTCTATTCGCGGCCATTTGTAAAACACGTTTTTGAGACATTTCCCAAACTGTTTTATAAACCTCTTTCATCTCGGTCGGAATCTCAGGAATATTTTGAACTGAACCATTTTCCATAATTAATTTATTCTTAATGGTATCATTCCATAAACCTAATTTCAATAAATCGTTAACCAAGTGTTTGTTAATCATAACAAATTCACCACTTAATGTTCTTCTTGAGTAAAGATTAGTTGTGAATGGTTCAAACGCTTCGTTATTACCTAAAATCTGTGCGGTAGATGCGGTTGGCATTGGAGCAACTAATAATGAGTTCCTAACACCAAAAGATTTTACTTCTTTTCTTAATGATTTCCAATCCCAACGACCAGATAAATCTTTATCTTTTTTACCCCACATTTCATATTGGAAAATACCTTTCTCTATCGGTGATCCTTCAATAGATTCATATGGACCAAATTCTTTTGCCAAATCTTTAGAAGATGTCATAGCCGCAAAATAGATAGTTTCAAAAATATCTGTTTGTAAGGTATCTGCTGTCTCACTTTCAAATGGGATGTTCAACATACAAAGAACGTCCGCTAATCCTTGTACACCTAATCCAACAGGACGATGTTTAAAATTAGAACGTTTTGTTTCTTCGGTTGGGTAGAAGTTTAAATCAATTACATTGTTTAAGTTCTTTACAACTTGATATGTGTATTCATAAAGAACGTCGTGATTGAACTCACCATTAATAATGTATTTTGGTAATGCAATTGACGCTAAATTACAAACCGCCTGTTCTGTTGGTGAACTATATTCAATAATCTCAGTACATAAATTTGAGGACTTAATGGTTCCTAAATTTTGTTGATTTGATTTATAGTTTGCCGGGTCCTTATATAACATATAAGGTGTTCCTGTTTCAATTTGTGAAGTAAGTATTGCGTCCATTAACTTTCTTGCCTTAACCACTTTTCTCGCTCTACCTTCTTGTTCGTATTGTTCATATAAACGAGTAAACGCCTTGTCCGATGGTGAATCATAAACATCCGAAAGTCCCGGTGCCTCATCTGGTGAAAATAATGACCAATCACCATCTTGTTCAACTCGTTGCATAAATAAATCAGGTGTCCACATTGCTAAGAATAAATCTCTGGCTCTCATTTCTTCTTTACCATGATTCTTTCTTAAATCAATAAATTCAAAAACATCGGAGTGCCATGGTTCAAGGTAAACAGCAAATGAACCTTTACGTTTACCTCCTTGATTAATCCAACGAGCCACCTCATTGTATGTTTTCATCATAGGTAACAAACCGTCAGATTCTCCACCAGTTCCTTTAATATAAGCCCCTTTAGCTCGAACATCATGAACGTGTAATCCAATACCACCAGCCCACTTAGAAATCTTCGCCACGTCTTTAATTGTATCAAACAAACCATCAATATCGTCACCCTTATTACCAATTAGAAAACAAGAAGACATTTGTGGTCTACGTGTTCCCGCATTAAATAATGTTGGTGTTGCGTGTGTGTAGAAGTGTTGTGATAGGTCGTCATAAATTCTTAACGCCATATCTAAATCACCTTTACAAATACCAACCGCAACTCTCATATAAAGGTATTGTGGTCTTTCAACAATTCTATCACCAATCTTTAAAAGATATGATCTTTCTAACGTTTTAATACCGAAATAATCAAAGTTTAAATCTCTGTCTATTGATATCGCACCGTCTAAAGATTCTTTATTCTCCATAACAAATTGAAAAATGTTATCATCGATTAATGAAGATTCTTTACCAGTTTTTGGTTCAACAAAGGAATGTAATTCTTTTATACATTGTGAAAACTTTCTTGGTGTCGTTTTGTGTAAATTAGAAACCGCAAGTCTTCCCGCAAGTTTAGCGTAATCGGGATGGGTTGTCACCATAGACGCCGCAGTCTCTGCAGCTAATTTATCTAATTCACTTGTTGATATTCCATCATAAATGCCTTGTGTTACTTTTAAAGTAACATATGTTGGGTCAATATATTCCAAGTTCAAATCACTACAGAAAACACTAATTCTGCGTGTTATTTTATCATATCTCATTTCCTCTAAGGAACCATCTCTCTTTTTAACTTTCATGTTCTTATTATAATTTTAAAAATCTACTTCTCCAAATGCGGAATCTAAATCCTCCGATACATTATTAACCCCTGCCTTTTGATATTCCGCAACTCTCTTTTCAAAGAAGTTAGTTTTACCTTGTAATGCGATGTTTTGCATAAAATCAAATGGATTTTCAGAATTATATACTTTAGGTACACCCAATGCAACCAATAATCTATCCGTTACAAATTCAAGATACTGTGACATTAAATCTGAGTTCATACCAATTAAACGAACAGGTAATGCCTCAAGAATAAATTCTTTCTCAATTTCCAATGCTCCACAAATAATTTCTTTAATTCTTTCTTGTGAGATTTTATTCTCAATATGGTTGTTATATAAATGACAAGCAAAATCACAATGCATTCCCTCATCTCTTGATATTAACTCATTAGAAAATGTTAAACCCGGTAACAATCCTCTTTTCTTTAACCAAAAGATTGAACAGAAAGAACCTGAAAAGAATATTCCTTCTACTGCCGCAAATGCTAATAGTCTATCTACAAATGATTCAGAGTTAATCCATTTAAGTGCCCAATCCGCTTTCTTTTTAATTGCCGGTATGGTTTCAATTGCGTTGAACAATTTATGTTGTTCATCTCTGTCTTTAACTAAAGTGTCAATTAAAAGTGAATAGGTCTCACTGTGGATATTTTCCATCATGATTTGAAAACCATAAAAGAATTTTGCTTCAGTATATTGTACCTCATTAACGAAGTTCATTGCTAAATTTTCGTTTACAATTCCATCAGACGCCGCAAAAAATGCCAATACGTGTTTTACGAAATGTTGTTCATCAGCATTTAATTTGTTTTCCCAATC
>Ga0208485_1000234_pt1 | contig 16985 bp, 25 predicted proteins | sample LakMenEpi27Jul12_FD_150707 | JGI IMG/M metagenome (GOLD analysis project Ga0208485, IMG submission 150707) | Freshwater microbial communities from Lake Mendota, WI - 17JUL2012 deep hole epilimnion (SPAdes) | ecosystem: Environmental > Aquatic > Freshwater > Lentic | place: Lake Mendota, Madison... | reverse complement strand
TAATTGGGTGATGGATAATGATGTATGTCTGAATGATTTTGATTACTGGGTTCACTCTGCTAACCCTGTCGGTGCAGAGAACATCCGCCGCTATATGGCAAACTTCATAAAGGATCGTTATGTCTAATAGTATGCAAAATCTCTATAAGATCGACACCAAAGGCAAGACTCGTGTTTGGTGGATCGAATACGATGAAGAGAAGTATCGCACTCATGCAGGTATTCTTGACGGTAAGATTGTAGTTTCTGGTTGGCAGCGCCCGACAGAAAAGAATGTCGGTCGTTCAAACGCTACTACTGTTGCTGAGCAAGTTCTTGCCGAGGTCAAAGCAGAATATGAGAAGAAGCTACATCAGGGCAAATATCATTTCAGTCCTTCTGGTGCCGAACAGGGTGCTAAGTTTATTGAATGTATGCTTGCTTCTAAGTTCGATGATAAGAAGCATAAACAGTATCCGTATTTCTCTCAACCGAAGCTGGATGGTATTCGCTGTTTGATTAGCAAAAACGGTATGCAGTCACGTCAGGGTAAACCTATTACCTCTTGTCCGCATATTATGGAGGCGCTTGATCCGTTCTTCCAGGCATTCCCTGATGCTATTCTTGATGGCGAACTATACAATCATGATCTTCGTGATAACTTTGAAAAGATTGTATCGCTTGTTCGTAAGACTAAGCCGACGACTGCTGATTATATCGAAGCATCAAAGCTGGTTCAGTATCATGTTTATGATTGTGTGATGGATGAGCCGTTCATGGATCGTTTGAGTTTTATCAGCAAGCACTTCGGTACTTACAATTCGTTCGGTGACCGTTACTATCCTATCGTTCGTGCTGTTCAAACTCAGTTCATTAATGTCGAGCAAGACATCGAAAAAATGCTCGGAGAATATCTCGAAATGGGTTATGAAGGTCAGATACTCCGTGTTCCCAATTCTCCCTATGAAGGTAAGCGTTCAAAGAACCTTATCAAGCATAAAGAGTTTCAGGACGAAGAGTTTGTTATCGTCAATATTGAAGAAGGATTAGGTAACTGGGAAGGTTATGCTAAATCTGTTGAGATTCGTCTTGAAGATGGTACTACTCAGAACTCAGGCGTTCGTGGTAATCAAGAGTTTATGGAGCAGCTGCTAAAGGATAAAGAGCAGTATATCGGCACGGAAGTAACAGTTCGTTATCAGAATAAGACTGCTGATGGTAAGCTACGTTTTCCTGTCGTTGTTGCTTTCTGGAAAGGTAAAAGAAATCTGTAAATCTTACAAAAATAACAAGTTATGATATAAATAGATAACTTTTAACACACCAAGGAGGGTGTCATGATTAGAGTATCATATACAATCAAAACTATTGACGGACTGTTGGTTGATAAGACCCAGATCTTCAATACGCTCTCCGAGTTAACCAGTTATATGGCATATCTCAGAGCATCAGGACAGTTGGTAGGAAAGCCTACTCTATCATAAATAGTTTTGTCCTTCGTGGACAATCTATCGATAGGAGGTTATCATGTTCGAAGGTTATAAAACTTACCTAATCGCCATTCTTATGGCAGTTCTTCCAGTTGTATCTGAGAAGGTTGCAGGAATTGATTGGGTTACAGTTCTAACTGGTTGGGGTGTTCCCCAGACAATGGTAGTTCCACTAGCTGGCATTGTTGCCGCTGCAATCATGGCAGGAATGCGTAAGATTACAGAGATGACAACTGTTAAGACAGCTTTGGAAACACCACCACCAGCTGAATAAGATTGAGGGCGCTTCGTGCGCCCTTTTTCATTTCATTATAGAGGATAGTTATGTTACATTTTCCAGCATTTTGTATTGACAATTTTTATAACAATCCAGACGCTATTAGAGAATACGCTCTATCTCTGGATTTTAATAACATTGGGCCATGTCAGGGCAGACGAACCGCTCCGCTACACGAAATTAATCCAGAATTTTCCGATGTTTTTGCTAAACAGTTGCTATCTGTATTTTACGATATGGGTAGGAACGATGTTCAATGGATGATCAGATCTCATTTCCATTTACACAGAGTAACAGACAATTCTACGTTTGCTAAGAACACAGATCAAACGCTTCACGTTGCTCACAAATATAGAGATTTCGTTCCTAGCTATGAATCAGAGATACCTACTGCTGTCCATTTAGACGATAACAGTTTTTTCTCTGGCGTGGTTTATTTGAATCCTATTGCCGAGCCTCATGCTGGAACTGCCATTTATAGAGTTGTAGAAAACACTGATCCTATCAGATATGGTAATGGAGATATCGAAAAAGAAACTGTAATAGAATCTGCTAATTTCAAACAGGTATATAATCGTTTGGTTGTTTTTGATGGCAAATCATACCATGGAAGAACAGGCGACAACACGCAAAGCGAAAGGCTAACTCACGTTTTCTTTGCGCATCGTATAAACGCCAATATTCCAACACCATTAAATAGATTTAAGGTTTTGTGAGTTTATCTGCATTATTAATAAAATTTCTAATACTTTCAATAGAGGACTTACATGTCAAGTTGTTCTTTTGTAGTTGGACTATCAACTTCGCAACCTGAGAATCAGTCAGAGTCTGCCACTTCGGAAACTGTTTCACCACAGGACAGTAATACATCGCCTCGGATGGATGTGCGACCATATATTTGTATGATGTTACAATCTGCTCCTGACTATTACAAGAAGCCAGTAGAACTGCAATTAACAATGGAATAATTTTTTTCATTGGCTTAACTCTTTAATTGTATTTTTGAGGATATCAGAAGATGGACGATCGTTGCCCTTTCCAATTTCCACGTCAATTCGAGACTCGATTGTTTTTAGCTTATTTTCTAATGCTTGTTTTTGGATTTCTAATTTCGCTACTTCTTCATCTCTATTTTTAAAAATAGCTTGTTGTTGTTCGATAAACAAATCTTTGTCTTTGATAGATTGCTGAAGCTGTTTGATATTATACGCTTGAAGCGCTGTTTGTTTTTCCAGGTCTACGATCTGACGATGCTTGGAATATAATCCACCAGCTAACCCTCCAATGATTATAAGTATAGAAAGCCACTTGATGGCTCCAGAAGATATGAGAGATAATATTATGTTCATGATAAACTCCATTTTTACGGTGTATTTATGAAGTTTCCATTATTTTGTATTGATGATTTTTATGAAAATCCAGAAGCTATTAGAGAATACGCTCTTGGATTAGAGTATGAAGATCAAACTCCATATGATAAAAGATCTCAATGTCTATCTGAAATAAATCCAGAGTTATTCTCCAGATTTTGCGATAAACTATTTTCTGTTTTTTACGACTCACCCGTTAGGTATAAAGTATATACAGCTTTCCATATTCATTTCAGAAAAAGCGATGATCCTGATTCTCCTGACAATAATGGTTTACTACACAAAGACCCAAATGTGTTGATGGGCGGTGTTATATATTTGACACCTAATCCAAATCCAAAAGCTGGAACGACTGTATATAAATCTTTTGAAAAGCCTCTTGAAGAGGTAATTACTTTCCAAAACAAATATAATAGACTTATAGGTTTTGACGGTAGCAGATATCCTCATAGAGTCACCACTAGGTATATAGAAAATGATTATAGATTATCGCAAGTATTTTTTATAGAGTTTATGCCGAAAAATACAGTTTTTCCGCTAGAAAGGTTACCGAAAATATGAAAAAATTTCCTACTTTTTGCGTTGATGATTTTTATGAATATCCAGACGAGGTTAGAGAATTCGCTCTTCAACAAACATTTCATAAAATGCCAAGTTGTATCGGATTGAGAACTTCTCCTATGAAAGACGTTCAACCAGAATTTGACGACTATTTCAATAAAAAATTACTATCTATGTTTTATGATATATTAGATCCTTCTTTACAGTATATCGTCAAAAACGTTTTTCATAAAAATTATCCAGTAGAAAGTAAAAATTATACTCTCTATAAACCAGAAGAGTTATTATGGGGTAGCCGATATGGTGGAACATTTCGTAGTGATAATAACGCTCATCTGGATCCAAATAATGTCATTTCTGGAGTTATATTTTTAAATAAAGATGAAGAAATGCACGCAGGGGTGGCTATCTATAGACCAGTAGAATATTCTGATGAACATGATGGCGCATTGTTACAAGAGACAGCCAGATTTTCTCAAATCTTTAATAGGCTGGTAGCTTTTGACGGCGAGACTTGGCATGGAAGAGTTGGTGATAACACAAGAGAAGATAGATTATGTCAGGTGTTCTTTGTTCAACATGTTTCTGATCAGCTTTCTCCTATAGAAAAAATGAGACAGATAGTATGAAAAACATACCTAATATAGAAAACTTGATAGTTGTTTCAGAGAAGATAGTTAAAGAAGCATGGGAAGCTATCGATAAAGAACCAGATAGCGGATTTGCAGTCGTGTTACAAGCAGCAGAAGAATATAAGGCTGCTAATATGACACCGATGTTTATTCTAGATCAACGCAATATGGACATCTATTGTTTCGCAAAAGAAACTTTCGGAAAAAAGCTCCATTAAGAAAATAGTATTTGACTTTTGTATGGGGTTATAGTATAAATAAACTCAAGAGTGGCGGTTTCACCGTCACCAAAGGCGAAACTGACCACTTGATTTTTTCTCTATGGAGAATAATATATGAGTACAGTAACTACTACAAGCGCTGCAGTTGCAGCAAAGTCAGATGTCGTTGATCTCCGTGGAATGTGGATTGGGCTTGCCCTTCTAAACACATTCTATCTCATTGTCCGTATCTATGAACAAGTGTTCGGCTGGAGGGCTGGACTTGATTCATTTGCGCCCGAGTTTCAGACATATTGGATGTCTATTCTCTGGACAGAGATTCCGCTTGAGTTAGTCTCAGGACTAGCACTTGCTGGTTATCTTTGGAAGACAAGAGATCGAGATATTGACGCCGTGACTCCTCGTGAGGAAATGCGTCGTCTAGTAGTTCTTGTTCAGTGGCTTGTTGTGTATGCTGCTGCCATTTATTGGGGCGCATCCTTCTTTACTGAACAGGATGGTACATGGCATATGACTGTTATTCGTGATACTGACTTTACTCCAAGTCATATCATTGAGTTCTACATGTCATATCCAATTTATAGCGTAATTGCAGTTGGCGCTTTCTTCTATGCAAGAACTCGTATCCCATACTTCTCACATGGTTACAGCCTTGCATTCTTGATTGTCGCTATTGGACCATTTATGATTATTCCAAACGTTGGACTCAACGAATGGGGTCATACTTTCTGGTTCATGGAAGAACTATTCGTAGCACCATTGCATTGGGGCTTCGTATTCTTCGGCTGGATGGCACTTGGTGTGTTCGGCGTTGTTCTCCAAATCCTAGGACGTGTTCATGCTTTGCTAGGGCGTGATGGCGTTAAGTTACTAGCAGAATAAAAAAGTTGAGGGGAAGGCGTTGACTTTCCCCTCTTCTCATATTATATTATGTCTGCGTTGCCTAATGGAACGCAATCTTAAACTCGCTCTAAAGGAGAATTAAATGACAAACGATGTTTTCAATTTGTCCAATCTAAACAAGCATTTTGTAGGTTTTGATAAGGTTCTAGACACTCTAACTAATGTTAATGATACCTACACCAAGGCAATCCTAAACAACTCCCCAAACTGGCCTCCATATAATATCGTAAAGATTGATGATAACAACTACAGCATTGAATTGGCTGTGGCTGGTTTTGGTAAGCATAATCTAGATATCGAATTAGCTAATAACACTCTCGTAGTTAAGGGTGGATTTACTGTCGACGAGATTGATCCCATTGACAATCCAGTCCAGTATCTATGGAAGGGGATTGCTGATCGTATGTTTACCCGCAAGTTTACTCTTGCTGACACGGTTGAAGTGAAGAACGCAGAATATGTTAATGGTATGCTTAAGATTTTCCTAGAGAACGTAGTTCCAGAGGAAAAGAAGCCGAAGAAAGTAGACATCAAGTAATCTTCTAAATAGGGGAGAGTTTCGGCTCTCCCTTTTTTATTTCAGGAGATTATCATGGCTACATTTAAAGAAGCATTTGCTGCTGCGAAGAAAGCAGGAAAAGAAACATTCGTATACGACGGTAAATTATACACCACCGAAGTTGCTGTCAAAGATGCCAAAGAAGAAGGTCACATTGACGTAACAAATACAGTTAAAGAGTCGCAAGTTCCTACTGTATCTAAGTTAAAAAAGAATGTCTGGCCTCTACAAACAGAACTACGTAAGAAGTTCGGCACACCAGACTATGGCGGAACATTTAAAAAGAATATGGTTTCTGTTAATCTACCATATACTATGTGGATGGATGATATTAAGATCACCAAGTGCTGGATGAATAAGATTTGCGCTGACTCTCTTGTTCGTGTTCTAACATACGTATGGGACGAGAACGGCAGAGATTACGATAAGATCAAAGCGCAACAACTACACGTATTCTCAGGTTCATGGAATATTCGTAACATGCGTGGTGGACATTCTCTGTCTACTCATGCATTCGGTTTGGCTATTGATATTGCTGCTCCGTATAACGCTCTTGGCAAGAAACCTGGATACAATAAGTATTCATTCACAGAAAACTCTCTTATCGTCAAAGCCTTCAAAGAAGAAGGTTGGGTTTGGGGTGGTCCATGGTCAAGACCAGACGGTATGCATTTCCAGGCTGCTCGTGTAGGTTAAGAATAAAGGTATATTATGAAAATTGTAGGTGTTACTGGCTATCATGATAGTAGCGCTGTATTGTTGCAAGATGGCGAAATAAAATTATTCTTCAAAGAAGAAAGACTTGTTAGGCAAAAACGTGCCTTAACTGCAGTTTCTTCTGTTGATGAAATACTAAAACATCACAAGGATATAGATTATTTCGCCCTCTGCGACCATCACGATAGTGAATATACATTCTATAAATCTTATAAAAGAATTTTCGGAACAGAAATTAAAGATTACACTTCTTCGCATCATTTATGTCATGCAAGCCAAGCATTTTATAATAGTGGATTCGAGAATTGTTTGGTTTTTGTTATTGATAGAAATGGCGCTGCTATTGAAGGATTAGTAAGAGAAGCTGAAACTGTATTTGAAGCGTCGTATCCTTGTAATTTCCGAACGTTACATAAAAATTATTGGATACATAATACAGAAAAAGGGTTTTATGATAAATTCCCTACACTATTAAATAAATTTAACAATCAAACTAAATTTTCGTTCAACGCTGATAGTAATATGAGTATTGTTAAAGTTTACGAATCAGCTACGACCCTAATAGGTCAATGCCCATTAGAAAATGGTAAAACAATGGGATTGGCATCTTATGGAAAAGATAAACAATTTATTAATTTTTTCCAAAACAATCGTCCAGTTGATAATTTGTTTTTGCATGATAATTTTGTAGTAGATTACGTTGAGTCTACTTTATTTAAAGAATATGAAAACAATATAAACTTTGATCTGCGCAAAGACAACTACCAATTTTATGCGGACTATGCATATCAAGTCCAGAAACAAACGCAAGAACAAGTATTGGATATGGTTTCTCAATGGGTGAGAAAAACTGGTATAAAACAGGTATGTATTACTGGCGGTTACGCTTTGAACGTTGTGTGTAACGAATATCTTATCAGAAATTTACCAGAGGTTGAATTTTATTTCGAGCCTCTGGCTGATGATACTGGTAATAGTATCGGCGCTGCTATGTTATTACACAGATCTTTAACCCAAGATAATACTAGAACAAAATTAAAACATACATTTTTCCACGGAAAGAATGTAAAACCCAAAAATATCGGAAACGACTGCACTACGCAGGATATAGTTCGTCATTTAATAAACCAGAAAACCGTTGCGGTGTATAATGGCATGGCAGAAGCTGGGCCAAGAGCTCTTGGTAATAGATCTATTCTATTCGATGCTCGTAATCCAAACGCAAAAGAAATAGTTAATATCATCAAACAAAGAGAGTGGTATAGACCATTCGCTGGATTTATTTTAAAAGAATATTTCCAAGAATATTTCGAAACTCATGGTTTGGACAAATCAGAATTTATGACAATTTCTTTCAGCTGCAAAAGAACAAATGTTATTCCGGGTATTGTTCATGTCGATAATAGTTGTAGAATACAAACTGTTGACGACGAAATTCCACATATGAAAGAATTGTTATTAAACTTCTATGATGAGACTGGATGTCCTGCATTATTGAATACCAGTTTTAATCTGGCAGGAGATCCTCTGATAGAAACACAGGAAGAAGCTATTGAATGTTTCTATAGGTCTCAACTAGAAGTTCTTTGGTTTCCTGAAATTGGAAAATGTTTGACAAAATAGTGAAATATAGTATAATGGTAATTAGCATCTGTGGGTTCGATCGTGGACCGGATAGCGTTTATTGGAGAGAAAATGGCATTTTATACAAACGTTTTTATGAGAGGCAATAAGGTCTATGTTAGAGGATTTGACAAAGGTCTAAGATACAAAGATATTGTTTCGTATAACCCTTATTTGTTTATTGGTAAAGCAAACGGCAAATATAAGACACTAGACGGTAAGCCCGTAGAGAAACTCGATTTTGATTCTGTTTCAGAAGCTAGAGATTTTATATCTCGCTACGAACAAGTATCAAATATGGAGATCTACGGGCTTACTGCATTTTTATATCTATACATTTTTGATACGTTTAAGGGCGATATCGATTATGATCCAAAACTCGTTAACATTGCAACAATAGATATCGAGTGTGCTGCTGATGAAGGTTTCCCAGATATTCAAAAGGCTGATAAGCCTCTTACCGCAATTACTTTGCGCAGCCGTAATCGTAATTATGTATTTGGCTGCGGAGAATTTAACAGTGACGACCCAAATACATTTTACACCCAGTGTAAAGACGAATACGAACTTGTCCAGCAGTTTCTCAACTGTTGGGAAGGATTAGACATTGATATTGTAACAGGGTGGAACATTGAGTTCTTTGATATTCCGTATATTGTTAATCGCATTCGCCGTTTATTTAACGATACTGAAGCTCGTCGCCTTTCTCCATGGAGAATTCTCGACGAAAAGATTATCGAATTCCGAGGCAAAGAAAATCAGAGTTTTAATCCGGCTGGTATCTCCGTTCTTGATTATTACCAGTTATATCGTAAGTTTATGTTTGGTAATCAAGAATCTTATAAGTTGGATTTTATTGCGCAAGTTGAATTGGGTGAAAAGAAGATTGATTACTCCGAGTATGGCAACCTTCTGGAGTTATATAAAAGAGACCATCAGAAATTTATTGAGTACAACATTCACGACTGTGTTCTGGTTGATCGACTCGATGAGAAGTTAAAGTTCCTAGAACAGACTATGGCTATTTCATATGACGCCAAGGTTAATTACCCTGACGTTATGACAACTGTTCGACCATGGGATATTATTATCCATAATTATCTTCTTGAGCAGGGAATTGTTATTCCTCCAATGAGAAGAACGAGCGCTGACGGCTCATTGATTGGTGGTTTCGTTAAGGAACCAAAACTAGGATTGAGTAAGTGGGTTGTTTCGTTTGACTTGAACAGTCTGTATCCTCATCTTATTATGCAGTATAATATCAGCCCAGAAACGTTCGCTGGTAAAGTTGGTATACCATCTATTGAAGGATTGCTTGAAGGAAACTTTAAATACGTTCATGACGATCTTTCTCATGCAGCTAATGGTTGCACCTATCGTAAGGATAATCAGGGATTCCTTCCTGCTCTTATGGAGAAGATGTATAACGACCGTACCAAGTATAAGAAGTTAATGCTTGAAGCCAAGCAGCGATATGAGAATAATCCAAACGCTGAAGACGAGAAGTTAGTAGCTCGATACCATAATATGCAGATGGCTAAAAAGATTCAGCTAAACTCTGCTTACGGCGCATTGGCTAATCAGTTCTTCCGTTGGTTCAGTTATGATCACGCTGAAGCAATTACCATGTCAGGACAGTTATCAATTCGTTGGATCGAAAAGAAGATGAACCTGTTTATGAATAAGGTTCTTGGTATCAGCGAAGGAAGGCCAATTGATTTTGTTATTGCATCTGATACAGATTCTATCTATGTAGAAATGGATGCTTTGGTAGCACACCTAGATACTGATAACGAATTGGATATTGTTGTTGCTATTGATAAGTTCTGCAATCAAAAGATCCAGCCATATCTAGATAAGTGTTATCAAGAACTAGCAGATATGATGAATGCATATCAGCAGAAAATGCAGATGAAGAGGGAAACAATTGCGAACAAAGGTATTTGGCGTGGCAAGAAGATGTATATCCTCAACGCTTGGAATGTTGAGGGTGTTCAGTATAATGAACCCAAGCTCAAGCTCCAAGGTATTGAGGCGGTACGTTCGAGCACTCCAAAGGCGTGTCGAGAAAACATTAAAAAATGTCTCTCGATAATCATGAACGGAACTCAGGAAGAACTTCACGAGTTTATTAAACAGTTCCGTGAAGAGTTTCTGACAATGCCATTCCAGGATGTTGCCTTTCCACGTAGCGTTAAAGGATTAGAAAAATATTCTAAGAATAGAACTCTTACATACGATAAGGGAACGCCAATTGGAGTCAAAGGCGCTCTAATCTTTAATAATCTCTTGAAGAAGCACGACATTAAGAATATTCCTGCCATTCAGAATGGAGATAAGATTCGATTCGCTTATCTGAAAGTTCCAAATCCAATCCAGGAATCTGTGATTGCAGTTCCAGACGAACTACCGAAGGAACTAGATTTTATTGATAAGTATATCGACAGAGAAACACAATTCAATAAATCGTTCTTAGAGCCAGTTGCTTCCATCACAGAAGTAATTAACTGGTCCACAGAACAACATTCAACATTAGAGGATTTTTTCAATGACTGAGACACCAGAGGACGATTTCAATTTCGATTTTGGATTTACTTCTGAAGACGAATTGAAAGCAGGAGAATTAGAATTACAAGATCAGCTAGGATCTACACAAGTAAAACTAGAAGGTCTACGTAAGATGATTATGCCTCTTCTTACCCAACTAAAAAAGAATCCGGACAAAGATATTATCAAATGGCCCGGAGCAGATCGAGTAAAACAGATAGATACATTTATTAAAAAGATGGACACTTATATTAAAAGTTGACTTATACGAACATACATTGTATAGTAATACTACGATTATACGGAGAAATACATGTCATTAAAAGAGAAACTTATTAAAAATTCTACAATTGATTTAACATCAACATTAACAGATAGTAAGATTTACACCAAGAAGGATATGATTCCAACTCCAGTGCCGATGATTAACGTTGCACTTGGCGGAATGATTGATGCTGGTATTACTCCTGGCATGACGATGTTGGCTGGTCCTTCGAAGCACTTCAAGACTGGCTTTGCTCTGTTGTTGGCTTCTGCTTATCTTAAGAAATATCCAGATGGAGTTATTCTATTCTATGATTCTGAATTTGGTACGCCACAGTCTTATTTTAATAAGTTTAAGATTCCGTTGGACTCTGTCGTTCACACGCCGATTACTGACGTCGAGGAACTCAAATTCGACATCATGAAGCAGTTGAAGGAACTTGATCGTAACGACCGAGTATTCATTGTTATTGATTCGATTGGCAATCTTGCTTCCAAGAAGGAAGTTGAAGATGCCATGAACGAAAAGTCAGTTGCTGACATGTCACGTGCCAAGCAGCTAAAGTCTCTCTTCCGAATGATCACTCCTCATCTTACTCTGAAGGACATTCCCCTTGTGGCAGTCAATCATACTTACAAAGAAATTGGTATGTTCCCTAAAGATATTGTTGGTGGTGGTACTGGTGGAGTATACTCTGCGGATAACATTTGGATTCTAGGAAGGCAGCAGGATAAAGATGGCACAGAGATTCAGGGCTACCATTTTGTCATTAATGTTGAGAAATCCCGTTACGTTCGTGAAAAATCTAAGATACCGATTACCGTTAATTATGAGGGTGGCATTAATCGTTGGAGCGGTTTGCTCGATATTGCCCTCGAAGGCGGTTACGTGGCTAAACCAAAGGTGGGTTGGTATGCCAAGGTGGATCGTACGACTGGGGAAGTGGATGGAAAGAACTTCCGAGCGAATGATATCGTGGACAGTAAAGAATTTTGGATGACACTATTCCAGGAAACAGACTTTGCTGCATACATCAAGCGCAAGTATTCGCTTGACACTGAAGGCAGTTTAGTTTATGATGACGAGGACGAAGAATGAAAGTTTATATCGGTTAAAAGATGAAAGTTTATAAATACTCCAAAAGGAGTATTAAATGGGTAAACACATTCATCATATTATACCAAGATATATGGGAGGTACTAACGATCCTTCAAACCTTATAGAACTTTCGGTCGAAGAACACGCCGAAGCCCATAAAAAATTATGGGAAGAGAATGGTAACTGGCAAGATCTCATAGCTTGGAAATCTCTTTCTGGACAAATAAGTGGAGATGATCTGAGACGTGAAATAACAAGATTGACTTGGCTTGGCAGGAACCATTCTCCAGAATCTATTGAAAAGATAAAAAAGGCTCGTTCTAAGCAGATTACTACAGAAGAGACTAGAAAGAAAATGTCTTTGGCCAGAAAAGGTAAAAAATTAAATTGGGAAACTAATACAACCACCCCAGAGGCTAATGCTAAGAGAAGTGAAACGATGAAAGGTCGTCCAAAAGAAAAAATACAATGCCCACACTGTAAAAAGGTTGGAGGCAAACCACAAATGATTCAATGGCATTTTGATAATTGTAAGGAAAGAATTTAATGCGTGTATATATCGGGCCATACACTACATGGCTAGGACCATACCAGATCGCTGACAAGATTCCTTTTGTCAGCGAGGAAACCAGAGACAAGATTGGCGAATGGCTTGCCAATACTTGGGTTGCTGATGTTTGTAGCTGGATTGATAGCAAGAAAGAACGTAAGATAAAGATTCGTATTGACAAGTATGATACTTGGAATATGGATAGCACTCTTGCTTTGATTATCGTTCCAATGTTAAAGCAGCTAAGAGAGACCAAGCATGGTGCTCCGATGGTTGACAACGACGACGTTCCAGTGCATATGCGTTATGATGATGCTGCTCCTGTCTATAATGAGAACGACGAATACATTTATCCTACAACTCAGTGGTTTATGCATAAGTGGGATTGGGTTCTTAATGAAATGATCTGGGCGTTCGAGCAGTATGACACTGACTGGGAACAACAGTATGTCATCCAAAAGGGTGAGATTGATTGGGAAGACTATCCTGAAGACGAAGGTAAAGATGCTATTCCTCTTCGTTGGAAAAAAGAATGCATAATTAATTTCGAAGGTCGTCAGGCTCATCAAGAACGAATTGCCAATGGCATTAGACTGTTCGGTAAGTATTATCAAAATCTGTGGGACTGAAATGAAAGAACATTTTATCAATCAACTTGACAATTTTATTTGTGGGTGGTATATTGATAAGAATGTTTGTGGTGATATGATTGAATATCATCGTAATTGTGAACATAAACGTCCTGGAGCTTATGGCAAAAATAAACAAATTGATAAATCTATTAAAGATAGTATCGATTGCGTATTAGAAGATAATAATCTCTGTAAAAGATATTATTCTGAATTACAAAATTGCGTTGATTTGTATGTCAAAAAATATCCAGGTTGTAACGTTGGACCTGCATGGAGAAATACTGAGAATGCAAATCTTCAGTATTATCCTCCAGGCGGTGGGTATCACGTTTGGCACACTGAAAGATATTCAATGAAACCGCCTATCGTTTATCGTCATTTAGTATTTTTGACTTATTTGAATGACGTAAACGATGGTGGCGAAACAGAATTCATGCACCAAAAAATAAAAATAAAACCAGAAACTGGGTTGACATTAATATGGCCAGTTGATTGGACTTACGTTCATAGAGGTGTTGCTTCTTTGACTGAAGAAAAGTATATTTACACTGGTTGGTTTAATTTTTACGAGGAGAACGTATGAGCATTGAGAGAATAATCCTTTCCAATTTAATTCATAATGATAAATATAACAGAAAGGTCATTCCCTTTCTGAAGAGCGATTATTTCCAGGATTATTCTGAGCGTGTTGTTTTTGATCTCATCGACGAATATGTAAAGAAATATAACTCTTTCCCTTCTACAGAAGCGTTAGCAATAGACCTGTCTAATAAAGAAGGACTAAACGATCAGACATTCAAGAACAGCAAGGATATTATTGCGGGACTCGAATCTGATTCTAACACGAAACTAGATTGGCTCTTGGATAATACAGAGAAGTTCTGTCAGGATAAAGCGCTTTATCTTGCTATCATGAAGTCGATCAAAATAATGGATGAAAAAGATGGACAAATCTCCAAAGGTTCAATCCCAACTATTCTTACCGATGCTCTTGCTGTGTCTTTTGATACCAGCATTGGTCATGATTTTCTGGATGACAGTGATGAACGATTTGAGTTCTACCACCGTAAAGAGAAAAGAATTCCCTTCGACCTTGACTTCTTTAACGCAATTACAAATGGTGGCTTGCCCGAAAAAACCCTCAACATTGCCTTGGCTGGGACAGGAGTTGGTAAATCCATGTTCATGTGCCACTGCGCAGCAGGTAATCTCACGAGGGGCCATAACGTACTGTATATCACGCTAGAGATGTCAGAGGAACGCATCGCTGAACGTATCGATGCGAACCTTCTTGATGTTTCTATCGAAGAACTAGAACTATTACCAAAGCAATCTTATGATGCTAAGATTAATAGACTAAAAGAAAAATATACTAGTAAGTTAATTGTTAAGGAATATCCAACAGCTGGCGCTGGATCTGCCAATTTCCGTCACCTGTTGAATGAATTGAGAATTAAGAAAAACTTTGTTCCAGATATTATCTATATTGATTATCTGAATATTTGTATGTCATCGAGGCTAAAGTATGGATCCAACGTCAATTCTTATACCCTTATCAAATCCATCGCAGAAGAACTCCGTGGGTTGGCCGTTGAGTTCAGCGTCCCTATCGTCAGTGCAACTCAAACAACTCGAAGCGGATATTCGAACAGCGACGTGGGATTGGAGGATACATCGGAATCCTTTGGACTCCCAGCCACAGCTGATTTTATGTTTGCCCTCATTGGATCAGAGGAACTTGAAAGTCTCAACCAGATCATGGTTAAGCAACTCAAGAATCGTTATTCCGATCCTAGCACTAATCGTAGGTTTATTGTTGGGATTGACCGTAGCAAAATGCGACTATATGACGTGGATCAATCTGCTCAAGAAGGACTTGTTGACGATCGTCCAGTAATGGACAAGGGCAAGTTCATGGAGGAAGAGAATGAGCGACACAGACCAAAGACGAAATTCGATAGAAGCAAGTTTGATGGTTTTAAATGAGTTGCACAAAGAAACTTTACAAGCATTAGCTGAAAGCGAAAAGAAAGAACTCGAGTTTCAGTTAGCTATGGCAGAAGATGTCTGGTTGAAAGTAAAAGGATATCCTATCCCAGATAGTTATTCCATAAAAGATAGACTAGAAATCTTCGAGAGATATTATCATCGTGCAGTTTCTCAGTCGCAAGGCGAATGAATGATAGATACGCAAAATTACACACAAGGTTTGGAAACTATACCTGACAGAACCAAACAAATAATTTGTGTTATGGCAGAAGAATTATGGCTAAAAGTGGAAGGTTATCCGATGCCTGATACTTTTAGCGATAAAGAAAAGAGATTATATTATCAAGATAATCATTTAAAGTATTTGCAATCCTTGGCGAAAACTGCTTCCAATTCTATTCTGTATCATAAAAACTATGACATTACTTTTTTAAAGGCTATGGTTCTACAACTACCAGAGGAATTGTGGTTTTCGGATACAGAAAGACAGAAAGCGTATATTGTTCATCGCCAAACTCAAAGTATCATTAATACTGATGTTTCAATTTTTTATAAATCTAATGATCCGTTTGAACCAAAAGAGTCAAATATACTTCCTCATTATTTAAAAGAATATACTAACGAAATTATAAAAGATTTAGAAAGAACTTTTGATGGAAAGGTTGGTAAATCAAGCTACGTTAGATTAAACGCAGGTTGTTTCATTCCAGAACATTCTGATAATTTCGAATATCTTAGAATGGTTCATCGTTTTCATATTCCTATCGTTACTAATCCAGATGTATTATTTAAAGTTGGAGAAGAAAGCGTGAATATGAAAGAAGGAGAGTGTTACGAAATTGATGTTAGTCTGTTACACTCAGTTTGGAACAACGGCGACACACCAAGAGTCCATTTGATAGTGGACATTATGCCGAATGAGTTAATAAAATGATTCCTAATTGGGTAAGAATATTGGTACCTGCAGTATTGTTTGCAGGTTTATTCAGAGTCATTTTGGCTCATTTCGTTCCGTTGTTTTTTTATGAATAACCCTATCGCAGTAGCTGCAGTGAAAGCAGCAATCATAGCAAATATATTTTATGTTCTCTTGAAAGCAGCAGTGGAGTATAGATGGTAATATGTTCTTGTAACGTCGTAACGACTGAAGATATTCGAGCGGTGCTGACATATGCGACAGCAGCGAACGAAAGACAGGTTCTCAATATGCTTGGTTGGGAATCCGATTGTGCAGTCTGCGCCAATAATCTGGTGACAGAAATTCGTAAGGTGATGAAGGAGTTTGAACATGGCGATGAATTACAAGGTTGTTGAGATTGGTGGTTCTTATTGCGTCGAGGAAAAGACCACAGGATATATCATCGAGGCATATAATACCCCAGAAGAAGCCAAGAAAAAGATGAAATTTTTGAATTTAGGCGGTGGATTTGATGGTTTTACACCCTCTTTTGTGCTTAGTGAGAATACCAAAAACCTAAATAAAAGCAGCAAAAATATGTAGGACGCCTTGAGCGTCAGCGGCACGAGCCACAATAGAAGGGCCACGGAATAGTCGGGAGTAAATGGTGGGGG
>Ga0208485_1000232_pt1 | contig 17139 bp, 13 predicted proteins | sample LakMenEpi27Jul12_FD_150707 | JGI IMG/M metagenome (GOLD analysis project Ga0208485, IMG submission 150707) | Freshwater microbial communities from Lake Mendota, WI - 17JUL2012 deep hole epilimnion (SPAdes) | ecosystem: Environmental > Aquatic > Freshwater > Lentic | place: Lake Mendota, Madison... | reverse complement strand
TTTCATCATCTAAGGTACTTTTGGTGGATGCGAGCGTCTATGTGGATACGAACATCCATGTGGATGCGAGCAATTTTTCGTTCAAAGAGAAAAGAAAACTCGTCACAAATTTTGGGCAATGTTTCAACTGTGAGCATGGCGAGTTCATGGTTTTGCGTTTTTCTCGCTTTATAACGTAGAGCCTTCTATTCGCTTTTTTGCAATTGTCTCTCTTTATAAAGAACATAAACCTTCTTTTTTACTCAACTAAGGTACTTTTGGTGGAGATGCGAGCTTTTCTAGCCGCAAATTCGTCGCAAACTGCTCGCATTCGTATTCTTTATTTGACTTATTCATTTTCACAATGATTGTGAGCAGATTGTGGCCCCATGATTCGCAAATTGGGCCCATGCTCGTGTAACACAAGCAGTTAAAAATGGCAAAACAATGGTTTTTGCACATTCAGAGTACAGTAAATTGGCAGACTAAGTTCATCGCTCCCTAAAAACAAAAGATTTTTTCGCAGTCGAGACACATTTGCAAATCTTGTCTAATCGTGCTATAAATTATCAGACTCACAGTTTAGCCCACAGAAAATGCTTTGTTACACAAGACAAGAAAGGAAAACATATAGGTTTAAAAGGCAAAACAATGGTTTTTGCACACTTCGGGTACAGTACATTGGCAGACTCAGTTACAAAAAGGCTTGGTTAGATATGAAGACAAAAAAGAAAACTTCTAGGTTTAAAAGGCACGAAGAAAGTACCGTACTAACTCGATCTTTGTCTGTCTGCCTTATTTAAGTAAAAGGTCTGATTCTTTTGCTCTCAGTATTCAAGTACTTATCGAAATAAAACGTTGTAAATTTAAAAAAACAACAATGGAGAAAAAACAAAGTTATAAGGTTTGGCTAAATCAGCAACACCAGGTATTATTTAATCTTTGATATTATAAATTTACCGTCTAAACCAATTATTTTGTATTTAGAATAAGCTGAAGATTCCGAGTTTTGATTCAGAATCTATAAACAAAGTTGTGAGAAATTGGATAAAAACATTGAAAGGCAACACTTGTGAAAATCAACCAAATGAATTAAATGTGACAAACAATTTAAATGCGCCAAATAGTGCAAATGGGGAGGAATTAAATTGCCCATCTTCTCATCTCCGACCGGAATCTGAGATCAATGTGCCAGAGGAAATGAATGGTCAAGCAGATCTAGTGCAACAAACACAAAATAATGTATGATAAAATATTTGTTTTTTACTTAAATTCAATATTACTAAATTTTCTTTAAATACAGGCTGGTTTTTTTGATGATGATCTAATATTTCAACTTGACAATGATGAATTCTCAGATGAAACAATGACAACGCTAGATCCGTTTTTAAACGATTGGTTACAGCAAGAGAAACACAATCTTCAACCAACAACATCTTTAAAACGACCTTATGAAACAAATGCAAAAGCTGATCAACCCAACGCTGAATCATCAGAGGTTGTACAAGATTTATCACAATCTCTTTTAAATGATCAAATTGGAGAAGGTGATGTTGGTCATTTTTTTCAATTTGAAAAAAATTTGTTAGATCAGAATGGCGCCTTAAAAATTTATGAAAATAGTAGTTTTGAAGTCATCATCATGAAAAGTTATCATAAAAGACAGACCAATTTTAAGTTTGAAGACGCCATGTTTCAAATCAAGATCAATATTAAAGATGAGACAAAAACACCTTTTATAAAAGATATTTTGGATGTCATACAATCAATCATCAACTTTGCACTGTCAAGTTTAAAATCATTTGTTAATGCTTCTTTCGACAACATTTGTTACCTAACCCTTTTTCAAACCCCAATGCTTAGAGGAATTAAATCAGCTCCTTTTAATTTAACTGAAGGGTACGTAACTGGCACATCAAATTTATTAGGAAAATTAAATAGGTATTTGGTATCAAATAATGAGCTTACTTTAAATGAATCATTTATACTGTATGTTAACATCTTGAGCTTAACTCATGCACAATTATTAAAAAAGAAAAAAAAAGCTGTTAGATTTGGAGCAAGTGATTCCAATTTTATCCAGAATTATTGGTGCATAGATGTTGCAACAATACATGAAGAGCAATTTAAAAATAAATGCCTGATTCTATGTTGCATATTGGCCGACCTTCAGTTTAAATTTTTTTTGTCTGGAAAAACAGATAAGCGATTTATCTATGCTTCAATGATCAACAATAAAGCCCCACGTAAAAAGTCACAAGCTGTTATCAGGTTAAATATAGAAATTAGAGATTTATTGAAGAACTTAAAAATCTCAACAGATGATTTACAAAATGGCTTAAATTTTGATGATTGGAAGGAGAAACTTTCTTCTTACTTTAACTGCCAATTTACAATTTTTACTGGAAGAGAATTTTCATCAAAAATATTATTGATGTACCCTGAAAAGTTTGATGACACCAAGAAGCAGTTTTATTTTTACTGTCCAAATCAAAATCCTAATCATCTCGCTTTTATTCGCCATCTTGGCTCTTATTTTAAAAATAATGTCATGACTTGCAACGCTTGTAAAAAAGTGTTTAAAAGCCACATGTACAAACATTTATGTAAAGCAAAAGCGAACTGTTTTTCGTGCAGAAAGCCAATACAAAGTCACTCAACATTTATCTGTCCAGTATTACAAGACGACTTTTGTGATTCAGCCGTAACGCAATATAAATTTAGCACAGAATGCGCAAAATGTAATTTAATAATTAAAAGTCAGCAATGTATGAAAAGTCACCTAAAGCTTTGCGGTTCTTCAAAGGGTAAATTGGGATTTCAATGTAAAAAATGCAATAAATTCTTTTACAAAAATGGTTCTACCTTTAAAAACAGTGAAGATATAGCTAAAAAACACACTTGTGGAGAGGTTATGTGCAGATATTGCAAAGTCTATTATGATTTTTCTGATACTGTTATTCATTTATGTAAGTTAAAGAAAGAGTATTTGTCAAGTTGTAATGAATCATTGGTGTTCTTATCCTTTGCTGCACTTAATAATTCGTCCTATAATTGTGTGGACTGCTTTTCAATTCAAAACGCTTACATTAAGTCCAATAATATTTCTTGGAAAGATTTGGTTTTTGATGCTAAGTTTTCAGAACTCTCATGCCCATTACACACCAATAATTGGTATTCGTTTGAGCCTAATGCTTTATGCATTTATAAACAATCTGATTTTAACTTATTTACAAAATATAACATTAGTGAATATGAAGCCATTAAGCAGGAAGATTTGCTATTAAACTTAGATATTCCATTTAAACAAAATAAAGACGTTAAACTGACTGAAGATTTTCAATTAGTGGTTAAACAATTAAGTAATCTTGAATCGCTTAATGTAATGGACAAATTTCTTAAACTTATTCTTAATAATGATTGGAGTAATTATACATTTATTTTAAGTGATCCTTTTGGGTTTTTCTTAAAACATTTGACTTCCATTTTGACTAAGCATGGTATATGTCCAAAGCTGATCAATGATGTTGGTAAGATTATTTTACTTGAAATTACTCAGCTAAAGATTCGTTTTGTAACTACTGAAATGTATCATTTTGATCAAGCATTACAAACAGAAATCATGAAAAAATTTGCAATCAAAGATCACTTTTTTCCGTACAGTATTAATAAACCAGAAAATTATTCATATATTGGACAAATGCCAACTCTTAACAAATTTATTGATTTGTCAGATTCTGAATCTATTGTGCAAAAAAAGACTTTTTTCTTCAATAACCATAACGTTAAAAATTGGTCTTTTGTCAAAGAGCTTGATGAAAATCTTAATCATAAATGTTTTTTGTTGTCCTTACAGTGTGCCGATTTTATTAGAGATAGCATACAACTTCAAAATGAATTACAGAGCTTAGTAATAGACGACAACCCAAATAAAGGTAAACTGATCAATCCGTTTCACAAATCTTTGTGCTCATTTTCTGGATATATTTTTAAACTGTTCAAAGCTTATTTTCTATTTAATGAAGATATTTATGCCATACATGATGAATATGGTCTTTTTCAAAAAAAAACAAGCAAAGATGAGATACTATGGGCCCATTTTATGACCTTTGAACATCCTGAACTTAACTTTCGACATCAATTTAATCATCCAAAAGGTCAAAAAATGTTTGATGATTGTATCCCTGATTTATATTCACCAATAACTAAAGAAGTATGGTTCTTTAATGGATGCTATTGGCATGGTCATATTGGCAATGACTGTTTAAGTAAATCGAAAACTCAATTTAATAAGAGACAACAAAAAACATTTCAAACTTTAAATCAAGAATTTGAAGAAAAGATTAAAAAATTTAATTTAAAGAATCCAGATTCCAAGATTAATTGTGTTTGGGAGTGCCACTTTGCAGAAATAAAAAAATCTAGAACTTTTACCAAATTTTTAAAATCGGGATATGCTTTGTTTCCTTTAAACAGACTTAGACCACGAACTACAGTTAGAGGTGGTTATAATCAAATCTATCATTTTGCATGGAATAATTTAGAAAATAAAGATGAAGATTTTTTTTGCTTGGACATTAATGGGCTTTACAGTTATTGTGCAATTAACTTTCCGAGCGTTTATGGAAAATATGACATTTTAATAGGCCATGATTTGTCATTAATTTCATATGACAATAATGAGTTTTTCTACAATAATAAAAAAATATATGGGTCCGTTCATCTAACAATTTTGCCCCCAGATGATCTATTCTTGCCTTATCTAATGTATAGAAATGAGAATAATAAAAATGTATTAACTTTATGCAGGAAATGCAGTGAAACTAATAACAATTTAATTACAGTTTGCTCACATTCAATTGAAGAAAGAGCTTTAACGTCGTCTTACATGATTGCAGAAATAGAATTTGCTCTTAGCCTTGGATATAAAATACTAAAAATTCACGAAGTTCATGCATACTATACTCAGAAATTCATTCTTCGAGATTTTGTCAAATGTATTGATTCATTAAAGTTAAGATATTCTGATTTTCCAGTCAACTCAGATAAAGCAATAATCTGTGATGAAATTAACAATGAGCTTAATTTACCCCCTACTTTTCAGCTAAAACCAGAGCTTATTGAAAATAATAAGGTTAAAAAGAGCTTATATAAATTAGCCACAAATTCTCTTTTTGGAAAGCTTCAACAAAGGTCAGACTTTAGCAAAACTATATTTGTTGCAAGCCAACATGAGCTTGAAGAATTCTATCAGAAAAATCATGAAAATATTGATAACATTGCATGCCATAGTGATATAGTTTGTCAAATAGACTATCGTGAAAATTTAACATCAAAAACCAGAAATTTGAAACAAAATTGTTACTTGGGTGCTGAAATAACATCAAACGCTAGAATAGTGATGTATAAGCATTTACAACAGTTGAATGAAACAAACGGCATCCGATTGTTTTACTGTGACACAGATTCCATCTTTGGGGCAATAAAAAAAGATCAATCACCACCTTTAAAAATTGGAAACCTTGTAGGGCAGTTTAAAAAAGTAGTTAAAGGAGAAGTTACATCATTTTATTGTTTAGGTTTGAAAAACTATTGTTTAACTTACATAAATGAAAATGGTCAAAAAGTTAGCCAGACAAAGCTTTGTGGACTAAATCTTAATAATGTTGCTCTTAAAAATACAATTAATGAAAGTTTGTATGAATCATATGTTCAAAATTTTTTGCTTAACATTGAAAACAAGACAAGTTATCCAAAAATCAAACGACCCAAATTGGACCAAATAAGCCTTTTAGAGACTTTCACTTTCAGCAATAATATTGTATCAGATCGTCAAATAAACAAAGAATTAATGAAAAGTTTTCCTTGTGGCTATTTTAAAACTGAGCTTAATGTTGTTATTTAATTTTCTAATGTGATGTATATTTATTTACCTAAAATGTTTGTTTAAAATAAAGATTATCACACTTAAGTTTTATTAACCCGGTGATTTATTAATTGTTCAAAAACATTGGTTGGGTTTTCAGGTACCTTGCAAACTATATAATAGAACTAAAAAAAGTAAAATGTATCAGTGTTCCTGCGGACAACAGGAAGCTTTTTCCCCAGCAAGGATCCGAGCTGAACTCGCAAAGTGGCGAGTAAGAAACGATCCCAGTAGACCATGACGTCCGGCGATAATTTTTCGTTTTTTCTCTTTTTACCATTATTTTTACCACTATGACTTTAACTTCAATTTAAGATTGCTTGACCTCTTTAAGATTGCTTTACCCCTTTAAAATGTTAAGCCCTTTAAAATGTTTGAACCATTTCTACAGGATCGGATTTTAATTGAAGCTAAGATTTTAGCTGAAACATAGATTTGACCTTCCCGATTGCACCATTTGATCTCCCAGATTCCAAAAATGAAGTCTTCTAGATTCCAAACGTCCAACTAAATTCACTAAGACTGTATATATCACATTTCTTGTATTTGAAGTTTGCAAAGAACTATAAAATAAAAATCAAAAAGAGACAAATATACAAATAAATCTAAAAATGGCAAACTTCTAAATCTATTAAATGAAAATAAAATTGCTTTATTCAAAAATCTTACAAATAACTAATAAAAAGCTTAAAATGAACATAAAATATTATTTTTTAAAACTTTAAAAATTATTATAATAAAAACTAAAATAATGGTTGAAGGTGCTGTTGACATCGACAAGACAATAAAATTATAAGGACAAAGGGAGCCAATTAAAAATGTTAGCAGCTATGCTTGTTGATGGCTTGCTTTCCCCTATAAAAAAATTAAACTTAAACTATTTTACAATAAAACGAGTCAAGAATACACAAATTAAATGTCCAAAATATTAAAAAGCCTTAATTAGGAGCTTCTTATTAAGAATTCTTGCCGAACGAGGACGGACTAAAAAAGTAAAAGATGTCGCCTATTACTAAAGCAGCTACTAAAACCTAATTTAACTTTTTAAATTGTAAATGCACAAAATTACAAATTGCTTAATTAAACTGGTTGTTTCGTATATACTTAATTACCTTCTGAAACATTGATTGGCGTGTTGGGCTTGTAAATTTTGTCCTTTCTTCGGGAACGTCGTTTTTTCTCTGCTGTTTTTGGCAATTGCATTTTGCAGCCGCACGTTAGATTGGCCGGAGACGGACATTTACACGGCGACCCTCCATTTGCTTCAGAACCAGGAGTGACTCGGAGCTGCTCTCGGTGATCGACCACTGCAACTGGAGTTGCAGGCTCATGATCGACCACTGCAACCGGAGTTGCAGGCTCATGATCGACCACTGCAACCGGAGTTGCAGGCTCATGATCGACCACTGAAACCGGAGTTGCAGGCTCATGACCCTAAAATACAAAATTATTCTTAGTAAATCACATTTTAGGTGACATTAAGGGTTTAGAAAGCAAAAACTTACAATTGGAACAATCAAGTCATCTGCTTCAACAATTGGCTCAATCGCGAGCTCATAATCAGAGTCCGATCCCGACTCCGAGTCCGACAGCAGCTCCGACTCTAGGTCTCGTCGCAAATTGGGTCCCTAAACAAAGAAAAAAATTGAAAGCAAAAGTAGAGCAAAGATTTAAAATAATGAACAACTTACAACAGCAGCCAATTCAATTAGTTCAACATTAGGTTGCTGTTGTCTTTGCTCGTGTGTTTCCCTCCTATTGATCTACAAATGAAAAATAAAACATTGTAAAGCATTTATTCGTAAGCAGAATTTTGATGGAAAGTGAGCTAACTTACATGGTCAAAATTCGGCTCAACATTTGGAGCATTAACCATATCAATAGGATTCTCGGCAGCAAATGCATTCGGCCACAATATCCGTCTCACGCGGTCAAGACGCTCCTTACGTCCAATCCTCACGACCTCTTGGTTTGCAGCTTGTTCTACATCAGCTACATCGTAGTGACCATTGTTGCAATAGCGTCTCTTGATAAAGTTGCATGCAAATAAAAGCACGATGGTCTGGAAATATTGAAACTTTTTAAAAACTTTACCAAATTTAAAGATTATGAAAAATTATATTACCAAAACAAATAAAACAACTAATGAAATAGCCAAAAAACCAAACGAAAGTCCGAAATGGCCCCCGCTGCCCATTTGACTTGTTTCCGTCGTCGTCGTCGTCGTCGTTGTCGTTGTTGTTGTTGTTGTCGTTGTCGTCGTTGTCATTATCTCGTTTTTGATGTCAAGCAAACTAAAATTATTGAAATAAAAACTACAATATTAACTAAATTTTAATCTTTTATGGATTGGATTGGGTAGTCAAGTACCTGGATCCTGCCTTAAAAAACATTCTTCCAACCCTTCCCAGCAGTTTTAGGTTTGGAGCCCGCTTATGCGTCCTTGTTTCGGTTGGAGCTGCTGGAGCCTCTTCCAGAGATTCAGACCGAAACTGCTCCAAAGCCTTAGGTTGCCCAAGCTCATGAGCAGTCTCCTCCTGCTCACTTTTGGACTCTGTTTTTTCTGAGTAACAAAGGTATCGAGCACATGGAAATCTACAATGAAAATATTTAAAATAAGAACAGAAGGCGACTACAAGCACTTTAAAAACAGCAAAAGTTAGTTACTTAATTGTAAGGTCCAATATTGGGCAACTTGGTGGTATGTCCGGTCTGTCACAATTTTTCAGGTCATATATTGTGCACACTGGTCGGTCTGGAGTTGGGTGAAATTCAACCATTTTTTTACATTTTATTTTTTCTGCCTGCAAAATTTTCAAATTTATATACCAAAAATTAAATAGATAGTTTAAAATTGAAAGAAACTTTATACATACCTTGTTTAATCCAAAGTAGAAAGAGATAATTAAAAGCCAATTTTTAATCAACATTTTTAATTTAAATGTTAAAAAACTATTCGATAGCGTAGAGCTCAAGTCAAAATTTCGGAAAGAATGATGAGAAAATGTGGTTTGGGGTTCAAGTCGGCTTGGGCGGAAAGAGTTACCCGAAATAACCGGAAAACCCTGTTAGAGATGTTTAAACTCTTTTCAATAAAGCAGCTATAAATGATAATTTTTAACTACTCAAAATCTCGTGCAAAAAGTGGGCCTAATTTTGAATGAACATAAAAAAATAATAATTGACTAATTTATATATATTTAAACAAAATTGAAAATATTAAGAAATCGGTCTATCCATAACTATGTTGCCAAATGCGCTCAGGATTTCAACGCCAAATTTTGCTTACCTTCATATTCGTCAAATTCTTCATTTTTTGTTGGCTTTTGGTTTCTTCTTGTTGTAAAACAAATAAAACAAAATGTTTAAGGGCATAGTTATACAAATCGTTTGTTATTCTTAGAAGCCCCAGGCCGGATTTAGGTAGTCTCTTAGGGTTTATAAACAGTTGTATTAAACAGGGTTATTCAACAGCGACCCTTTAGGGTTTTTAAACAGCTGTATTGAACAGGGTTATTCAACAGCGACAACGTCTTTTTAAGGTTCTTAAACAGTTATTCAATCAAGGTGCTCACTTACTATGAAGTTATCCGTCAAATCAGATATTTTTTTGTAGACGGTTATCAAGTTAAAGTGACAATAAAACAATTCCATCAATTCATAAATATCACATTGAATGTTTGCCTCTTTTATAAAATCTTGAGCAATTTGGTACAGCACAATGCAGCTATCTTTTAACTGTTGTAAATTTAAGGTTATGCAATGTCTAAGCCAAACTTTAAAGGGTGTTATTATAGGTAAGGAATTAATCAGAAAAAAACGAAAAGAATTGAGAAATTGAAATAGTTGTCTTCCAGATATTTTTAGTTCATATAAATTCACTTGAGTTGTAGATTGGCACGTAAATTTGATAAAATCGGTTTCACCCAAATTTTCTCCACGAAATATTTCCCAAAAATAATGATGCTTTTTTTGAACGTTTATCTCAAAGCACTTTTTAATTCCTTTATTACCATCAAGGGAGCAGCTAAGGGTTTGTAAAATTTCGAAAATTGTTTCAAAAAATTGAGTACAGTTATTAAAATCTATTTCAAAACGTTCATCATGAGTCTCTATTAATCCAAAACAAAAAAAGTTATTTTCAACTGTAGTTTGAAAGGGACCCGCAAGACTTTGAAAAATAAACACCATAGCTGTTGAGGTAGAATGCAGTTGGTTCTTAGCAGTGATAAGTGATGGAGCAAAAAATTATTAACTTATGGAGAGATCCCTCTTTTGCTGGATCATATAGGGGTTTGAAAACTTTTCAAATGTTCTTAAAAACTGACAAAAATATTGATGTTAGTGAAAGAAAGTTGTTCAAAATCATGTCAAATGACCCAATTTATGTGATGCACATGAAGAGCAAAAAAGTGAAGAGGCGACAATACTACCTGTCAAACATAGGTGAACTAGTTCAAAGTGATTTAGCTTATATGTTTGATTACAAAGATTTTAAATACTTTGTTGTGTTCATTGACTGTTTTTCTTATAAACTAAATATTCAACCATTAAAAAACAAAACTGCTCAATCAGTGTTAAAAGCTTTCGAACTTTTTTGCAAAGGCAATAAGATTGAAAAATTAGAAACTGATTTGGGAACTGAATATTCGCTTTGTAAAAAATTTTGCAAGAAGAACAAAATCTTGTATAGTTTTAAAAGGGGCCAAAATAAAGCTAATTTTGCTGAATATGCTATTTTACAAATCAAAAAAAGGTTATACAAAATGCTGCGAGGAAATCTGACTCAAGATTGGCCTTCGTATCTGCAAACAGTTGAAAAGGACTTTAATAAAACGCCAATGAAAATGCTTGGAAATTTTGCTCCTGAAGATATAAATGACAGTGCAGACACTTATTTGGTTTTAAAATCTCAAGAACAGAATCACTTGAAAAGTATACTTCCATCATTTGAAGACCAACAGAAATCTATTGAATTATATAATAAAAACAAGCAAAATCTTAAGATTGACGACTATGTTTACCTGAACTTCAAATTAAGTGTTTTCTCCAAATCCTTTGATATTCAAGTAAGTAACTTAGGCAAAAAATTTTTGATCATCACTTTATGTATGACTCTCAACCATGAATGTTTTCGACTGCTCAGATTTGGGAGAGGGTTTTGTACTACACTTTTTCTTTTTGCTTCATGTACCTGTAACAAAGAATTTTTGTAACTGAGTCTACAGCAGCTTCTACCAATGCGCTGTACCTAAATGTGCAAAAACCATTGTTTTGCTTTTTTTGACGCGTTGTGTTACGTATCTGGGCATGCAAAGAAGCTAAGACCATATAAATTGTACTCAAAAAGTGCAAAATGCGAAAAAGCATCTTTTTAAGCTTAAAAATAAACCTTATAAAGGACGTCCGCACAAAAATTTACGTTAGTCTAAAACAGATAGTAGGATTGCAACGATGAAAATAAGTTTTGTGCCTAACTTACTTATCATATATAGCGTGGACAAATTTTTAAAATAAAGAAAATTGATAGTGGTGAAAATCCTCCAACATATTCATTAGTGGATTTAATGAATGATGGAGTGCCAGGCCATTACTACAAAGAAGAATTGATCAAAGCACCCAATATTGAGTACAATCAACATTTTTTTGAAGTCGAAAAAATTTTAAAGAAAAAAATTGTGAAAAAAAAACTGTTTTATTATTGTAAGTTTATGTTTTACCCAAATAAGTTCAATCAGTGGATTCCATCTGAAAATATGAAAATAACTACTTAATGGCACTTACACCAATAATTTCACTAGTTTTAAAAGGAAACTTAAAAAACAAAAAACTGACTTTAAAATATCCCATTTGTCAGTTTCAAAAAGGTGTTTGGCAAATAGCAATTGACAGCCTATCTTATGAGTTCCAAAATGCAACTATTGAAAATTTTCCGCAAATTTTTTGCTGTTTAAAATGTAATTGGATCAGAGGAATTAACTACAATCTTAATAATGAACTTATATCTGAGTCTCCATTTTTATTTCAATTCTTAACTTCTAAACCTAAAGATTGTATTATTAATAACAAAACATGGTTTGAAATCAACTCCCTGACTGAATTTTTGACTTTTGAATTCTATAATTTAAGCTCTAATGATTTGGTTTTAGATGATTGTTCTGTAAACTTATTAATTTTGGTTCAAAGAAAATTTTAACCCCCCTTCAGATGATTTCTAACGACATTAAACTTGGCATGCAAGATAACAAATCTTATTTAAAAAGTTTGTTTGAAGCATCTTCAATTGAAAAAGTAAAACAAATATTAAGGGCTTCCTCTCAAGATCAAGCGAATATTTTATTACAAGTTTTGTTTTGTTTAACTCATGGGCGTATTCCCATTAAAAAATTGGAATTTGAAACAATAAAAAAGTCACGAAAGCATTTATTGCTTCATAAATTTTTTCACAATAATGAAGAGTACGAAAAATTGCTTCATTTATCCTTGAAAAGGAAAATTAATGTTCTTTTTAAGTTTGCTGTAATTTACAAAAATTTACTATTCACTATTTTTGTTAAGTAACTTCTAAGGCTGATGGATATAAGGTTCTTAAAACAATTAACTCCCAATGTTGGTTATTTATTTCCAAAACATCAAATTCATCTTTCCGAAACACCAGCAGTAAATATTGTAAGCCTCGGAATCGGCCAAATAATTAGAAATCACCCAATTTATGTACCTATTCATGGACTAAATCCGCCTTACGAAATCAAAAAGGTTTGTCAAAATGGTGGCTCAGATAATGTTATTGATTCAACAGAAGCAGAAGTTGACAAAAATGTTACCCCTGATCAATTAAAAAACACCAATTTATCAACACCTGAAGATTTAGTAAAAAGTAACCCACCCAAAAGAAAAATTGATGAGCCAATTGAATCCAGCTTTCAGCATCCAGCTATTAAGACAAACGTTTTATTATTAACTAACAAAAAGAAATATTTAAATAAAAAAGGTTTTAAGTTTCAAATTATTGATTAAATTTCGAATTATGGAAGCTCAAATTTCAGAAAGTGCTGTTTTCCCCTCACAATCTTATGCTTCAAGTTTTTTCACTAAATTTCCTTCGGATTCAAGATTTCTCAAAGTTACTCCTCAAAGATTTATGCCAGTGAGAATAATTGATGGAAAAGATATTGAATTTAGCCTTGATCGATATTTAGCAGGAAATGTTATTTTAATTCAAGATACAACTTTAAATGTACGAATTCAAATTGTTAAATCAGATGGTGTTACTCTGCCAGATACTCAAAAATTTGTTGCCCCCCGAAATAATATCTTACACACTTTGTTTTCAAGTGTTTCGTTGTCCATTAATAACGTTCAAATAAGCACAGCTCCTGATAACTATTGTTATAAAGCTTACATTACAAACCTTCTAAGTTACCCTGGTTATGCCAAAAGTACCCATTTACAACTGCAAGGCTATGCTGATGACACTCCTAATTTTTTTGATAGCGCTGAAAGTAGAAACAATTTTGGATTTGGTATAAGAAATGGCATGTTTAGAAAAAACTTTGATGACAGCTTAGCCTACAGACCTGAAGGTGCACAGTTTTGTGGTCGACTTTATCATGAACTTTCAAGTTGCGAAACTGGACTTCCACCGAACACTAAAGTAAGGTTTCTTTTGACAAAAAACGATGATCCCTTTATTTTGCAAAGTGACAAAGAGGATACAGAAAAATATAAAGTTAAAATCACTAGCATTTACTTAACTGTTCCAATCGCTGAACTGTCTCAAAATGTTTATAATGAACTAAGCTATTTGATGAGCAAAAAAGAAGACACCACGCCAGTGACAATCCAATTTAGAAAATTTGAAGTGATGCCAATGAGTGTGCCAAAGTTCAAACAAGATTATCAAACTGGTGATTTGTTTACGGATGGAGATTTGCCCTGCAGAATAGTGTTAGCTTTTGTTGATGCCAAAGCAAGACTTGGAAGCTATCATCAAAATCCATTCTATTTTACGAGAAAATGGGAACTACCACCTGCTTCTGCTCCTGCTCCTGGCCCTCCATCATTTGAAGATCGAATCAATTTGCTTGAAGATGTTATCAAAAAGTTAACAAGAAGTGCATCTCAAAGTTTGTCACAAAATGAGCAAGCTCTAATTCAAGATGCAATAGCAACTCGGTCAACTGCTTCAGCTGCATCAGCTGCATCAGCTGCATCAGCTGCATCAGCTGCATCAGCTCCTACATTTTTTAGAGTAGGAACTCGGTCAACTACAGCAGCTGCCGCATCTTCTGCACAAGCATCAGATCCATCTGAAATCCAGGAGGTTCGACAACCTGTTACGTCGCTGCCTACAGACGAGATCGAAAATTTTGAAAATCGAGTCAATTTAGCTGTGACAAAAAAATTGGAACAAATCTTACCACCATTTTATCAAAAAATGTTTTTAAAAAAAACCCCAGGTACTGAAGTTGAAGATGCAAAAAGCTATGTTTGGATATCAAACATCAAAGTGACTTTGAATAACAATTTAATCGATCAAATTGACGATTCACAAAGTGAAGACGAATGTTTAAATTCATATTATCGTCTCTGTCAAACAACAGGAGTTCTTAATACACCTTTTTCAAATGGAATAGGTTACGAAGCATTCCGGTAACTCAATAAATTTTTTTAGTGTATAAACTTTGTCTAATTACTTCCATTTTAATTTAGAAATGGCTACTTTCTGTCATGCTATGATTTTTCAACTTCAGGAAAATGCGGAACAAACTACGTAATACCCACAATACGCTCAGGACACTTAAGAATTGAGTAAGCACTTTTTTATTAAAAAATCGTATTAAATTTACATTGGTTACTATATTGCTTCTTTTAAAAGACTTCAAATTTACAAAAACCTCAGCATACTCATACAAACTGTTAATAATTTTAAGGGTTCATTTTTCGCAACCTTTGCCAGTGGATTTGACAATGATAATGTTGTGTGAATACACTGGAACTTTAGAAATTCACAAAAATACAAATACTTCAACCAGGTAAACACATGTTATTAAAATTATTATCTAAATTTTGTGTTTCTAAAGCAGCTAAGCATTGCTGCTAGCTGCTCTGCTAAGCTACTATTGTGAGTTAACGTGCAAAGGATAATAAACCATACAAATCCGGATTAAATTCACGTTTTGTCACTTCAATCATCCATTATTTTTATTTTCAGCTTCAAAACTCGATAAAGGCTGTGTGATAAGTGCATCCGATTTGTGTCCATTGGATGTAACTGTCACTCAAAGCTAAACTAGAGCTTAAGATGGTTGGTAAAATTTTGATACTTTTTAATATCTACGCTCATGTAGTGCTGAGCATAGAAAAGTGTCAAACAAAGATCCGATTTCAAAGAAAATGTATTATTTATGACACAAACGCCAAAAACTGCTCATTGTCGTCTATCGAAGAGTGCCCTATCTTATCAATAAAGATGTTTTCGCTTTGTCCATCATATATTTGCGAGGTAAATATTTTAATTACTGGCTGTAAAATACTGTATCTAAGCTATCTAAACTCTAATCATTTTTTCAGAAATCTAATGACTACAAATTTAAAAAAGATGATTTAAATATTGAAAACAGAGCAGCTAACAGCGTCAAAAAAAGTGGGGAGGATTTATTAAACGTCTCAATGATGAACAACCCTAAATTCTCAGAAAACGAACAGTTAAATGAGAACGGGGCTCCTCTCAACTTGATAGAAATTGTAAGTGTAAACTAAAGAAACTTTTTTAACAACACTAATTTGTTTAAAGGTGTCGCCCATAGCTTCAAGAAATTTGTGAACTAACTAAAATTATTTTATCTTTAAAGGTGATTGAGAAATTTACTACTAAGTCACAAGTTACAGAGTCCAAGGAATTTGCTGAGTATGTAAGTATTAAGTGACAAACTAAAAGAAATTTGTAAATATAAACTTAAACTAGTTTTTTGTTTTAAAGACATTGCCCGTAACTGCTACCGTTCCTCTTATCAGTCAGGAAGTTACGTTTGACGAAACAACTGAAACAAAGGTATCAATTCAATTTTGAGTCAATCATATATGGGAGTTTACTAAAACAAACATATTTTTTATTGTTTTTGAAGGTTAACATGGAGTATGACTGTCCGGATAGAACTTGCTTTGTGGAAAACAGGCTTATGGATTCGTGCATTATATATAATCCAAACTCTACAGCTAATTGTTCAATTCCTTGTCAATTAGAATCGTGCACTTTCCATGTAGTAAATGAAATTTTGTGCCCAATCTACCATTGCACGCCATTTACTACAACAACTTTGACAACCACGACAGCATCTCCTGATGCTCAACCTCATTATGATGGTTGGGCCATTAGTTCGTTTATTTTAAACGCAATGATGCTTTTAATAATCATCTTAATTTGCGTAAAATATGTCCGACAATTCTTAAAAAAACAAAAAGCAGCTCGTGAAAGAGCGGAATTGTTAGATGCAAGACAGAGGCTTATAGAAAGTGCTCTTGTCAATCCTCTCACAGGATTCTCAATTTCTGACATGGCCACTGGAGCAGCTACTGGTCTGACGAATAGGAATTTTGAAGGTATGTTTATCAATCAATATTAAGTTAAATTTTTCATTTAATCTAAATGTTACATAATTATTTTAGATCGTGCGCATGATGATGAATCTTTGGAAGAAATTGACCTTACAATTTGACGGTGGACATTGAAGCAGCTTTTGTCCAATTTATTTTGCTTTTAATTTTACATTTACTTGATTGACAGCAGCTTTGACAATTTACTTTTGGTTTTCATTTTTACTTTTTTGACCATAAACTTGCTTTTGGTTTTGCTTTTACTTTTTACTTTATTGACATAAACTTGCTTTTGGTTTTGATTTTTCTTTTTTTACTTTATTGACACTATTATTGGTTCCCTTTTAATATTATGGTATTCAAAGATTAATTTAAAATTGGGACTCCATTAACCGTAAATAATACAACTATAAATTATGCAACATTTATTAAAAATAGATTTTATAATACTCCTTTTTATTAAAACTGTAAATTGTGCAACATTTATTAAAAATAGATTTAAAATTAATTTTTATTGGGGAAAAATACAATAGGTATAGTTTCACCTTTTGGAACTTCTGGAAAAAGATGGGACCGACACCAAAACTTTTTAATATTACTCCTGTAATGAGCATCTATTAGAAGATAAAAAGATTTTG
>Ga0208485_1000225_pt1 | contig 17331 bp, 26 predicted proteins | sample LakMenEpi27Jul12_FD_150707 | JGI IMG/M metagenome (GOLD analysis project Ga0208485, IMG submission 150707) | Freshwater microbial communities from Lake Mendota, WI - 17JUL2012 deep hole epilimnion (SPAdes) | ecosystem: Environmental > Aquatic > Freshwater > Lentic | place: Lake Mendota, Madison... | reverse complement strand
TAATGTTAAATCATTTCTTTGTTAATTTATCTTCAATCATTTGTCTGAAGATTAGACCAAAGCAAACGCTACCTAGGAAGTACGATAGAAGACTGTGAGTAAAAAATGTTGCTCCAAGTAAAAGAGCAGTACCTATGACGGCGAGTAGTCTCCTGCCTCGTCTCTCAATCCTTACCCTAATCATATAACCTTATAACGTTTCATATATCTAAAGATACGAAACTATTTACTTAAATCCAAATAGTTATTTTTTAGCTAGCTAGCAATTTTATATACTCGTCAACTAATCTGCTAACTGCTTCAGGCTTTTCATCGGCCTTAAACTTAACCCTTATCTTAGCTATACCTGTTTCATTTGGATTAAATCCAGAATCAACTTCAATACCTTTGATATTGTGCTCATAACCTTTTTTCTTGAATAACCCTAGCAGAGACTTCTTAAGATTGGAAACCTCTCTTTCCTCATCACCAAATATAAGTCTACAGGAGAACTCGATATCTAATTCTTCTAATCCAATGGATGAGTGGTCTGCTAAAATATAAAGAGGTACAACCAATTCCTTCTCACCTATAGTAAAGGTGGTGGTTTTGGGTGTACCGTCTTCATTGAAATAGTTCCGGAGAGCATTGATATGCTGTCTTTCACTTATACCTTGAGAAACCATGGCGGCCTCTAACAGACCGCCAACTAGTTCCTCTACATTTAATCTTGACATTTTATAACCTCTTTTATTTTATTTATTACTTAGCTGCAGTACCTTCTCCGAATGGGATCAAAGATGGCTCTAGCATCTGAGTCAAGTAGTCAGATAGCTTCAACATACCTTCAGTTGGTGGCAACTGCTCGGCGTGAACCTTTACATTGTACTTAGCTGAGTTATCGCTTGAGCGAGTGTTTTCTTTGTGAGTTGCAACACTACCTGCCATTGTAGCAGAGTATTTCATACCCCAGAACCCACCGCCAACTGTTGCTTCAAAGCTAGACTTAGCATCTACTGAGTCTTTGTTTACTTCAGAAGTTTTTACTTCCATAGTGAACTCAATATCAGCTGATGTGATAGCTAGAGCTGGAAGAGGTACTAATGGTAGCATTGGTACTTTAGAGTATAGTGTCTTTAATTCCTGCGCACCGGTGTCGGGGTCAGTCATTACTCTTTGCATCTGTACATCCAAAGAACGAGCTGTTACGGCCTTTGTTTTTTCGTCAGTTACGAATGCGACTTGGTTGATGTACTGCCATGTTACATCGTTTAATTTTGCTTGCCCCTTTGCCATACCAATGATAGGAGATACAATTAAATCCTCTATTGGTAAACCGGTAAATTGGGCTGAGATATCTGAAGCCATATTTTTATTTTTTTATATTGTTATTTAGTTTTAATGTAACCATTTTATGTATATAACTAGTATCAAGCAATAGTAAGGTTGTAAAGTTTATTTAAACTTAACCGTTCCTTTATATTGTTTTTTAATTTTATTTATATCAGATAGTGCGGTAGCTAGTGATTCTTTAATTTCATCACCGACTTCAAAGTTAAACATAGTCTGACAATTAGGGCACATTGACATTGGGTGCTTGGATATAAACTCTAAAGTCAACCCTAATGGGTGCTTACAGGCAGGGCATGGCATTGAAGACACTATTCTTCCTCGCTGCTATTTAAAGGTTCGGCTGAGCCTCCTGTATTGGAAAGAGCTACACCGTCTTCTTCGTCCATCTTTTGTACTAACATCTTATCTTTATCAGTATCCGAGAACCAGTAGTCGATAATTTTACCGTAGGATCCGATGAAGGCTCCTAGGAGTAAAAGTAGAAGTTCTTTCCACTCCTGACCTACAACCGTATCTACATGAATAGAGATTAAAATTCCAAAGGTGGTGAACATAAAAGTGACCAAGACAATCAGGGTGATTAGCCACCTTCTTGTCATCATAGAAATTAAGAGTTTTTGAAATCCTGTATTTTGTTCCATACTGCTATTTTTATTAAAACTGATAATTCTTATATAAAGTAACTCCTTCAATCAGACCCAACTGTCTGAGAATACTTTGCGTAGGCTTGTTCATAGGCCTCAGTAGAATCTTGGTAGTTCTCTCGCTTTAGATAACGCGAGGCAGTGTCCTGCCATTGAGTGAAAAAACCTTCCTTATGAGCTAAGAACCCTAGTTCTTCAATCCGATTAAGATCCATTTTTAGTAAGACAAAATTAAACTAGAGATAGTACTAAGATAAATAGCCCCGAAGGTCTAAAGCTGCTAAGAAGAGTTCTACCCAAATAGTAGCTGCTTGTGAAGCTGCTCGGCAAATACTTCGTGGATTGCTCCTGAAGCATCTTCAATCACTACTACCTCTCCTTTTATTTCAACTACCTTACAGAGGGTAAGGCTGATTCTAGTATCTAGAACCTTGACTGTATCCCCGGGCTTGAACTTCATCGCTGAGGAGTATTGGAGTTACCGTCCTGGGAGTCAGGGCGTCTTTTCTTTCTTAAAGAAGCGTAGCGATTGGACGCCCACTTATACCATTCCTGGAATGCCTCGTACCGGGCTTTGCTTGAAACTTTGCTCATTACATCATTGAATTAAAATCCATAGGGTCACTGCTCTTCTCTTTTAGGTTGCTTATAACGCATTCGGTTGTAAGCATGGTACCTGCAATTGAAGCTGCATTTTCTAATGCCAGGCGTGTTACCTTGGCAGGATCGATAATACCTTCCTCAAACATATCAACGTACTCTTCAGTCCGTAAATTAAAACCTTGCCAGGGATTGCCCGTGTCAAGAACCTTAGCCTTGATGCCGTCACAATGCTCGGTACTGTACCCGGCATTAGTCAGGATCTTAAAGAAGGGCTTATTAATGGCCTGCAGAAGGATATTGTATCCGATCTTAGTAGAGGTGTTAGCGAAATGCAAATCACCTTTATTTGAGTCTAGGAAGCGTCCGGCGTTAAGCAGTGCGATACCTCCACCTGGCAAAATGCCTTCCTGTAGGGCTGCCTTAGTGGCATGCAGTGCATCCTCTACCCTATCTTTTTTCTCTTTCATCTCTAGTTCAGATTGACCTCCTACGTAAACGATCGCTACCCCGCCTATCAGCCTACCTAACCGGTCCTGCAAAGACTCTTTCTCGAAAGGTGACTTTGAGTTATCGATCATAGCTTTGATCTCTTCAACCCGTTCCTGGATAGCTTCTGAAGTACCTTTACCGTCAACGATTGTAGTCTCTTCTTTTCCGATGGTAACTTTCCGGGCTGAACCTAGCCAGTCGGTGTTGAACTTCTCAAGTCTCATTCCTTTCTCGGCTGATACTACTTGACCGCCGGTCAGTGTAGCGATATCCTCAAGGATAGCTTTCTTGCGATCTCCGAACTCAGGAGCCTTCACAGCCACTACCTGCAAGATACCTCTCATCTTATTGACTACCAGCGTTGATAAAGCCTCACCGTCAATATCATCGGCGATAATAAGCAGAGCCTTGTTCTGTGCCGAGCAAGCCTCTAGTATAGGTAGCAGCTCTTTAGCAGCGGTAACCTTTTTATCCGTTATCAGCACCAGTGGATTAGTCAGACCTGCAGTCATGCTATTGTTATCGGTAACAAAGTATATCGACTTGTAGCCTCTATTAAATTGCATACCCTCAACAGTCTCTAGATAGGTCTCACCCGTCCTTGACTCTTCAATAGTAACAACTCCGTCTCGGCCTACCTTATCCATCGCAGCAGCAATCAGCTCTCCGACCTCTGGGTCGTTGTTGGCTGAGATAGTAGCTACCTGCCTTAGCTGATTCTCGTCGGTGATTTCGCGGGCCTGCTTCTCCAAATACTCTACCACTCCTTTAGTAGCCTTGGCCACTCCTCGGCTGATATCAACGGCGTTATGTGAGTCTAGATACTCTAGACCCTCTCTGTAGATCTCGTACGCCAGAAGGGTTGAGGTAGTAGTACCGTCCCCGGCTCCGTCAGCGGTCTTAATGGATGCTTGCTTTACCAGCTGAGCACCCATATTCTCGATAGTATCTTCTAACTCCATCGCCTTAGCAACCGTCACACCGTCCTTGGTTGAGGTCGGGTTACCAGCTGATTGCTCGATGATGACATTCCGGCCGTTAGGACCTAATGTCGAAGTTACTGCGTTGGCAAGCTGCTCAACTCCTGCTAGGAGCCGTAGACGGGCTTGATTTGAAAATTCTACTCTCTTACTCATTTTTCTGTTACTTTACAAAGGATTTCTCTTGATTGACCGATGTAGTATTCCTCACCGTCGAACTCTACTCGGATAGTTCCGATCTTAGGCAGCAGCACCACATCCCCAACATTTACGTTGACGGGAATGAATTTGCCGTATTCAGACATCCGACCGGGTCCTACTGCGATGACTTCACCCATCTCCGGGCGCTCTCTGCCCATATCAGCAATAATGATATTGCCGTACATCTGCTCGGACTGCTCGATAGGTTTTACAACTATCCGATCATTAAGCGGAATTAATTTTTTCATACTGGGATTCTATTATTGATTTGATTTAGAACAGTATCGTAAGCTTTAAGGAAGCTATTCAAGTCAACAGTAGACTGATTAAGATTCTCTACAAGCTTATATTTTGCGATACGTTTGATAGCTACTTCCAGAGTACTGAAGTACCCAAGCGGGAGAGTAGAACCTTCGATCTGAACGGTGAATTGATTCTCATCTACACTAACGTAGTAAGGATTGATCATCTCATCCTTAATGGTAATTTGCGGCTTAATATGCCCAACTTTTTTTCCTCTTGTCATAACTATATTGATTAATACTTAAAGATACGAAAAAAATTGCAGGGGACCAAATGCAACTCTATTTAATCTCTACTTCGTGAGGCTTATTGCCTTCAGCATGAGAGATTGAAATAGTTAGTAATCCGTCTTTCATCTGAGCGTCAATGCTACTCAAATCAAATCGACGGGCGATCTTATAACCTAGATTGAACGATCGCTTACTAAGTCCTTTGTTGTAATAACGAACTTTAGTCTTATCGATCTGCTCTTCCACTTTATCGTGAATAATTCGAAGGACGTCACCTTCAATGGAGATTTTGGTATCTTGTTTCGAGAGGCCGGTAGCGGCGATCTCGAAGAATAACCCTTTTTCGTTTTCATAAATATCTACTGGATGTCCGATCTTTTGATCGATCGGGGATACAAACGTTGAGTTTGTGTTAAAGAAATCCTTAAAAAGGATATCGAATGTGGATGTATAATCTACAGTCCACGGGGTGTACTTGATGTGTGTCATAGTCCTAAGATCTATTTTTAATTAATAATTTAACATAACCTGACTCCCAATCGGTGAGTCGTTTAGAGCGGTCCCCTGCTCTTTTATATAAATATATACAAATTAACTTTTATATACAACCCAACAACCTTCAGTTTCTCTCACCTCTAGTCCTAGTGGGTCAAAAAAATCATGTACAGCCTGCTTAACTTCCTCGCTCCAGCTATAGTCATGACCTGCAATACTTCCTTTTACTTTTGGAAACCATGCTTGAATATCAGCTAGTACACTTTGGTAGTCGTGGGCAGCATCAATAAATACAAAATCCAATGAAGCTGGCTGATAGAGCTTTACTGCCTGCAGCGATTCCATTCGGTAAGGAGTATACCATTCTTGTACTGGTTTCATATTAGTTATAAAGGTATCATAAAGCCAGTCTTGGTTAGTCAAGAGGTTGAGTTCAAAAGCTGAACTAGCAGGGTCTAAATGTTCTTCTGATCCCTCCCAGGTATCAATACAGTCAAACTTTATAGTTTTTCCCGAATTTGCTATTTCTACTGCCATGTAGGCTGCACTAGTTCCTTTCCAAACCCCTACCTCTACAAAATGTGCAGGAACTAAAGCTCTATTAACCATTTCAGAGTATAGATTTGGGTAAGTAAACCACCCTTGTATATTATGGTAAAAATGTTCCATTAGTTAAATAAAAATTTTTTCACAGCAGGTAATTTAAAAATAAGATCTGGAAGGTCTTCAGTGCTGTAAGGTTGAAGGATACTATCTTCTCTTCCTAGCGGATCAGTACTTTCGGGAGCCGGATTGTACTCGTCTATAAATTTATCAAGTTTATCGCTATCTAGATTTCCTATACCGTCAATCTTATCATTCCAGTGAGCGAAAGCTTTCTTTTTAATCTTACGTCTTTGAGGGTTTCCCATCCAGGTGAAGTGCCATCCCATAGTCGGGTAATCTTCCAGTATTAAGTGAGAGTGAGTGTACTCTAATAAAGGTTTCCCTAATGTAGCAGATTCTCGTAAATCAGATAAAGACCACTTCTGTAAGTGAAAAGTTCCGCATACAAATCCTGCCCACCAGTGAGCTGGTTCGCCAGATGTTTTGTGCACTCGTAGATCTGCTCTCCCGTTAAGATTTACCATTGGAAGCCTTAATATTTTCTCAGGGAGGTTATATACTGAAGCGACATGGTGACTGATAACAGCTGGGTCGATAATCTCATCACAATCAGAGACAATAATTACATCCCCTTCCTGTATGAACTCTTGAGCAGCATTGCGCTGCATTCTCTCTCGAACCCAGGGATCTGGTTCTTGATCGTATGAAGGCATTTTAACCTCTACAACCTGTACTTTATCAGTTAGAAGTCCTAGTTCCTTAAGGGTCTGTTTACAGGTTAGAGGTTTAGGATCTCCTTTGTGTGTATGGTCTCCTTCACAGATAATAAACTTATCTACGTGATCGTACAGAAGCTTGATACGTAACTCTAAAAGTTCTCGTTCGTTAAAGTATGGAAATGTATCTATTAGCACGTTAGAAATTTTAGTGTCCGTCTCGCCAATTATTGGTAATCTCAGGAGGTGCTTTTAGAGTTACTCCTTCTAGCTGGGTGGTGTTTTCCATGATCTCTTTTACGATAGGAGCTACTAACTCAGCCTGATGTTCCGGGACGTTGATTATGAGCTGGTCATGAACCTGAGCCTGGACTCGTCCGTCGATACCCATCTCTTTAAGTTTTCGATTGATCTGAATAGCAGCTCGGTTAACAACAGCCGCTGCTAGAGACTGCAGCTGATAGTTCAGGCAGTTATTAAGTCCGTTGCGATAATCCCTATACATGCTCATGACCTGTTCCTTGCCGTAAGTATTGGCGAGCTCATTCCTATATCTCCAGTCCATAATCTGATCACCGTACTTCTGGTAAAGTCTCTGGACTTTAGGTAGGTGCCTCACCCGGCCTACTTTATTCTTAATAGAGCCGTGCTCTTTGACGTGCTGCCGGGAGTTGATCCTCCAGGCTTTAAGCTCAGGGAACCCATCCAAGTATCCGTCAACTAGTATCTGGGCTGCTTTCTGATCTATGTCCAAAGACTTTCCTAACGCATAAGCCTCCATACCGTAAGCGATTCCTAGCGAGTAGGCCTTGGCTTTATTCCTTTTAACGGGATCAATTTTCTTAAGGTAGACTGGGGATTTTTTATCCGGACTAACTCCATTAGGGTAGTTAACTTTATCTAGTTCTAGCTTCTCGGCCTTAATAGCAACTGTAGAGTAGAAGTCCCATCCATTATTAAAGATATCTTGCAGACCTCTATCCCCGGATACTGAAGCAAAGCAGTGAGGTTCTAGTGACTCGTAGTCAGCATCGATAATCTTCCTTCCTTCTCCCGCTATCAAGAAAGCCCTAACTGCGTTATTGTATTTAACGATAATTGGAACGTCCTCACCCTCTTCCTTGGGTTTGGGTAGCTGCTGGGCATCGGAGCCGTATCGGCCGGAGACAGTACCGTGCTGCTTGAAGTAAAAGAAGTATTTCCCATCTTCGGCGTTATCAACAAATCGATCGATGTAAGTAGACTTAATCTTAAGAAGCTTATTATAAACCCGGAGATTCTCGGCCCAGGAGTGAGTCTTAGATAAGTCCTCCAACATATCCATATCGAACTGATCTTGACCTTTAGCGGTCTGAGATCTAGCCCGGATATTCATATACTTAAATGCTATCTCTCCTAGGTGCTTTTTAGACTGAATGTTAACATAGTCGCCGTCGTTCTTTTGCTTCCATAGAGACATCGAGATCTTCATAGCCTCCATAGTATCTAGGAGGTTTAGATCCCCGGTCAACAAGTACTCCTTAGCAGGAGAATCTTCTAGCTCCTCTAAAGTCTTTTTAGTAATAGAGAACTTACCAGTCTTATCAGATTTAGGCAGAGAGAGGGAGTAGCGCTCGGCTAGTGTCTGTGCCCATGTACCTTTGTTAGAGGGCGGGAACTCATTTAGAGCAGTGTCTACGACCCATTCCTGGCCGGCCTTAGTGCCTATCAGAGATTTGAGAACGATCTGCTTATTCTCAGCTAAGTCTTTTAAGATCTCATCCCTAGTCTCAAGCAGCAAATCTATATTCAAGTCAACACCCATCTCCTCCATCGGGATAGTAACCTCCTTGTAAAGGGGCATTACTTCGTCTTCGAAGAAGAATTTCTCAAGACCCTCTCGTTGAAGGACGTCCATAAAATGACTACACAGACGAAGAGTAAGGTCGGTATCAGCAGCAGCGTACTTACCCAAAAGCTCCATGTCGGCTTTGTAAATCTCGTAGTTTTCCTTAGTAGCTGAACCTCCATTGGCTTTAATAGATTCCTTGAGTAGGACCTGCTCTTCGTTGGCAGCTTTTTCGACGTCGAGTCCGATTTCATTCTGTACTGATATTGCTAGAGATTTAAGACCGAATACCCCCATCCCTGCTCCCTCCTCTTGGACGGTGTGGACTAGTAAGGCAGTATCTACCCATAAACTTTCCAGGAGGTCAACCTTATAGAAGTTTTTAGTAAAACGGCAGTCAAATGATGCGTTGTGCATTACAAGCTTCTTGCCGATTAACATAGGTAAGATTTTTTTTGCTATAGAGTGGCAAGGTACCCCTTCGATGTTAAGTTCATCTAGGGTACCGGTCTGGTGGTTCCAGGCCATAGTAGGGAGGTAGAACCCCATCCCGATATCCCCCGATACGGAGAATCCTATAATCTGACCTTTCCTCATATTGAGGGAGTCAGTCTCGGTATCATAAGCGATTACTTTTGATTCCTGGATGTGCTGGATTAAGAGGTTTACAGTCTCTTTATCGGTGACAAGGTAGTACTTTTTTTCTATTGACATATAGCTAAATATAAGAAAGGCTCCCGAAGGAGCCAACTCTTATTGTCGTAAAGTTTTCTTCATCCGCTTGGTAGGATCTTTGTACCAGCCCGGGATCAGATTAGCGTGCGTTGATCGGATAGGATTAATATCCAATCCTCCTCTTCGGGTATAGAGACATGCTACCATCAGACCTTCTGGCTGATAAGCCTCAGTAAGGTGGGTAAAGATCATCTCACAAATCTCTTCGTGGAAGTGAGATACCTGGCGGTGAGAGACTATGTACTGGGCCAGTGATGCCTCATCAGGAACGTTCTTACCAATCATATGAATATAAACATCACCCCAATCCGGCTGATTGGTCACCCGGCAATTAGATCTAAGTAGATCAGATTCAATCTTCTTAACTACTACATCCTCTTTTGTATGCCAGATCTTAAGCTGGGTAGCATCAGAATGGAAGGAAGTAAACTCTACTGCATCCAGATCAACCAAAGCACCGAGGGGAGTAAACTCTACAAACTGATACTCGTGTATATCGTTATTAGTAAAGAACTTACAAGTCACCTCTCCTTGCAGGAGGTCGGTAAGATCTTTAGAGACCTGACTTTCGATAAACTCGATACACTCTCTAGCAGTCTCACCGAAAGCAGTCATGTTAAAAGAGTTTAGGTAAAGCTTGATTGACTTTGACTCTACGTGGAAAGGTGAGTCGGCAGGACATACAATCTTAAGCATCCCTGCTACTGGTAATCCTTTCTTAGTGATCGCCGATACTTCGTAAGCATTCCATACATCTACTCCTATAAAGGGTAGACTCTCTTCTTTGATGCCGTAAGCCTCTCGGTTTAAGTAACGTGGGATCGCAACCAGCAGCGAAGGATCGTACTGATCGGAGTACCCAGCACCTCCTACCTGGCCGAGGTGTTTGCTTGCAATCTCTACAACTGCACTTTGGTTCTTGTTATGGTCCATTATTTAATGTATTTAAGGATTTGATTTATTCTCTGCATAGGTGAGCCGGTCACAGCCAGGTAATGCCTGTCAGTCTGATCCAACTGGTATTTAAATTCTTGATCGATGATCTTTCTCCAATCTTCGTCAACACTTCTTTCTCCGTCATCGATCGCCTGGAACTCGATAGGGAAATAAATATAGTGGGTATATTCATCCTGGACTCTCTTCCAAGTATCTTCTATGTACTCTAGGCCGGACTGGGAGAGTCCGGGCATGTGACGGGAGTAGACTACTAAGTCTAAGTAGCAGCGGTCTAAGATCAGGTTGTAAGGCTTGAGTAATGCCTCTAGGTGAAAGCTTGAGATAGCTAACTGAGTTTCGGTAGTACCGAGTTCGTTGATAGGGAAGCCGTACCGAGCTACCCTCCGGGTACTCTCATTTACAAACTCCCACTTAGGGAGCTGATTCTTAAGCAGCTCATACACAGTCGTTTTACCGGTACTGCTAGCCCCTACTAATGCCAATCTCTTAATCATAACCTTTCTTTAAGAAATTCTACCCACATATCTACCGAAGTCTTATGCAAGATACGAAATAAACCCTCATGATCCAACAGCCTGATTCCTACTTCTCTTTCTATAAGGATCTCTCCTTCGTCTACCCCAGGAGTTACTTTATGAATAACGCAACCTCCTGTATTATAATTTCCTTCGAAGGCTCGAATCTGAGGATCTTTACCTTTGAGTTCAGGGTACTTGGTTATAAGTCCTGGATGTCCGTTATACATCTGGTAACTAGTACAAATTTCCTCTGGGACTACTCTCAGCCATCCGTGAAGAGTAACTATCGGATCTTGTACCTGACAGAGGTAATGAAAATACTCATACCCCTCAGGACTATTGGAGGTATAGTAAATCTTATCTTCAGGTATCCCGGAATTAATAATCCTAGCAGACTCAGGCCGGCGATTACTAATAATCATATCCGGCCACCTTCCTAAAGCTTCTGAGATCTGAACGATCTCGGAACCAGTCTGACTAAAGAATGCTATCCACTTGCGCGTTTCCATTTGCAAACCATCTAAAGCGTGAGACATTATGACGAATGACCTCCATCTGAGTAGAAGTTACTTCAGAGTTAATCATGGTAAAGAGTTTCTGAGATTCTTTATTCCATAGCCCTTGATCCTTGTAGTATACCTCCTTCAGGCCGTGAACTACTGGGTTGGAAGTATCCAAGGAGTAAATCCAATCGTAGTTAGCTTCCCGGTAAAATTGAAACTCTTGAGGTAGTCCGCAACCTAGAAGGTGGTGAGGCATATCAGTATTAATTACTCCGTCTTTAAGCATTCGACCTAGCAACTGAACTCTGCCTAGCATCCAGCTGACGTACTTATTAGGGTGAGGAAACTTCTCCTCGTAGTAGCTGTAGTCAAAAGAGATAGCAACCATATCAACTTGAGCTGAATTGATCATGTGATCGTAGCAGTTAGCGAGCTCGGTATAAGTCTTACCCTGCACAACCCCAATCTTCTTACATTCAGCGGGTACTTTGTGAGCATACCTAACATTCCACTCTGCCATATTAGACATAGTCTTCTTTACGTTCTCTAATGCGTCAGGAACAATATACCAGGTCGGCTTAAGTTCGTTGATCCAGTAAGTAAAACGTTCGGCATCAAAAGCTTCTTCAAGTTCAAAGATAGAATTATCTAAGATAACCTCCCTGCCTGCTGCTAAAGCGTCTTTAAACTGCTGAAGGTATTCAGGATCTTCTTCAAAGAGATGCACTAAAGCATAATCGTAATCAGTAAGTTCTTGCATCTTACCGAAGATGGCTTTTGGAGCTTCATGAGCTATCTTAATCATTTATCTTATTAATTACTGAATTTAATTCTTGCATTACTTCTTCAAGCTGTTTAATACTCTGGTCGACCTCCTGAGCAGTTTTCATCCTAAGAGCTTCGTCTACAAAGATAAGAGGTACAATCCATTGCTGCAACTCTTCTGAGAAAGTTTTATTTTGATCGATTAATTCCTGGGGTGTCATTGCTTGGCTTTTTTAATTTCTTCTTCAGTGAAGAATTGCTCGAGATTAGGGGCGAAGTAGTTAATAGACTTCATAACCTTATCGTCGGACTTTCGGTAGACAACATATCGGTCTCCTACCTCACGATAGTAACACTCTCCATGCTCTTTAGATCTTCCCTCTACTGTAGCTTTTGCTTCCTCTTCAGTAGCACAGCTCTTAGACATATTCGAGGCCTGGACCTCTACATAAGCTGGAACTAATTTATCCTTAAGGCCGAAGACCATAGTAGCATTACCAACTGCAACATACAAAAGATCACATATCGCATCCAGTACCTCAACGATATCTTTATCTTTGATAGCCTGCTCAAGTTCATCAGTCTCCTCTCTAATAAAGCTAACTACAAAGTCAGTAAGCTTTTTATCATCAGGGATGATAGGGGTGTAGTTGTTAGGTTTTCCAAAGGTAGAATTAAAAAGCTCTACCTCGTCAACAAATTTTACTTTTTCTACTTGCATGAGTATCCTTTTACAAATTCATAAAATTCAGCACGGGCTGAGTCTTCGTTTAAGAAGCTTCCTGATAACTTAGAAGTTTTCATAGAGGCTCCTGCGTGTTTTGTTCCTCTGCAGGAAACACAGTTGTGAGTAGCTTCAATCATAACAGCTACACCGATGTTATCTTCGCAAACGGTATTGACTGCGTTATGGATGGCGACTGTGAGCTGTTCTTGGATTGCTCCTCGGCGGCCGAAATGCTCCACTACCCGGTTTAGTTTAGATAGCCCGATCACTTTCCCGCCTGGACCTGGGATATAAGCGATATGAACCCGGCCTTGGATGGCCTGGTGATGGTGGGAGCACATAGAGGTTAAAGGGATATTACCTTCAAAGACTATCCCGTCGTAGTCGTCGGCAGGGAATGCCGTAATAGCGGGCATAGGATTGAATCGTCCGGCCCATAAATCGTTTACGTAAGCCTTAGCAACTCGGTTAGGGGTGTCGGAGGAGTTAGGATCGTTCTTCCAGTCAACACCTAGCGCATCTAGGAACTTACCAAACGCCTGCGCAGCGTCTTGGATGATGACGTGTTTCTCCTGCTCGGAAAGATGAATATCAATCATCTTATGTTTTTTGAACTTATCTGCAAGCTGGGTGGAGATGCCGTTAGCGAACCCGGCTTTAGCTAGTTCAACATCATAATGCTTTTTATCTGCCATATTAATTAGTGTTTTTAAGGTGGTGCTACGACACCGTTGTACAATATACGAAACTTATCTCAGAGTGCAAACACTCCATCTAAATTTCTTGAATAACCGTTTTCATCATCCATCCCGTAACCTACCACCCATTCATCTTTGATAGACAAGGCATGGTAGGAGGTTTGTTCTGGAGTCGGAGAAGTTTCTCTACGAAGTAGAGTTACAATCGAGATAGAGGCAGGCTTCTTAACCTCCAGGTACTCAATTAGTGCTTTCATGGTAGTGCCCGTATCGTAGATATCATCTACCAAGTATACGTGCTTACCTTTGATAGGAGTCTCAAGGTCTTTGAGAATTTTGATATCACCTTGCTTAAACTGGGCTGTATAGCTTTTAACTCTTATAAAATCACACTCTACGTCAATCGACAGATTACGTACTAAGTCTGAGTAGAACATAAACGCTCCATTAAGAAGTCCTACCATGACTACGGGAGTTTTATCTCCCTGGTGTTCGGCAGAAATCTTCTTGGCTATTATCTTAATCTTAAGATCTATTTCCTGAGGTGTAAAAAGGTTACGCATTACTTAATAACATTTCTGCATGGGCATTTGTAAGTCTGAAGATCTGATGTGTTCGGTTGTACGTTCTTAAAATAGTAACATTCTCTGTTATTTCCAATTTTTATTTCTTTGTAGTACCCTAAAGGTATAGCAGCACCGGTAGTAACTCTGACGGGTTCTGTCGGGTACTCTATTCTAATGAAGACCCTTACACTCCCTTTTGTAGCTAATTCTCTTTCCCGGACCTCGAGCTTCTTCCAAACTCCTCTATTAAGGCTCTGGTGCTGCAAGCTAGAGTTTACGTAAGTAAAGGTAGAGAATAACATATCCCGGTTGCAGTTAAATGATGCAGCAGGAGCCATATGTCCTTTATCCCATACATTTGCTTCATAATCTTTGTGGTCTGAAGTATAAATCTTTTTCTCTTTGTAGAACTCCATACCCGATCTTGAAGCTGTCCCGGTTGGACATAGTACCGTATATCGAATGGATCTTGGTCCTTCCAGAGTCTCGGAGTAGTTTACAGTGAAATGGGTGTTGTTGAAGTAGACGCTATCCCGGAGCTGTGCAAGAAGGGAGACGGGAAGCAAAAGTAAGAACAGTAGGTTTTTCATTGTTAGTGGTATTGTATAAATTTAAAAAAAGCTTTAGCTAACTGGTTAAGGAGACGTTTCATTGAACTCATATAAAATACTATTCGACGTCGAAAAAAAAGATCTGAAAAAATCTGCTTGATGCTATATCCCATCCGAAATAGTCATTACCGGAATGTATTAATTGACCGTCGAAGATTACTAGTCTATTATAGACATTTCCTACCGTATCTACTCTCTCAAAAGGTGTAGGATCGACAAAAGTTTTTTGATTAAATGTCCGGAGTTCATCCCCAGTCCCCCAAGCTATCTCGCTGGCATGTCTTACTTTAGTTTCTTTATGTCTGTAAAAACTAGTGCCGCTCTGAGGAGGTGCATCGGGAGTTAGGTAAAGCACAGCAGCCCAAGATTGTTTGTCACAATGGTATACCATCTTAGTACCTGCTTCACAAGCTTGGAATCGCCCATTAATACCTACATCATACCAGCCGGTACCTTCAGGTGTATGGTCTAAGATCTTCTTACCCATGATATCCTCAAAGCTTTCCTTAAGTCCGTCAAAAAGAAACTGTTTGCGAGTCCTCCAACCTACTGCGCCTTCTCCTTCAAAAAAGGTTTGAGATAGTGCATATTCTCGCATCGCATCAGGATTCTCATAAAAGTCATCTACTACCCAGAACCGAGGCTTATCATGCTCTGATCTAGTTCCGATATTCCCAGATACTATCCCCCATTGAGACGATGTATCGCTGTCACGTTCAAAATACTGTTTCATAATTAAAATCCTAAATGCTTTTTTCTTGCGAATTCTAGATTAAAGGTTGTTGTAGTGATAGGAGTTCCGTGCCTTCCAAAAGGGTGCACTTGCGGGTTCGTCATTCTCCAGCCTGGACCCCATTTTTCGTACATATATTCAAAATTCAACACATTAATTTGGTCTAATTTTGTATTAAGTTCTGTAGAATGTTTTTTTGTCTGAGCTCCGTCTCTGTAGTAGTCAGGGTCGGTAGATATTGCATGTCCGTGGTAGTACGGACTCTTTAGTCCTGCTAATCTGTTTATATTATTTTCTGGGTTATTCCAATTCCATCTTGTAACTCTCATTATATAGTCTATATCCTCGCAGTAAGCAGGATAAAAGTTTTCATCAAACATACCTAACTTCTGGACTACTTTATCCTTGAGTAAGAATAGGTCGTATGCACCGTCGCCAAATTCACCTGCATTAGCGTGTATCATTTCAACTTCAGAATTTTGAGCTTCTGTGCAGATTTCTTCTAGGAGGCCAGGTGTAAAAGCTACATCGTGGCTTGCAAAAAGCCAGTAAGGTGCAGTTAAATTAGTTTTAATTATTAGGTTCCACGAAGCGGCTACTCCTAAGTTACTTGGCAGTTCAATTAAATAAATTTTTGAAATAAATTTATGTGGAGTTTCTGCAAGTTTGCGAAGCTGCTCTGTAAGCTCTCCTCTACCGTTATTATCTACAATAACAAATTTATCAACTGGAAAGTCTACACTATCTACTAGACGTTGTAACCATTCAAAGCCGTTAACAATTGGGGTTCCTATAACTGGAATTGAGTTCATATTACTTCTTCAAATTTAACTTTTTCAATCTCCCTACAAAAATAGAGCACACCATCCTTACGGAAGGTATGTGTACAAAACCAGTACTGTTTAAGAAGTTCAGCATCCCATTGGCGATCTTCTCTAACTGTTCTAAAAATTTTGTACCAATCATCTCCTACGTTTATTGTCTCTCCGAGTTTCATGCTTTATCGGACTCCGTGCTTGAATTGAAACTTTTCACTCTCACTCTCTACCCCTAATCCGTCAAGGGTGATGTAGCTTAGCCTGTATCCGTAAGGGTGTATGGCGGCTATGATGCCGGAAGGTTCTATAACCTTAAGAGCCCATAACTGATGAAGTACCTGAAGGTAGTTGTGCGGCATTATTTTAGCTCTTTTATTTCGTAGATATTCCCGGAGGTAGAGTTGGCCTGGAAAAGCTCTGCTAGCTTAGAAGCACTTTCAAAAGTCGTAAACTCCATACAAATTCCTTCACTATCGTTTACAAGGATAGTCCTGGGACTACCGTTGATGGTGGTGTGTTTAAGAATTATGTAAGGCATTAGACTTCTCTTTTAGTATCAAAAGCAATGATATGTTCCCGGCCTGTGAAGTTGTACATATTTTCAGTACACCAATTAATTACCATAGGATAAACACGGATTAGCTCTTCACGATTATCACCCGGGGGCATAATCCATATCTTGTCTTTTGGTACCTCTAGCTCATCCATAAATGATCTAATCTCAGTCCAAACATCAGGACGCTCAACAGGATTAACAACTACCTTCATATGGTAATCAGAATGATAAGCCATCGATTGCTTAATAGAATCTTTATTTAAACGTAAACGATTATGGGTGTCAATAAACTTTTGATCTACAGTACTTCCTAAGGGTGTAGTAGCCCCCAGAACAGGTACGCTATTACTAAATTTAGGACTGAAGCTAATAAGGCCAATAGGGTAATCTGTTTCGAGGAAAGCAGAGCCTTCTGTTTCGATCGTGATGATGATTTGCCTTTCATTTGCAAAATGAGTTAGTTCGTTTACGAGCTTTGGGTGCATGGTAGGAGAACCTCCTGTCAGCATCATCTCCTTAATTTCAGGATTAGCATCGTAAATGTTGATAATATCCTGGAAGGTGTATTTACCTTTCTCAGGGTGAATACTTGTGTACCAAGAGTCGCACCATCCGCCTTCTCCGAAGTAGCAGCGGTGAGTACAGCCTGTAGTACGAACTGCAACAGTAGGACGGCCGGCACGGCTGCCTTCAGACTGGATGCAGGTGTAAAGCTCT
>Ga0208485_1000220_pt1 | contig 17555 bp, 15 predicted proteins | sample LakMenEpi27Jul12_FD_150707 | JGI IMG/M metagenome (GOLD analysis project Ga0208485, IMG submission 150707) | Freshwater microbial communities from Lake Mendota, WI - 17JUL2012 deep hole epilimnion (SPAdes) | ecosystem: Environmental > Aquatic > Freshwater > Lentic | place: Lake Mendota, Madison... | reverse complement strand
TAGCCGGAAGAATCGCTGGTTTACCCCGAGTTGGTCTGGGGCCATTGCTTGAATCCTTAATGGGAGTTCTACTTGCGAAAGAACACAGCGCTGCGGATTGGTCTGCTCGGCCTTTGCCAAAAGAATGGCTAACGTACGCCGCACTTGATGTTGAGCTTTTGATTGAACTTCGCAATCACATGTACTCAATTCTAGAAGATGCAAAAAAGCTACCTTGGGCACTTGAAGAATTTGCTTCTATTCTGCAAGCCCCGGCAGCACCGGCCCGCGTTGATCCTTGGCGAAGAACATCAGGTATGCACAAGATTAAAAGACGCGATCAGTTGGCGGTAATAAAATCTTTATGGATTGCACGAGATGCTGTGGCAGCTAAGCACGATATCGCCGCGGGCAAATTGCTTAATGATTCAGCGATTGTTGAACTTGCCATAGCGGTGCCTACAAATAAGAAAGAGTTTGAAAAATGTTTGCGTCCACTTGGGCTACGGGCTCGCTGGCTGGAAAACCTTGCGTTGTGGTTGGACTCAATCGCTACCGCGGTGGCATTGCCAGAGGATCAATGGCCAGCGATGCGCACAAATGCCGATACTTTGCCTCCCATTAAATTGTGGCGAGACAAGTTCCCAGAAAAGTTTGCTCCACTGTCACATGCTCGCGCGGCTATCGAACTTATTTCCCAGGAGAATCAAATTCCTGTTGAAAATTTAATTACACCTGAACATGTCCGACGGATTTGCTGGAAGCCACCAATCGGTGCGACTTCGACTTTATCTATCACTGAGGTTGAAAAGGCTTTATCTGAGCTCGGTGCCAGACAGTGGCAAATCGATTTAGTCGCACCCGCCCTGGCTGCCGCCTTACTTGAGCGCGAACCCATCCCGGTAGAGGTTGCAGAACCGGTGGCTGAAGAGGCATAACTAGGTACTGTCACAAAGCCTTACTCATGAGTAACATATGGCTCATACCTAACAAACGCCAGACCTAAAAAAAGGAAGCGCTATGTCACGCACAGTAGTTCTCGTTGATGCCGTTCGTACACCATTTGGAAAGGCCGGCGGCATGTACGCCGGTACCCGTGCTGATGATCTTATGGTTCGCGCGATTCGTGGTTTGCTCGAACGCAATCCAAAGATTGATCCAGCATCGATCGAAGATGTTGCTATTGCAGCAGCGACACAAACAGGTGATCAAGGAATGAACATCGGCCGAAGTGCTGCATTGTTATCAGGTTTACCAAACACAGTTCCTGGCTATTCGATTGATCGTTGGTGTGCGGGCGCGTTAACAGCTGTCACAACAATTGCTGGTGCAATTGCCATGGGAACAAATGAGATTGCGATCGCTGGCGGTGTTGAACATATGGGTAACCACCCAATGGGTGAAGGCATGGATCCAAATCCGCGCTACCTTGCAGAAAGAATTGTTGAGCAGGACGCACTTGCAATGGGTGCAACCGCAGAACGTTTGCATGATCGCTTTCCCCAATTAACTAAGGAACGTGCAGATCGCTACGCAATGAATTCGCAGGTAAAAACTGCAAAGGCCTACGCTGATGGAAAGATACAGCGCGATTTAATTCCAACCGCTGCTCGAAGTGCAGAACTTGGGTGGACGGTTGCCACTGCTGATGAAGCACCACGTCCACAAACAACGATGGAAGGTCTTGCAGGACTAAAAACTCCTTTCCGTCCTGCAGGTCGTGTAACTCCTGGTAACTCATCTGGACTCAATGACGGTGCAACCGCTGCGTTGCTTGCAAGCGAAGAAAAAGCGCTAGAACTTGGTTTAACAATCAAGGCGAAAATGGTTACCTATGCCTTCGCTGGTGTCGAACCAGAAATCATGGGCTACGGACCTGTTCCCTCAACGCTAAAGGCGTTAAAGCAAGCAGGGCTGAAGATCGAAGATATTGGCGCTTTTGAAGTTAACGAAGCCTTTGCAGTGCAGGTGATTGCTTTCTTAGATCACTTTGGAATTGCAGATGATGATCCACGAGTAAATCCATATGGTGGCGCCATTGCCGTAGGACATCCGCTTGCATCATCTGGTGTGCGTTTAATGCTTAACCTTGCACGCACCTTTGAATCACAACCTGAAGTTCGCTATGGAATTACAACAATGTGTATCGGTCTAGGTATGGGTGGAACAGTTATCTGGGAAAACCCAAATTTTAAGGGAGCTAAGTAATTATGAGCGCAGATATCACTCTTCCAGCTGGAGCACCTGAAGAGGTTGTTACCAATGCATTAGTTCGAGAGATCGATCTCTCTGCCTTTGGTGGCAAAGGTGTTATGGCTTTAATTACCTTAGATAACGGACTTGATCACAACCGTCCAAATACCTTTGGTGCACAATCAGTCAAAGCGCTAGATGCAGCAATTACCGATGCGATCGGTCGCAAACCTGCTGCTATCGCAATTACTGGCAAGCCTTTTATCTTTGCTGCTGGTGCTGATCTTTCAGCGCTCTCATTCTTAAATGATCGCAGTCAATCACTTGCGATTGGAAAACTAGGTCATGATGTTTTCCGCCGTCTTGGTGAATCCTCGATTCCTACTTTTGCCTTTATCAACGGATTGGCACTTGGTGGCGGTCTTGAAGTTGGACTTCACTGCCACTACCGCACCCTTGCATCAACAGCATTTACTGCCCTGCCAGAAGTTTTTCTAGGTTTAGTTCCTGGTTGGGGCGGCGCAACAATTTTGCCTAAGTTGATCGGTCCAGAGCGCGCAGTTCAAGTAATCATGCTCAATGCGCTGAACAACAATACGATGATGAAAGCAAAAGATGCGCTAAAGCTTGGCGTTGTTGATGCAGTGTTTGAGCCAGCAGATTTCATCGAGCGTTCTATTGGCTTTGCTGTTGGCATTCTTAATGGAACAACAAAAATCGAACGCGCTGATTACAGCAACGATCCGGCCTGGGAAAGCGCACTTGCAACTGGAAAAGCTGCCGCCCTGAAAAAATATGGCGGAGCAACCATTGCATCTCCGATGAAAGCGCTAGAGCTCATCGCTGCAGCAAAGAGCAACACTTTAGGTGAAGGTTTTGATGCAGAAGATCAAGTTCTCGCTGACTTAACAATGTCTGATCCACTTCGTTCTTCACTCTATGCATTTAATTTGATTCAGAAGAAGCGCAAGAAGGTTGAAGGTGCTCCAAAGCCAGCCCTGGCCCGTAAGGTAACCAAAGTTGGTGTTGTTGGTGCAGGTTTAATGGCATCACAGTTGGCGCTACTTTTGGTACGAAATCTTAAGTGCCCAGTTGTCATGACAGATATTGATCAAGCACGCGCTGATAAGGGTGTGGCTTGGGTAAAAAATGAACTTGCCAAGTTAGTTGAAAAGAAGCGCATGAGCCCAGAATCTGCCGGACGCCTAGCGCTGCTTGTTTCAGGTTCAGCAGATCAATCAGTCTTTGCAGGATGCGACTTCGTTATCGAAGCTATTTTCGAAGAGCTTTCACTTAAGCAAGAGCTATTTAAGAAGCTTGAAGGCATTGTCTCTGCAGAATGTGTCCTCGCGACAAATACATCATCGTTGTCAGTTGAACGCATGACTGAAGGTTTGAAGAATCCTGAGCGCGTCGTAGGTTTCCACTTCTTTAATCCAGTGGCTGTCATGCCATTGCTAGAAGTTGCTCGTACATCAACAACAGATGATGCAACAACAGCAACAGCGATTGCAGTTGGTAAAGAGCTCAAGAAAACCATGATCATTTGTAAGGATGCCCCTGGCTTTGTGGTAAACCGTTTGCTTACTCGCTTCATGGGTGAAGTCACCGATGCCGTCGATGAAGGAACATCTCCGGAAGTTGCAGATGCTGCGATGATGGAGATTGGTTTCCCAATGTCTCCGTTCCATTTATTGGATTTGGTTGGTCCAGGTGTAGCGCTACACGTATCTGAAACTTTGCATAACAACCTAGGGCCTCGCTACCGAATCTCTCCAACTATGCAACGCATGGTGAAAGAGGGAGTTCGCAATTTCTACATCAAGGACGAAAACGGCGCTGTCAGTGCCAACCCTGCAGCACTTGCATTGATTGAAAAGGGAACGACGCCATCAACTGCCGAACAGGTTCGCTCACGTGCGCTTAAGGCGTTAGCTGAAGAAGCTCGCATGATGCTAGATGAAGGTGTTGTAACAACTCCTGCAGAAATCGATCTCTGCATGTTGATGGGCGCTGGCTGGCCAATGCATTTGGGTGGAATCCTGCCGTACTTGGATCGTGAAGGAATCAGCGAAGCGGTGACAGGTAAGCGTTTCCATGACAAGGGAGTCGCTTCACTTCCGTAAATCTAAGAAATCCAACCAGCAATCTGTTGAACTATTGCTGCGGGAGTAATCGCTAGATCCTCTAAAATTTCATTGCGCTTTGAATGCTCAATGAATTCAAGTGGCACGCCAATTGAATGCACGATGCGATTGTTGCCTTGTTGACCCAACGCCTCAGATATCGTGCTGGCGATTCCGGCATGCTTAATTCCGTCCTCCATCACAACAATCGTGGAGTACTCAGCGCATAATGCGGTGACGTTGCTGGAAATTGGCTTGACCCATAGCGGGTCGATAACGGTAATTTCTATCGATTGTTCACGGGCAAGTTGTGCAACTTCTAATGCCATTGCAGCCATGGACCCCACGCTAATTACAAGAACTTGTTTGTTGTTGCCGCGATGTAAAACATCAATACCCGAAACTCTTTCCAGGGCGGGAATATCTGCAGGAATAGCACCTTTTGGAAAACGAATCATGGATGGTGCGTTATCGATTGCTACGCATTGACGCAACAATTCCTTAAGCCGCGCACCGTCTCGTGGTGCACCAACATGCATGTGAGGAACTATTCCGGTCAGAGCAAGATCCCAAATTCCATGGTGAGAAGGGCCATCATCGCCCGTGATTCCGGCACGGTCTAAAACAAATGTGACTCCCGCATTGTGCAAGGCGACATCTAACAGCAATTGATCAAATGCACGGTTAAGGAAAGTGGAGTAAATAGCAATCACAGGATGAACGCCTGCGTAGGCTAAACCTGCTGCACTGGTAACCGCGTGTTGTTCTGCAATTCCCACATCAATCGTTCGATCAGGAAATTTCTGCGCGAACTTATCCAATCCGGTAGGCCCAAGCATGGCCGCAGTTATCGCAACAACTTTAGGATTTTCGGAACCAATCTGTGTGATCTCCTCTGAAAACACATTGGTCCAAGAAGTCGCCGAAGCTTTAAGCGGCTTTCCAGTAACTGGATCCACAATTCCAACTGCGTGGAATTTTTCAGCCATATCTTCAAGAGCTGGCTTATACCCGCGACCCTTTTCAGTAATTGCATGAACAATTACGGGAGAACCAAACTCCTTGGCCATCTGCAGAGTTTTTTCCATGGCCTCAATATCGTGGCCATCTATTGGACCTAGATACTTAAAGCCAAGATCCTCAAACATGCCTTGCGGTGCAAGCATGTCTTTCATGCCCTTTTTAATTCCATGCAAAGCGCCATAAATGTGCTTTCCAACTACTGGAGTGTTATGCAACATCCTTTTTCCACGGCTCAAGATGCGCTCATACTCTTTGCTCGCGCGCAAAGTGGTCAGATAAGTTGCTAAACCACCGATTGTTGGTGAATACGAGCGTTCATTATCGTTGACGACAATTACAAGGTTTCTATCTGACTCTGGGGAAAGGTTATTAAGCGCCTCCCAGGACATTCCTCCAGTTAACGCGCCATCTCCGACTACTGCCACAACGTGACGGTCAGGTTGACCTGTTAATGAAAAGCCACGCGAAACTCCATCGGCCCAGGACAACGCAGTTGAGGCATGGGAATTTTCGATTACATCGTGATGGCTTTCGCGACGATTGGGGTAACCCGAAATTCCATCACGTTGACGCAAAAGATCAAATAGATCTGCACGACCGGTAAGAATCTTGTGTACATATGATTGATGTCCAGTATCAAAGAGAACTATGTCTCGCGGAGATTGAAAAACCCTATGGATCGCGATAGTTAATTCAACAACTCCAAGATTTGGACCAAGGTGTCCACCAGTGCGAGAAACTTTTTCGATCAGGAATTCGCGTATATCGGCAGCCAGCACATTTAATTGATCATAGGTCATTGCCCGAAGATCATCTGGCGACTGGATATTGATTTTCATGGTGAGAGAGTAAGAAGTTACTCAGCCAACAAAGATCGAAGGACGTACTGCATGATTCCGCCATGTCGGTAGTAATCAGCTTCACCTGGTGTATCGATGCGAACCTTTGCGGTAAAGCTCTTATCACCTGCAGTGACCTTTAGCTCCTTTGGAACTCCCCCGCTGTTAAGCGCAGTGATTCCTGTAATTGCAAATACTTCGGTTCCATCCAAACCAAGTGTTGCCGCAGTTTCGCCATCCTTAAACTGCAATGGCAATACACCCATTCCAATCAGATTCGAACGGTGAATACGTTCAAAGCTTTCGGCAATAACTGCGCGTACACCAAGCAATGCGGTTCCCTTGGCTGCCCAGTCACGTGAAGATCCAGATCCATACTCTTTGCCTGCCAAGATAACTAGCGGCACGCCAGCGGCTTGATACGCAACAGATGCTTCGTAAATAGTTGTTTGCGCACCATCAGCTAAGAAGTTACGAGTAAATCCACCCTCAACCCCATCAAGCAACATGTTCTTCAGGCGAATATTTGCAAAGGTACCGCGAATCATTACCTCATGGTTACCTCGGCGTGAACCGTAAGAATTGAAGTCTGTGCGTTCGATGCCATGCTCAGCTAAATACTTGCCTGCTGGTGAATCAGCTTTGATGTTTCCAGCTGGAGAAATGTGGTCAGTTGTAACTGAATCACCAAGAACTGCCAAAACTCGCGCGCCCGAAATATCGGTTACTGGTGTTGGGTTCTTTGGCATACCTTCAAAGTAAGGGGGTTTGCGAACATATGTTGATTTTTCATCCCACTCGAAAACCTTGCCTGTCGGTGTTGCAAGAGACTTCCAGCGATGATCGCCTTCAAAGACCGTTGCATAATCTTTGGTAAACATTTCTGATGAAATTGAAGAATCAATAACAGATTGAATCTCTCGCGGAGTTGGCCAAATATCCTTGAGGTAAACATCATTTCCAGCTGAATCCTTACCCAAGGAATCTTTCTCAAAATCATGATCCATGGTTCCGGCAATGGCATATGCCACAACTAGTGGAGGCGATGCCAAGTAGTTCATCTTTACATCAGGACTGATGCGTCCTTCAAAGTTTCGGTTACCTGACAAGACCGCGGTAACAGCTAAATCTGACTCATTAATTGCCTTGCTTATTTCAATTGGTAGTGGGCCTGAATTTCCAATACACGTTACACAGCCATAGCCAACAAGGTTAAAACCTAGAGCTTCCATGTACTTGGTCAGATCGGCGCGATCGTAGTAATCAGTGACAACCTTTGATCCCGGAGCCAAAGTCGTCTTGACCCAAGGCTTTGATTTCAGTCCCTTTTCGACCGCCTTCTTTGCGAGCAAGGCTGCACCGATCATCACTGATGGGTTAGAAGTATTTGTACAAGAGGTAATCGAGGCGATAACAACATCACCATTTTTTACGCGAGTTGAACCCGCGGTAACTTCACCTTTGTTGGTCTTCTCACCAAGGTAGCTAGGAAGAATTTTCTCAAAGGCATTCTTTGAATCACTTAAAGAAATACGATCTTGCGGACGCTTTGGTCCAGAAATAGATGGAACAACTGTTGAGAGATCAAGTTCTACAACTTGTGAGAAACGTGGCTCAACTGAAGGGTCATGCCACATTCCCTGCGCCTTTGCATACTTTTCAACTAATGCGACTTGTTCATCACTTCGACCAGTTAGACGCAAGTAACGAAGGGTCTCTTCATCAATCGGGAAGATCGCACATGTTGAACCATATTCAGGGCTCATATTTCCAATTGTTGTGCGGTTAGCCATCGGAACTGAGGTAACACCTGTTCCAAAGAATTCTACAAACTTGCCAACAACGCCGACCTTACGCAAAATTTCGGTGATAGTCAGCGCCATGTCTGTTGCCGTTGTTCCCAGTGGAAGTTCTCCAGTTAACTTGAAGCCGACCACGCGAGGGATCAACATTGAAACTGGTTGGCCAAGCAGCGCGGCCTCGGCTTCGATACCGCCAACACCCCAGCCAAGGACTCCGAGTCCGTTGACCATGGTTGTATGTGAATCTGTTCCGACAACTGTGTCTGGATAAGCTCGAAGCGTTCCTTCAACGGTACGTGTCATAACAACGCGTGCGAGGTATTCAATGTTTACTTGGTGAACAATTCCTGTCCCAGGTGGCACGACCTTAAATTCGTCAAATGCGGTCTGGCCCCAACGCAAGAAACGGTAACGCTCCTGATTGCGCTCATATTCAATGTCAGTGTTTTGCTCGAATGAATCCTTGGTTCCAAACTTATCTGCGATAACTGAGTGATCAATAACTAGTTCAGCAGGTGCAAGCGGATTGACCTTTGATGGATCTCCCCCGAGTTCAACGATTGCTTCGCGCATGGTTGCTAGGTCGACAACACATGGCACGCCTGTGAAATCTTGCATGATCACTCGAGCAGGTGTGAATTGAATTTCTGTATCTGGCTCAACGGCAGGATCCCATGCGGCAAGAGAGTTGATGTGATCGGCTGTGATGTTGGCACCATCTTCGGTACGCAATAGATTCTCGAGCAAGACCTTGAGGCTATAAGGAAGGGTGGCAGCTCCATCGATCTGCGAGATATCAAATATCTCGAAACTCTTACCCGCAACTTCTAGATTCTTCTTTGCGTTGAAAGAGTTTTTACTCATTATCTGCCTTTCGTCGATGCGCGTAACCAGCGCTCAAGATACCTCAGCACGCTCATACAGGGCAACACATTCGATGTGATGTGTCATAGGAAAGAGATCAAAAGCACGTAATTCTGCCAATGCATATCTGTGATCTTCAAGATAGGCGGTATCTCTGGCAAGGGCTGCTGGGTCGCACGCCACATACACAATTGCTCGAGGATTTAGTGCCGTGATCTGTGTAATCACATCCCTTCCAGCACCTTCACGTGGTGGATCCAAAACTACAACATCTGCCGATGTTACTCGAGGCAAAAGTTTGGCAACATCTCCCGTAGCAACAGTTACATTTTTATAGTTTGCAAAATTTCTTCGCGCATCTTCTGTTGCAATCTTGCTTCCTTCAATCAGATCTACCTGTCCGTCTGGACCAACTGCTTCAACTATCGCTGCAGTAAAGAGACCTACGCCTCCATATAAATCTAGAACATGCTCCCCTTTACTCAGTTGAGCAAAATCAAGGACAACATTACTTAATACCTCTGGTGCCTTTACATGACTTTGCCAAAATGATTCATGACTTACTTCTAGTCTCTTTCCAAGGATGTTTTCATGAAGAACTGATTGACCTTCCGTTATTCTGGCTTTTTCTTCGCCACGTGTTGGTGCTAAGGCGATAGTTCGCTCACCTGAATTTGAAGCACTGATCTCAACTCGAACATCGCCTTTAAGTGGACGAGCAGCTATTTCGGAAAAATTCATACTCTTAACACAAATAATGCAATCATCTACTGGAGCGATGGCATGACTACGTGACTTATAAAATCCTAATTTTCCATTTCGATTTGTTGTCGCAATCGCACGAGTACGCCAACCAATCGATTCCCCGACCTCTTCAACTTCGATACGGATCTCTTTTTTTGCAATTCGAGAAAACTGTTCTGCAATGACATCAGACTTAAGGGACCTTTGATAAGGCGGTGTTATATGTTGAAAGTCGCAGCCTCCACATCCCAAGCGATGTGCGTACTGACAAGGTGGTTTTACTCTAAATTCGGAAGGTTGCGTAACTGAAACGACATCGGCGCGATTAAAAGAGGAACCCGTGCTTGTGACTTCAATCGTGCACTGTTCGCCCGGAATTGCGTGTCGGACAAAGATAACCGCCCCTTCATGGCGGGCGATGAAATGTCCACCATGCGCGACTTTTTCGATAGTGACATCGATCAAATCACCAATTTTTAGGGCTGAACTCTTATTTGATGCCATGGAAGGAAGTTTATGGGTGTAAGTTACTTCCTGTGCACGTAGTAATCATGGGTTGCGGTCGAGTTGGATCATCACTAGCCATCGAACTTGAAGCCGCCGGACATACCGTTTCAGTCATTGATCAAGCCCGTGAAGCATTTCGCCGTTTAGGTCCTAATTTCAAGGGACGCACTGTTACTGGTGTTGGATTTGATAGAGACACTCTTCTAGAGGCAGGCATTCAAGAAGCAGATGCCTTTGCAGCTGTCAGCAATGGTGACAACTCAAATATTTTGGCCGCACGAGTTGCGCGCGAAACCTACGGAGTTCATAACGTTGTTGCGCGAATCTATGATCCAGGCCGCGCCGAAATTTACCAACGCCTGGGCATTCCGACCGTGGCAACAGTTTTGTGGGCTACCGATCAAATTTTGCGTCGCCTAGTCCCTGAAGGCTCTCGCTCTGAATGGAGAGATGCAACAGGAATGGTGCAGTTATGTGAAGTCCATCCGCAAGATGATTGGTATGGGCGTCCCATACTGCTTATTGATCACATGACACCGGCCCGCGTTGCATTTATTACTCGCCTAGGAGAAGGACTAATCCCAGATGAGCACACAGTTTTGCAGCAAGGCGATCTGATTCACGTCATGGTCTCAGATGCCGACGTTGCTCGTACCGAAGAAATTCTTGCAAGTAGCCCAGAAGGTGAACGTTAATGAGAATTGCAATTGCAGGAGCCGGAAATGTTGGTCGAGCTATTGCTCGCGAACTTTTGGACAATGGGCATCAAGTGCTCTTGATTGATAAGGACCCTAAGGCGCTGAAGTTAGAGAGTGTCCCGGATGCCGAATGGCTCATGGCTGATGCTTGTGAAATCACTTCACTTGATAATGCTCATTTGAATAACTGTCAGGTCCTAGTTGCGGCAACCGGTGATGACAAGGCAAATTTGGTGACATCGCTGCTGGGAAAAACTGAGTACGGCGTCCCACGTGTAGTTGCACGAATTAATCATCCAAAGAATGAATGGCTATTTGATTCTTCTTGGGGCGTGGATGTTGCGGTATCAACACCACGAATTATTGCCGCCCTTGTAGAAGAGGCGGTAAGTGTTGGCGATGTGGTTCGTTTGTTCTCATTTAGAAAAGGCCAAGCAAACTTGGTCGAACTTACACTTCCAGATGGATCAGCCTGCATCGGCAAAACCGTTGAAGAAATTGAGCTTCCAGAAAATGCTGCACTAGCTGCGATCGTTCGAGATGGTCGAGTAATTACAGCTAAAGCACATGATGTTTTTGTAGCCGGTGATGAGCTTCTCTTTGTTGCATCAGCCGATGCTGAAGCTCAGATTAAAGCCTGTTTTATCTCTTAATCAGAAACTTTTTGCGCTGGTGGCCCAGCTTTAATTACTAGCCACGTGGCGTATGCGGTGATGAAAAACAATGGGTAACCCATAGCCAGATTTACCGTGCCTAGTAGATTCACATTTCCGCTCTTATAAATTGGATACTGAACCGCAATGCGCACAAAGAACATGGCTACCCACAGCCAACTTGCCTTGATGTACATCTTCTTTCGCGCAGGATTATTTCGCCACGTGAAATTTTCGCCCAAAAGAGGTCCAAGCACTAAACCTAAGATTGGCCAACCAACCAGGTTTGCAATCAAATAAACGGTTCCGTAACCAAGGTTTGTGAGCAACTTTGGAATGTAAAAGTCTTCCGCGTTGCCGCTGCGATTAGCAAAGTATGCACAAATTAATACACCGATTACTCCAGAAACTGAGTGCTGGATTGTGTCTTTCTTGATCAGCCTAAAGATCGCCAACACTAAAGATAAGGAAAGTGCAGCCCAAGTCGCCGTAGAAACCTCTTTAGTAAAATTAAAAACAATCAAGAAAACTACAGCAGGAACGCCCGAATCAATCAGGCCTTTTTTGCCACCCAGTGCGTTAACAACTTTGTCGCGATCTTCGTTATGTTGACTCATGCACGACCCGTTGATCCAAAACCACCTGTGCCTCTGCCAGAGCCTGGAAGTTCATGCACTTCAACAAAATCTGCTCTCTCTACCTTTTGAATTACTAGTTGTGCAATGCGGTCACCCTTTTTGAAAGTTATCGCTTCCTTCTGATCATGGTTGATCATGATGCATTGCAGTTCGCCTCTAAAGCCGGCATCAACGGTGCCTGGTGCATTGACCATGGTTACGCCGTGTTTGATGGCCAAACCTGAACGTGGATGAACAAATGCTGCGTATCCATCTGGCAAAGCAATAGAAATCCCAGTTGGAACTAATGCTCGCTCCCCTGGATTTAAAGTGATATCTATACGCGTCACTATGTCCGCACCTGCATCCCCACCCTTTGCATAATGTGGCAGCGGTATGGATTCGTCCAGACGTGTTATCAAGACCTGAACATTGCCCATGATTATGGATTAACCCCAAAGGTCGAATCAACATAAGCCATCAACTCTGGCGTTTTTGCTAACTGCTCTATGTATTCTTTAGGGGCGTTGTTCAAAAAGTGATCCATAGGAACGACAATGAATAACGCTGCTGCTTTAACTGCGATGTCGCCATCTGTAGAATTTAAGCGACCGATGGCTTCTGTGTAAACCTTTCGCCCTTCTTGACCCGTGATTTGAGCAGTAATGTGAAGGGTTGATCCCACAGGTACTGGCTTCAAGAAATCTGTTTCTAAACGTCCAGTCACCGCTGGCGCTCGTAACAACCACATTAACTTTCCCAAAGCTTCATCAAATGCCAATGACAATAATCCACCATGTGCAAGTCCCGGTGCGCCTTGGTGATTTTCAGTAACTATAAATTCGGCAGCGACATCCATGCCTTGACCTGCATATGCAACAAGATGAAGTCCAGTTGGATGAAGCTCTCCACATCCAAAGCAATGTCCAAAGTGAGATGGAATTTTGCTACCAACTGCAGGAGCTTTCGGATGTCTCTCAGGTATCAACGCCCCTTCTGGAGCGGTCGTACTAGGAATGCGTGCCATACCTGAACTTTACTCCTTGAATATCAGATACGGTAATCCTGTGCGATTTAAAGAAGTGATACGTGCCCCACTATGGCTAATCGCCTTCGTGTACTTTCTCTTTCTTTCTATGGTTTTATCCATTTGGGCAGCCCTTGGAAATACACCCGCGCTGATCACCTTTGCAATTCTTACCATTTGGCTTATTTATTTATACTTCAAAACTGCGCTAAAAATTGTGGTCGACGAAACTCATTTACGTGTGGGCAATGCTGTTATAGAACACACTTATATTGGAGAGGTAGCAGTTCTTACCCCTGCCCAGGTGAAGTTAGTGCGCACTCGAGATGCAGATCCTTTAGCTTTTCTTGCCATTAGATTTTGGAGCAGCAAAGCGATCAAGGTTGAAATATCAGATCCACGAGATAGAACGCCGTACTGGCTGATCACAACAAAAAAAGGACAAGAATTAAGTAACGCTCTTAAGAGTTAGTTGCACTCTTTACAAACAGCTTTAGCGCCTTCGCCCTTAGCTAACTGCGTCATGTGATGTACCAAGAAACAACGAGAGCAGGTGAACTCATCAACTTGCTTTGGAACTACACGAACAGCAAGTTCCTCACCTGAAAGATCTGCACCTGGCAGTTCTAGGTTTTCAGCAGCTTCAGCTTCATCAACATCGATTTGACCGGATTGAGCATCAACACGCTTAGCCTTTAATTCTTCAAGAGACTCCTCATGAAGTTCCTCATCAGTTTTTCTGGGTGTGTCGTAATCTGTTGCCATTGCTCTCACCACCTTTTCAATGTATCGCCGTTACCGCTTTAAATTGGGCTTGCGGGCGCATCATGGCGCATTTGACTGTGTTCTGCTTGGTATAACCCACGGCGTGTCGGTGTTATTCCCCACTTATGCGGGAATTCTCGATTCTTTGCGCCAATCCCCCATCCACGCGTGCGTGAATTGAGGTTCCTGCTTCGACGTACTGCTCGGAAAAAATCTCTCCCTGTTCATGGATGGCATGAACTAAATCGCCTCTGTCATAAGGAATGACAACATTTATTTCAACTGATGGTCGAGGCAGTGAATTTTCAATTGCATGAAGTAAACCCTCAACACCAAAACCTGTACGCACTGAAAAGGCATAGCTATTGGGTTCCTTGCGCAGAATCTCCATAATCACGTTTGGATCAGCAATATCAACCTTGTTAATTGCGATGATTTCTGGAATATCTTTGCCACCGATCTCATCAATGACCAGGCGAACCGCTTTAATTTGTTCAAATGGATCTGGGTGCGATCCATCTACAACATGGACGATCAAATCTGATTCTGATACCTCTTCTAGCGTTGATTTAAAAGCATCAATAAGTTGATGTGGCAGATGTCTTACAAAGCCAACGGTGTCACTGAGTGTATAAATTCGACCATCACTGGTTTGTGTTTTGCGAACCGTTGGATCCAAGGTTGCAAAGAGCGCGTTTTCCACCAGAACACCAGCGCCGGTCAATTTGTTAAGAAGCGAAGACTTGCCGGCATTTGTATACCCTGCGATTGCCACAGATGGAATATTGAATCTACGACGTTCTTGGCGCTTGGTATCGCGAGAAATCTTCATCTCTGCAATCTCTCGACGCAGTTTCGCCATCTTGTCTCTAATGCGACGTCGATCTGTTTCTATCTTTGTTTCACCAGGACCACGTCCACCAATTCCAGCACCACCAGCAGCGCGACCACCCACCTGCCGTGATAAAGAATCTCCCCAACCGCGCAAGCGAGGAAGCAAATAAGCAATCTGAGCCAGTTCGACTTGGGCCTTACCCTCTTTACTTTTTGCATGCTGTGCAAAAATATCAAGAATTAGTGCGGTGCGATCTACGACCTTTACTTTCAACTTATCTTCAAGTTGTCGAAGTTGCGACGGAGATAATTCACCATCACACACCACTGTGTCAGCTCCTGTTGCAACAACAACTTGCTTGAGCTCTACAACTTTTCCAGAACCGATGTATGTCGCAGGATCTGGCTTGTCTCGTCTTTGAATTAATCCTTCTAAGACTTCAGAGCCTGCAGTTTCAGCTAAAGCTTTCAGTTCTGCCAAAGAGTTCTCTGCATCCTTAATTGTTCCTTCAGTCCAAACGCCCACCAAGACAACGCGTTCTAGTTGAAGCTGTCGATACTCAGCCTCAGAAATATCCTGAAGTTCAGTCGAGAAGCCTTGTACGCGCCGCAAGGCATGGCGCTCAGAGAGCTCCTGAGATTGATCAATATTTTGGTCTTGCTCACTTGCATCAAATTCCGCCGCTACTCGAGCGCTTTCTTGAAGAAGTCTTTCAAACTCTAAATCAAAATCCTTACTCAAGGAGATACCTGGAAATATCTACATCTCGAATTAAGAGCGCTGGACCAGTAAGAGTTGCATTGGAATGTCCATCAATTGTGACTTCGAGTCGACCACCTGGTGGATTGATAATCCAAGTAGCCGGAAGTTTTCCTTTGGTATGCAAGGTTGCCGCTAGGGCTACAGCGCAGGTTCCGGTACCACACGAACGAGTTTCGCCAGAACCTCTTTCAAAGACACGCATTTGAATCGAATTGCCTTCAGTAATTTTTACAAACTCAACGTTAACGCCTTCGGGATATGAATCTCGTGGACGTACAACGGGTGGTTCATTGAGTTCGCCTACTTGGGACATGTCATCTACAAACACAACTGCGTGAGGGTTGCCAACGCTGATGTTGTAACCGTTCCAAATGTGCCCATTAGTGCCAGCGGTAATACTTTCTGACTCATCAGTTACTTGGCCCATATTGACTGAAATGTCATCGGCTAGCGGGACCCGTAAGTGTTTAACTCCGTCCCGAGTATTGATGGCAAAAATTCCTTCTGGCTGATGCCCACGTTCAACTAAGTATCTGGCCATCACGCGAATACCGTTGCCACACATTTCCGCTATCGATCCATCGGCATTGCGGTAATCCATAAACCATTTACCGTCCCGCTTAATCATGCGAATTAATCCATCAGCGCCTATGCCTGTGTCTCGATTACAAATGGCTGCAGTTTGCGCAGTTGTAATGGAATGCTCATCAGTTGGATCAAAAACGAGAACAAAATCGTTTTCGGTACCGTGGCCATAAGTTGCAATCATTGTTATTAGTTTATCGATTCAAGGATGCGCTCGAGGGCGTTTTGAACCGGTGAGATCCACGTGATGCGATCATCACGAGAAAACCAGGTCTCCTGACGCCTTGCGTACTGTCGTGTCGCTCGTTTGGTCTCTTCCTGAGCTTCTTCTTGCGTGACTTTACCTTCGATTTGGGCGATCACTTGCGCATAACCCAATGCCCGTTGAGCAGTTACTCCTTGCATAATCCCTGCTTGTAAAAGTGTTTGTGCCTCTTCTACTAATCCTTGCTCCCACATGCGATCTACCCGAATTGAGATTCGCTCTGACAACGTGTCTCGATCCATGACTAGCCCAAACTGTTGTGCAAATGGATAGCGCGAACTTTCTTCTCGTGGCAAATTTGCCGTAAATGGTTTGCCAGTAATTTTGATAACTTCAAGAGCTCGGATTACTCTTCGTGAATTTGCTTTATCAATAGCCAAAGCCGCAGCGGGATCTAGTTTTTCTAACCGTTCAAAAAGTGGACCAATGCCTTTTGTTGCAAATTCAAGTTCAAGTTCAGCCCGAACTACAGGATCAGTATCAGGAAAATTAAGTTCATCTAGGATCGCTTTAATATAAAGGCCTGTACCACCAACGATGATTGCGTCTTTATTTCTGCCATGAATTTCTGAAACGACAGCACGAGCTCTCTCTTGATACCAGGCAACATTGGCATCTTGGTTAACATCAAGTAAATCCAGCAGGTGATGCGGAATGCCTTTTCGCTCATCCGTTGTGATCTTTGCAGTTCCAATATCCATGCCCTTATACAGTTGCATAGAATCAGCGTTTATGACTTCAGCATCTAAACTTTGTGCCAGTGAAACCGCAAGATCACTCTTGCCTGTGGCAGTTGCTCCACAAATGACAATCAATCTCATCGCTTAACCGTTGGAATTCCAAGCATGGTCGATGCCGGACCTGGGTTGGCAATTCGCAATTGATGCGCATCTGCTCCCCTGGTTTGGCGAACCGACAATGGTTCTCCAATCAGATAATGCGCAGATGCCTGGGTGATTTTTACTGTGACTTCATCGCCAGGGCGTGCAACAAATTTATTATCGAAATGAACTAACCTAAAATCTTCGCTACGTCCTGTTAAGCGCTCTTGTGCTTCATCACGACGACCTTCGTAATCTCCAACCAACACTTTGTGTGTTGTGCCTATGGCTTCTTGATTAACTGACAAAGAAATCTCTTGCTGATGGTTATGCAAGCGGGTGTACCGCTCTCCGACTACTTCTGGTGAAATCTGATCTGGCATCGTTGCAGCCGGAGTGCCAGGCCGTTTGGAGTATTGATAGGTGTATGCGGCAGTAAATCGCGCCGTC
>Ga0208485_1000218_pt1 | contig 17717 bp, 20 predicted proteins | sample LakMenEpi27Jul12_FD_150707 | JGI IMG/M metagenome (GOLD analysis project Ga0208485, IMG submission 150707) | Freshwater microbial communities from Lake Mendota, WI - 17JUL2012 deep hole epilimnion (SPAdes) | ecosystem: Environmental > Aquatic > Freshwater > Lentic | place: Lake Mendota, Madison... | reverse complement strand
TAAAGCGTGGTGTTCGAGTTGTCGCAGGCCTGGGCGGCGGATTCGCGGCCATCCACGAAGCCTTCGCAGCCGGCGCGGAGGTAAAGCTCGACGAGGCGCAGATGTTCGCTGAGGGCCGGCGAATCCGTGCCGGGCTCCAGCGTGGCGTTGCCGTCGAGGCAGGGCTCGGGAATGTCCTTCGTGAAGATCAGCGTCGGGAAGACGGTCCCAAAGACATCGCCGCCGGTCGGGAGGCCGGACGTATAGGCGGCATCGCCGGCCCCGGCATTGCCGGCGCGCCGGCCGCTCTGCTGCTGGAGCAGGTATTCGCGCAGGGCGTTTTCGGTCGTGCGATAGTCGGCGACCTCGGCCGCCAAGTCCGTCAGGTTCCAACTGGCGAGAGAGGAACTGATTGAGCTGGGCGCCGTCGAATGATGATGCACGCGGCCGGTCATCGTCACCTTCACGATCTGCTCGCCGAAGCTGGCGGTCCAGGTGTCGTCGATCACCGCGCTTTCGACCCGCACGGGCGGTTCGTAGATGCGGCACGACTTCATGAAGGGCACCGTCGCGCCGCCGTTCGCGTAGGGCGGATTAAACGGCGTGCCGGGCGTGGGCATGTAGCGGTAGCCGCTGGGCGTCTCCGACGTGTAGAGCGGGCGCTGACCGTAGCCGACATGGAGCAACGTGTTGTTGTCGCGGGCGATGTTCGTGTCATCCAGCGTGCAGCGGTCGCCGAGGACATTCAGGATGTCGGCGTAGCTGTCGGGCTTCCAGATGCTCGAATTGCTCCAGTAGTAGGGCCGGAAGGTGAAGTCGACGCACCAGCCATTGGAAAAGCCGCCCGGGTAGGCCGAGAAGATGCCGTCGGCCTCGCGCAGGGTGCCGGTGCCGGAATAGATCGCCGTTCGGGCCGTGAACGTCTGGCCGGCGTTGAATTGCTCGCCCTCGTGCTGCACCGCGCCGGTCACGACCCGGTATTGGCGGCCCCGCGTCAGGCCATCGGTCGCCGGGGCCTCGGGGGCGGGCGCAATGCCTTCGAGCAGGTCGATGGGCACATTGTGCGACATGCCCAGCGCCCAGCGGCGGAGGTAAAGGATGGACTTGCCGTCCTGCACGGCGTAGCCCACGAACTGGTGCCGGTTCAGCAGCCGCACGCATTTCGACAGCTCGCGGGCGGCGTCGAAGACGGCGTTCTGGTTCAGCACGGAATCCATGCCCGGCCCAATCTCGGACACGGGCACGATTGCGCCGTAGTCCCGGTAACGGATGAAGATGTCGCGCGCCAGATCCTCGTCGATGCCCCGGCCGTCGAGGTCGATGCCGCCGCGGTAGCTGCTGCGGCGGAGCGTCGCGTAGAGGTCGTAAAGCTGCGGCTTGTATTCCAGCAGACAGGTCGTCTCGACGGCGACGTAGCCCTCGGCGGCGGAGAAGCTGAATTCGCTGTCGATCTCCACGCCGAACGCGGCGAAGTGCCGGGCCTCGGCCAGCCGGACGATTTGCGCGGCATCGCCGGCCGAATTTGCCGTAAGCGTGACCGATTGAATCAGCTCGTCGTTGTCGCGAATCCGCACGACGACCGTGCCCTGGGCGGCGACGCCGCGGGCCATCACGAGGACGTGCGTCGCCAAGGTGCCGGGCGGGAAGTTAAAGTCGCGCCCGCCGAAGTTGCAGTCGAGTTCCTGCGGGAAGACGGCCAGCGAATCCGCGCCGGTCAGTTGCCACCGGGGATAAAACGGCCGGATGGCGTCGCCCGTGTTCCAGCCGATCTGCGGGGCAAGGGCGTATTGGCTGGCGAGGAATTCCTGCGTGCGAAAGGCCGAGGCCTGGCCGCCATCGGAGCGCAGGCGCTGCGTCTCGTCGCCCCGGAAGCCGGCAGCATACTCGGCCACGGCGCGCGAGATGGCGTTGGCGTTGGCCTTTGAAAGCTCGGCGTTGTTCGTGTAGGGGCCCTCGATCCACTCGGCCTTGGAGTAGTAATCGACGCTGCCGTCGTTCCCAAAAACGAAGTAGGCGAAGGGCGTGTAGGCCACCCAGGCGACATCCTCGGGCTTTTCGGGGCAGGTGCCGGAATAGCTGACGACCTCCTCGGTGGCGAGGTTCGTGAAGAAGATTTGAAGGTCTGGGGGGTAGAAGTCGCCGCCCTGGCCATCGTCAATCGGGGCGCAGGTGCCGGCGTTGTTTGGGCGCGGGAAATAGCCGCCGTAGCTGAGCCCGTGCGTGCCCGTGAGGCTGCCGCGGATGTAGCCGTAGCTGACGCCGAGCGTGAACATGGGCGAGCCGTAGTCGCCGCTCGTGGGATCGAAGGCGCCGCGCTGCGCCTTGCCGAGTTCCCAGATGTCGGCGGCGACGAGCGGATCGGCGGGATCCTCGCGGGTCGCCAGATTGACCGGCACGGCCTCGATGCGGATGCGTTCGCTGTCAAGGTTCAGCGCCTCGGACCCGAGCACGAACACGTTCAAGTGATTCGCGAGGTTGGCGCCCTGCGGTTCGCCGGGGCCGGTCGTGGGCCACTCGGCGGCCTTGGGGCGGAGCATCTGGTAGAAGTTCCAGAACTCGCTTTCGGGCGTGGCAAGGCTGCCCTCGTCGTTACGCGGTTTCTTGAAAAGCCCGACGTGGAAGTAGTAGGCGAGGCGATAGTTCCAGTCGCCGATGCCGCTCCAGCGCCGCGAGTTGATCGCCCGGGCGACGGACGCCAAGTCGCCGGCCCGGATCGGCTGGCCGGCCAAAACCTCGCGGGCCTGCGTAAAGAGCAGGGGCATGCGTCATGCCGCGCAGACGACGGTGCCAATGGTGAGGGCGGCGGTATCGGCCTTGACCGACACGGTCACGCCGCTCGGGATCTTGCAGGGGCCCCAGAACGCCCCGGGCGGAATCACGCCGTGCGTGGTGCTGGCATTGAGCGACACGGTGGCAAAGTTGTTCCCGTCCAGATTATAGAGGTGCGCCCAGTAATCCGCGCCGGTCGTGAGCGAGCCCATTTCAATGGCGGTCCAACTGGCGGTGACGGCGGCGGTGCTGCCGTCGTTCATGTTGCTGCCGGACATGTCCAGCGTCTTGCTGGTCGTGGCCGGCGACACGTTCAATCCGCCCTTGGAAGCGGTCAGTCCCGACGCCAGCGTGATCTCGTTTGCCATGCCTGACACGGCGGCCGTCCATGGTGAGGGAATGAAGAAGGCAGAATGAAGAATGCAGAAACCGGCCGGCCGCGCCCTTCTTCATTCTGCATTCTGCCTTCTTACTTCACCCGGGCACCGGCCTTGCGCGCCGCCGCGGCGGTGGCGGCTTCGACCTGGGCGCGGAGATTCCGCAGCCGGTTCCGATAGGCGCGGTTCATGATGTTGGCGGTTTGATCCAGCTTCTGCGCATAGCCCAGCGCATTGCCGACGATGATGGAGCGGTTGTCGCCACGGCCTTGCTCCGTGAAGATGCCCGGCTCCTCGTGGCGCGTGATCCAGCGGGGCAGGCGCAGACCGAGCGCATCGGCGGCGCGTTTCCAGCCGGCCTTAGCCCGGCCGACGAGGGCTTGCTGGGAGCGGAGCAGGCGCACGATGGAGCGGCCATCGCGCACCAGCACGCGGCGACCGCGAACGACCCGCCCGCGGCGGTCCCGGTGGCGGTTCAGGACTTCGACCGTCGCCGTGGCCTCGATGCTCTCGACCCGCACGCCGGCCCGGTCGAGCACTTGGAGCGCGGTGCCGTATTGCCCGGCGCGGAGCAGGCCCCGCAGATTGACCGCCATTCGCCCTTCTCCCTTGGCCATTTCCAAGTCGTCGAAACTCAGAAACAGGCGGCGAATGTCGCGCGCCACGGCGTCCTGCCCCTGCTTGCGGGCAGACAGGGAATTGCCTGGGAGGCTGGTCGCATTGCGGGCGGTGCCGGCCGCGCCGAGGGGATTGCCGCCGGTCGGCGGGGTGAGCGCGCAGGCATCGGCCACGAACAGGCGAGTTTGCGCCCGGAGCAGTTCGCCCGTGTCCTTGCGGACCACGCGGCGAAGCCGGTCCAGTTGCTTGGAAAAATCGCGCTGGTCGAATTGGAAGTCCATGTCACGAGGCGCGCTTGCGCTGGCTGAGGTCCATCAGGCCGAGGTTGTAGGCGGCGTCGTCTTCCTCGACCATCACGACCTTGTATTTGCGGCCCTCGACGGTCGCGATGGCGCCGAGGCAGGGAATCCACACGGCTTCGAGCTGCAACTTGGACAGCGAGAGCGTGGCGTTGGCCTCGGGCGCAAAGCCGCCGTCGCCCAGCTCCTGCCGATGCGTGCTGCGGTCGATGACGCCGGTGAGGACCGTGCCCACGCCATCAATGCGGACGGCGGTGCCGGCGATGCCCTCGGCGTGTTGCTGGGCGCGGGCGACGAGATCGGAAAAAGTGCTCATCTGAAGGCAGAAGGTAGAATGAAGAAGGCAGAAGGCTCAGAAGGGGACTTGGTCGTCGATGGGCGAGGCTGGGGCGCCGGGCCCCTCGGCGGCGGGGGCGGGTTTGGGTTTGGCCGGGCGGTCGCCGGCGGATTTGGGACGGAGGAATTGCATCTGCTCAATTACGACGCCGAGGCGGCTGCGGTCTTCGTTCGTGGTCTTGTCCTTCCAGGTGTCGAGCTTGAGGCGGCCGGTGACGAACAGCGGGTCGCCTTTCTGACAATACGCGGCGATGAGTTCGGCGGTTTTGCCCCACGCGTCGCAGTCCACGAAGGTGACTTCCTCGCGTTCCTCGCCGGCTTCGGTGCGCCACTTGCGATTGATCGCGAGCGAGACACGGCAAACCGCGGTGCCCTTCGGCAGGTAGCGCAGCTCGGGCGTCCGCGTCAGGTTGCCAATGAGGGTGACTTGATTGAAGGCGGCCATTTCAGTTCGGGTTTGTGTCTTGAGTCGGTTGGTCGAGATCCAGCGCGGCGGTGTGGGCGCGGTATTCGGGATCGAGCAGGTTGGCGGCGTGTTCGCCGGCGGCCTGTTCGTGCTGGCCGGCGGCGCGGAGCAGGCGCACGCGCAGGTATGCGCGGCCCCAGGCTTTGCCATACCAGCAGGCCTGATGCGTCCACGGGAGCGGCGCGGGCACGGGCAAGGCATCCAGCATGCGGAAGTAGGACGTGGCCTGGCTGACCTGACCGCGGCGCGTGTGATATTGCACGAGCATGGCGAAGGCTTCGCGGCGGTGCGGCTGGAGTTGCACGGCGGCGGCGAGGTGGGCCTCGGCGCGGTCGGGCTCCAGTTCGGCCAGGTTGAGATGCACGAGATAACGTTCCTCGGCGTTGTCCTTGTGCAGGCAGGCAAGCGCGGCCAGGCCGTCGGCGCGGGCGGCGTCCACGTTGCCCAGGCGGACGTGCTCGGCGTGGCGGTAGAAGAGGTGCCGCGGGTATTGCTCAAGGACGCGGTCGAGGATCGCCAGATTGCGGCGGGCGCTGCCTTCGCTCTTGGCCGGGTCAGGGTCGGTGTGATGGATGACGATCTGCGGGCATTCGAGCGCCTTGCCCTCGACGACGCAGGTTTCGTGAATGGCGCCGCGCCACTTGCCCTTGCCGTTGCGGATCAGGCGTTCGCGCAGGATCACGGAGCCCTTGTCGGCGATGGCGTAGCTGCAGAAGAGCGCGTTGACGTCGTCGGGCACGGTGGCGATGGCTTCGCGGATGCGGGCCATGTTCTCGGGCGTCACGCGGTCATCGCAGTCGAGCCAGAGGATCCAGTCGCCGGCGGCCAGGGAAAACGACTTGTTGCGGGCCGCGGCGAAGTCGTCGATGTGCGGCAGCGTCTCGTCGCGGTTGCCGTAGGCGGCGAGGTGCAGCTTCTTTTCGGCGATGCAGTCCAGGGCGACCAGCGCCGTGGAATCGTGCATCTGATTGCCTACGGCCTTGACGATCACGACCTCGTCGACGTGGTCGCGGATGTCGCGCAGGATGTTGCCGATGCAATGCGCTTCATTGCCTGCGATGAAGCAGGCGGAGAGCGTGGGGACTTTCTTCGGGGTGCCTTCGATTTCGTTCATGCCTTCATTCTGTGTGCCTTCGGTGGAGTCTCCGCCAAAACGCCGCCCCCGACGTGAGTCAAGGGCGGCGCCGGCATGAGTTCCGATCGGGAAGGCGGCCGATCAGAAGCGAATCGTGAGGGTGCCGGCGACGGCGCTGGCATCCGTGCAAGTGGTCGCCAGCGTGACGCGGGCGCGAACGTAGCGTTCGCAGTTGCTGGGCACGCGGCACCGCAGCGCGGTTTCGGCCACGCCGTTGGCGCTGCCCGCAATCGTCTGCGAGACAATCGTGCGCGTCGCGGTCGTGAACGTGCTGGTCGTGCCCGATTCGATGGCGTAGGTCACGCCACCGGTTGAGCCCGCGGGAGCAATCGTGGAGCTGAGCGCCGGGATGCTCAGTTCGAGTTCGAAGCTTTCGTTCTCGTAGGTGTCGGCGCCGAGGTCAATCGCGGCGCTCTGTTTGGAGCCCGCGGCGAGCAGCGTGGTGGGCAGGGCGAAGGTCGCTGGATTAAGCGACGCGTCTTGCCGATTTCTGGCGAATTCGTTGGCCATGTTCTTGGGTAGTTAGGGGTCGCTTGGGTGAGTTACAGGGCCAGCTTCTCGTTGTTGCGAATCTGGTTGGTGACTTGGATCGGCACACCGAAGACCTCGGTGGGGATCGGCGCGGGCGTTCCGCCCGGGGTCGTGGCGGTGCGGCTGGCGCGAAGCTGGTAAAGCGAGCGCGGGGTCATGAACAGCACGTCGGGGAACATGCCCAGGTTCGTCTGGAACTTCTGGAGCAGGCTCGCGACCAGGCCATCGGTCAGGCCCTTGCCGGAATCCTCGGTCAGCTTCTTGATGCGGCCGACGCTGTAGAGGTTGCCGACTTGCAGGCCGGGATACGCCGTCAGCGCGGCACAGTAGGCCGTGAAAAGCTTGCTGTTGGCGTCGGTGACCTGCTGCGACATCCAGTCGGAGAGGGTCAGCGAGCCGTTGTTGCCCAGCACCATCTGGGCGTATTGCGGGCCGAACTTCACGCCCCAGACAGACGAGCAGGTGTCTTCGGTGCTGCCGGTGGCATCGACGACCATGTTGGTCGTATCGTGCATGCCCAGCGCGCCGGGAAAGCCCTTGCTGTCGCCGCCCGTGCCGAGGCCATACCAGATCTGGCTGCCAAGCAACTTGAGCGCGGAGCCGACGACGCCCGCGGCCTCGATGGCCTGGAGCGCGGCGGGGCCGTCCTCGTAGGCATCAGCCACGGCCTTGTCGACCTTGATCTGCGCGTCGAGGATGAAGGTCTCGACGAGGCGGTTGGTGAACGTGGATTGCGAGCCCGTCACGCCTTCATTGGCGGCGCGGAACTGCGTGGTCGGGAGGGCAGTGCGGACGACGGTCTTGTAGGACGTGCCGCGGATGGTGCGAGCAGGAAAGAGCGAGACTTCCGGCGCAAGCACCAGAGACTCCTCGATCAGGCCCACGACTTTGTCGGAGCCGTTAAGCTTCGCGATGTCGAGCAGGGTGTGTGGCATGAATCGTTTGGTTTGGGTTTAGTTCTGCCGCGCAGCAACCTGCTCGGCTTGGAAAATGGCAGTCACCCTGGCGAGGCCGGTGAGCCCTTCGCCGGGTTTCTTCTGGGCGCTGTCGGCGGCGGCTCCGGGCGCGGTGGCAACGGGAGCATGGCCGCGGGCGGCGAGTTCGCTGGCGGCGCGGAGCGTGGCGGCGTCCTCGCCGGCCTGGCGGGCGGCGGCTTCGCGGGCCTCGACCGCGGCGGTAATGGCTTCCACGGAAAACTCAGTCGCGCCGAGCGAAATCGCCGTGCCCTTGAGGCTGGCTTCGAGCGCCTTGAGCTTGGCATTTTCCTCGCGGGCTTGCAGGAGGTCGCTGTGCAACGCCTGTTCCTGCGGACTCTTCGCTCCGAGGAACGCCAGGTTGTTCGCCGCCTGCGCGGCGGTGACGGTTTCTTCCGTGATGCCGGCCTGGGCGAGGGCGGCCATCAGGAACGTGTCGCGAGCGGATTTGCCGAAGATGGTCATCGTAGTTTTTGCATAGGTTTTCCGACGTTACTGAGTTGCGCGGCCGTCCATGGTGAGAGCGGCGAGGAGGTCCGTGAGGCTGCCCACGACGCGGTCCGCGAGGCCCACGGCGACGGCGGTGCCGCCCATGAAGGTCTGCCCCTGCATCGTGTCTTCGGCCACGGTGGCGCCGTTGCGGGCGCGATTGGCCACGACGTCCGCCGTGAACATGGCGTAGATCGAATCGACTTCCGCTTGGATGAGGGCGCGGTCCTCGGGCGCCAGCGGCAGGCCGGGAATGCCCATCGCCTTGTGCTTGCCGGCCTTCATCAGCTCCAGCTTGTAGCCTTCCTGCGCCCAGGCGGCCGATTCATCGACCAGCGCGGAATAGACGCCGATGGAGCCGACGTCGGCCGTGGGCGTGACGACGATGGAATCGCAGGCGCTCGCGAGCCAGTAGGCGGCGGAGCAGCACTGGGCATCCGTGAAGGCGATGACGGGCTTGGTCTCGCTGATCGTGCGAATGAGGGACGCCAGCTCGGGAATGCCGGTCACGGTGCCGCCGGGCGAGTTGAAATGCAGGACGATGCCTTGCACGCGCGGATCGGCTTGCGCTTCGCGAAGCGTCTTTTCGGTGTCGTTGAGGTCGAGGCCGCCGCAGTCCGTTTCCATCGCGGAGAGGTAACGGGCGCAGACGCCGTGCACGGGCACGACGAGGATGCCCTCGGCCATGACGGGCGCGGCCTCCTCGTAATCTTCGGGCTGCCCGGGCATGGGCATGTGCTCATCGGCGCGGAGCCGGCCGGCGCAGGCAGCCTCGAAGGTGTTGCGGATGGCGGCGAGCGCGGCGGGCGTGATGCACCAGCGGGCGGACAGGAGCGCGGCGGCGATGCGGGGATAGGGCGTCATGCGTTGGGATCGTTGACCGTGATTTGGGGCTCCATCGGCTGGCCGACCTCGACGTCGGGGTTGAAGATGGCCGTGGGCGGCACGCCGGTTTCGGTGGCGATGCGTTCGCGGAGCAGCCAGTCGTTGGCCCGGCGGCGGAGCAGTTCCTCGGCGGTGCTGCCGTCTTCCTCGGCAATTTCGCTGAGCGAACGCAGGCCCATCGCCACGTCGGCGCGGCGGTTCTGGCTGTCGCGGCCGATGTCGACGCTGGGCTTGCTCGGCAGGGTGAAGGCGAGATTCCACCAATCCCGCGTGAAGGGCAGCGCGCCCGTGCCCAGGAAGGCGCCGGTCGCGTAGAGCACGGCGGACAGCAGCGGCGTCCAGAGGGCGTCCTGCCGCTGCGCCACGCTGCGCTGGATCTGGCCCATGACGGAGCGCACGGCGGCGCCGCCGATCTTGCTCATGTCGTGCATGTCAATCGGCCAGCCGAGGCCGCGATGCGCGCTGCGGGCAATGTGATCGAGGAAGTCGGCCAAATCGCGGTTCGGCCGCTCGGGCTGGAAGGCTTCGAGCTTGTGCCCGGCGTTCGCCTTGAAGTAACGGATCAGGCCGGCGGAGATGACTTTGTTGCGCGTGTCGATGTCGTCGAGGGACGTCACGCCGGAGCCGGCGGCGAGGTGCGCGTTCGGCAGGCCGGCGCGGCCGGATTCGTTGCTCTCGATCATGGCCACGCGGGCGGTGGCCTTCGTGGCGATCTTCTCGGCCTCGCGGATTTCGCTGAGGTCATACCAATCGAGGATGCCGTAGATCAGGCTCGGGATGCCGCGGCCTTGCGAATACCATTCGGGATCGAAGCCATGAATCACGGACTCGGCCGGCAGGAACTGGTATTGGTCGCGGACGCGGGCGCTGTAGGGCAGCAGGAAGGCGTCCGGCTGGACGAGATTATACGCCAGAGGGCGCATGAAGTCGTCGTAGACGATGCCGTTGAGGAAGATGCTGCCGGCCTTGAGCAGGCGGCCATTGGGCAGGCGCACGTCGAGCGGCAGGAGCGTTTCGCCCGAGGGCGAGCCGACGCGGTGCGCCTCCAGGAATTGCAGGCGCGGTTCGCCGGCCTCGTTCTTCGTCAGCAGGATGAAGAAGTCGCCATCGGTATCGAAGCACTTGCAGGCGATGTGGGCGTTGCGGGCGAGCGAAAAGGGCCGGCCGCGGAGGTCGCAGTTCTCGGTCCAGCGCGACATGGTCGCATTGAAGGCGTCGGCGAAGGTCTTGTCGGCGCCGAGATAGACGGGGCGCCAGGCCGAGCCGATGGTGTAATCGGCCTTCTCCTTGACCGCGCCGCGGACCTGTCCGCTGCTGGTGTAGATGTAGCGGCCATCGGAGACCATCGCCCGATGGCGGAATTGCGTGACCAGCCGGGCGATGTCGCGGCCGACCTCAGGGCGCCAGCCGCGTTGCGTGCCGTCCTGGGAGCCGGGATAAAGGAACGAACCGCTGGCGACCGGCACGCCGTCACCGCTGGCGGTCGCCTGAATCCGGCCGGCGCCGCGATTCCCCCGCGGGGAGGCAACGCGGCGCGGACGGGCGGCGGACTTCGGCGACGACATGCCTAGCGCGGCGGCCGTCCATGGTGGAAAGGGGCGAAGACCGGATCAATCTGGAAGGCAGGAAGGCAGGAAGGGAAACCAAATTTTCCCGCGCTGTTGTTACGCCGACGGGTAGCGGCCGGGGTTTACTTTTACCCGACTGCGCAGACTTCGGGCACGTTCCCCTGTCTGCTCATTTGCCCGGGTTACGGGCAAGGCTTTCTATGTTCCTGCTTTCCTGCCTTCCAAATTCATTTCCTCCGGTTGTTACCTTGCCGAGAAGACCTGTTCGTTGGGCATGACCAGGGCGTCGTCATCGACCCATGCGAGGGCTTCCTGGAGGGCGGCGATTTCCTCGGCGACGGTCATGCCGCCGCGGGGATCGTATTGCCAGGCCTTGCCGTTCACGCTGGCGCTGGTGATCTGGCCTTCGCCGGGCGTCCGGTTGATCAGGTAGGTCTTGAGGGTCGCGAGCCGGGTGTTGATCTCGGTCGCGGTCCACCCGAGGAACGGACCCGCGGGAACGGTAGCCAATGCCATGCCCTACGCGGCCGCCGTCCATGGTGGGCAGTCGAGGACGCGGAGAGGGAAGACGCGGAGACGCGGAGACAGTCAATCTGGAAGGCAGGAAGGCAGGAAGCCGGCGGATGCGCTCATTAGCGGCGGCCAAATCGCGTTCTAGTTGGCGGGCGAAGTCTAAGAACCCCTCGCTTTTCCTAGCCCTGACTAGCGCATCCGTCCTCGGTGTTGGTGTGTCGCTCATTTCAACCTCCGTTCCGCGTCTTCGATCATCGCAACCAACTGTTTCGCGTTATCAAATGCCCAACGCTCGGTTTTGATCGTGAAGTATTTTCCAGCGCCTCCGTCGTGAGATTCGATTTCGATGTATTGGCCAATCGTGCTGTCGTCGCAGCAGTCGTTTTCCTGCCCATAGGTCAGTTGCCCGGCTTCCATGACCGGCTCTTTTTTTTGTGTGTCGCTCATGCTTTTGCCTCCTTGGCTTTGGTCCATTGGTGAGTTTGTAACGTCGGGTGGTGAAATTGCTGGAATAACGCATCCCCCGCCTCCTCCAGCCGGCGGATGTGGTCCGCTTGCTCGTCAAGGCGGTCCGCGGCCTCGGCCAGTGCTGCGTTGGTCACGCCGTCCTCAGAGCGGATGTGATGCGACAAAACCCGCATTGCCAGCGCGAGCGTCTTCGTGTCGGTGCGCGGCGTTGGTCCTTGGTGATTGCTCATTCCTTTCCTGTTTTCCTGCCTTCCAAATTCATTCCTCGCTCTCCGCCGTGCTGGTCGCGGTGAGCAGGCCGCACATGCTGGCGCTGATCACCTGGCCGCATTCCATGTCGAAGGCGTGGTTGTCGGGGCGCAGTTTCTTCCATTCGTAGAACCAGCCGTTGTTCTTCGGGTGGCGCTTGCGGATCTTGGCCTCGGCGTAGGCTTGTTCGACGTATTCGCTGGGCGCGTTGCGGGCAATGGTCCAGAGCGGTTTGCCGTCGGCGCTGCGGGCCTGCCGGAGCGTGTCGAGCCGGTCCTTGGCGCCTTCGGACGCGTAATGGAAACCGACGCACCATTGCATGCCCTGATTCGACCGGCCGAGGAAGGGGTCGATGGTGCGCGGTTCGCCGAAGATGCGGCGCACGCCGTCGTGATGCGGGAAGGCCCGGGCCGAGACGCCGTTCGCGCAGAGGAAATGGTAGGCGGTGCAGATCTGGTGCACGAGGTCGGCGTTGTAGGCCTCGTCGAGCACGACGTGATTCGGCGGGATGCCGAGGCGGTTGCGCAGGGCCTCGATCTGGCTGCCTTCCCAGAGGCGCTCGAAGTGCAGCAGGCGGCTTTGCGCGTTGGGGCTCCATTGCCGGGCGACGGCCCAGAAGTGATCGCGCTGCACGTCGACCCAGAGGAAACGCATCGGCGCGCCGTCGGCCATCTTGCCCTCGTCGGCCCACGGATCACCGAGGTCGTAGTCGCCCACGGGCAGGTCGTTCGTGCGGCGCGTGACCTTCATGGGATCCCACGACTCGACGCGTTTCTTGCGGTAGAAGTCCTCGGTGGCCTCCAGGCTGCCGCGGCGTTTGGCGTTGCAGGCCGCCAGCCATTCGCCGACGAGCTGGCGCCAGTCGCGCATGAGAAAGGCGTTGCCGCGCCAGAAATGGACTTGCGGGTCGGGCGCGGGATTGCCCTGCACGTAGCCGGCGCCGCGGGCGGGGTCGTTGAGTTCGCGCAGCGTCTTGGGATCGTAGAGCGTGACCTGATGGCACGCGGGGCAATGCCAGCGGGCGGTGAGCTTCGCGACCTCGATCTTCCAGGAGCCGTCGGGCTCGCGGGTGTGCTCGTCGCTGTCCCACTTGATGCCGCCGGGCGAATCGGGTTCGCCGAATTCCAGCGGCACGCGTTCGCGGCAGTGCAGGCAGACGACGTGCCAGTTCATCTGGCTGGAGGTGCGCCAGAGGACATCGACCTCGTCGTCGACGCTCGGGGCGGTCGTGGCGAGGATGATCTGGCGCTGCCATTGGTAGGAATCGGACCGGGCGATGATCTCGGGGATCCAGCCGGGCTCGAATTGCCACGGTTCGTCGAGGTAGATCGTCCGGCCGGAGCGGCTGTTGCGGTGATTCCGATTCTCCGCGCCGAGCAGGCTGAAGGGCGCGTCAATGGCCTTCCAAATCTGCTTGCCGCCGCGCGCATCGGGATCGTGCGGGAAGTGGGCCATGACGGCGGGCACGCTGTCGCGCAGGGGGCAGAGCTTTTCGTCGGCGAGATCGGCGGCGTCCTTGCCGTTAAGGCAGTAGAAGAGCTGGCGGCCGGGCTCGACGGCGATGTTGCGGAGCGCGCGCATCTGGAGAAACAGGGTCTTGAAGACCTGCGGCGGGAACATGAGGCCGAAGGTGCAGCCGCGGCGGCGGTCCACCTCGCGGGCAATGGGCCCGAGCCAGGGGAAGTCGGCCGCCCGAAACGCGCCGTCGCCGACGCGGAGGTTGCGCTCGGCCCATTCGAGGGTGCCGATGAAGCGGGGGGCGGGAAGGGAGGACATTGAATTTGGAAGGCAGGAAGGCAGGAATCTGAAAATGTCAGTTTGAACCTGAACTGCTATGTCGCCAGAGAGAGGCGGGGGCTTGTTCGGTCCTCATAAATTGCCCTTCGCATGTGTGAGTATTGCGCCAGCCCGGTTCCATCGCAGGAGTCCGCGCCGAGTTCCTCAAAGTATTCGAGTCGGCCCGGCGTGTTGATGCGACCGACGTGGCACCACTTCCCGATCACCTTTGACGCCTTCACGATTGCCGCAGCGTGCTTGCCCATCTTCCATTCGGTTGATCCTCCAATGAACACCGCAGCGCAGTTATCCCACGGCACGTCCAGATATTCCTGCCCATCCTGGCAGACAAAAGCCACCGGCCATGCAGCAAGGCGCGGTTGCCAATGCCGGAAGCATTCGAGCGTGCGCCGGGCGCAACCGACAACATCCGGCGCGGCCACGAAACGGCAGAGGTCTTTGCGTGACTCATGCTTGGCCAGCATGCTCAGGAATCCTTTGGCCTCGAAACGGGCGAACGCGCCATTGTCCATTGCGAACATTCTTTCCGGTTGTTGCGGGTTGCGGCGGGTCAGCGGGGTAAAGAGTTGCTCGACCTCGCAGCCGAGTTCTTCGGCGCAGGCATTCAGGTCTTGGGGCGTGTCGAGCAGCACGATCATTTCATTGCCAGCTTGAGCTTTTGGCAGGCCGGGCAATTTCCGCACGGCTCAGCGCCGCCCTTGTAGCACGTCCAAATTTCGTTCGGCCGCACGCCCATCTGCTGGGCCAGGCCACCGATCCACGCTTTCGGTTTGTCGAGATACGGGGCGCATATTTCGACGTCGTAACCAGCGGCACGCACCGCCTCGTTCATGGCGTCCAAGAACGACTTCCGGCAGTCGGGGAAGTATTCGGCATCCTCAGCGTTGCACCCAATCGTCACGGTGTCCGCGCCAGCCTTGCAGGCCACGTTCACGGCTACGCTCAGAAAGACGGCGTTTCGGTTTGGAACAATCCAGCTTTGCTCTGTCAGGCCGCCAAGTTCCGGCAGTTCCATCGTCGTATAAAGCACTCCGCACCGAGCGGCGTGCTGCTTCGCCCATAGAAGCTCCTGCTTGTGTCGCTGCCGATAGTCAAACAGCAGAGCATGCAGCCGATGCCCTTGAGCTGTTAGGTCGTAAAGCATCGTCACGGAGTCCAGGCCGCCGGATAGAAGATGAATGATTGTTTTCGGGATCATCGATTTGCGTTTTGTTCCTGTTTTCCTGCCTTCCAAATTGATCAGAGTGGAAATCCCGGGGTCGTGGCGTCGAGGCGGGCGCGGGCTTGGGCGACGTAGGCGGGATTCAGTTCGAGGCCGAGGGCGCGGCGGCCGTGGGCGTAGGCGACCGCCAGCGTGGTGCCGGTGCCGCAGAAGGGATCGAGCACGAGGTCGCCGGGGCGCGTGCCGGCGAGGATGCAGCGTTGCGCGAGGGCGCGGGGCATGATGGCCGGATGCCGGGCGTAGGCGGCGGAGTCCTGATCGGGCGCGAGCGCCCATTGGTTGCGGCCATTGCGCCGGCCGCCGAGGTCGTCGGGTTCGCTGAGGGCCGCGGCGTCGAAGTAGTAGCCGGGGCCGCAACTGAAGAGGAAGACGCGCTCGTCGGTGCGCGTGGGGCGGTCGGTCGGGTTTTCGATGAGGCCGCGGGTTTTGGTCCAGACGATTTCGCTGCGGCAGGTGAAGCCCTGGGCGAGCATCGCCAGGAGGAAGCGCGAGGGCAGGCCGAGCAGGGTCTTTTCCGGCAGGGACTTGTCGCGGATGCCCCACTCGGCGTCGTTCATGACGTCGGCGAGGTTGACCCAGAGGGTGCTTTGCGGGGTGAGGCAGGTGTCGCGGAGCAGGGCGAACAGGCGGGCAAGGCGCTGGGCGTAGGCGTCGGGCGTGGATTCCCAGCCGATTTCGCAGACCGCGGCGTTGGTGTAACGATGGACTGACCAATAGGGCGGGCTGGTGACGATGGCCTGCACGGGCGCCCGGGCGGCGAGGCCGAACAGGACGGCGGTTTCCTCACACGAATCAGACCAGACCTCGGGCACGGGCATGGCCCGGCGCGGAGCCTCGGCCGGCGCGCTGGCGACGGGCTCGGGGGCAAGTTCGGGAAAGAGGGTCATGGCTGGGAGCAGGGAGCGGGGAGCTAGGAGCGGGGAGCCGAAGCACCACGCACCGCGGCAATGGCGGCATCAAACTGTTTTAGTAGTTGCTCAGCCCTGCCCCGACGCCCCGGGCGCTCTTCCAAATTGCCATGCACTGCAACCAGCAGTGGTCTCGCGGCTTCCAACGCCGCCAGCAACTCGTCGCGCTGCTCCTTGAGCGCGTCCATCTGCTCAACGTAGTCGCGGCATTGACGATCCGCACAAAGCGCGGCGTATTCCTCGGACGAGATTCGGCCAGCGGAAATCAACTCCGCTCGGGCACCCCGGACAACACCTTTCCAGTATTTGCACTGCTCCCGCGCCTCGTCGCGCTGGCGCTCAAGGTTTTCAGCGAATTCAGCACTGACGAACCATTGCGTTCGCGTCCATCCAGGCCCTGCGTTGCAAGGCATAAACTTTGCGGCATGTGTTTCCGGTGTTGGGCTTTGGTCACTGCTCATTGGTCATTCCTTTCCTGTTTTCCTGCTTTCCAGATTCATCTTCGTGCCCTTTGCGTCTTCGCTGTTCATATCGGTTCCTGCGCGGGGGTGATGGCGCGGAGGTTTTGGCGGAGGCGGAAGACTTCGCCGTGGCTGACGCCGAAGATCTTGGCGAGCGACCGGGTGCTGTAGGCGTGCTGGCCGTGGGGCACGAATTCGGCCAGGGCGATGGCGGCGCGGAGGCCAACGCGGCGTTCGCTGGTCTCGGCTTCGGTCTCGGCGGGGCGGCTGGCGCCCCGGCCGGTGGCGCGGTAGTCGGCCGGGCGGGCGCCGCCGATCCAGAGGAGGACGCGCTCCAGAACGGTCCACTCGGCCGCGGAGTCGGCGTGCTGGCGGCTGAGGTGCCACACGAACAGCCGGCGGGTGTCCTCGGGGCTGACGGCGCGGCCGAGCACGGTCTGGAGTTCCTCGCGGGCGATGTCCTCGGGGCGGTCGAGGAGTTCGTGCGGGAAGTCGACGGCGGGCTCGCGTAGCCGGACGGCCGGGGTGCTCAGGTCTTCGGGGTGCATGGCGGGTTTAGGCAGGGAGCTAGCAGCTAGACGCAGCGGCAGGCAGCCAAACGGCTCCGGTGGTGATGCGAGTCTCCCAGTGACGGAACGGGAGGGCGACGGCCTGCTCCATGGATTCGCGCGCCTTGCGAGCAATGCGCTCGCGCTCGGAGGCAGGGACGTGCGGCAGGTGAACGATCACTTCGAGGCTGAGGCGCACGGGGCTGCCGGGATCGGCCTCCGTCGCTTTGCCCACGCTCGCTTCAGCGTTGGCCTCTTCCTTCGCCACGGGGCGAAGCAGAGGGGAGTCCGAGGTGTCCGTTGATTTGGTTTGGCTGTCGGTGTTCATGCTTGGGGATCGGTAAGGGTTTGGGCGCGGCGGGCGGCGAGTTGGTCGAGGCCGGCGGCAAGGTGGTCGGCGATGGCGCGTTCGCAGGCGGCGGGCACCCAGGGAGGCAGGCCGATGGCGGCGGCGTGGGCGAGGGCGGCGTTGACGGGATCGAGGAGGGCGCGGGTGATGAGCGCGGTCTCCAGGTGATCGGCGATCTCGGTCTCGAAGGGGATGTTGGTCAGGCGCGCGGCGAGGTGGTCGCGGGTGTGCTGGATGCCGAGGCAGAGGCGGTTGATGAAGGCGTGGAGGACGCGCTCGCATTCGACGCGGGTGATGAGGTCGCCGGTGTCGATGCCGAGCTTGGCCTGGGCGAGCCGGGCTTGGAGGGCGGCTCCGTGGAAGGCGAGGTAGATCTTTTGCCAGCGGGTGAATTCGCCGTGGGCCTCGGCATCGAGGGCCGCGCGCATCTTGCGGCCGGCGAGGGCGGACCAGGTTTCGAGGTCGCCGCGGCGTTGGGCGAGGTCGGCGCTTTCCAGGGCGGTCCAGTCGGTGGCGAGGGCGGCTTGGATCCGGGCGTCAACGGGTTCGCCGACGCGGGCGGCGCGATCCGGCAGGCGGTCGTGGACGCGCAGCCATTCGGCGAGGGCGGCGGCATCGGCCAACGGCGCGCCGGCGGAGCGCCAGTTGCGCACGGTGCGGGCCGTGACGCCGTATTCGGCGGCGCGCTGGTTGACGATGTGGGCGGGTGCAGACATGGAAACGGAAGGCGGTCAGGAATTTACTTCGTGCCCGTTTTGCACTGGAGCTTTGCCACC
>Ga0208485_1000216_pt1 | contig 18066 bp, 14 predicted proteins | sample LakMenEpi27Jul12_FD_150707 | JGI IMG/M metagenome (GOLD analysis project Ga0208485, IMG submission 150707) | Freshwater microbial communities from Lake Mendota, WI - 17JUL2012 deep hole epilimnion (SPAdes) | ecosystem: Environmental > Aquatic > Freshwater > Lentic | place: Lake Mendota, Madison... | reverse complement strand
TAACGAGTATTCGACGCCTTCGCGAGCCACATCGATTCCAACTTCAGCAGCCCTGCGCAGGAGTTCAATTGCCGCTTCGGATTCTTGTTGAGCAAGGACGCCAAAACCACCAGGTTTTAGGATTCCGCCCTTAGTTTTAGCGATCTCAGTGAGTGTATTTCCAAGATACTCCATGTGATCGAACCCGATCGGCGTAATTACGGAAACGCCAGCTTGAACCACATTGGTCGCATCCCACTCGCCGCCCATACCTACTTCGATTACACCAACATCAATTGGATGTTCGGCAAATGCTGCGAAGGCAAGAGCGGTAATTGCTTCAAAGAATGAAATCGGATTGTCAAACTTACTATCCATCAATTCCAGATATGGCGAAATGTCGTTATAAGAGAAAATCAGTTCAGCTGCACTAATTGGCTCACCGTTAATGCTGATTCGCTCCAAATAGCTTTCTAAATGTGGGCTAGTAAAGCGACCAGTACGTAGACCCATCTCGAATAACATTGAATCAATCATTCGTGAAGTACTGGTCTTGCCGTTTGTTCCGCCAACATGAATTGTCGGATATGTTAACTGTGGTGAACCGAGAATATCGGTCAGCGCTGAAATTCTCTCTAGCGTTGGCCCAATACGAGTTTCTGGCCAGCGAGCGAGCAAGGCTGCTTCGATCGCATCAATGCGAATCTTTTCTTCAGGTGTCATGTTCATGCAGATGGCAGCGCAGCAAGGGCCGCGGTAATCCGTTCGATCTCGGATTGCGTCTTAACTAAGCGTTCTTTAATCTCAGTTACAACTTCAAGTGGTGCCTTGGCCATGAATCCTTCATTACCTAACTTAACTTGAGCAGTCTGCTGATCTTTCTGAACTGTTGCTAAATCTTTAGTTAGGCGAGCACGCTCCGCAACTACATCAACAGTTCCGGATAGATCTAGCTCGCACTTAACTGAACCAATTTCAAAGCTAGCTGTCGGGGTAAATTCCTTAGCTTCAAGTTTTAACACAAAGCCCATAGCACTGGCGTAGTTTGCTAGTTCACCTTTAGTCGTTAGTCGACCAGGAATCTTGGCAGTTGCTTTAACGCCTTGATCATTACGGAAACGACGCACCTCAGTAATCACGGCCTGCATCTGGGTCACCAAGTTCTCAGCCGCTTGATCAAGGTAGCTCAAGTCAGCTTCGGGCCACTGGGCAATAACCAGGGACTCTCCCCCGGTTAGCGAAACCCAAAGTTCTTCAGTAATAAATGGCATCAATGGATGAAGCAGACGCATCAGTTGATCGAGAACATGACCAAGCACGCGCTGACTATTGGCAGCGTTGCCAGTAGCAAAAGATTCCTTGGATAACTCGAGATACCAGTCGCAAAGGTCATCCCACGCAAAGTGATAGATCAGTTCGCTGGCTTTAGCGAATTCGAATTTTTCAAAGAGTGAATCGGCATCACGAATAGTTTCGGTTAAGCGGCTAAGAATCCACTTATCAATTGCGTTTAGCGTTGAAAGCTCAGGCATTGGTCCTTCAATAGTTGCGCCATTCATCATCGCAAAGCGAGTTGCATTCCATAGCTTGGTGGCAAAGTTACGTGAACCGCCTACCCATTCTTCAGCTAGAGCTTGATCGGTACCTGGGTTTGCGCCACGCGCTAAGGTAAAGCGCAAAGCATCAGCGCCGTACTTATCCATAAACTCAAGTGGGTCAACCACATTGCCGCGACTCTTAGACATCTTCTTGCCAAATTGATCGCGCACTAAACCGTGGAGCATGATTGTTTTGAATGGCGGCACGCCATCCATGGCGAAAGTGCTCATCATCATCATGCGCACAACCCAGAAGAACAAAATGTCATAGCCAGTAACCAACACTGAAGTTGGATAGAACTTTGTTAGATCGCTAGTTTTCTCAGGCCAACCAAATGTTGAAAATGCCCATTGCCCTGATGAGAACCAAGTATCTAAAACATCGGCATCTTGTACATAACCAGCTGGTGCGCTTTCGCCGGGGCCTACAACAACCATTTCGCCATTAGGGCCATACCAAACTGGAATTCGATGACCCCACCAAAGTTGGCGAGAGATGCACCAGTCGTGCATGTTGTCGACCCATTCAAAGTAGCGCGGGGCAAGCTCTTGAGGCTCAATCTTTACCGCGCCACTTCGAACCGCATCTGCTGAAGCTTTAGCCAGAGGTGCCACCTTTACGAACCACTGCTTTGATAACCGAGGTTCAACAGTTGTATCGCAACGTGAGCAATGTCCAACTGCGTGAATATATGGACGCTTCTCAGCAACAATGCGACCGAGCTCTTTTAGCTTGGCCACTACCGCAACTCGAGCATCGAAGCGATCCATGCCATCAAACTCTGTGCCAGAGCCTTCCATGATGCCGTGCTCGTTCATGATTACTACAAACGGCACATTGTGGCGCATCGCCATTTCAAAGTCGTTTGGATCATGGGCTGCAGTTACTTTCACTGCGCCGGTTCCAAAATCAGGATCAACTAGTTCGTCAGCAATGATCGGAATCATGCGATTTACCAAAGGCAACAAAACTTCAGTGCCAATCATGTGCTTGTAGCGAGGATCATCGGGATGTACCGCAACTGCGCCATCGCCCATCATGGTTTCGGCACGAGTTGTGGCAACAACAATGCTTTGCTCGCCATCGCCGTATCGCACTTGAACAAACTCGCCAGCATCATCTTGGTGGTCAACTTCAATATCTGAAAGTGCGGTTAAGCAACGAGTACACCAGTTAATGATTCGCTCGGCACGATAAATCAGCTCGGCGTCATACATTTTCTTAAAAATAGTTACCACGGCGTTAGACATGCCTTCATCCATTGTGAAACGCTCACGCGTCCAGTCAACTGAATCACCTAAGCGACGCATCTGATCAAGAATCGCACCGCCCGATTCGGCTTTCCATTGCCAAACTTTTTTAACAAATTCTTCGCGGCCTAAATCATGGCGTGACATTCCTTGAGCTGCTAATTGTTTTTCAACTACGTTTTGGGTTGCGATACCCGCATGGTCCATGCCCGGTAGCCACAAAACTTCGTAGCCCTTCATTCGCTTGATGCGCGCTAAACAATCCTGCAGCGTTTGATCCAAAGCATGGCCAATATGTAAAACACCAGTCACATTTGGAGGTGGCAGAACTATCGTGAATGGTTCTTTTGTGGAATTGGCATCAGCCTTGAAATAACCAGCTGAGATCCATTTTTCATAAAGTGGCGCCTCAATTTCGGCAGGCGAAAAGGTTGAAGCTAATTCTTTTCCGCGCTGGCTCATGGGGAACAGTCTAACCTGCCTTTACCGAACTCAAAATCTCACCATTTAGCAATAAAACTAATTGAAATCCTGCTAGCGCCCGAGTTGTAGTGAACTTGGTGCTTCCTAAATCGTTAGTCGTAACTTTATAGACGATAGCCTTTTGACCTTTTTTGGTTGCTCTTACTTGGAGTGGTTCGTTTGGCAGATTGCTAGTGATGGAAATTGTGTACTTTGTTTTCTCTTTTTTTACAGAAATTTTTCCAAAAGGTTCCTCGTCTTCGCCTTCAATTTCTACAATCGATTCGGGTGTTGGAGTTGGCTTAACTGTTGGAGTTGGAGTTGGAGTTGGAGTTGGAGTCGGTGTTGGAGTTGGAGTTGGTGTTGGAGCACTTGCTGCCAATAGCTGAGTTGATACAGGTAAGCCGCCAGAATTGATCTTGGTAGCTTTTCGATTTTTTTGCGAAACTAATCCGTTGCTTACAACATACATTTCGGAAACAACCTGACTATTGCTTCCCAAATTTTTAACTACGACACCGCCTGTCGGCGTTAATGGTGAGCTGGCCAGGCTGGAGCGATCCGAAAGACCTAAAGCATCAAATTCATTGCCGAACATCAGCAAGGCTTTTTGAAACCGAGCTTTTGTTAAGTCTGGACCCACTGCGCCAACCACATTTGCGACCAAATAGGCTGAGTTCATGCCGTTGAGAAAACGCTGATTTACCTCATAAGGTTGTGCGTGCTTTTTAGCTATAGTCAAAAATGTAGCAACTGCCTCGTTACTTTGCTCTGATACCAGAGCATTATGGCTAACGGTGTAGATCTCAGCCAGTGATGTGAAATTTGCTCTATAAGCAAGAACTTGTGGGTTATAAGCATCGTAATTTGCGAAGTAATTTAAAGTTAAATTTTGAGATGAATAAGTTGAAATTGCCCCCATCAAGCCCGTTGGGCTACCAGCATAAACTACTAAATCACCATTTTGAAGTGGAGTGGAAGTAGAATTACAGTTCGGCGCAAAAATTTGTTCTGAGCCTTGTGCGAAAGCTTTTTTACAAATTATCTTGTCAGACCTGAATATTTTTGTGGCCGACATTCCAAAATCATCATCTTGATAAATCAAGGCAATTCTTTTTTCACCAAAATTCGAATCTATGAAGCTCTTTAATATCAAATTTTCCGCATCGTTATCCAACTTGCTATAGCTGGTTGTAGAAAAGGAATTTGTGGATGGTTCTTCTTCACTTGAAACAGTTGGGCGATAACTACAATCACTCAATATGTCCGACACTCCCCTTGCCGGTAGCGCCAGGGATCGCACGAAGGCTATATGGCTTGCGCAAGTTGGAGCACTTGAAAGAAAACCAAATACATTATCTCTAAGCAGCAAGGAGTTTGACGCAGCAACTGTCATTGTCGGAGTTCCTTGAGAATCTCTCTCTAATAACCTGATCTTTTTTCCGTAAATGCCACCATTTTCATTGACATGTGCGAAGTAAGCATTGATTCCTTTGTAGTAACTACTCATACCTGGTGATGAAACGCCAGTCATTGGGTAGGCAGTTCCGAAAACAATGTCAGTGGTAGCTACATTATTTTCGTTTTCATCTTCATCTGCTCTTGCTATTTGAGAAGTCGAAGGAACGATCAGTGAAAGAACAACCGCTAGAGAAATAAGCCTCTTAGAAAGTTTGCCGCTCATGCGACAATCTTATGCGCTCTTCTCTTCTGAACGCTTTTCGCCTCGGGCAGCTCGCTTTGGAATATCGCCCGTGCGCTGTACAAATGTCGGGGTAACGCCATCGGTGATTGATTCGGCGGTAACAATTACTTTGGCGATATCGCTACGGCTGGGAACTTCATACATAACCGCTAGAAGTACGCTCTCCATGATTGCGCGAAGGCCGCGAGCACCTGTGCCACGAAGTAGCGCTAAATCAGCAATGGCATCGAGTGATTCAGGGGTGAACTCAAGTTCCACTGAATCTAGCTCAAATAGTTTGGCATATTGCTTAACGAGGGCATTCTTTGGCTCAGTCAGAATTTGCATGAGAGCTTCTTTATCTAGATTCTCAACGCTAGTTAGCACAGGCAAGCGACCAATGAATTCTGGGATCATGCCAAACTTCAAAAGATCTTCGGGCATTACGTCTGCAAAGATATCTTTACGATTCTTATCTTCGGCAGTTTGAAGTGTTGCGTTAAAGCCAACACCAGCTTTACCGGCACGAGCTTCAATAATTTTATCGAGACCAGCAAATGCGCCGCCAACGATGAAAAGTACATTCGTTGTGTCAATTTGAATAAATTCTTGATGTGGGTGCTTGCGGCCACCTTGAGGCGGCACTGAAGCAACAGTTCCTTCGAGAATCTTCAAGAGAGCTTGCTGTACACCTTCGCCAGATACATCGCGAGTAATTGATGGGTTCTCAGATTTGCGAGCAACCTTATCGATCTCATCGATGTAGATAATTCCAGTTTCAGCTTTCTTAACATCGTAATCAGCTGCTTGCAGAAGCTTTAGCAAAATGTTCTCGACATCTTCGCCCACGTAGCCCGCTTCAGTTAAAGCAGTGGCATCGGCTATCGCAAATGGAACGTTGAGCATGCGAGCTAAAGTTTGCGCCATAAGTGTTTTGCCGCAACCGGTTGGGCCCAACAATAAAATATTGCTCTTAGCTAATTCGATGCCATCTTCGCGCTTTGAATCCCCTGATTGAACGCGCTTGTAGTGGTTGTAAACGGCAACTGATAAAGATTTCTTGGCACGATCTTGGCCAATTACATATTGATCTAGAAAATCAAAGATCTCTTGTGGCTTTGGAAGTTCAGTTAAGCCAAGCGCTGCGGTTTCGGAGAGTTCTTCAACGATGATCTCGTTACAAAGATCAATACATTCGTCGCAGATGTAAACACCAGGGCCGGCGATCAATTTCTTAACTTGCTTCTGAGTCTTTCCGCAGAAAGAACATTTCAGTAGATCGCTGGTTTCGCCAATGCGAGTCATGATTCTCCTTTAGCAGGGGCGGGGAATTCCCCTTGCTTGCGAGTGAATACTAATTTCTACAGGTAATTTGTGCCCGACTTTTCGCGCTTAATCTTGTTCGCTCTCAGCGATACTTGTCTTGGGCGATACTTACTCTGAAACTGAATCTGTCTTGGGCGGCATCTTCATATCGCGCACGCCAGGAATGCGCATAATCGATAGCCCCATCAGAACATGAAATATGGAAGCACCAATCAATAAATTTCGTTCGCCAAAATATTGCGCAGCTGGGCCAACTAAGGCCATACCAAGTGGCATTAGTGCAGTTGATCCCATGTGATCAATCGAGAAAACTCGCCCCTGTAAATGTGGTGGAACTTCGCGTTGAATCGCCGTAGACCACCAGGCTTCCCATGGCCCAACAGAAAGCCCCGCAATTAGATAAGCAACCACAATGAAGGTGCCAGAAATCGGAAATGCCAAAGCTAGAGGCGCCACAATTACCAACATCCAGACCAGAATCGAAACTTGGCCTTCGTGCTTGACCTTTACCTTCACGCAAATAATCGCCGAGATAATGCTTCCCAACGAAAATGCTGCCGCCGACAAGGCAAACGGAGTATTCGAAGCAAATTCGCGCTTAGTGATGATTGGTAATAGAACTACTTCGGCAGCTAGCACCACCATCAACTGGAATGAAACCATAAAGATCATGGCCCCGATCCAGGGTATTTCAATAACGGTACGTAGTCCTTCGCGCATTTCAGTTAGGAAAGTTTCACGCTCTTTTGGTTCACTCTTAATCTCTTCTTTAATTTTCTTCAGAAAGTAAGTGCCGAGTGCAAAAGCAAACGCTGTAAATAAGAAAGTTAAACGCCCGCCAATTAGATATACCGATACTCCCCCGATGCCAGGGCCGATAATCGTTGATGTGCGCACCACGATATTGCGAGCCACATTTGCTGCTGGCAATTTTTCATCTGGAACCAAGCTCGGCATGATCGCGCCAGCTGCTGCCGCGCCAAAAGCATCGCCAACGCCAACTAGAAATACTGCAAGCCCTAAGAAAACATGTGGTGTAGCTGGGCCAGATAAAAAGACCATCGAGAAGACAATTACCGCACGCGCAAGGTCTGACGCAATCATTACTTGTTTGCGAGGCAACCGATCTGTCCAGACGCCAGCAAATGGTGCGCCGATAACCGATGCCAAGATGCGTGACCCTAAAATCAAACCAAGAGTTGTTGCGTTGCCACCTTGATCAATTACGGTAACTGCCAGCGCAATTGGAAAGGCTGATGCACCCAAAACAAAGATCGTCGTAGAAAACCAAAAGAGACGGTATCCCGGATATGACCAAAGGGATCCCGCCTCAGTTAGTTTCGCAATCTTGCTTTTTATGCCTGTAAACACAATGCCTAACTTATTACATAGTCTTGCGATAAACCTACTTGCTTACGCTTGTGGCTTGGCCTTACGGCTTTCAAGAACTTGATCGATTAGACCATATTCAACAGCCTCAGCAGCAGTAAGAATCTTGTCACGTTCAACATCGGCTGTTACTTCAGCAACAGTTTTATTTGAGTGACGAGAAATCAACTCTTCTTGCATTAAACGAATACGCATGATTTCAGCAGCCTGAATTTCGATATCAGATGCTTGTGCGTAATCGCCTTGCGCGAATGGCTGATGAATCAAAATACGTGAGTGCTCAAGTGCGTAACGCTTGCCTTTAGCGCCAGCAGCCAAAATAACGGCAGCTGCTGAAGATGCTTGACCTAAACAAATTGTCATTACATCAGGGCGAACGAATTGCATGGTGTCATAAATTGCTGTTAGCGCAGTGAACGAACCACCAGGTGAGTTGATGTAGATCATGATGTCGCGATCTGGATCCATTGACTCAAGCGTTAGCAACTGAGCCATTACATCGTTTGCGACAGTGTCATCAATTGGTTGACCCAAGAAAATGATGCGCTCTTCGAATAACTTCGTGTATGGATCTAGGCGCTTATAACCGTAAGCAGTCTTCTCTTCGATAGTTGGAAGAACATAGCGACTAGTGATCTCGTTTACTCGGTTGATATTCATGTTGTTCATGCTGTTCCTCCACTACCTGAAACTTGACCAGCAGAACGAACTACTTGATCAACGAAGCCATATTCCTTTGCTTCATCTGCTGTAAACCAATTGTCACGATCAGAGTCAATTGTGATCTGCTCGACGCTTTGACCAGTGTGTTTCGCAATTATCTCAGCCATAATCTTTTTGGTTGCAGCCATTTGCTCAGCTTGAATACGAATATCAGTCGCAGTACCGCCGATGCCACCGAGTGGTTGGTGCATCAAGATACGTGAATGTGGCAACGCGTAACGCTTTCCAGGTGCACCTGCTGTTAGCAAGAACTGACCCATTGATGCAGCGATTCCCATTCCAACTGTTGCAATGTCATTCTTTACATATTGCATGGTGTCATAGATCGCCATGCCGGCAGTTACTGAACCACCAGGTGAGTTGATGTAAAGGTAAATGTCTTTTTCAGCATCTTCGGCAGCAAGTAATAAAATCTGCGCACAAATTGCATTGGCCATCTCGTCGCGAACTTCGCCGGTTAAGAAAATAATTCGTTCGCGTAGTAAGCGGGCGTAAACCTGATCGTCTAGCGCACCTGGACTTGCGTGCGAAGAGCGAGCGGTTATTTCGCTAGTTTGCGGGTTTTGTAAATCCACTGACAGCCTCCTGTTTATTGCGTGTATTGACCTTAACAATGTCAGGCGCGAAATGCTTCCCTAATTCGGGCAAATCATGCGTAGATTGCCCGTGTTCGCTTAGAGCAGAGCGATTATTCAGCGACCTCTTCAGAAATCGCTTCGCCAGCCTGCGGGCGAAGAGCTTCGAGATCGATGGTGTTGCCAGATGCATCCTTGATTGTGATGCGACCAAGAACGCCAGCAAGTGCCTTCGAGCGAGCAACTTCAGCTACCAAAGTGGCGATCTGACCCTGCTTCTGAAGTTCTTGTGCGAATTGCTCTGGTGCCATTCCGTAACGTTGTGATTGGCGAACCAAATATTCAGTTAGTTCCATCTCGTTAACTTCAACTGCTTCAGCCTTCACGATTGAATCAAGCAAGAAATCAGACTTAATTGAGGTGCGAACTTCTAGATCTACCTCTGCGCGATGAGCGGCATCTTCTAGGCGACCTTCTGGCTCAAGATGAGCATTTACTTCATCTTCAACTAACTTATCTGGAACTGGAATATCAAGATCGGTAATTAACTTCTCAAGAAGTAGATCGCGGGCTTGTGCGCCTTGTTCCATCTTCTTCAAGCGATCAAGACGAGTCGCGGTATCTGCCTTTAGCTCTGCCAAAGTATCGAACTCGCTAGCAAGCTTTGCGAAAGCATCATCGATAGTAGGCAAGATGCGTTCTTTAACAACCTTAACCGCAACATCAACATCGCCAGTTTCGCCTTCAGCTTGACCAACTAGTTGAGTATTAAAAGTTTTGGCATCTCCGGCTGACAAGCCAACGAGTGTGGCGTCAAGGCCATCGATCATGCGGTTTGAACCAACTTCGTAAGAAATATCAGATGCTTTTCCGCCATCAATTTCTTCGCCGTTTATCTTTGCCATCAAATCAATTGTTACAAAGTCGCCATCTTTAGCTGCGCGCTCAACTGTTGTAAGAGTTCCAAATCGCTTTGCTAGCTCATCGATCTGCTCTTGAATGTCTGAATCAGTAACAACTGCATCAGGAACTTCAATTGTGATCTTTGAGAAATCTGGAAGTGTTACTTCAGGGCGAACATCTACTTCAACCGTGAAATGTAATTTTTCGTGATCAACAAATTCTTTAATATCAACTTCTGGCCGACCCACAACTAGAACTTTGTGTTCGCGCGCAGCTTTTCCATAAAACTCTGGCAGAGCTGAGTTGATTGCTTCATCAATAACTGTGCCACGACCAACACGTTGATCGATCATTGCTGCTGGAACTTTTCCTTTACGGAAGCCAGGAATGTTTACTTGTGTTGCAACTTTCTTATATGCAGCATCAACATGCTCTTTTAATTCTGCGAACTCGACTTCAACATCTAGTCGTACTCGGGTAGGTGAAAGTGTCTCGACCGAGCTCTTCACAGATTGCTCCTTATAGAAATTGGTGACCAGTAACTTAAGTACTTCTGGTCGGGGCGGGGAGATTCGAACTCCCGATCTCCTGCTCCCAAAGCAGGCGCGCTAGCCACTACGCTACGCCCCGAGGCGTAAGTCGGAAGTCTAGAGGAATTTTTGTGCTCTGATTACCGAGCCGATACCCTTAGCCCTTACGCTAGCGGTCACACCGCATGCGGGTGTAGCTCAATGGTAGAGCCCCAGCCTTCCAAGCTGGCCATGCCGGTTCGATCCCGGTCACCCGCTCCAAGCATTTCTGCTCAGATTTATGAGGCTCGCCTCGCGTATTTATTCCACTTTTATGCGATCGCGCCGACCATTATGAAAGCAGCCTTTCCGGTTAATGTCATTGGGTAAGCGCCGGTATGACCTCCCCCATCATTTACACGAAATGTAAAAGAAGTCACAGCAGAACCGACGGTGATGACTCCGTGCAAATTAAAATTATAGGTATGGCTGGATGACACACCGTTGTAGAAGTTCGCTTCAGAAATAGATTGATCCATTACGAAAAAACCAGGTGCAGAACTTGGAATCAATTCTCCAGTGAAGAATCCCCCAACTTTTCCACTGATGCCATGAACAGAAATGTTTATGTAATAAGTCTTTCCCACAGCGAGCGATCCAAAAGAAGTTGACTCTGTACCTGCGCCGAGAGTTGCCGTTGAAAGACTCCAGCTTGGTACAGAAACTAAAGAAACTTGAGAGAAACCGTTTTCGCCCTGAATGCCTTGAGGTCCGGTATTACCAGTTGAACCAACATTTCCTGTTAACCCTGTTGCTCCTGCTACCCCCGCACTTCCTTGTGATCCTGTTAAACCAGTGGGACCTGTTGGTCCTTCAGGTCCAGTTGATCCTGTTGCTCCGACATTTCCATTTGCACCATTAGTTCCTGTTGGTCCTGCGGGACCTTGTGAACCTGTTGCGCCACTACCTGCAGGTCCTTGTGAACCTGTCGCACCACTTGGGCCCTGCGAACCAGTAGCACCAGTTGCACCAGGTGCGCCTTGTGAACCAGAACCTGCTGGTCCTTGGGATCCGGTTACGCCAGTTAATCCAATGGGTCCTTGGACGCCAATTGGTCCAACAATTCCTTGCGCACCTGTTGCGCCAACTTCACCGCGCAAACCTTGATCGCCCTTTAAACCAATATCACCAGCTATTCCCTGAACTCCTTGGCTTCCTTGATTACCAATTGGTCCAGCAACAGTTGATGCATTGGTGATTGTCCTTCCATCTGTTCCGCTTTTTCCATCTGTACCGTCGGAACCTTTGGTACCTTTTAAGCTAACTGCTGCTGGCCACTTCTTCTTCATCTTCGGGCCGTAGATATTTAAATTCTTAATATCAATATAGAAGTCACCATCTATGCCGATCGCATTCGATGGCGGCGTGACCCCACTAAGGATTGTGTTTGGAATCGATGCCGCTGTTCTTCCGGCAGCTTTTGGTTTCGCTACCGCATCAGCACTTGCCATTGGAATGCAAAGAATTAGCGCGATCGAAATAATCTTTAAAAGTAGTGGTCTTCCTTTAATGTCCATTGACGGGAGCTCCTGTCAGGTTGGGAAATCCCAGTTTGAAACTGATAAAGCCGTTCACATATACGGAAGACCCTGCTAAATGTCCCAAATGTCGAGATCATTACCCTAGACACGCGCTTAAAACTCTAACCCGTTTCACATGAAAATCGGTTACTTTTTTACACCTCAGGTAGTTCATTACGGGTAGTCGATGACGTGGGGTTATTGGCAAAAGAAGGTAACAAATCGAAAGGACCATGCAGATGGTTTCAAAGAAGAAAGTACTTGCGATAGCAATTACATCTATGGCTCTCACTGTTGGCAGCATTGGTGTTACTAGTGCCTCCACTAAAAGTTCAGTGAAAGTATCAATGAATAAAGGAATGAGACTTCCTGATGCTCAGCAAGACAAACTTGCTGGCGTTTTAAGTGACCTAGTGAAAAAGGGAACTCTTACCCAAGCACAGGTCGATGCATTAAATGCTGCTATTGCGGCAGCACGAACTGCGGGCGATGCGAAACGTCAAGAGCTCAAGACAGCACTTGATGCTGAGCGCGCAGCATATGAAGCGCTAGTAGCTAGCACGATCGGTCTTGATGCATCTGTAATAAAAACTCGTTTAGCTGCCGGTGAATCACTTGGTGCTATTGCTGGAACAAAGCGAGATGCACTGATCGCAGTTTTAGTTGCTGATCACTCAAAGCGCATTGATGCTGCGGTAACAGCTGGAAAGTTAACTGCTGCGCAAGCAACAGTTATGAAAGCTGGACTAGTTAAGTTCGTAACAGCACAAGTAGATTCAGTGCGCGGACCGAAAGGTGGACCAAAGGGCAGCCCAGGAATGGGTGGTCTTAAAGGCCAACATGGTGGCAAAGGTGATCGTGGTCCAAAAGGTGGTTTAACTCCCCCTCCAGCTCCTGGAACCGCAACCAGTTCAACAACTTCATCTAACGCTTAATTAGTTCTATCGGCATTACTTAAGCTAAGAACTTCCTTCCGTAGGGCTGAAAACCCGTCACCAAGAACATCGGTGGCGGGTTTTCTCATGATTAGATTCGCTCATGCGCATTCATATTGGTAGTGATCATGCAGGCCTTGAGTTAAAAAATGCTTTATCTGCTTACTTAATTGGCAAAGGGCACGAAGTTAAAGACCATGGCCCATTTGAGTACGACGCACTTGATGATTACCCAGTCTTTTGTATTCCCGCAGCGCAAGCAACAGCTGCTGAACCAGGCTCTTTTGGCATCGTTATTGGCGGTTCTGGCAATGGTGAACAAATGGCGGCCAATAAAGTCAATGGTGTCCGCGCGGCATTAGTATGGAGTTTGGAAACAGCCAAGCTTGCGCGCGAACATAACAATGCAAATGTAATCTCTGTTGGTGGTCGTCTACATTCGATTGAAGATTGCCAGGCATTTATTGATACATTCTTGGCGACTCCATTTAGTGGCGATGAGCGACATATCCGTCGGATCAATCAGATGAGCAACTTCGAAACAATTGGCGAGATTAAGTAGCTACTTCTTAATAAATCTAAAGTCAGCAACCGGGTGATCTTTATTTATCCCTTGATCTTCAAAGCGAGTTAGTGGGCGCCAATCTGGGCGTTCAACTTCTCCCCCAGTAAAGAAGCTTTGTTTGGTAAATTCTTCAGCAATCCATTGCGCATACGGATGCCAATCAGTTGCGATATGAAAGAACGCACCAGGCTTTAGTTTGGTGGCAACAGATGCGATAAATTCTTGATTCACTATGCGACGCTTGAAATGTCGCGCCTTTGGCCAAGGATCAGGAAAGAATAAGTGAACGCCATCAAGTGAGCTATCAACAATCATCTGCTCGAAAACTTCAAAGGCATCGCCTTCGATGGTGCGCAGATTCTTCAATTCGCCTTCTTCAATGCGCAACAATAATTTGCCGATTCCAGGGCGATGAACTTCAACTGCTAAATAACCCGTGGTTGGATCTGCAGCTGCTATTTGAGCAGTAGCTTCGCCCATGCCAAAACCGATTTCCATGATGACTCGTTTTGAATCTGGAAATAACTCTGCCAGATTAATTTTCTGATCGGAGTTTTCGATGCCGAAAATAGGCCATAGGCGATCCCAAGCCTCTTGCTGGCCCTCGGTAATCCGACGCCCGCGTAATTTGTATGACCTGACCGCTCTGCTTTCCACTAGAGCACTCTTTCATGCTTAGATTACGAACCCCAATCGGGCGCCGAAGTATCAGCTTTGGCTATTTAACAAGGAGTCCTCGTGCCAGGTACGAATATCACCCAAATTGAAGCCGCTGAACGTTCTGCCATCTTGAAGGTCGCAAGTTATGCGATCGACCTTGATCTAACTACTGGGCCTGAGAATTTTCGGGTAAAGACCACAGTTAAGTTCGCAGGTCTAAAGCCAGGTGCCACAACTTTTATTGACTGCGTCGGATCCAAGGTTTACTCCGCCAAACTAAATGGCGTTGAGTTTGATCCTAAGTTCGATGGAGAGACTGTTTATCTGCCAGCAATTGCTGCCGACAATGTGCTCGAAATCGAACACGATGGGGTTTATTCAAACTCTGGTGAAGGTCTACACCGTTTCGTTGACCCAGCCGACGATGAGGTCTACCTGTACACCCAGTTCGAAACTGGCGATGCTCGTCGTATGTATGCCTGCTTTGACCAACCTGATCAAAAAGCTACTTTCAAAATCAGCACGATCACCCCAAAGCATTGGGAAGTTATTTCTAACTACGGTATCGAATCAACCAAAGATCTCGATGGCGATAAAAAGTTTCTTCAATTTGCTGAATCACAAGTTATTTCGACTTACGTAACTGCCATTGTTGCCGGTGCTTACCAGAGTGTTCATGATGAATATAAAGGTGAGAAAACTATTCCACTTGGCATCTATGCTCGTAAATCTTTCTTCAAACATGTTGATGCTGAAAATATCTTCGAAGTTACCAAACAAGGTTTTGCCTATTTTGAAGAGACTTTCGGTCTGGCTTACCCATTTGGCAAGTATGACCAAATCGCAGTTGCTGAATACAACTGGGGTGCCATGGAAAACGTTGGTTGCGTAACTTTCCACGAAGATGTTTTGATTTTCCGCAGCAAGGTAACCGAGCGCAACTACGTAAGCCGTGCCTCGACTATCCATCACGAAATGGCGCACATGTGGTTTGGAGATCTTGTCACTATGGCTTGGTGGGAAGACTTGTGGCTTAACGAATCGTTCGCGGAATGGGCTTCTTACATGGCCGTTAGCGAATCAACTAAGTGGACAAATGCTTGGACTGAATTTAACTCGACTCGCAAGAACTGGGCTTATCGCCAAGATCAACTTTCTTCTACTCACCCAATTGCTGTTGAGATGGAAGATCTCGATGCTGTGCGCACAAACTTTGACGGTATCTCATATGCCAAAGGTGCATCTGTTCTGCAGCAGCTAGTTGCTCATATTGGACGCGATAATTTCATCGCAGCTCTTCGTAAGTACTTTGCTAAGCATGCCTACCAAAACACCACACTTAACGATCTAATTGTTCAGCTTGAAGCTGCCAGCGGTCGCGACTTAACTGAGTGGGTTCGCACATGGTTGCGCACAGCAGGCGTTAATACGCTAAGCCCAGTGCTTGAAATCGAAGGCGATGTTTACAAATCGGTCAAAGTTAAGCAACTCGCGCCAACCATGCCAGTTGGTTCTACTGAACTCCGCCCCCACCGCCTAAAGGTTGGTCTGTATGACATCACGGGCGACAAGCTTTCACGTCGCAAGAACGTCGAACTAGATATTGCTGGCGAGCTAACTGAAGTTACTGAATTAGCTGGCGAGAAAACTGCAGACTTAGTTCTAATCAACGATGGCGACCAGACTTATGCCAAGTTGCGCTTCGATGATCGCAGTATTGCAACTATGAAATCTCATCTCGGAAAGCTAGATGATTCGCTTTCACGCGGGTTAATCTGGGCATCGCTTTGGGATTCAGCTCGCGATGGCGAGCTGGCAGCAAGTGACTACGTGACTATCGCGCTAAACGCACTTGCCGGTGAGACCGATATTGCGACCGTAACAATGACCGTAGCGCAGATCGATACTGCTATTTGGTCATACGCATCTGATGCTAATCGTGAGAAATTGCGCGAACAAGCAGCTAACGCATTTGAAAAGTTCTTGGCTGATGCCGTACCTGGTAGTGATCATCAATTGCAGTATTCCAAATCTTTCGCCGACTTCGCATACACGCCTGCTCAATACGAGAAGATCAAGGCCATTCTTAACGGCTCAATCAATGGACTAACTGTTGATGCTGATCTGCGTTGGTTTGTCTTTATCTGCGGTGTAAAGCGCGGAATCTTTAACGCAGCCGATATCGACACAGAGGCGGCAAAAGATGTGACAGCACACGGCAAGCAATACGCAGCCTTAGCCCATGCGGCTTTACCAACTGCTGAAGCTAAGTTGGCAGCATTTAAGTCAGTTACGATCGATAACTTGTCAAACACAATCCACGCTTACACCTGCCGTGGCTTTAACTTGGCAATACATCGCGCACTATTAGAACCTTTTGTTGATAAGTACTTCGAATCAATTCTGGAAGTTTGGGAGACCAAAGGCTACGAAATCGCTGAAGCTACTGCGACTTTGTTGTTCCCAAGTTGGGTAATCAGCGAAGAAACTGTTAAGAAAGCTGAGCACTGGCTAGAAGTAACCGGCAAGGATGCATCTCACGCGATGCGCCGAACTGTTGCCGAAGGCCGTGACGCGATGACTCGTGCACTGAAAGCACGAGCTGCCGATAAATAAGATCTATTCGATGTGAGTTAAGACCGAGTCTTTTGACTCGGTCTTTTCTTTGCGCTCACCTGTTAGCGCATAAACAACTACTGAGATCAAAAGAAAAATTCCTAGTGGAGCACCCACAAAATAAAGGGCGGTCTCTGCAGCACTTAGAGGTTCACCTGGCAACGCACCGTCTTCGGGTGCCATGTTGAACTTAGTTGCAGCTTGCAGAATCTGAATCATCATGGCGTTAAGTGTAATTGACTTAAGCAGTAGCTGCTGACGCACCAAATGGTTCAAGATATGGCAACCAACGATTTTCAGTTCTACCAGTTCCCAGAATTCGCCAAGCCGCACCAACTGGTTCGCGCGGAAGTGATCTAAGTCGCCAACCTAATTCTTTCAGCCCTTTATCAGCCTTGGCATGATTACAACGATGACAAGCAGCAACCACGTTCTCCCAATTATGTCCGCCCCCGCGAGAACGAGGAATCACGTGATCAATTGATGTTGCGGCATTGCCACAATAAACACAACGGCCACCATCACGGGCAAAAATTGCTCGCCTGGAAAGCGGAACTGCGTGACGATATGGGATTCGGACAAATTTATTTAATCTGATTACTGATGGCAGTGAAACTTGGCCAGTTGCATAATGAAGAACAACACCAGAATCTTCGACCATAGTTGCACGCTGATTGAGAACTAAAATAAGAGCGCGACGGTCTGACACAACACCTAACGGTTCGTAGGTGGCGTTCAGAATAAGTGTTCGCGACATAATCGCTCCCTGATCGAAGCGCGTGGCTCGCGCCGATTGCCATATCTTGCCGTAAAAGTTCTGCGAAAGAGCGGATTTGTAGCGCCTTTTAGGTTAAGAATTCGTTAGAGTCGGCATCACTATGGACTTCACTGTAAAAGAGGCGGTTGACTGGTTCAGCGGTGCCCCACTGCGCATCCTGCTAGTTCTGCTAATTGCCAGCGCGACTCAGTACTTTGGTAAACGTGCCATTTCCCGCGCCATGAACCGGTTGGCAACTGCCGATTTACGCCCTGGTTTAAGAGGCGTCGGTACTCGTCAAAAAGAGCGAGCTAAGACGACTGGCACAGTTCTAAGCAGCACCTTGAATTCAGTAATTTGGCTGATCGCCTTTGCCACAGTGTTGGGTGAATTTGGATTTAACTTAGGACCATTTATTGCATCCGCTGGCGTTATCGGTGTGGCCCTTGGCCTTGGCGCGCAAACAATTGTGCGCGATGTGCTCTCTGGAATCTTCATGTTGGTTGAAGATCAATATGGTGTTGGCGATACCGTTGAAGTTCTCGAAGTAAAGG
>Ga0208485_1000210_pt1 | contig 18405 bp, 17 predicted proteins | sample LakMenEpi27Jul12_FD_150707 | JGI IMG/M metagenome (GOLD analysis project Ga0208485, IMG submission 150707) | Freshwater microbial communities from Lake Mendota, WI - 17JUL2012 deep hole epilimnion (SPAdes) | ecosystem: Environmental > Aquatic > Freshwater > Lentic | place: Lake Mendota, Madison... | reverse complement strand
TGATGTGGGAGGCGCACAATAAAGATAAAGATTTGCTCTATTCAAGCATCTATAGCATCAAGGGTTTAATGCCTTACGGGGGTCGGGTCTAATCTTCTCGGTATGAACACCACCGCTAGTACAGCACTGTGGGAGATCCGCAAAGCGGTAAAGCCTTGGCTTGAAGATACATCTGAAACTATTTTATTTGGTTGTTCAGGTGGAGCCGATTCTATGGCGATGGCATTAGCACTTTTTATTGAAGCAAATGGCGTGAAAGTAATTCCAGTAGTTGTCGATCATGGTTTACAAAATGGCTCAGCTGAAATCACGGCGCAAACTGTTGCTAAGTTAAAAAAGATTGGGCACACCCAAATCGAATCAGCAGTTGCTCAAGTTACTCTCACTGATGGATTAGAAGCATCAGCTCGAAGAGCTCGATATCAAATCTTTAATCAGTTTATTGATACCTACCGAGCGAAATATTTCTTATTAGCTCATACATTAAATGATCAAGCTGAGAATGTTTTACTAGGTCTTGCTAGGGGATCTGGTGCAAGGTCATTAGCGGGCATGGCAATTGAAAACAACGTTTTCGTTAGGCCGATGCTAAAAATTGATAGACAAACGACTGTCACTGCATGCCAAGAATCTGGAATCGAAATTTGGTCTGATCCACACAATGAAGATTTAAGATTTACCAGAGTGCGTGTTCGTAAAAATGTTTTGCCCACATTGGAAGAAAATTTAGGCCCCGGTATCACGCAAGCATTGGTTAGAAGTGCTGACTTACTCCGTGATGATGCTGATGCATTAGATGGATTTGCAAATGAATTTTTTGCTCAAATTGATTGGATGAATATTGAAGTTAAAGATCTAGAACGCCTACCGAAAGCAATTAGAAGTAGAGTTTTAAGACTTGCTATTTATAAAGCAGGTTCACCTGCTGGCTCCTTATCAGCTGAACATATTGCATCTGCTGAAGCGCTTATTTCTGATTGGCATGGTCAAAAAGAGGTGGCCTTACCCGGGAATGTGAAGCTTTGGCGAAATTCGGGCACAATATCCCTTTCAAACCAATAAATAAGGAGTGATGTGGATCTATCAAATCTCGGCAATGACATTGAAAGAGTTGTTGTAAGTGAGGAACAGATTCAGACTCGCTTAAAAGAGTTGGCTAAGCAAGTTGAAAAAGATTATGAAGGCAAAGATTTAGTTTTAGTTGGTGTTTTAAAAGGTGCGGTAATGGCAATGGCGGATTTCTCTCGCCACCTACAACGCCATATCGATATGGATTGGATGGCAGTTTCATCCTATGGAGCAGGAACAAAATCAAGTGGTGTAGTTAGAATTTTAAAAGATTTAGATAATGATATTTTAGGGAGAAATGTTTTAATTATTGAAGATATTTTAGATACTGGTCTAACACTTTCTTGGCTAACTGAAAACCTACTATCAAGAGGAGCAAAGTCAGTTGCAGTTTTGACAGTACTTCGTAAGCCAGATGCAGCCACCGTGAAGGTGGAAGCTAAGTACGTAGGCTTTGATATACCAAGTGAGTTTGTGGTTGGTTACGGCCTAGATTTTGATCAGAAGTATCGAAATCTGCCATTTATTGGCGTTCTTGCCAAACACCTTTATTCTTAAGCCCCCAAGCGGCTTTAAGAAAGTGATGAAACTAAGTGGCTCAAAAGAAAAAGCTAAAAGTTCCTAAAATTAAAGGAATTAAAAGTGGCAAGAAGCCAACTAAACCATCACCTGCATTAATCAGAAAAATTCTGCGTGGGCCACTATTTTGGATAGTCGCCGCATTAATTACCGTAAGTATCTTTGGCCAAATTTCAACAACAGGTAAAGAGTTCATCAAAGTTGAAACATCCACTATTTTAAATGAGATTTCAAAAGATAATGTTAAGTCGGCAATTGTTATTGACCGTGATCAAAAAGTTAGGGTTGTTTTAAAAGATGGCGAATTTGTGGAAGGAGCTTCTAAATTAGAGGCCTCTTATGTAAAAGGACAAGAAGCATTAATTGTTGAGCTATTAACAAGTAATCCTCCAGCTACAACATGGGATGTAAAAGTTCCAAAGCAATCATTTTTTGTCTCACTTATCTTAAGTATTCTTCCAATACTTTTAATTATTTTCTTACTGCTCCTATTTATGGGTGGCGGTCAAGGCGGAAGAGTGTTCTCGTTTGGAAAGTCTCGAGCTAAATTACAAAATAAAGAGATGCCTACAAACACATTTGATGATGTGGCAGGTGCTGATGAAGCGGTTGCTGAACTTCGTGAAATAAAAGATTTCCTTGCTAGTCCTGATAAATACAAAGCAATTGGTGCAAAAATTCCAAAGGGAGTACTTCTTTATGGTCCGCCAGGAACTGGTAAGACATTACTTGCTAGAGCGGTAGCCGGAGAAGCGAAGGTTCCGTTTTATTCAATATCTGGTTCAGAGTTTGTGGAGATGTTTGTTGGCGTTGGAGCTTCAAGAGTTAGAGATTTGTTTGCACAAGCAAAACAAAACGCTCCAGCAATTGTTTTTATCGATGAAATTGATGCAGTTGGTCGCCAGCGAGGCGCCGGTCTTGGTGGTGGAAATGATGAACGCGAGCAAACTTTAAATCAGTTACTTGTTGAGATGGATGGCTTTGAAGCTAATGGGCAGGTAATTTTAATTGCTGCAACAAATCGACCAGATGTTTTAGATCCAGCGCTACTACGTCCAGGCAGATTTGATCGTCAAATAACTGTTGATAGACCAGATCTAAAGGGCCGTGCTGCAATTCTTACTGTGCATGCAAAAAATAAGCCAGTTGCTAAAGATGTAGATTTAAGTTCATATGCAAAACGCACTCCTGGATTTACTGGCGCAGATTTAGCAAATGTATTAAATGAGGCAGCATTGTTAGCGGCGCGAGAAGATCGCCGGACAATAAGGAATTCAGATTTAGATGAAGCAATTGATCGAGTTATGGCAGGTCCACAAAAAGTTTCGCGTTTAATGACGGAAGAAGAGCGAAGAATTACTGCTTATCATGAAGGTGGTCATGCATTAGTTGCGCACGCACTTCCACATACAGACCCTGTTCATAAAGTAACAATTATGCCAAGAGGTCGCGCACTTGGTTACACAATGGTGTTACCTGATGAAGATCGTTATGCAGTAACTAGAAATCAGATGCTAGATCAACTTGCATACACAATGGGTGGTAGAGCAGCGGAAGAATTAATATTTCATGATCCAACAACTGGAGCTTCAAATGACATTGAGAAGGCGACTAATTTAGCTAGAGCGATGGTTACGCAATACGGAATGACGCAAAGGTTAGGTGCAATTAAACTAGGTATTTCAGATTCTCAACCATTTTTAGGCCGTGATTACGGGCACCAACGAGATTATTCAGAAAATGTTGCAGCGATTGTTGATAGTGAAATTAGAGAGATGATAGAAAATGCCCACCAAGAAGCCTTTGATATTTTAGTTGCTAATCGTGAAACTTTAGACCGATTAGTTGAAGAGCTACTTGAAAATGAAACCTTAAATAAGGAAGAGATAGCAACTATTTTTAAGCGAGTTAAAAAGGTTAAGCCAAGAGCTGCCTGGACTGGTTCGCAAAATAGAACACCGTCTAATCAACCACCTGTTGCATTAAAACCTGCAAAAGTTAAGGTAGTTGAAGAGGATAAAGTGGTTAAGAAATCATCTGCTAAAAAAAATGATAAAGACGCAAGTAAAGATGTAAATGAGTGAGGTTAACTCCGTATCAATGGGGCCAAATGATGGTGGCGCCAAGCAGGAGTTTGATCAAGTACGTGCAGAAAAAGCTGTAACTGAGTTACTACATGCCCTGGGTGAGGATCCAAACCGGGATGGTTTAAAAGATACGCCGAAGAGAGTTGCTAAAGCACTGGCTGAAAATTTTGCTGGCTTGTGGCAAAAACCTACAGATGTATTAACTACAACTTTTGATATTGGCCATAAAGAGTTGGTAATTGTTAGAGAGATTGAAGTTTTTTCTCATTGCGAGCATCACCTAACTCCATTTCATGGCGTGGCCCATATTGGTTACATCCCAGGAGAAAGTGGAAAAATTACTGGAATTTCAAAATTAGCACGCCTAGTTGATTTGTATTCACGCCGCCCACAAGTACAAGAAAGATTAACTTCACAAATAGCTGATGCACTTGTTGAAATTTTGCAACCAGGTGGTGTAATTGTAATTATTGACTGCGAACATCTATGTATGTCTATGCGGGGAGTTAGAAAATCACAGGCACGCACAACGACAAGTGCAGTTCGTGGACAACTTTTAAATCCAGCAACTAGAGCTGAAGCAATCTCATTAATTAACCAAAGCAGGTAATTATGAGCCGCACGGTTGTAATGGGGATACTAAATATCACACCAGATTCATTTGCTGACGGTGGCAAACATTTATCTAAAGAGGATGCAGTATCGGGTGGTCGTCGTTTAGTAGTAGAGGGTGCTGACATTATTGATGTTGGCGGTGAATCTACTAGGCCAGGTGCTGAAAGAGTTAGCGAAGAGGAAGAATTAAATAGAGTTATTCCTGTCATTAAAGAATTAGTAAAAGATGGAGCGGTAGTAAGTGTTGACACTATGCGCGCTGAAGTGGCTAAACAAGGGATTGGCGTGGGAGCTACATATATCAATGATGTAAGTGGCGGTCTTGCCGATGAGAAAATGGCCAAAGTAATTGCGTCAAATCCGAAGGTGCAATACATAGTTATGCACTGGCGTGGGCATTCAAAGAATATGCAAGAGCTGGCAATTTACAAAGATGTTGTTAAAGAGGTTAAAGAAGAGCTAGATGAGCGAGTTACATCTCTTCTAAAAGCTGGTGTATCTAATGAGCAAATAATTTTAGATCCTGGTATTGGCTTTGCAAAAGAGAGTGAACATAATTGGCAGATACTGCAAAATATTGATCGGATTCAATTACTTGGATACCCACTTCTTGTTGGCGTATCTAGAAAAAGATTTTTAGGTGAACTAATTAACGCTAAGGATCCAAATGAGCGAGAAGCGGCCACAATCGCATTAACAACTGAGTTAGCTCGGCTAAAAGTATGGGGTGTTCGAACACATGCAGTTAAAGCGCATAAGGATGCAATTTCAGTTATAGAGCGGATGCGTAAATGAGTGATCTAATAAAAATCACTGGATTAAGTGCAAAAGGTTTTCATGGGGTCTTAGAAAGTGAAAAACGGCGTGGACAAAAGTTTATTGTTGATGTTGAAATGAATGTGAGTTTTGCTAATTTAAAGGATGATGTGAATAAAACAGTAAATTATGCGCAAGTAGCGCAACTAATTCACGATCAAATAACTGGAAAGCCAGTTGAATTAATTGAAACTTTGGCAGAAAATATTGCAAGGACTCTTTTAAGAGAGTTTAAAAAAGTTAAAGAAGTGACAGTAATTGTCCATAAACCAAAGGCACCAATATCTTTAAGATTTACAGATGTATCTGTTGAAATAACTCGCAAAAGATGAAAGCGGTAGTTGCGCTAGGTTCAAATCTTGGTGACTGTAAGGAAAACTTAAACACTGCAATAAATCACTTAAAATTGATATTAGATGAACTAAAAGTTTCACCCTTTACTCAAACAAAACCAGTAGGAGGACCTAAGCAGGATGACTTTATTAATGCAGTTGCAGTAGGCCAGTGCCAATTTTCTGCAGTTGATCTACTAACAAAATTACTTTCTATAGAGGATCAAATGGGTAGAGTCAGAGATGTTAAGTGGGGTCCTAGAGTTATTGATCTTGATTTAATTGTTTATGGCGATCAAGTAATTGACTCAGATTTTCTTAAACTGCCCCACCCGCTAGCTAAATCTAGAGAGTTTGTCTTATCTCCTTGGCATGTAATTGATCCAGAAGGGGAAATACCAGGTGCTGGCAAGATTAAATCTCTTTTGGCATCTTTGAATACTCAGCGTTAAACTTATCTTCTAGCCCGGTACCCGGAAAGGACTGGAGCCATGATTGAAGTAATTAAATCTGCCGATGATTTAGCGCGCCAAAAATGGGATGTATTAGTTCCAACCATGGGCGCACTTCATATGGGCCACCAATCTTTAATTAAATTAGCAAAAAAAGAGGGTCAGCAGGTCATTGTTAGTATTTTTGTAAACCCACTTCAATTTGAAAAGAAAGAAGATTTGCAGAGTTATCCAAAAAGCTTAGAGGCTGATATCAAAATGGCTGAAGCAGCAGGTGCCAGTGCTTTGTTTATACCAAGTGAAGATGTTATTTATCCGGGTGATATCGAAAAAATTTCGGCAGGAAAAATTGGTGAAATATATGAAGGAGCTTCCAGGGCTGAACATTTCTCTGGGGTCTTAACAGTTGTAAAGCGATTATTTGATTTAGTTAAGCCAAAAGCAGCAGTATTTGGTGAGAAGGATTTTCAACAACTCTTTTTAATTAAACAAATGGTGAAAGAACTTAGTATTCCTATTCAGATTATTTCAGCTCCAACCATCCGCGATAAGTCAGGATTGGCTCTTTCATCTCGGAATATTAGATTAGGTGAAAATGGCGAAAAAGTTGCACAGGTTATAAGTAGAGCATTAGCAAAACAAACTTTTGAACAGATGCAAGAAGAGATTTCTAGTGAGCCAGGTTTTAAACTAGATTATCTTGAGGTCATAGATGAAAATAGTTTTGAAAAGGTGAAAACTACTACCCAAAACAAGCGGGTAATTATTGCCGGTTGGGTAAATCAGATCAGATTGATCGACAATATGCCTATGGGTAATCAGCAATGAAACTATTAACTGGCGCACCTGGCTGGAGCACCTCAGCTGATGTAATTGTGATTGGTTCAGGTGTTGCAGGCCTTACCACTGCATTAAATTTAAGATCTTATGGTTTATCTGTTTTATTAGTTACTAAAGCACGAATTGATGCTGGATCTACCAAGTGGGCACAAGGTGGTATTGCAGCAGCACTTGGACCCGGTGATACACCAGAACAGCATAAGAAAGATACCTTGGCAGCAGGTGCTGGCTTATGTGACATTAAAGCAGTTGATGTTTTAGTTTCTGAAGGACCAGAAGCTGTTAGAAAATTAATTGCACAAGGTGCTGTCTTTGATAAATCTGAAACTGGTGAGATTGCATTAACTAGAGAAGGCGGACATCTTAGAAATCGAATTCTGCATGCTGGTGGTGACGCGACTGGTGCTGAGGTTTCAAGAGCATTATTGGCTGCAGTTAGAGACGATGCTGGCATTGAAATTATCGAACATGCACTTGTAATCGATGCTCTAAAAAGTAAAGCAGGAAAAGTTTGCGGTGTAACAGTGCATGTTATTGGAGCCGGAAGTAGAGATGGCGTCGGCAGGGCACTTGCTCGCGCGGTTGTTGTTGCAACTGGTGGACTTGGTCAGGTTTATTCACAAACAACTAATCCATCTGTTTCAACTGGAGATGGTGTAGCACTTGCACTTAGGGCAGGAGCAAAAGTAGGAGATGTTGAGTTTGTGCAATTTCATCCAACAGTATTGTGGCGAGATTTAGCAAATAGAGGTCAGCAACCGTTAATAAGTGAAGCAGTTAGAGGAGAAGGTGCAATATTACTTAATCATAAAAATGAACAATTTATGATTGGCAAGCACCCACAAGCAGATCTAGCTCCACGAGATGTTGTCGCTAAAGAGATCTTTAATCAGATGCAATTAAGTGGGAAACCACATGTTTGGCTAGATGCTACAAAATTAGAAGATTTTTTAGACAGATTTCCAACAATCTACGCTTCCTGTATTGCAAATGGAATTGATCCAACTAAAGAAAAAATCCCAGTAGCACCAGCATCTCATTACGCATCTGGCGGAGTGATCGTTGATTTAAATGGTCAGTCATCAGTACCAGGCCTTTATATTTGTGGTGAATCTGCATGTACTGGTGCTCATGGCGCCAATCGTCTTGCTTCAAATTCATTACTGGAAGGATTAGTTTTTGGCGCACGAATTGCAGCTACCTTGGCGAAAGATTTACCGCTACAAGAAGAGCCAATCGAGGATGAAAAAACGATGTTACTTGATCCCAAAATATTATTACCACTTCAAATTGCAATGAGTGAAGGCGCAGGAGTTATGCGATCTGAAACCTCACTTCGTAAAACCATGCAGACACTAGAAGAGTTATCAAAATTAACAAGTAAGGAACCAAGGATTGAAGCTTGGGAGGCCTCTAATCTTTATCTTTTAGCAACAGCCATAGTTAAATCGGCGTTAATTAGAACTGAATCTCGTGGGTCTCATTGGCGCAGTGATTACCCACAATCATCTGATAAGTGGTTAAGTAGAGTTATTGAATCTCTCGATAAAGATGGTAATTGGCATAGCGATGTGGAGGAGATCTAAGTGAATCAACTACGCGATAATTTAAAAAACTTAGGCTTATCTCCTAATCACATATTTCAACAGGTGAAAGATGCAATTAGTGAGGATCTTGCAGGTGGGCAAGATTTAACCTCAGTTGCAACAATTACTCAGTCACAGGTTTCAACCGCTGACTTTGTAACTAGAACTGGTGGTGTAGTTAGTGGACTGCATGTAGTCGCTGCTGTCCTTGAATACTGCGGAGTTAATCACTATGAGGTACTAGTTGATGAAGGCGCAAAAGTTTCAGCAGGTAAAGTGTTAATAACTGCGCAGGGAAATACTCAAAAGTTGTTATTAGCTGAGCGAACTGCCTTAAACTTCCTATCTCATTTAAGTGGTATTTCAACTCTTACAAATCAATGGGTTAGTGAAATTTCTGGAACTAAATGTCAGGTTCGAGATACTCGTAAAACAACACCAGGGCTTCGGATGTTAGAAAAATTTGCAGTACGTATGGGCGGGGGAACAAATCACCGATTATCACTTTCACAAGCTGCGCTAATTAAAGATAATCACATTATGGCTGCCGGGAGCATAACTGCAGCGTTTAATGCAACTAAGAAGATGTTTCCAGATAAATCAATTGAAATTGAAGTTGATTCAATTGATCAATTAAATGAAGCGGTTAAATTAAAACCAGATCTAATTTTATTAGACAACATGAGCGTTGAACAATGCAGCCAAGCTGTCTTAATTTCTGCTGGCTTGGTCAAGCTTGAAGCATCTGGTGGCATAGCAATAAGTAACGCAAAATCATATGCTGCAACAGGTGTTGATTATTTAGCAATTGGGTCACTTACTCACTCCGCCCCAGCTTTAGACATTGGCCTCGATTTTAGAAAGGAAAAATAATGCTACTTACAATCGATGTGGGTAATACCAATACCGTCCTTGGAGTTTTCAACAAGGACAAGTTAGAACAATCATGGCGGGTAAAAACTGATCCGAGAGATACCGCTGATGAATTGTGGCTGCAGTACTCAGCTTTAGTAGATGGCTTTGATATCACTGGTGTTGCTATTTGCTCCACAGTTCCAGCAGTACTTAGAGAGATTAGAAAGTTACTTGATGAGCATTACAGTGAGATTAAAACAACAATTATTGAGCCAGGAGTTAAAACTGGAGTACCACTATTAGTTGATAATCCTAAAGAAATTGGTGCTGATCGAATTGTTAATTCATTAGCTGCCTTTACTTTGTATGGTTCAGATGGCCCAGCAATTGTTGTGGATTTTGGAACCTCAACAAATTTAGATGTTGTTTCACCAAAGGGTGAGTTTTTAGGAGGAGCACTTGCTCCAGGTATTGAAATATCAGTTGAAGCACTAGCTGCCAGAGCTGCCCAGCTTCGTAAAGTTGAATTAGTTCGACCTAAATCTGTAATCGGCAAAAATACAGTTGAAGCTCTGCAATCTGGAACGATCTATGGATTTGCAGGTCAAGTTGATGGCTTGGTTAACCGGATCATTGATGAGCTCGCAGATTTATATCCACAAGCAGGTGAAGTCGTTGTGATCGCAACTGGCGGACTTGCACCATTAGTGCTTGGAATTAGTGAAACGATAGAGTTTCATGAACCAGATCTAACATTAATCGGATTGCGCTTGGTACATGAGCGTAATTAATTCATAACCATCACGCGTCGCGCTAGGATTTAACTCATTATGGCTGATGAAGATGATCTACCCGAACAACTACGAATCCGGCGAGAAAAAAGAGCTGGCATATTAAAGCGCGGTGCACAGGCCTATCCAGTCTCAGTTCCAAGAACTACTTCATTACTTGCGATTCGACAAAAGCATAAAGATTTAGCAATTGATGTTTCAACTGGGATTATCGAATCTGTAACTGGGCGAGTAATTTTCAAACGCGATACTGGAAAACTATGTTTTGCAAACTTGCGTGAAGGTGATGGCACTGAGCTACAAGCCATGTTCTCACTAGATAAAATCGGTGAAGAACAACTTGAAATATGGAAATCAGAGATTGATTTAGGTGACATTGTTTCAGTAACTGGTGAGGTGATTACCTCTAAACGAGGTGAGTTATCAATACTTGCTAATTCATTCACCCTAGCTGCTAAAGCACTGCGCCCACTTCCAGTTGAGCACAAACCGCTCTCTGAAGAGAGTCGAGTAAGAATGCGTTATGTTGATTTAATTGTTAGACCAGAGGCAAGAGAAAATGCCAGATTACGTCCGGCGGTTATGAGATCACTTCGAAATACATTTAATTCCCGTAACTTTTTGGAGGTTGAAACACCAATGCTTCAGGTTATGCATGGTGGAGCAGCAGCTAGACCATTTAAAACTTTTAGTAATGCTTATGAAATGGATTTATTTTTAAGAATCGCTCCTGAGTTATATCTTAAAAGATGTGTTGTTGGCGGGCTTGAAAAAGTCTTTGAAATAAACCGAAACTTTCGTAACGAGGGAGCTGACTCATCTCATTCACCAGAGTTTGCAATGATTGAAAGCTATGAAGCATATGGTGACTGGAACAGCATGGCTGAGTTAACTAGAACTCTGGTTCAAGATGCAGCTAAGGAAGTTTTTGGTTCCCATGTAGTTAAACATCATGACGGAAGAGAGTTAGATCTTGGTGGTAATTGGAAAGAGATTTCACTCTTTGATGCAATTTCAGATGCGATAGGTGAAAAAGTAAGTGCTCAAACATCTAATGATGATTTAAAGAAGATCGCTACTAAATTAGGAATAAAGTGTGATCCAAAATGGGTGACAGGTAAGTTAGCTGAAGTCATATTTGAACATGCTGGAGTTGATAAGTTAACTGGCCCAACCTTTGTTAAGGGTTTTCCAATTGACACATCTCCATTAGTTAGAGCTCACCGAGAAACTTTAGGAATTGCTGAAAAATGGGATCTTTATATCGAAGGTTTTGAATTAGCTACCGGCTATTCAGAGTTAATTGATCCAGTAATTCAACGTGAGAGGTTAGTTGAGCAAACAAAACTTGCCGCAACTGGTGATTTAGAAGCGATGGGGTTAGATGAAGATTTCTTAAGAGCGATGGAGTATGGCATGCCACCAATGGGTGGAATGGGAATGGGTGTTGATCGACTATTGATGGCACTTACCGGTTTAGGAATAAGGGAAACAATTTTATTTCCACTAGTAAAACCAACATCTGGAGATGAGTAATGTCAGTAATAGTTAGGGCGGCTAAAACCTCAGATATCAAAAAGATTAAAGCAATTATTAATGAGTATGTTTCTGAGCGCAGATTACTTTCTAAAGAAATTGTGACACTTTTTGAAAGTGTTCAAGAATTCATAGTTGCTGAAGTTGATGGTGAAGTAGTTGGTTGCGGTGCACTTCATGTTCTTTGGGAGGATTTAGCTGAGGTTAGATCAGTTGCGGTAATTGAAAGTATGCAAGGAAAAGGTATAGGCCATACAATCTTGGAAAATGTTTTAGTAAGAGCAAAAGAAGTTGGTGTTAAAAAAGTATTTTGCTTAACTTTTGAAACTAAATTCTTTGGTTCACATGGTTTTACAGAAATCCAGGGATCACCAGTTGAACCAGATGTTTATGCCCAATTACTTCGCTCATATGATGAAGGTATTGCTGAATTCTTAGACTTAGAGAGTGTTAAACCCAACACCCTGGGAAATATCAGAATGTTGAAAATTCTTTAAAATTTCGGGCATAAATCCCCCAGTTATAGGGTTATAAGGCTGTAACACACCCAATATATGGGTGAGTTATTCACAGCCAAATCAAAGTGCGCAAGGTCCCCCCTTGCCATTAGGCTATTTACATTAGAGGAAAGGGTTAGCCAGATGTTTGAGCGCTTTACAGATCGTGCAAGACGCGTTGTTGTTTTGGCGCAAGAAGAAGCACGCATGCTCAACCATAATTACATCGGCACCGAACATATTCTTTTAGGTTTAATTCATGAAGGCGAAGGCGTTGCTGCTAAAGGTCTTGAATCATTAGGAATTTCTCTAGAGGCTGTTCGCTCTCAAGTTGAAGAAATTATTGGCCAAGGTCAGCAAGCACCATCTGGTCATATTCCATTTACTCCAAGAGCTAAAAAAGTTTTAGAGCTATCTCTTCGCGAGGCTTTGCAATTAGGACATAACTACATTGGAACTGAACACATTCTTTTAGGTTTAATTCGCGAAGGCGAAGGAGTTGCCGCTCAAGTATTAGTAAAACTAGGTGCTGATCTTTCTCGTGTGCGTCAGCAAGTGATTCAATTACTTTCAGGTTACCAAGGCAAAGAGGCAGTCACATCAGGTGGGCCAGCAGAAGGTCAAGCATCAACATCATTGGTATTAGATCAATTTGGTCGCAACTTAACTCAAGCTGCTCGTGAAGGAAAATTAGATCCAGTAATTGGCCGCGAAAAAGAAATTGAGCGAGTTATGCAGATTTTATCTCGCCGAACTAAAAATAACCCAGTTTTAATTGGTGAGCCAGGAGTTGGAAAAACTGCTGTAGTTGAAGGATTAGCGCAAGCAATTGTTAAAGGTGATATTCCTGAAACTCTTAAAGATAAACAACTTTACTCATTAGATCTTGGTGCGTTAGTTGCCGGATCTCGCTACCGTGGTGATTTTGAAGAGCGACTAAAGAAAGTACTAAAAGAGATTAGAACTCGTGGCGACATTATTTTGTTTATTGATGAAATTCATACTTTAGTTGGAGCAGGTGCGGCTGAAGGTGCAATTGATGCAGCTTCAATTCTTAAGCCAATGCTTGCTCGCGGTGAGTTACAGACTATTGGCGCAACCACACTTGATGAATATCGCAAGCACCTTGAAAAAGATGCAGCACTTGAGCGACGCTTTCAACCAATTCAAGTAGCAGAGCCAACTGTTGCGCACACAATTGAAATTCTTAAAGGACTTCGCGATCGTTATGAAAGCCACCACAAGGTGTCAATTTCAGATGGCGCATTAGTTTCAGCTGCTACTTTGGCTGATCGATATGTTTCAGATCGCCACCTACCTGATAAAGCAATTGATTTAATTGATGAGGCTGGTTCACGTCTTCGTATTCGACGAATGACCGTGCCACCTGAAATTCGTGAGTTTGATGACAAGATTGCTGCAGCACGAAAAGAAAAAGAATCTGCAATTGATGGTCAAGATTTTGAAAAGGCAGCATCTCTTCGCGATAAAGAAAAGAACTTAATCACCGAAAAAGCTGAGCGAGAGAAGAATTGGAAAGCCGGAGATCTTGATGTAGTTGCTGAAGTTGATGAAGAATTAATTGCTGAAGTTTTATCAACTGCAACAGGTATTCCAGTATTTAAGTTAACTGAGGCAGAAACAGCTCGGTTACTTAAGATGGAGGATGAATTACACCGAAGAGTTATTGGACAAGATCAAGCAATTAAAGCGCTTTCACAAGCAATTCGCCGAACACGTGCTGGTCTTAAAGATCCTAAGCGTCCCGGCGGATCATTTATTTTTGCCGGTCCTTCTGGTGTTGGTAAGACTGAACTTTCTAGAACTCTTGCTCAATTCTTATTTGGCGATTCAGATGCATTAATTCAATTAGATATGTCTGAGTACTCTGAAAAACACACCGCTTCTCGTTTATTTGGAGCACCTCCTGGTTATGTTGGTTATGACGAGGGTGGTCAACTAACTGAAAAAGTACGCCGCCGCCCATTCTCAGTAGTGTTATTTGATGAGATTGAAAAGGCACATCCAGATATCTTTAACTCACTACTTCAGGTATTAGAAGATGGTCGCTTAACTGATGCCCAAGGACGAGTCGTTGATTTTAAGAACACAATTATTATCATGACAACTAACCTTGGTACTCGCGATATTTCTAAATCACTATCACTTGGCTTTGCAAATGTGGCCGATGCTCAGGGAAGTTATGAGCGAATGAAGGCAAAGGTAGGGGATGAGCTTAAGACTCATTTCCGCCCTGAGTTTTTAAACCGTATTGATGACATAGTTGTATTCCATCAGTTAACTGAGAATGAGATCGTAAAAATTGTTGACCTAATGGTTGCTCAATTAGATGAGCGCTTAAAGGCAAAAGATATGGGAATTGAACTAACGACTGGAGCAAAGTCTTTACTTGCTAAACGTGGTTATGACCCAGTACTTGGTGCTCGTCCACTTCGTAGAACAATTCAACGTGAATTAGAGGATGTTTTATCTGAGAAGATGCTATTTGGAGATTTAAAAGCCGGTGAAATTATTTTAGTAGATGTTTCAGATGAAACTGATACTGCAACCTTCACCTTTAAGGGAACTCCTAAATCTGCTTTGCCAGACACACCTGGTGATTTAGCAGAAGCAACTAATTAATCTTCACCTTACTAATCGCTTGTTCTAATCGAGCTGCCTCTAGTATTTCAATTCCAGAAATTTTTAAATCGCTACCTATTGGCACAATTGCGCGCTTGAAGCCAAGTCGGGCAGCTTCACTAACTCTTTGATTAATTCCAGTTACTTTTCTTATCTCACCTGCTAACCCAACTTCACCAATCGCAACTAAATCAGCCGGTAACGCCAATCCTTTTGCAGCTGATGCCACAGAAAGTGCAACCGCAAGATCAGCGGATGGTTCACTTATTTTCATACCGCCAACAGTTGCCACATAAACATCTCGACCAGAAATTTTAATTCCCGCTCTTAGTTCTAATACAGCAAGTGTCATGGCAGTTCTAGAGTTATCTAATCCGCTTGTGACTCGCCTTGAATTACCCCAATCCCTACCATCTGGATTACCAGTACTAACAAGTGATTGAATTTCAGCAAGTAGTGCACGCCTGCCCTCTAATGCAACTGTCACACATGTTCCAGGAACTGGATCAGTATGACGAGAGGTAAACAACCCAGTTGGGTCTGGTAAGCCAATGATTCCAGAATCATTTAAATCAAAACAGCCAACCTCATCGGAGGCACCAAATCTATTTTTAATTGTTCTTATTAATCTAAGTCTTGAGTGTCTTTCACCTTCAAAGTTAAGAACTACATCTACTAAGTGTTCAAGTAATCGCGGACCAGCAATTGATCCGTCTTTAGTTACATGCCCAACTAGCACCAAAGTTATTGCACGCTCTTTTGCAATTCTTATCAATGCTGCTGCAATTTCTCGCACTTGGGTAACTCCACCAGGTGCACCATCAACAGTTGAACTTGAAATAGTTTGAATTGAATCAATTACTAATAACTCTGGTTTAACTGAATCAATATGGGCAATTACGGCGCCAAGATCTGATTCAGCGGCTAACCATAAATTCTTATCGATTGCATTTAATCGCTCAGCTCTAAGCCTTACCTGTGATGCTGATTCTTCACCACTTATATAAAGTGAGAGAATTCCTTGCTTAGCTGTTTCAGCAGCGACTGTTAGTAGAAGTGTTGATTTACCCACACCTGGTTCACCCGCTAACAAAATTGCAGCTCCGGGGACTAATCCGCCGCCTAAAACTCTATCTAATTCACCAACTCCACTAGTTCTTGCTTTTGCACTTGCTAAATCAACATCACCAATTGGTTTAGCAGCCGAGGTAATTGATCCAGCAACTAAGGAAAGTTTTTTTGGAGCGGCTATTTCTTCAACTGTTCCCCATGCTTGGCACTCACCACAACGTCCCACCCATTTGGTTGCACTCCAACCACATTCAACACAACGAAAAGGATCTTTTGCCGGTGCTTTTGCCATAGCGGTAATCTAACGCTAACCACTGACTAGCGTTGGTTTTGTGCCACCTTTGTTGCTGGGTGGATTACAAATAATGGTAACTCACGTCGCTTTTGTTCTTTTCTAGTTGCCGCAATTGCAGCCATGCGGCTATCACAGAGTTTTTCAAGTTCGCCATAACCTGAAGCGCCCATCATGGCTACTAATTCAGCTTTACTTGATTGATAAACCGGAATCTTTCCAGTGTGTGCCTCTGAGTTACTTGTGCAATACCAATCAAAGTCCTCACCACCTTCACCCCAAGCTAATCTTTCGTATTCACCAATAACTACAACAGTTATATCTTTACCGCCTAATTCACGAGTCTCCCAAGAACGACGAAGTGGTAGCTGCCAACAAATGTCAGGCTTTGTATCTACTACATGTACTCCTTCACTCTCTGCAAGATGATGAAGTGCGCACCCAAATGAACCAGAGTAACCAGGGGCTTCATGGCCAACTCGGTTTAGAAAAATACATGAATCTTTAATTTTTTTAGTTTTAAGTTCTTTATCTAAACCAATTTCACTTATCTGTAGTTTTCCACCAGATTTTTTTGGACGCGCTTGATCATAAAATTGCCATTGCGCCCTGGTTAACTTCTTAGCAGCTTTTAAAACTCTAGCTTCATCATCTTTGCTGGTGTAATAAGCACCATCAGAGCAACAACCGGCGTCAGGTTTATCGGCATCAATACCGCAACAGCCATTTCCGTAAATGCACTGCCAGTATGAAGTCAACCAAGTCATATCGCACTTAAATATTTCCTCAGGATTTGCTGGGTTTGTAAATTCGACCCAATCACGCGCGAAATTACCAGCGACCTCATTCTTAGATAACTTAGATTTTGGTCTTTTCGTCGTTGACATAGAACGGCAGTTTAAGGGTTGAGTGAGGTTAATGACTAATTGGGTAGGCTTGATGTATGAAAATAGATGCAGGCAATAAATCCATTGGCTTTATTGGGGCTGGTGTTATGGGTGCTGCGCTAATTAAAAGTTTAATCTCTAGCTCAATAAATGCTGCTCAAATTTATGTCAATGAAAAAAGTGATGACCGAGCCAAGCAGGTAAAAGATCAGTACAAAATTAATTTAGTCAGCATTCAGGAAATAGGAAAAAGTTGCGATGTGATCTTCTTGGCAGTTAAGCCACAAGATTTAAGTTCGGCATTAGCAGAATTAAGTCATACTCTAAGTGGTGATGCCCTCTTGATTTCAATTGCTGCTGGTAAAACTACTAAATTTATTGAAAGCCAATTAAAAACGGGTAATTCAGTGATTCGAGTAATGCCAAATACTCCCGCCCAAATTGGTAAAGGAGTATCGGCAATTTCTCCAGGTAAAAATACTTCAGCGGCAGATTTAACCCTGGCAAAAAACTTGTTATCAGCTAGCGGAATAGTTGTTGAAGTAAGTGAGGCCGATCAAGATGCGGTTACCGCACTTAGTGGCTCAGGCCCTGCATACTTTTTCAGTTTTATTGAGGCGATGGTTAGTGCTGGCGTAAAACTAGGTCTAACAAATGAAATTGCAACACAACTTGCGATAGGAACTATTTCTGGATCTGCCGCCATGCTTGAAGAGAGTGGACTTGATGCAACTACACTTAGAAAAAATGTAACAAGTCCAAACGGCACAACTGCAGCAGCACTATCGGTATTCACGAATAAAGATCTAGAAAAAATAGTTTTTGATGCAATGGCCGCCGCAAAAAAACGCGCACAGGAGCTTGCTTGAAAAGAGTTTTACTCGTATTTATATTGATTTTTACTTTGCAACCATCCACAGCAAATGCAATTGTGATGAAAGATACGAAAGTATTAATTGAATTACCATATTCAAAATCAGATCAAGTAAGTGATGTGGTGCTAACCCCAGTAAGTGCAATCTTAATTGGCACGATTGAATCTCCTAACTCAACTTGGATCAATGGAAATCTTGGCGGTGCAAGTGATGGATTCATAGCTAGCTACTCCTCACTTGGCGCACCACTTTGGAACCTGCGATTAGGTGGTGCTGAAAATGAAATTGCTACATCGGCCGCAATTGATGCTGATGGAAGTATCTGGGTATTAGGAGCAGCAACATCACTAGTTACACCTACGCCAAAGCCGGCTACTGGCCCGGTATTAAATCCAGATAACGTTGCTCCTGAGACAGGTCAAGTTAAAAACTCACCACTTAATCGAATCAAATTATGGCAGGTGAGTAATACTGGACGCTTACTGAATTCATTTGAATTCATTTCAGAAAATATAATTAATCCAAGAAAAATCATAATTTCAGGTGCAAATATAAATATATTTGGTAACTCTTATAATAAAAG
>Ga0208485_1000205_pt1 | contig 18828 bp, 20 predicted proteins | sample LakMenEpi27Jul12_FD_150707 | JGI IMG/M metagenome (GOLD analysis project Ga0208485, IMG submission 150707) | Freshwater microbial communities from Lake Mendota, WI - 17JUL2012 deep hole epilimnion (SPAdes) | ecosystem: Environmental > Aquatic > Freshwater > Lentic | place: Lake Mendota, Madison... | reverse complement strand
TAGTCATCCAGTGTTCAAGCATAATAGAGAATATACATTTAAAAAATTACAAGAAATCCAAGGTTATAAAAATATTTATTACTGCGGTGCATGGTGTGGTTATGGTTTTCATGAAGATGGTGTTGTGTCAGCGAAAAATGTCACAACTTATTTATTATAATGCAAAGCTCTCTTCAACTTGGAAGCGTATTTCATAATAGGATTTTTCCATATAATCATCAATTTAAATATAAAACATTATCAATTCTGATTAATTTAGAAGAATTAAACAATATTAATAAGTTATTTTTATTTTCTATTAACTCATTCAATCTTTTTAGTTTTTTTTTTAAAGATCATGGTGAAAGAAATGAAAATAATAATCCTAAAAACTTTATACTAAAAAACATAGCAAAAAAATTTAATGATAAAAAAAATTATAGTGTTTATTTATACTGCGCACCTTCATTTTTTGGTTATGTATTCAATCCAATTTCTGTTTATTTGTGTAAAGACCAAAGAAATAAAATTAAATATATTTGTTATGAAGTAAAAAATACACATCATGAGCAACATTGCTATTTTATAAAAATTAAAAAAAAATCAAAAATAATATATTCAGAATTAAAAAAGAAATTTTATGTTTCTCCTTTTTTGCAATTAAATTTAAAATATAAATTTTATTTATTAAATAATAAAAATAATTTTTTGCTGAATATAAATGTATACAAAAAGAATCAAATAATTCTTAAAACCGGAATATCTTCAAAGCCTGCGGCACTTAATAGTATTTCTTTGCTTAGCAATTCAATTAAAAATCTGTTTTTTGCACAAAAAATTATGTTTTTTATACATTATCAAGCAATTAAAATTTTTATTAAACAAAAAACTTTTTTTTCTAAACCGCAAAAAAATAATGATACAGTCTCTTTTCATGGATAATCTATTTAAAAAATATTTAGAATTCAAACTTCAAGATATTAAATGGGGAGAGATAAAAGTTAATTTTAAAAATTCTTATGAAAAAATTTTTAAAGCTAAAGAGGGTAATTTAAGTTCTAATATTTTTATTAAAGATAATTCTTTATTTACTGACTTACTTTTTAGAGGAGAGTTAGGGTTCGCAGAGTCCTATATAAATAATAGATGGGAAACTTCAAATTTAACAAATTTACTAAAAATATTATTAAAGAACCAACAAATTAAAAAGAAAAACTGGGCTGATAATTATTTTTCAAAATTTATAGAAAAAATAAAATTTATTTTAAAATCAAATTCTTTAAACCAAGCAAAAAAGAATATTCATTATCACTACGATCTTGGAAATAAATTTTATTCATTATGGCTAGACTCTTCTATGACTTACTCATCTGGAATTTTTCTTAAAGATAATGATAATTTATTAACTTCTCAAAATAACAAATATGACAACATTATAAAAAAATTAGACATCCAATCTTCTGATGTCATTCTTGAAGTTGGTTCTGGTTGGGGTGGTTTCATTAAAAGAAATTATGAAATAACTGGATCCCAAATTGAGGGCTTAACAATAAGTGAGCAACAATTTTCTTATGTTAATGAGCTAATAAAAAAAAATAAATTAAGCAACAATTCAAAAATTATATTTAAGGATTATAGAAATTTAGATTCTATTAATTATTATGACAAAATTGTTTCTATTGAAATGTTTGAGGCTGTTGGAAAAAAATATTGGGATATTTATTTTAAAACTTTGAATCATGTTCTTAAAAAAAATGGAAAAGCTTGTTTTCAAATAATAACAATTAACGATGACGAATATTCAAATTACATTAATCAAGTTGATTTTATACAAAAATACATTTTTCCTGGTGGTGTTCTTCCCTCAAAAAAAATTTTATATAAATTATTTAAAGAAAATAATTTTGAGCTATATGAAGAAAAATCTTTTGGAAAAGACTACGCTAAAACATTAAGGATTTGGAAAGAAAATTTTAATAGATCATGGAATGATATTTCAAAAAACGGCTTTGATGAAAAATTCAAAAATTTATGGAACTATTATTTAAGTTATTGTGAGACTGGATTTGACACGCAACATACTGATGTTAGTCAGTTTTATTTAAAAAAAATTAACTAAAAAATTTAATTTAAAGTCTTTAACTTATAATTCCATTCACCTTTAAGAGAAAAATCCATTGAAACCCATTGTAATGTTTTGTCGGTAAAACCTATTTTAACATCAATATCTTCTCCCTTAACATTAAAAAGCTGAACAATTTCTTTTTTATTGTTAATCATTCTTTCTTCCTTGTTTAAAAAAGTTATTTTTGTTTCGGTAGATCTACAGCTCTGTGCTAATACAAAATTGTTATTCACTAAAACATCATGATTCCACCATGTTCCTAAAGAAAAATCCTTTTTAGAGGAATATTTAAAAAATTTACCTTCTGTTGTGCCATCAAAATTATATTCGCCGCTACTTGTGTTTGTAATATTACAATAGTCATTATGATTTCCGTCTTTTGTTTTTGATTTAAATTCAATTAATTTATTACCTTTGTAAATTTCTTTTCCTAGAGAGTGGTATTTGTAAATAGAAACTCCTAATAATTTAATGTCAAAAAATACATCTGTTGAAATTTCTCTAATACCATTCTTGTTTGAGAAAATAACTTTATGATGACCAACTTTCTCGTTATTTCTGTAAATATCAAATTCAATTATGTTTAAATCTTTATTATGATCTACATGTGCATTTAAATTAACTGAAAAAAAAATATAAAAAATTAATATTGAAAAAATACGAACCATTAAAATTAGCGAAGTATTTGGCTTAAAAAAAGTTTAGTTCTATCATTTTCTGGATTTTCAAAAAAATCTTTTGTTTTTTTAGTTTCAATTATTTTTCCTTCATCCATAAAAATAACTCTATCAGCAACAGTTTTAGCAAATCCCATTTCATGCGAAACAACGACCATTGTCATTCCAGCTTTAGCAAGATCAGTCATAATTTCTAAAACTTCTTTGATCATTTCAGCGTCTAAAGCGGAAGTAGGCTCGTCAAATAACATAATTTTAGGCTCCATGCACAAAGCTCTTGCTATCGCAGCTCTTTGCTGCTGCCCTCCTGACAATTGTCCAGGATACTTAAGAGCTTGCTCAGAAATTCTAACTTTTTTTAAATATTCCATCGCGATTTCTTCGCTTCTTTTTTTTGGAATTTTTTTAACCCATGAAGGTGCTAATGCGCAATTATCTAAAATTGTAAGATGAGGAAACAAATTAAACTGTTGAAAAACCATTCCAACATCCCCTCTTATTTTATCAATATTTTTTAATGTATTATCTAATTCAATTCCCTCTACAATTATGTTTCCATCTTGATGCTGTTCAAGTCCATTTATGCACCTAATCAGAGTTGATTTTCCAGAACCTGATGGACCGCAGATAATTATTTTTTCTCCTTTATTTACAAATAAATTAATATCCTTAAGTACATGGAATTTGCCATACCATTTATTTACATTTTTAAACTCTATAATCTTTTCGCTCATTAATGTCTTTCTGTACTAAATTTTTTTTCTAAACTTTGAGTATATCTACTTAATAAATATGAAAAAAACCAAAAAATTATTCCAACAAAAATATATCCTTCTATTGCCATCCCAAGCCAATATGAGTTAGATTTTGCTAAATTCACCATTCCCAAAAGTTCAAGCAAACCAACTAATATAATTAAGGGTGTGTCTTTGAATAATGCAATAAAAGTGTTGGTAAGACCGGGTATTACCGTCTTAATGGCCTGCGGTAGAATGATCAGAAAATTCATCTTCCAATAACTCATACCTAACGATTTTGCAGCTTCGTACTGGCCTTTTGGTAAGGATTGAAGCCCTCCTCTAATTACCTCTGCTACATAAGCAGATTCAAATATCCCTAAACCAATAGCCACTCTTAATAATTTATCTACACTAGTATTAGCTGGTAAAAGCAATGGAAACATAATTGCAGCTGCAAAAAGAACTGTAATTAAAGGAATTCCTCTCCAAAATTCTACAAAAGCAATGCAAAAATATTTAATAACCGGCAACTCAGATCTCTTACCTAAAGCCAACAAAACTCCTAAAGGAAATGCAAAAATAATTCCAAAGAAGGTTAGCATAAATGTTAAAGAAAGTCCTCCCCAAACTCTTGTTTCAACATTTTCTAAACCAAAACCTCCATGAATTAAAACAAATCCAATTATTGGAAAAATAAAAATTAAAAAAAATAATATAAATGGTTTAATTTTTGGTTTTACGAAAAAAGCACTTACTACAGTTAAAATTAAAATTATAAATGCTAAATTAACTCTCCAAAGTTCTTTGTCTGGATAGAATCCATAAATAAATTTTTCAAACCAAACGCTAATAAAAACCCAACAAGCTCCTCCTGTTTTACAGTCAGCCTTTGTTTTTCCAATAAATGTGGCTTTGATAATTGCCCAATCTATAAAAGAAGGAATTATCGAAAAAAAAACAAATAACACAAATAATGAAATTATAGAATTATACCAATTTGAAAATAAATTTTCTTTTAACCAATTTTTTATATTTTCCTTATTCATTTTTTATCTTTCAACTAATGCTATTTTTTTATTATACCAATTTAAAATAAGTGAAATTAATAAGCTGATTGTTAGATACGTCATCATAACAATAAATATAATTTCAATTGCTTTTCCAGTCTGTGACAAGGCTGTTCCTGCAAATGCTCCTGTTAAATCTGGATATCCTATTGCTGCTGCCAATGAAGAGTTTTTTGTTAGATTTAAATATTGATTAGTTGTAGGCGGAATAATAACTCTTAAGGCCTGCGGTATTACAATCAAATTAAGGGATTGAGAACTGTTGAAACCTAAAGATTTAGAAGCTTCTTTTTGACCTTTGCTAACTGCTAAAATTCCAGCTCTGACATTTTCTGCTATAAATGCAGAAGTATACAAAGAAAGAGAAAATACTAATGCTAAAAATTCAGGAATTAATTTAACGCCGCCCAAATAATTAAAAATACCAAAATTTTTAACAAGTTTTGGATATTCAATTTTAACACCTACTCCTCCAATCAAAGAAAAAACTACAGGAAATATAATAATTAAGATTAAAGATATTTTAAAAACAGGAATAACTTTAGCATGTTCATAAAACATTTTATTGGCGTAATATTTTATTAGAAAGATCGTAAGAATAGCAAAAGTAATTCCATAAAATATATAGTGAGAATTAGTAAAAACAAATTTTGGTATGTAAAAACCCTGTAAATTAATAATTAAAAAATTAAATATTATTAAACTTTTTTCTGTGCTTGGTAATGATCTTAAAACTGTAAAATACCAAAAAAAAATCTGCAGGATCAATGGTAAATTTCTAAACAATTCTACATATATTAATGACAATCTATTAATAATCCAATTTGAGGATAGTCTTGAAACTCCAATAATAAAACCAAGTATGGTTGCAAAAAATATTCCAAAAAAAGCTACTAACAAAGTATTTAATAAACCAACTAGATAAGCCCTGCCATAACTTGAGGAGCCATCGTAATCTATAAGACTAAATTGAATATCAAAACCAGAATTAGTATTTAGAAAATCAAACCCAGAACTCATGTTTCTGGCTTTCATATTTATTTGCGCATTGTTTGCAAAAAAATAAACAACAAAAATAAAAAATAGTATTAATAAAACTTGAGGAATTAAGTTAGATAATTGTAAATTTTTTTTAAGAGAAGTTTTAAATTCAGAATTTAAAAACATATTTTTAACTTAAAAAAAAAGGGCCGATAATTAACCGGCCCTTTTATAGATTTTAAGAAATTATCTTACTGGAGGTGCGTATAAAATACCACCTTTTGTCCATAATTGATTCAGTCCTCTTCCTAAACCAACCGGTGTTTTTGGACCAACGTTAGCTTCGTAGCTTTCTCCATAATTACCAACTTGTTTAATTATGTTGTAGCTCCACTCATTGTTTAAGCTAAGATTTTTTCCAGTCTCACCTTCAAGTCCTAACAATCTTTTAATTGCAGGATTATCAGTAGATTTTAAACTGTCGACATTTGCTTTTGTAATGCCTAACTCTTCAGCTTCGATCATTACGTTAAGAGTCCATCTTGTAATGTTTGCCCAGTTTTCATCATTACCTCTTACAACAGGTCCTAATGGTTCTTTAGAAATTGTTTCTGGCAAAATTATATGGTCAGCTGGATTTTTAGTTTTAGTTCTGTTCGCAGCTAATCCTGATTTGTCAGTAGTATAAACATCGCAACGTCCAGAATCATAAGCAGCAACTGCTTCGTCAGACTTTGTAAAAGCTACTGGTTCATACTTAAGTTTATTTGCTTTAAAATAATCTCTTAAGTTTAATTCAGTAGTAGTTCCTGTCTCTACGCAAACTTTAACGTTATTAAGTTTTTTTGCTGAGTTAATATTAGCAGCTTTTCTAACCATGAAACCTTGTCCATCGTAGAAATTAGTGCCAATAAAATCTAAAGCAAGTCCACCATCTCTAGATAAAGTCCATGTTGTGTTTCTAGCTAGAACGTCGATATCTCCAGCTTTTAGAACTTCAAATCTGTCTTTTGCACTTAGAGGAGTAAATTTAACTTTGTTAGCATCTCCAAGTATAGCGGCAGCTATAGCTCTGCAGAAATCAACATCGATTCCTGCCCATTTTCCTGATGCATCAGCATTAGAAAACCCTGGAACACCTTGAGAAACTCCGCAATTAAGCGATCCACGCTTTATTACATTTTCTCTAGTTTGATTTGCATTAGCATTAAAAGTTGTAAAAATAAAAGTTACAACAAAAGCTAAAACTGCAAATGAATTTATTCTAATTTTTTTCATTTTTTTTTTTTTTGTTAAGTTTAATGCTAGATTTATACTTAATAAAAAAATGACTTAAAAGAATATTAATACTAAAAACAATTTGGGGTTGTGCTAATAAACTTGTTAATTAAATCTTTTCGAATTTTTCGATTTTTTTTTAATTTATATTCAAATTGCATAGCTTTTTTCTTTGAAAACATTCTTTTTTTAAAAATTAACATCCATTTTCTACCTCTAGTAAATTTAGCTCCCTTTCCATTGTTATGAAGTTCAAGTCTTTTTTTTAAATTATTTGTCCAACCAACGTAAGTAGTAATTTTTTGGTTATTAAAGTTTGCAATTATATAAACGAAAAATTTTTCTAACACTTATGAGAAAAGTTTTTTATCAATTTGAAATTTGGTGTTATTAATTAGTGCTTTTATAAAAGAAGTCATTAACGGAAGTTCTTTTACTGTAAAATCTTTAATAATTTTATTACCAATATCGAAAATAAGATCAGCTCCTTCTACTGTTTCATTTGGCATTTTGCTCTTTTTTGCTTTTTTATATGTCATGCCCATGCCGATAAATTTGCCCATTTTTGAATTTCTTCCACCTGTGCAACTAACATATAAGTCACCAACACCTGCTAAATTTATTACGGTAGATTCTTGACCTCCTATTTTTTTAATAAAATAACACATTTCTTTTACTGACTGATTAAATAAAGCAGCTGCGGTATTGAGATTTTTATTATCTTTTTCTTTTTTTAAGTTAATACCCATGGATGTTCCAACAATCATTGCATAAATATTTTTAATTCCACCACAAGCAGCAACACCTACTACGTCTTTTGAACATTTAATTTTATAATAATACGTTGATAACATCTTAGATAAATTTCGAACTACGAAAATATCTTTGTTTGCAAAAATAACATTTGTAAGGACTCTATTAGATAAATCTGATGCCAAGCAAGGTCCTGCAGCTACAGAAATTTTAAAACTTTTAATGCCTTTTTTTATTAAAAAATTCTTAACAGTGTCTGGATATACTTCATAACGATTTTTTTTATTAACATATAACCCTTTTGTTAAAATTAAGATTTGTTGATTACTTTTAATTTTTGTTAACTGTTCAGATGCCCAATGAATTCCTTTTGAGCTAACACCTATAACTATTAGATCGGCCTTTTTTAACAAATCATGAAAGCTATTAAATTTGTAAAGTTTAACATTATTTGGAATTCTAGATTTTAATACTGGATGAACATTTTTATTAGATTTAATAATATCGATAAAATTATCCTCTAAATGAGTGCCCACAATTGAAACTTCATGATTATTATCACTGCACGGAAAGGCAAAAGCAGTGCTCATCGAACCTGCTCCTAAAATTAAAATTTTAGCCATAATTTATAAAATTGGCGCGCCCTAAAGGATTCGAACCTCTGACCCTCGGTTTAGAAAACCGATGCTCTATCCAGCTGAGCTAAGGGCGCATCTAAATTTAAAGTAGTTTTAACAATTATTTTTTTTTAATCAATTTCTTAATGATCTAAGCTTTCATTAAAGCAATAGAGGTGTCTAACATTCGATTTGAAAAGCCCCATTCATTGTCATACCACGCTAACACTTTAACTAACTTACCATCAACTGATACTCTTGTTTGAGTTGAGTCAAAAATACAAGAATAAGGATTATGATTAAAATCTATAGATACCAATTGTTCAGTATTGTACTGAATTATATTTTCATAATCACTATTTGCAGCGGATTTAATAATTTCATTAATATCTTTAACTGATGTTTTTTTCTTTGCAACAAAAGTAAGATCAACTAAAGAAACATTGTTAGTTGGAACTCTTACTGACAATCCATCTAACTTACCTTCTAATTCAGGTATAACTAATCCAATAGAAGTTGCGGCACCAGTCTTTGTTGGTATCATAGATAAAGCTGCTGCTCGTGCTCTTCGTAAATCATTATGATAAGCGTCATTTAACACTTGATCATTAGTATAAGCATGAATTGTATTCATGATACCTGATTCAATTCCCAAACTATCATTTAATACTTTAGCAATTGGAGCTAAACAATTAGTGGTGCAAGAAGCATTAGATACAATTGTATGATTTTTTTTTAATATTTTATGATTAACCCCATAAACAATTGTTGCGTCGACTTCTTTTCCTGTTCCGGGTGAATATCCAGGACCGGAAATTAGAACTTTTTTTGCACCTGCATTAATATGTAATTGAGCATCATCTCTTGAAGTAAATCGACCTGTACATTCTAAAACTAAATCAACGCCTAAATCTTTCCATGAGGGTAAGTTTTTGGGATCTTTCTTATTTAAGATATCAATTTTATTTTTATTTATAAAAATACAATTATCTTTTGAAGTGACATCTTCATTAAATTTTCCATGAGTAGAATCATATTTTAGTAAGTGAGCATTATCCGCTGCATTACCTGACCCATTTATTGCAACAATTGTTAAATCATGTTTCTTTTTATTTTCATAATGTGCTCTTAAAATTGTCCTTCCAATTCTACCAAACCCATTAATAGCAACTTTGATTGTCATAATTAATTAATTCCTAAAGATTTTAGTTTTCTATGTAAAGCACTTCTTTCCATCCCAATGTAATCTGCAGTTTTAGAAACATTTCCATTATGTCTATTAAGTTGAATCTCAAGATAATTTTTTTCAAATTTCTCTCTGGCCTCTTTTAAAGGAAATTGAAATGCATCTTCACTATTAGTTTCTTTAACTGATGAAATTTTCAAAGATTCAGAAAGGATTTTATCCACATCTTCATTTTTTCCAGAAGCCAAGATAACAACTCTTTCAATCAAGTTTCTTAATTCCCTAACATTTCCTGGCCAATCGTAATCATAGAAAACTGTATTTTTTGAATTTATAATAATCGGTTTTAATCCGTTGCTATCTGAAATTCTTTTAACAAAATATTCAATTAAAAAAGGGATATCATCTTTTACATCTTTTAAATAAGGTGTTTCTATTGGAATTACATTTATTCTATGGAAAAGATCTTCTCTAAAATTACCTAGCGCAATTTCTTCTTTTAAATTTTTACTAGTTGAACAAATGACTCTGATATTTACACTAATTTCATTAGCTCCGTTTACTCTATGAAATTTTTGATCAGACAAAACTCTTAAAATTTTACCTTGCGTTTGCAATGGAACATCAGAGATATTATCAATTAATAATGTTCCATTATTAGATTTTTCAAAAATTCCTGAAACAATTTTATCATTATTCTCCAAACCGAATAATTCAAAATCAAAATTGCTTGGGTCTAAAATAGCTCCATTAACTACTTTAAATGGATTATCAGATCTTAAAGAACCTTCATGAATAAGCCTACTAACTAATTCTTTTCCAGATCCAGCTGGTCCTGTGATTAAAATACGACTATCTGTTTTGGAAAATTTATCTATAGCATTTCTTAACTTTGCTATTGTTGATGAATTACCAATTAACTCATTAGAAGAATAAAGATTTTTTTTTAAAGATTTGTTTTCTTTTTTTAAAGAAGAATTTTCAAGAGCCCTATTAACAAAATTTAATAATCTATCTTTATTAAAAGGTTTTTCTAAAAATTCAAAAGCTCCAAGCTTAATTGAATCGACTGCAATTTTAATATTTGCGTGCCCTGAAATCATAATAACGGGAATATCAATATCAATTGATTTGATGAATTTTAATATGTCTATTCCATCTCTATTTTTTTCATCTAACAAGACATCTAAGATTATTAAATCTGGTAATTTTTTCTTTATTTCAGAAAATGCTTTTTCAACTGTATCTGCTTCTCGAACAAAAAAATTATTTTCTTTTAAGATTTCATGAACGGCAAATCTTATGTCTTTTTCATCATCGATTAATAAAATTTCACTTTTCATTAATTAATCTTGATACTTAATTTAATTTTAGCTCCATTGCTCTTTTCTATAAAATTTAAATCACCGCCATGTTCATGTAAAATTTTTGATACAATTGACAATCCAAGTCCTGAGCCATGTTGTTTTGTTGTAGTTAAAGGGGTGATTAAATCTTTAGGTGTAGCTTTAAAACCAACCCCATTGTCTTCAATTATAATATAAATAAAATCATTATTATTTTCGACTGATATATCAATTGTTCCTTGTAAATATTTCTCCAATTCTTGTTTTTCATGAATAGATTCTAATGAGTTTTTAATAATATTAATTAAAACTCTAGAGATTTGACTTAAATCAAATTCAAATACTTCTTTGGTACTTTTATAATCAAAATTAAAAATTATTTGTTTTTCAGATAATTTATATAAATTAATACTATCCTCTATTAATTTTTTTAAATTATTAGACTTTTTGATAGGATTGGGCATTCTTGCAAAATCCGAGAACTCATTTGCTAACTTACCTATATCCTCAACTTGTCTTGATATTATATTTAAATAATTTTCAAAATCAGCTTTATCAACATTAATTTGTTTTGAATATCTGTCCTTAATTCTTTCCAATGACAGTGTAATTGGAGTTAAAGGATTCTTGATTTCATGTGCAAGTTTTTTTGCAACCATTTCCCATGCTTGATATCTTTCAGTTAAGGCAATTTTATTTTTTTGCGCCTGTATTTCTTGGGTCATTATATTAAATGTTTGATATAATTTTTTAAAATCATTATCTTCTTTTTCATCTTTTAATTTTACATCCAAATTTCCAGCAGATACTTCTTTAGCTGCAAAAATTAATTTAACAATTGGTTTTGAAATTTTGTTAGCTATATTAATTGCATATACGCTAGATAACATAATTAGCGAACTAACTATTACAATATATACTAGAGCAAAAGTAATTTGAAGACCTAGACTATTAGATTTTAATTTATAATAAAATGTAGAGGCCTCTCCCGTTTTTTTTAAAAAATTAACAGTCTCAGGATCAACATACCTAATTGTATATAAAAAAATATTTTCATTGCTATTTAATTTTACTAAAGCATTTGTTTGATTTTTATTGGCATCTGATATTAATATTGTTTGACCATTTTGAGCCATATCAATAAAAGTTTTTAACGGTGAAATGAAGTTATTCTTATTAGTATATGATGTTGAAAACAGAAGAGCGCCGTCTTTATTTATCAAATACGATTCTTCAATTTTTCTAAATCTTGACTGCTGATCAAAATAATTTTGAAAAAGAGTTTTGTTTTCCGTGTATAAATTAAAATTACGATTTAAATCATTTGCCATTGCTAAAATTTCTCCTTTGATAGAGTTCTGATTTTCCTCAAGATAATTTCTTGCAACCTCAACTGAGTTATTTACAACATCGTTAACTTTTTTATCGAACCACTTTTCAATACCCAGGTTAAAAAGCATTAAAGAAAATACAGCTACAAAAATTGATGGGATAGCTGTTACAAAAATAAAATATTTTATAAAATTTAAATTTGTTCTTAAACCTGTGATTTCTTTAGATTTGTAAAAAAAAACTGTGAGCTTTCTAATAATTAAAAAGAGCAATAAACATATGATCGATATGTTTATTATTAATAGTAGTTGAATGTTATTTTCATTTGATTGAATAAAACTAGTTCCGGAAAAAGTATAAAGTGTAAAAATTCCAAAAACGATTGAAAGAAAAGTACCAAAGTATAAAAGTAAATTTGAACTTAATATTTTTTTAATCATTTTTTATGGGTTATTGCGCAATAATTTTAGCAGCTGGCAAAGGTCATAGATATTCAAGAACTATACCAAAGCAATATACAGTATTCGATAATGAATTAATAATAAATTACTCTCTTAAAATATTTTCTGAAATAAAACCAATTAAAAAGATAATTTTAGTTATTAATAGGCTGCAATTTACTAAATTTAAAGATCAAGTTTATAAAAGTAAAAAAATAACAATAATTGAGGGTGGAAAAGAAAGAAAAGATTCCGTATTTCTTGCTCTTTCGAAATTAAAAAAAAATAATTATAAAAAAGTTTTAATACATGATGCGGCTAGACCCTTTTTAAAAAAAATACTTATAAATAAAATTATTAAATTTTCAAAAAAAAATGATGCTGTAATTCCATATATAACAAATACTGACACGGTAGTTTTTAAAAACCAAATTCTAGACAGAAAAAAAGTGCTCTCTATTCAAACACCACAATGCTTCTCATACAGAAAAATATTTTCTTTACACAAAGAATATAAAAATAAAAAATTCAACGATGAATCTTCATTATTTTTTTATAAAAATTTTAAAGTTAAAAAAATACTTGGAGACCACAATAATATTAAAATTACTCTTAAAAATGATTTAAATAATAATAAAGAACTTTCTTATGGTATTGGCTATGACATTCATAAATTAGAAAAAAATTATAAATTATATTTGGGTGGAGTCTATATACCCTATTCAATGGGAACGGTTGGTCATTCTGATGGTGACCCTGTAATTCATGCTTTAATAGATTCTATCTTAGGCTCTAAAAAATTAGGCGATATTGGAACTTTATTTCCAAATAATAAAAAATTTAAAAACAAAAGATCAACATTTTTTTTAAAAAAAATAATTAATCTCATTGAAGCTAAAAATGTTAAAATTAATAATATTGATATTAATATTATTGCCCAAAAACCTAATCTTAAAAAATACAAAAAAATTATATCTAAAAATCTTGCAAAAATTTGCAATATTAGTGAAAAACAAATAAGCGTTAAAGGAAAGACTACTGATAGACTTGGTAATGTTGGAAAAAATAAAGCAATTGCATGCGAGGTAATAACATCTGTCACAGATAATTAATTTTAATAAAAAAGTTTTTACTTTGTTTGGAATAGGATTTTTACCTGTTCCAGGGACAATGGGATCGCTTATTACTATAATAATTTATTATTTATTTTATAATTATCTTAACATTTTTTTTTTTATATTTTTTATTATTCTAGTTTTTTTTTATTCACTTTACTTTTTAAACAAAACATTAAATCAATCTTTTTCAACTTCTGACCCAAAAGAAATTGTAATAGATGAATTTATAGGTCAATCAATACCCTTGCTTATATGTGCAAATAATTTTTTTTTAATTATACTATCTTTTTTACTTTTCCGACTTTTTGATATCACTAAGCCATGGCCAGCAAGTTATTTTGATTTAAAAATTAAAAATGCAACTGGAGTTATAATGGATGATATAATTGCAGGAATATACACATTTTTAATCATTTATTTATGCATCTAAATAATCAATTAAAAAAATTAACTGCAAAATTAAAAAAAAATAAAATCAAAGTAGCAGTGGCAGAATCCTGTACTGGTGGATTAATTAGTTATAATTTAACAAAAATACCTGGTGCATCCAAATTCTTTATGGTGGGTATAGTTTCGTATTCAAATATTTCAAAGCTTGACCTTCTTAAAGTAAAACAAAAAACATTAACAAAGTATGGAGCAGTTAGTGCAGAAATATGTAAAGAAATGTGTAATAATTTACTTAAAATATCTAAAACAAATATTGCAATATCTGTAACGGGTATAGCAGGTCCAGATGGTGGAACTAAAAAAAAACCTATAGGTCTTGTTTATGTAGGTATTTGCAGCAAAGATAAATTAGAAATAAAAAAATTTAACTTTGGTAAAAAATTATCAAGAATAAATATTCAAAATCAAACTTTAAAAAAGACTATTAAATTAATAGAAAATCACATTAATACTTTATAGTTTCTTTTGCTCGTTGTTCAAAAGAATTTAATATTTTTTCAAAACCATAATTAAAAAACTTATTAAATATGATATTTATAAGGGGATTTTTTAATTCTATATCTATAAAAAAAATTACATTACAAGACTTTTTATCAATTATTTCAAACTCCCAAATATTAGATAATTTTTTAATATTTCCACTTACTGAGGTAACTTCAATCTTTGAAGTTTTGTTATTATAAAGAACTTTGCTTGTATAAACTTCTCTAAAAGTTTTAAAGCCTATTTCTAAATCAGCTGTAATTTTTAAGTTTTCTTTATTTTTATCTGTTGTTATAATTTTTGAATTAATACACCAAGGTAAAAAATTTTTATAATCATCAATTTTTAAAACCAATTCTATAAGATCCTTTTTAGAATAATTAAATTTTTTTGTAATTTTTTTAACTGGCAATTTAAATTAGCTTGTTAATTCTTTTTCTTTTCAAAACATCAAAATCTTCTGATGCATGATAGGATGATCTTGTTAATGGGCTTGATGAAACCAATAAAAAACCCTTTCCTTCTGCTATTAATTTGTAATTTTCAAACTCCTCAGGAGTTACAAAATTTTTTATCGGATAATGTTTAGCGCTTGGTTGTAAATACTGACCGATAGTTAGAAAATCTACTCCCGCTACTCTTAAATCATCCATAACTTGCATGATCTCTTCTTTTGTTTCGCCCAGACCTACCATTAAACCTGATTTTGTAAAAATGGTTGAATTATAATCCTTAACTTTTCTTAATAAGTCTAAAGACTGAAAGTAACGTGAACCAGGTCTTACTTTTAAATACAGACGAGGTATAGTTTCTAAATTATGATTAAAAACATCAGGCTTTGCGTCTACGACAATTTTATAAACATCTCCTTTTCTTAAAAAATCTGGCGTTAAAACTTCAACAGTTGTCTTATTGTTATATTTTTTAATCTCTGAAATAACATTTGCAAAGTGTTTTGCTCCTCCATCTTCTAAATCATCTCTATCAACAGAAGTTATAACTACATGCAATAATTTTAAATCATTAACGCTTTGTGCGATTTTTTTAGGCTCAAGAAGATCTAAGGACTGTGGAATTCCAGTTTTCACATTACAAAATGCACAAGCTCTAGTGCAAGTATCACCCATAATCATAAATGTTGCATGTTTTTTACTCCAGCATTCATTAATATTAGGGCAGGAAGCTTCTTCACAAACTGTAAAAAGATTGTTTTTTTTTAAAATATTTTTAGTTTCAGTATATTCTTTGGAGTAACTAGCCTTTACTCTTATCCAAGCTGGTTTTTTTTGGATTGGATGTTCAATATTATTAACTTTTTCAGGATGTCTAACTGTCATTTTTGATTAATAATATAAATCTTTTCACCTTTTTTTCCCAATACAAAGTAATCTCTATATATTTCATCAAGATAATCTTTATTTATATTTACTGATAAAAAATCATTTTTTCTTGTTAAAAAAATAATTTCTTTTTTTATTTCTAAATTTTTTTCTTGAAATTCTTTTAATAAATTTTTCTTTTTAAAGTACTCAACAAAACCTCTATCGCCTCCAAAAAAATTAAAAAAAATATATAGAATTATTAAGAGTATTATAAAAAAGAATTTTTTATCTGAAATTGAATTAATGAAATTATTCATTTTAATTTTGACATTTGAGATTTTTTTCCAATCTCCTCTTCTATTCTTAATAATCTATTATATTTTGCAACTCTTTCAGATCTTGCTAATGATCCAGTTTTAATTTGAGAAGATTCAGTTGCAACTGCTAAGTCAGCAATAAAAGTATCCTCGCTGTCGCCAGATCTATGAGAAATGATTGTATTAAAATTATTTTTTTTAGCAAAATTAATAACTTCTAAAGTTTCAGAAACTGTACCAATTTGGTTTGGTTTAATTAAAATTGCGTTTGCAGCTAATTCCTTAACACCTTTTTTTAAACGAATTAAATTAGTTACAAATAAATCATCACCAACAATTTGAATTTTTTTTCCTAACTCTTTAGTCAATTTTTTCCAAACACTCCAATCATCTTCAAAAACAGGATCTTCTATAGAAACAATTGGAAATTTATTACATAATTTTTTATAATAGTTAATTAACTCATCTGAATTTACAGCTTTCTTGTCTTCTTTAATTTTATATTTTCCTGAACTGTAAAGTTCATTGGCAGCAACATCTAAACAAATATTAATATCTTTGCCGATTTTTAAACCAGATTTCTTAACAGCTTTAATTATATATTCGACTGCTTTTTCATCACTATCAAACGACGGCGCAAAACCACCCTCGTCACCGAGATTAGTATTAAATTTTTTTAATTTTAATTCTTCTTTTAAATTTTGAATAACCAAAAAAGACATTCTTAAACATTCTTTAAAAGATTTTGCTCCATCAGGCCTAATCATAAACTCTTGTATTTGCAGAGAGTTGTTGGCGTGAGCTCCTCCGTTAATTATATTTAACATTGGAAATGGTAATTTATTTTTATTATTGCCACCTAAGTATTTGTATAATGGAGTTTTCTTATATGCTGCGGCAGCTTTGGCATTTGCAATGGAAACTGCCAAAATTGCATTAGCTCCTAATCTTTTTTTATTCTCAGTGGCATCTAGTTTAATTAAGAAATTGTCTATTTTTTTTTGATCAAGAACCGACAAGCCTGTAATCGTTTTATTAATTTCTAAATTAATATTCTTTACAGCATCTAAAACACCTTTTTTTAAATACTCTTTACTTTTGTCTCTGAGCTCATGAGCCTCATAAGACCCGGTGGAAGCTCCTGAGGGAACAATTGATTGACCTATAGAACCATCAGCTAATATAACTTCGGCTTCAACGGTTGGAAAACCTCTACTATCAAAAACCTGTCTAGCTTTAACTTTTTTGATAACTGACATTACTATTTTGATTTAATTAATTTATCTATTCCTATTAGATCTTTGAGTAAATTTTCTAGACTACTGAGAGGTATCATGTTTGCTCCATCAGATGGGGCTTTGTCAGGATTATCGTGAGTTTCCAAAAAAATTGTCGAAACACCTACTGCAACTGCGGCTCTTGATAATGAGCTAACAAATTGTCTTTCACCACCACTACTATCACCCTTGCCTCCAGGCTGTTGAACGGAATGGGTGGCATCAAAAACTACCGGGTAACCAAAATCAGCTAAAATTGATAATGAACGCATATCAGAAACTAATGTGTTGTATCCAAAGCTGACTCCTCTTTCCGTAATTAATATTTTATCATTGCCACTTTCCTCTATTTTTTTAATAACATTCTTCATATCCCAAGGTGCTAAGAATTGTCCTTTTTTAACATTAACCACTTTATTTGTTTTGGCAGCAGCAACTAATAGGTCTGTCTGTCTGCATAAAAAAGCAGGTATTTGTATAACGTCAACAACTTTAGAAACTATTTTACATTGTTCTTCATTATGGACATCAGTTAAAATAGGAACATCTAAATCTTTTGAAATATAATCAAATATAGATAAAGATTTATCAAGTCCCACTCCTCTTTTAGATTTTAAACTTGTTCTATTAGCTTTATCGAAAGAACTTTTAAAAATAAATCCAATCTTTAACTTATTTGTTATTTCTTTTATTTTTGAAGCAATCATATGACAATGATCTTTGCTTTCTATTTGGCACGGACCTGCGATTAAAGTTAAGGGAAGATTATTTCCTAAATTTAATTTTTTAATTTTAATAATTTTATTTTTCATGAATTTAATTTTTTATTTTTAATAGCAGCATCAATAAAAGAAATAAATATTTCATGAGGTGTGAATGGTCTTGATTTCAATTCTGGATGAAATTGAACTCCTACAAACCAAGGGTGATCTTTTAATTCTATAGCTTCAGGTAACTTGCCATCTGGTGAATTGGCTGAAAATATAACGCCTTTTTTTTCTAACATCGATTTATATGAACTATTTACTTCATATCTATGTCTATGTCTTTCATGAATTAAACTTTTGTTTCCATAAATTTTATAAAGTAGTGAATCTTTTTTAACTTTTGCAGGGTAAGAACCTAATCTCATTGAGCCGCCAATTTTATGCTTTTCTCCTTTTAAAATTTTTTTCCCTTTAATCCATTCTTCCATAAGACAAACTACAGGATTTTTAGTTTTAGATAATTCTGTAGAATTTGAATCTTTTAGACCCAATAAGTTTCTTGCTAGCTCTATAACTGATATTTGCATTCCAAAACAAATTCCAAAAAAAGGAATTTTCTTAGTTCTTGCTAAT
>Ga0208485_1000201_pt1 | contig 18973 bp, 27 predicted proteins | sample LakMenEpi27Jul12_FD_150707 | JGI IMG/M metagenome (GOLD analysis project Ga0208485, IMG submission 150707) | Freshwater microbial communities from Lake Mendota, WI - 17JUL2012 deep hole epilimnion (SPAdes) | ecosystem: Environmental > Aquatic > Freshwater > Lentic | place: Lake Mendota, Madison... | reverse complement strand
TACCTTGGGCTCCTTGAGCACCTGTTGGTCCTGGAGGTGGTATTCCTCCTTGAGCACCTTGAGCTCCTGTTGCACCTCCTGGCCCTGTTGGTCCTGTAGCACCTTGGGCCCCAAAATGTCCTTGTCTACCTTGGGCTCCTTGGGCTCCTGTTGGTCCTGCTGGTGGTATTCCACCTTGAGCACCTTGGGCTCCTGTTGCACCACCTGGCCCTGTTGGTCCTGTAGCACCTTGGGCTCCCGCGTGTCCTGTATTACCTTGAGCACCTTGAGCACCTGTTGGTCCTGCTGGTGGTATTCCACCTTGAGCACCTTGGGCTCCTGTCGCTCCTTGGGAACCTAACGGCCCAATAGCACCTGATAATCCAACTTCCTCTGTATTTTGGTACCATGTACCTCCAGCTGATTGAGATGGTTTTTTCCAATATATTCTTAGTCCCTCTCCACCAGCATATTCTTGTGTTCTTACTCTCATTGAGTAATTAACTCCTGCCGTTAAAGAGATTGTTCCAGTTGTAGTACCTAACGCTGGTGTTCCTCTACCTCCATAAAAACTAGCAACATTTGTGCTACCAATAAATAAATCAACTGAATCATCAGACTCAGCAGTAAATGTGTAAGTCCCTGTTTCAGTAGGTCTAAAAGTTGAAAACGTTTGAACTGCAATATAGTCTCCTGATGTAGCTGGAATTGTTATACCAGCATTTGTAAGTGTAGTCCATGCTATAAAATCCCATATAACTCCTGGTGTAGAGTTACCTGATGAATATAAAGTTGAGTTAGAATAAGCGGTGTTAAACCATTTATTAAAATCGTTAGCATCAGTAGGATATTGCCCATATTGTGACACACTTCCTGTTCCACCATTGACTGACCATATTTGATATGAAACTTGACCTACTCCAAATACACCTCCTTGGGCTCCTGTTGGTCCTTGGGCCCCTGTTGGCCCTGTTGAACCTTGGGCTCCTTGAGCACCTTGTCCTCCTGTGGCACCACCTGGTCCTGTGGTTCCTGTCCCTCCTTGAGCTCCCGCATGTCCTGTATTACCTTGAGAACCTTGAGCTCCTGTTGGCCCTGTTGAACCTTGGGCTCCTTGAGCACCTTGTCCTCCTGTTGCTCCACCTGGTCCTGTTGAACCTTGTGCTCCTGTTGGCCCCACATTACCTGTCGGTCCTTGAGCACCTGTTGGTCCTGTAGTTCCTACGGGTCCTTGAGAACCTTGTGCACCCGTACTACCTGCAGGTCCTCCTGGACCTAATAATCCTGTCGCACCTTGAGCTCCCGCATGTCCTGTGTTACCCGCACCTCCTTGGGCTCCTGTGTTACCTGTTGCGCCTTGAGCTCCTGTGTTACCTTGAGCTCCTGTAGTACCTGTCGCACCATTATTACCTATAGCACCTTGAGCTCCTGTGTTTCCTGTATTACCTTGAGTTCCTTGAGCACCTTGTCCTCCTTGAGCACCTGTATTACCTTGTGCTCCTTGGCCTCCCTGAAATCCTACAGCACCTTGTGCTCCTGAAACATCACTCGCAGTACCTTGAGCACCTTGTCCTCCTTGAGCTCCTTGGCCTCCCTGAAATCCTACAGCACCTTGGGCTCCTTGAGCACCAGCAATATTAGTTGTTGGTCCAACCCAATTATTTGTACCGTCAATAACCTGAGTACCTCCAACAGACATAAAGTTATGTACGTTTAGGATTGCCCCAACAGAAATAATTGCATTCGATGGTTGTATGGATAAAACCCCTACCGACGTTCCATCAAACGTGATTGTTGCTCCTGATAAAACTCTTAGCTCAATAACCCCCGTATTCTCAAAATCAATGAACGGGATATTGTTTACGGGTTTAGGAACTATTAATATGTCTTTAGCCATGGATGTTTTTTTTCTCTTACTTTATAAATACATGTAAAGTTGTTATTTACCTCAAACTTGTATTCGTTTTATTTTTAAAATTTACTATAATTCAACCAACAATAAATAATTATTTGTTTTATTAATGAACTTAAAAAAAATAGGGAGTAGAACGTACACCACAAATCTATTCGCAGACTTTATTCTTTCTAAAATACCTCACACTGAAGAGTCAATCATTAAAGTAGTTGACTGTACTAATTTTTTAATCATTAAAGGTAGAACTACCTATACTGATGTGTTAGACTTGGTAACATTAACTTCTGAGTTTGAAGAAAAATATTTAACAACCCTTGGTGATGTTAAAGTCACCCATACGATAGACCTTATAGAATATGGTTGTAAGTTACCTCGTCAAGAAAAGTTAACTCACACCTACCATTTTAGTGATAACTGTTCATATTCTCAAAAACAAATAGATTTATTTAAATCTGAAGATTGTTCTTATAATTTTGACTTTGTACCTAAAAAAGTTGAAGACAATGAATTGGTGTCAGTATCCGAGTTTCCTCATGGGTATTCCTTAAACCAAGGGAGATTATTATATTATTACGGTAAACACTTATTCTATAGTGTTCCATCTACCTTTCCATACTATCCGTTAACATTTAATTTAACCACTTTGAAAGACGAAGATGGAGAGAACTTATTTTCGGTTTACAACTCTTACTTGAACAGTGAAGATGATAGATTGAAATCAGCAATTCTTGATGTGTTCGATTTTGATATGTCTTGGTTAAAAGTAGAAATGAAAAAAGTGGATTGGAGTATTGAACTCACAAATCCACTTGAAGAATATTCTTTTATTAAAAAGAAGAATAATAATTTAATCCTATTTTAAAGAATCCCTACGTTTTTCCTGTGTTCGTTGATTATATCAACTGCTTCCGTAAGTTCGTTATAGTTTCTTTCAGGAGCATACAGGAAAGACTTATAGTTATCCCCATCTCCTTCAATAATTAATAATGCAGGAATCATATCATTTTCAGTAATTTTACTGAATGTGTCATACTCATCTTTATAGACATCAATGTCTCTATCAAAAAACTCAATACCCTCTTTCGTTAGTATATCTTTGAAGTCGGTACAAAAAGGACACCCTTGCATTGTGTACACGATAACATTTAAATCTTTCATTTTGATTAGTTTAATAACTCAAGTACTTCTGCTGGTTGCATTACTCCTGGTCTTGAGAATACTTCTGTACCTTCCTTGAAAATTTTTATTGTTGGTACAGCTCTAACCCCCAACTCTCTCATATAATCCATATCATTCTCGATATCGAATTTATATACATTATACTTTGGTTCTCCCGCAGATTCTTTAATCAACGATTCATTAACCTTTTCAAGGTTTCCTAACATTACTTTACATGGTCCACACCATGTGGCGAATAAGTCGAGAACAAAACTTTCTCCACTACTAATTTTTTGTTTTAATTCTTCAGACGTTAACTGTTGCATTTTTAAATTGTTTTAATAATTGTCCAACGAAAAGGGTCATTTCGCTCAATTGTTCTTGTTTATAATAAATGGTAATCACTGGAGTACCATACCCTTTTAAAGATAAATATATATAAAATCCTTGAGCCGTTTTATATATTTTTTCAGTGTATTTTATTTTTGTGTCAGGATATTTTAAATCCCCAACACTATAAACTACAGTACTTTTAATCTTGTCCAAATATTGTTCAATCTCATTTGGTACTGATAATATGTTGATGGCGGAGTATGTCTCCCCGCCTTGCTCAAGTTTTTTAATATATTCTATTTTTTCCATGTTATATAAAATCCCACGTATCTCTTGGGCTTGAGTCAATATTTTTATATGTCCATCTTAATTTACCACCATGGTCAAAATAAGAATCAGAATTAAGTATTACCCCATTCTTACATTCCTTAATAATCTTCACGGTTTCAAACCTTTTGTCTTTTACAGAAGATAATACAACCTCGTCTAATTTAAATAGAACGTCATTCCATTCTTCACCGAGTCGGTTATTAAATCTACCTAAACTTTGTATTCTTTTAATCTTAACTTTATCCTCAACTTTAGTCAAGCTGTATTCGATAGTTGCCCTGTCCCCGTAACGACCTTTTCTAAGTGATATAATGAACGATGAAGGTCTTCCGATGTAAGTCTTAACACAGTTGGATTGAGTCGAGCTTTCCTCGTTATATTCACTACTATTGGTTAATAACACTGGTATATATTCCCCAATATTATTTTGTATCTTATCGATAAAGTATTGTGGGTATTCTCTTTTATAAACTCCTTGTTTATAAAATTGAATCTTATCAGTCCAATCTAAGTGTTCTTGTCTAAACTCATCTTTATTATTTTCCGACAACCACCTTAAATCATTTTCACCATACAATCTAAGTTCTGTATACATTCTTACGTGGTCTCTAAAAGTCCACGTATCTAAAGTACCATCAATATGAGCCCTTTTGAAAGTTGAATATACTCTTCTTAATTCATCAGTACTAATTAAGTCTTTAAACTCTGTAGGTATATTACCTGCGAAATGATGTGTAGAATCTAATAAATTGGTGATTACTCCTTCATCTTGATTTAACCAGTCATCACCGAACATTACTCTTGCTTGTTGATATAGGGCAATGTTTAATCCATGACAAGTATGTAGAGATTTTTTTAACTTCCTTCCTGAAATTTTTTGTGTCTCCATGAAGGCGTCGATTAACTTATTACCGTTCTTCTTAAGAATTTTTCTTATTTGAGGACCAACCAAATGGTCAGCATACACTTGGAAGTTATTCGGATATTTTATCTGTCTTTTATCCAAATAAAATTTAAACAATCTTTGATTGAAATCTAACTTATCAAAGTCGTCCATCTTATCTATCTCGTACATAAATGACGATACTGCCTGTAGTGCAATTTCAGAAACCTTTGACTTATCTGAAAATTGAGTGAGGATATTTTTAATTGTACTCTGTATTGAACTCAATGGTCCGTGAGAAAAATAGTTTCTCCTAATCTTCTTCTTACATTTTATCTTCTTTTGGTATTCTTTAAGATACCCGACGTATACGTCACCAGTCTTAGTGTTCACACTAATATAGTCAACGTTCCAAGAAACTTTAAACCATACGTTACCTGCACGTCTATTTCTAAAACCGTGAAATATTTTTATAGCAACCTTATCACCTGTTCTCTCAACCACAACCATAGCATGCATTTTGGTAACCGTACACATTGGGTTACCATAGTTCTCAAGATAAGATTCTTCGTCAGTAGTTGTCTTCTTAATAAGAAATAGAGGATGTCTTTTTGTTGGTGGTTCGATTAGGTTGGTTATTAATTCACCGAATAATTCATCCTCATTTATAATCGGATTTAAGTGTCTACCCCCAATAGGATTGTATTCGTGGTGCGAAACACAATTAAAACTTTCAAAGGTCTGTTTAAATATTTCTACTTTCATTCATCAAATATAGTTAAAAAAAATGGAGGATAAAATCCTCCACAAATGTATGAATAAAAATTCGAACTATAATTTTAATTTAATGAATAATTTCCGAAAGGCGTGTTAATAATTAACTTTTCAATGGTTAGTTCTTGATACTTTGAATCGTTTAACATTTCGTCTATAGTTTTAGGTTTAGGAGTTTCCTCTTTAACCTTTTTAGTCTTACCATGTATTTCAGCACAGATGACAACTATTTGATTCTTAGTGAGATTCACTTCCTCACCTTTTTCATAGTTTTGATTTGCAACCTCACGAAGTTTAGAGTAGAACTCCTCCTCCTTGGTTTTTGGTACCAAGTTTAAAAGGTCGTTCGGATTCTCTTTAAAAAACTTAATGATGTTATTCATGTATATCTCAACATCAACATTCATAGTATATAAATTAGTTGTTAAACAATTAGTCTTCTTGAAGGTCCCACATACCTCCACCCATGTCGGTTCCTTTAGCTTTAATAGCTTCAGGGATTTCAACATTATTACTTCCTTTTAAATTTAAGAAGTATAGGTTAGGTAAGTCTGCAATACACTCAGGGATTGTTCTTAACTCAGGGTTGTTAATCAACGCTAAGAATCTCAATTTAGGTAATGTACAGATTGATTCAGGGATTGATGTTATACAGTTGTCCAATAGAATCATATTCAAGTCTTTGAATCTTCCAATCTCTTCAGGAATGTTAATAGTAACATTTTGGTTGTTATTACCTCTGTTTTGAATTTGGAATTCTTTTAATGATTCAGGTAAACTTCCGATTAGGTCATCTAATCCGTAAAGGGCGATGAACTTACCGATAGCTCCATGACTGAAACTATCAATAACCAACTTCTCTCCACCAACAGTAAGACCTTTAGCGAACTCAGGTTTGAAGAATGATTTCAACTCTTCCATTGGTCCGTTCAATAACTGAACTAAGTCTTGTTGGCGGTCATCCTTATCCATGAACTGATTCGATGGGAAGTGGAACTGATAACGAGTTTTTGGTAACCCCGTCATTGGAGATAAATCTGTATCATTAGGATTGAATATAACGTACAATGGTCCGTCTTTAATGTAACGGTCGAACCAAGACGCTCCTGGAGCAGATGTACACCATCTTGTTTCTTGGTTGTTACCTCCATAGAAACATGCTGCTTCTTTACCTACAACACCTTTATCTTTAATTTCAACTACTCTCCAATTTTCACCATCATAAACAAGTTTACCTCCAGGGTGAACAGGAGCAGATTTTCTTTCCGCTTTAGTTGTTGACGCTAATGTTAAGTCAAAGTCTTTAACCGCATCATATAATTGGTCGGGAGACATCTTGTTGATGTCTTTCTCTCCCTTTATTCTTGATTTGAATCTATCGAATTTCTTAAGGTCATCGGTAACCTTATAAAGGTCCTCCATGAAAGTATCTTTCACTTGTTTTACCTCTTTTTCATATCCGTTATCGCCTGGTTGTCTTTCAGTTGATGGTGACAGATAACTCTTAATTAACCACTGAACGTATTTACCCGCTTTAACTTTTGCTAACTCATCAGAACTTGCTGAATCAATATCGATATTGTTCAATTTTGTTGTTGGGTCAGCTTTAACAAGGTCAATGAATTCTTTCTTGGATAACTTAGGTTTTTGCTTCTTACCCGTCTTATCCTCACTTGGTTTTGTCAAAGCATTGAACAATACTTCGAATCTCGATTGCTCGACTATGATAGTTTTTAATAACGACGTAAATTTCATCTATTTTCTGATTTATTAATAAATATATTGTGAATACAAAAATAACTAATAATTCAATATAAGTAGCTCTTCCCCCATATTTTGTTTTACACCTTTTTTCGCGGCAGCAGCTTTAGCGAATTCTTTTTTCTCCCATGTAAACACATTTTCAGGGTACCATTGGTGTAGTAATTCAAAATCATAATAAGATAAACTAAACTTACCCTGCACGTTATTTAATACGTTTGCAAGTCTTTCATGGTCTTCTCGGTCGAAATCATGGTTATTATAGTAGTTCTCCGTTTTCCAATATGGAGGGTCCAAATAGATATAGGTTGATGGTGAATCGTATTTCTCAATAACCGCTTGGAAGTCCAAATTCTCAACATGAGTAATTCTTAAGAAATGTTCAACCCAATCAGGTTTACTTAATTTATCTCTGAACGTCAAATACTTTGACTTATACTTACCCTTCAAGTCAATAAATGAACTTGTCTCAGGTTTAGACCCTGAAAATACTTGTGATAAAACATAAGCATATTTGGCAGCAACAACATAATCGTAAGGTTGTACGCTGAAACCTGGAGCGAAAATTTCAGCTTGGAAGCTGATAAATTGTTCTCGATAGATATCAGGAGTTACTTCAACACCTCTTTCTTGACAAGGGATTGCGTTCACCGCATCCAATAGTAAAGATGGATTCTGTAAACATTGGAACAAGTTGTAGTTTAATGGGTTAAAGTCGTTATAAACAACTCTCTTTAAGTTTGGGAACTGATTTAAGTTCATGTTAAAGAAACACCAGAACATTCCTGAGAACGGTTCAACGTATGTTTCCATGTCGTTAGGGTAGAATGGTACAATCCATTTACCAATTTTAGATTTACCTCCGATGTATGATAATGCCATAGATTTCTTTTTTACAAGTATAATAAATAAAAACCAAAAAAGCAAATGATTTTAATAAGTTTTATAAGATTGACTATGGAATTGTACTTTCGTATTATTTATGTACTTAACACAACTATTATGTCAGAATGTAAACAATGTAATCAGAAACCAGCCTCTAAACAACAATACATCACTATTGCAGTTGGTACCTACATCTTAGGTGCTGCAATCTACGGAACCATTGTTCTGTTTAAAAATTTGATTTCTTTATTTTAATTTTTTTCGAACTTTACGTTTAACTTAACGTACATGTCACCCCCATTATAACCTTTGTTCTTAAGTCTTAGAGGTCTTGAACTATCGAATGTTTTTGGCGACGACATCACCAGTTCCCCATCAGGATGCGGTATTGAGTACTTATCTTGTTGTACTTGTTCTAAGTTAAGATATAGGTTATAAATCAAATCGTTATTGATTTTTTCATACCCGTCTTTTGGAACAACTTCGATTTGAATAACTAAGTCACCGTATTCTCCATTTTTAAAATCACCTCCGTTTTCCACCTTCAGGAATTGTCCTGAATCAATTCCCTTTGGTAATGTAATTGTAAGACTGTTTGCGTTTGATTTAAGCCCTTGTCCACCACATCCATGACACTTATGAATCAAGGTATAACCTCTACCACCACAAGTCCCACATGCATTTCTTATCTGTTGGACCATGAATCCAGTACCGAAGGTTTTTATTTCAAACCCTTGTCCTTTACAAGTTCCACACATTTGTTGGTCACCACCACTTCCATTACAAATTTGACAGTGATTGTTCTTAACATAATGTAATTGTTTGGTTGAACCTAAGTAAGACTCTATAGGAGTTATTTGAACTTTAATTATTTTGTCAGGTGCGTTCTTTCTTCTTTGTTGTCTGAATGGGTTCGGATTTCCACCATTCCTAAACATTTGTGAGAACATTTCTTCGTATGACGTTCCTTGGAATGGGTTTGACTTTGAGTTATCGTATTTGGCTTTTTTGTCGGGATTACCTAATACGTCGTACGCTTCGGCAATCTCTTTAAATTTCTCGTCACCACCAGAATTTACATCGGGGTGATATTTCTTAGAAAGAGACCTGTATGATTTTTTAATCTCATCTGCGGATGCTTTCTCTTCAACTTCTAAAATTTTATAGTAATCTTTCATATATGGGAAACTACATTGTAGTATTGTTTAAAAATAAGAAAAAGAAAAAAATAATAAAGAAGTTCATTACATTCAATAGGGCTAAATTGTTCTATGATAAACTCGTTAGTGAGTCTCAAGAAGTGATTTTTGACGTTGAGGTCGAAGCTGGTAAAGAGTGTAAATATGAACTTGGTATTATTGAATTGAGTGGTAAACAACTTGTTCCTATCTACATGACTGACGAATACGGTAGAAACGTTAGAGTAAGACTCGACGACGAAGGTATGACTTTATTTCAAATAACCCCCTACAAAAAAGAAGAACTTATCTATGACATTAAAGAATCGAAAAAGATAACAGTTCAAACATTTATTAAAAAGTATTTGAAGGGTGATGGTATGAAAATGGTCTCTGTCTTAAATAATAAAATAGTGGTTCAACAAGAAGATAAGTTTAGTTTGTTCACTTTGAAGAGTGAACAAGAGTCTGCAAGATTTGCTGATTGTTTATCTTCGTACTTCTTTAAAATAAAAAGAGGAGATTGTCTTTTTGTGAAAGACTACTCCTCGGCTCAAAGAAAATACCTATACGGTATTTTGGAATCAAATGGGTTTAGTAAACAAGTACTCTATAGAAAGTTTACTTATCTACCTCAGTCAAAATAAAATGAAAATCAGTTCCTGAGATGTCGATTGAAAACTGTTTGTGGTGTCTGTCAACCTCTCTAAAGTGATTAATAACACTGGTGTATTCACCTTTAGGTAGTTCAAAAACTATTGTCGCCTTACCACTAAAAATGGTTTGTACCGATTCGGCAATTAAAGCTAACTTTTCTAATTCCCCAAAAGGAGTATTTTTATTTTCTTCCATAAACTTAGTTTCTTCGGTAGAGGAAACATATCCTCTTTTTTTATCTCACTTATTTCTTTAATGTAAGATTGTTTAATTTTTTCAACTTGTTGTGAGTCTTTTCTTTCTTCACTCTCCACCATCTTCAGGGCTCTCATCAACGGGTCCGTCTTGCTCATGTATTTCTAATGTTGGTTCATCTATATCGTCCTCAATATCCAAAGTAGTATCTTCTACTTCAAAGTCAAAATATAGGTTTTGAAGTTTATCTAAATCAGTTTTTTCAAATGTAGTTTTTAGTTGTTCTACTGTTTGTTTAAACAATTTCTCCTTTAATTCTTTCTCTTTGTTTAATTTAATTATTCTGGCAATTTTAGTCATCGTTAATGAAATTTGTTTTTCATCAATTGGAGAGACAAATGAAACACCTTTTGTGTTTTGGTTTTCCGCCTCAAACCCGACTACTTGACCTTCATCAATTATACTTTTAGGTAGTGACCATTTAGTTGGGAAAGTCATGTCAAAACTTAGATAGTTTTTCAATTTTCTTATTGAATGGACATATTCAACGAATGGTGCGATTTCTTTATAAAAACTCATTTGGTATATAGGTATGTGATTATGTAACTTATGGATAGTCCAAGGAAAATAAGTTCCCTGTTACTGTAAACCAATGGTTTTGGTTCTCTTTGTAACAGGGCACCTATAAACTTTGTGACATTTTTCAATGACACTAATATTGTAAAAACAAATATAAAAAGATATATTGTATCAATATTATGCATCCTTTTGTGTCTTGCTATGTTCTAAAATTTCTTTTCTGAATTGTTGAAGAGCGTCTTTTAATTCTTGAGCTGATTTTCTAGCTCTTGTACCCGCACTTTTATTTCCTTTGTAAAATTTAGTAGCATCAACTGATAACAACTCAGTTAGTTCTTTAATTTTTTCTAATGTTTCCATCTTTCAAATGTAATTTAGTTTATTGTTTATTTTAGAAAATTAACTTTTTTTACCCTGGTGTAAATAGAATAAGGGGTTTTTTTAACTAACCCTTTTTTCTAACATCTTATAAAGTTCTGTTAATATGTCTAGGTCAGACTTGCTGAATGGTTTATCAATATCAAAAACTTCGAAGATAAAACTAGGTATAGACTCTTTAATCGACCTATCAGGATGGTTGTAGAACGTATCCATGAAAAATGATTTAAAGTAGTCTCTGTGTTCTCCTTGTTCTTTAATATTGATGGATTCTTTTTTGAAGTCGGATATCATTTTTGACCAACACCATTCAAAGTGTCGTTCATTATCTTCTTGAGTTAAAGATATTTTGGTCTCGTTTTGTTCACCGCTACCCCCCATATAGGTATCGACAATGATATGATTCAAAGACTTGAATATATCACCGTACAATTCAATTTTTTCAATATTCATGTTATGTATATTGAACCAAATTGTAACTTCGTCGTTTGGAATTGGTTTAGACATCCAATTAAAAAAATTCTCCATAGAGTTCATCTATGGAGAATATAATAAAATTGTAGTAAATGTGAATTTTTATTGTGTTTTTCTGTCGTATCCGATTAAGTTTTTCATCTTATTCATCTCTTCAGCAATAATTTTTGTTTTCTTATCTTCAGTTGACTCAAGTTGATTCATAATTTTCTGAGCTTTAGCCGTAGAACTCTTTTTCAATCCACCTGATTGTTTTTTGTCTCCAGCAATGTCAACAGGTTGTGGTTGTCTTTTATATGATACGTTCATTTGTTCAGCACCATACAAATTCTCGTCGAAGTTCTTTTTAAATCTCTCTCCAACTTTAGTACTTCCTTTTGATACATTACCTAAAGCTTTGCCTTCTTTGTCTGTAATAGCATTTCCTGTAGTTGAATCTCCTTTAAGGTATTTATCGATTTTTTCATCGTCAGGTTTGATTTCATCGTAAACTAAGTTAGTCATACCAGGATAAGCGAATGCCTCGATATATTCCTCAACAGCGTCAGATGGATTGTATTTCATAACTTTCGCATCTTTTTCCATTTGATAATTACTCTTAGGGAAATCGTCAGGACTTTCTGTATACTCACCTTTAGAACCCGCCTTAACGTATTCTTTCATCTTTTTAACAACTTCTTTAGCGTAGTCGTCATTTTCTTGTCTGTTCTTTGCTAAAACTTTGTTAGTGTCTTTTAACCCTTGTGGTTCTTTAGTAGGAATGTTTTGTTTCTCAGACTTATCTTTAACTTTTTGTTCAACAACAATTTTTTCAATCATGTCAATTAATTCGTCTTCAGTTAATTTTAAAGACTTAACATTCTCCTTAACAGTTTTAAGTATTGAAGATAAATTCTTTTGGTTTGCAATTCTTCTATTAGATTCTTTCACGTTGTACTTTTTACCGTCAACTTCAAACGAATCTTTACCATCTTTTTTAGCGTCAGCTAAAGCACCTGAGAAAGCATTTCCTTCTTCAGTTTCTTGTTCACCCATATCTCTTGGTGTTCTAACTCTAAATGGTTTACCACCAAACTTATCTTTATACAAGTCAAAGTATTTTTTACCTTCTTTACCTGATGCAAACATTGCTTGTTTTCCACCATATTTTGAATCAAATGAATCAAAGTCGTCAAATTCTTCTTCATCATAATCAAAATCAAAATCACCTGTAAATTGTCTATCTTTTTCGTCGTAGAATCCATGTTCATCGTCGAATGACCCAATCATTTTTGGTCTACGAGTTACATGAAACATATCTCTACCCATATCCATATCTTCTTTTTCAGAGTCTTCTCCATCTTCACCTTCCTCGTCGTAGAAAAACCATTCCTCAACTTCTTCCTTGTGAGATTTAGCATCTCTTAATTTTTTGAAGTCAGCGGCAGTGATTTTACCTTTTGGCTCTGCAACGTCAATCTTTTTTTGACCACCTTTAAGTTCCTCATCCATTTCGATTTCAGTCCACTCACCTTCATTAATTGTTTTTGATAGTTGTTTAACCTTAGATTCAATTTCCTCATTAAGGATTCTTGAAACTAATTTATCAATATTGTTTTTAAAATTACTCATCATTATTTGTTTTCTAATAAATATCTTTATTTGTTTCTTTTACTGATTTTTTCATACTCATATTCCAAAATAGTCTTAATAACACTCTCACTAACACCTGTTTTTCTCGCAACGTTCTTAATTGCTTCTTTAACTGATTCGTTTTTACTAATCTTAATGTTGCTAATATCTCCTTGATTACAATAAGGGAACTTAGTACATTTCTTTTTAATTTTAACAAACCCACCACCAGGTACTTGTGTTTTTCTACTTGGACCCCAATCTTTCTTCTTAGTTGATTTAGCCCACATCGAAGGACTCTCATAACCTCCAACTGACCCTGAAGTTGTAGCTTCTTTGGCTTCTACCTTCTCAACATCACTCTCTTTTAACTTAGGGTTTTCACTTCTACTTCTTTCCCAAAACGCATCGTCTCCACCAAATACTGGTCCTGAATATGCTCCTGATGAACCTGAACCTGTCGCCTCTTTAGTTTCTTTCTTCTTACGTCCGTCACAATGTGCCTTCTGACTGAAACCTTTTGGGTTTGAACAGTCTATAGATTTCTTGTACTTCTCACTCCACTTTTCAGTAACCTCATCTTGTTCCTTAGTTTCTTTCTTCTTAGGAGTTCTAAATCTATTTTTAGGTCTATCTTCTTCATCCTCCTTATCGTCCAATCCTCTTTTAGCGATTTTTGTTAATATAGTGTTTAAGACATCTGTCGTTAACCCAGGAGTCTTACCACCAGGATAATAATCAGAATAACCTTCGGCTTCTGCAACATCTTTCTTTTTTGCGTGAAGAAGTTTTTTAATACTTCTTCTAATCATTGGAGTACCGTCTTCAGTAACTCCTTGCTTATAAATCGCATGGTCGGTCATTGTTCCCATATTAGGTTTAACTTCACTATAAGCTTTATCTAAACCGTCTTTGAATACTGTTTGTGGTGATTTCTTATTCATTGTTATGCGTTTTTAAGTTTTGGTTCCCAATAACTTCTATTCATCCACATGAAGTGGTAGAACTCACGGAACATTCTTAACGTAATATCTTTAATATCACCTTCTAACTTTCCTCTTTTGATTTCCTTACCTATTCTGTCGACCAGTTTATCTTCGAATTGTTTGACAGTATTGTTATCCATAAAGTTTCTAATCTCTTTACGCATCAATACTTCAATCTCTCTTACCTCTGAACTTGTTAATGCCATTATTTTGAAATTAATAAGAATGTTGATGCAATGATACCAGCAAAAGTTCCGACCTTCCATAAGAAAGTCTTAGTCCTTTGTCCCTTTAGTTCTTTGTGTAAACTATTGGTTAAGTCTTCTGATATTTTTAATTGCTCATCTTTTTTACCAATGATGAATTGATTGTTTTTATCTTTATCTGTTAACAGAGTAATGATATTATCTTTTTGAACTTCTCTCTCTCCAAGTTTGACGATTTTGTCGTTCAATAATTTTACTTCTTCTTTACACCCATCATACTTTATAAGGTCTTTTGCAACCTGTCTAAGGATTTTATTGGGTAATGCTGTTTTGGTTGTATCTGTTTGTGAAAAAGAATTCAAGCTCAGCATCAGAGTAAGTGTCAATAATAGTAACTTTCTCATGTGTGTTGTTTTTTACGATGGTTAAATTGTTATCAATATGTTGAACCTCTTTAGTGATGGTAACAACATTTTCTTTTACTTCAGAAACCTTGTTATCGATTTCTTTGTTTACGACTTGAGCCGAATCTACTTCTACTTGGATACTTTCAATTTTCTCCTTGTAAGCTTTAACATCTGTTTTAATACCATTAGTGGTGAAGATGTTCCAAGCTGCTAATACAATAACAATTAATAATAAAATGGTTTGTTTGTTATCTTTCATGATTGGTAATTATTGTGGAGACTCTGGAGTCTTCTTTCTACTAGCAAGTACTTTACCCCATTTAGATTTAAACTTTTGGTAGTACTGCTGAAGTTTATTTAACATTGTAAGGAATTCTTGGTCAACCTTAATCATTTGACCGTTAATATAGATTCCACTATCCTCACCAATTGTGAAGATGAATTCGATGTCTTCATCAATAAGTTTTCCTGACCACTCAACATTATTTGGGTAGACATTCAATGTGTTGAAGTCAACTAGGTCTGATACCTCGGTAACAAACTCATCCATGGTTTCTTGAAATGCTATCTTATCGTCAGATGTGATGTCTAAATCACTTCTATCTTTACCGTGTAATGCTAAGATACCACCTGAGATTCTGTACTTTTGTGTTTTGTCTTTTGGTGAAGGTTCTTCTCCTGAACCGATTTCTTTTTCTGCGGTTTCGTACTCGGTGTCCTGTTGAATTCTACTTTCAACATCTTTGGCAACATTTATCTGTGTGTCTTGTTCAAATAAGAACTTAGACTTTCTTAATAGAGACTTAATCTCGTCGTATCTCTCGTTATGCAAATTGCTCATTTTCTAATAGTTTTCTAAAGGTTTCGAAGTTAAATGATGGGTTTAAGTCAGTGAAGTCAGAACTGAAATTACTCTTTGAGATAATTCCTTCATAACTCGTAATACCGTCAACTTTGGTATTATGACCTATACACTTATTTTCAATTCGAAGAGTTTGAGTTAATTGGTTACACAAATCCGCAGTTGATTTAATCTGTGATGTTGTGTAGGGTTGCCAAAAAAAGTAATCTCTCCATTTTTTTTCGTACACCTGTTGATTATAAATACTTCCTTTCCAGTTAATATAATAGTTGGTTAGTGGTTTCTTTTCCAACCAACCTAAATTCTCCAAACATATGATTATGGAGTTCCTATTTACGTTTTCTTCCGAGAAATAATTGGTGTATGATGTGTTAGAGAGTAACTGTAAGATGTTACCTTCTCTTGTTATGACGTAGTTGGGTATTCTATCAAACTTCCCATTGTACCTAAATTTAAGGGAGGACAGGTATTCCCCGACCTCCCTTGATGTATGACACAGGATTATTTGTTTCTTTTTTTTCTGTTTACCAGTCGGTTTGAAGTTTCCATATTTTTGGATATCAAGCATCTCTTCGTAAATAATTCAACACCTTTTTATCAGGTTCGTTTATCTCAACTTCATTAAGAGTGGAATCATCAGGTCCATTAGTTCCTGTTGGTCCTTCAAGTGTTCCGAATTTTTGTTCGTTTAACTTAACCAACTCTTCTTCAAGTTTTTTTAACTCGTCTTCAGTTGGTGTGTACTTGTCTTTCTCAAACTCAGCTTCAATCTTACCTGCCTCAAGACTCAACTTATCAATATCAATTTCAGTTGGTAATACGGTAGGATTCTTTTTCTCTTCCTCTTCAAACTTAACTAACATGTGTAAGAATGATAAAGATATGATTGGTAACATACCACCTGAGAATAACGCCAAGAATCTTTTATGACCAATAGGGTCTCCTGATTCAACTCCTAAGTAACTTACTATAGGGTCAACCAAATCAACCCAGTCTTTAAATGCTGCCGTTGAAACATCAATATATTGATAAGCAAAGAATATGTTACCAATAAACTGAATAAGGGTTACAATACCAAATGGGAAGTAAACTTTCTTACCCATCTGAGCTGATATCGCAGCCAATGCAGATAATGCAGCAATCTCAATACCTATCGATAGGTAAATCGCCCAACTCAATGGGTTCGATAATCCATACCATGTTGTAACGTGTGAGATAGACACAAACGCCACCGCAAGGATTGGAACCAAGAACGCAACATAGATTATTGTTTTAAAATTCCTTTGAAACCAATTCATTATTTTTGTGCTTTAAGTTTTTTTATTTCTTCTTCAATCTCAGTTTGTCTTCTAACGTCAAGAATTTTTCTATCAGTTGACTGAATCATTCTCTTCTCAGCTTCAAGACCTGAAATTTTTAACTCAAGACCTAACTCTTGTTTTGTATAAGTTGAATCTTTTATTGCCGTGATTTCTTTTCTAACTTTAGTTAATTCTCTTGAATCACCGCAGCTCTTAAACAAACTTAATAGTGCTATCACCAATACGATTGTTACAAAGTTATTTTTAATAAAGTTTTTCATAATTTATTTTTTTACGTTTTATTTTTTACACCACCCAAAACAAATTTTTCCAAAAGATATTTTAGTGATTAGATTACAAATAGTTTTCATAATAATAATATTTTAGTGTTTAGTTTATCCTTAAAATATAAAAGGTGTATTAAATAAATACACCCTTTACATCAATTTATAGATAGTCGAATAAAATACTCGTCTCGTTTCTTAATTTCCTAAGGGCCTTTTCCTTAATCTGTCGGACCCTTTCCTTGGTTAAATCGAAGTCATTACCGATATCTTCCAAGGTTCTTGTTGAACCTGATAACCCAAAATAATCTTGAATAATAATCTTTTCTCTCTCATCCAACACATCTAACATGGACAATAATTTCTCCTTTAGTGTGTCTTCTGTTGATAGATTAGCATCAGCCAAATCAGCGTTAGGGTTTTTCAAGATGTCCAATAAGGTATCACCTTCCTCGTTCAAAGGATTGTCCAAGTTTACGGTATATGGTAGGTTTGCGAATTTCTCAGGTAGCTCAACACCTGCCCTTTCTAACTCCTTCTTGGCTTTGTGGAGTTCCTGAACAACGTTTACTGGTAGACGGATGGTTCTCGCATTCTCATTCAATGACTGTAGGATAGATTGACGAACCCACCAAACAGCATATGATATGAATCGTAGTCGTTTAGACCAATCGAAGTTCTCGATTGCTTTCATAAGTCCAAGGTTACCCTCAGCAATCAAATCAGGTAAGTCCAAACCTTGGTTTTGGTATTGTTTACTAACGGTAATTACAAAACGTAAGTTACCTTCCAAAAGTTCTTTTTGAATCTCTTTTGTTTCTTCTTCTGTTATAAAACCAGATAGCATTCTCTCAGCTAACTCTCGTTCTCTTTCAGGGGTCATCACCTTCAGTTTACGGATATCCTTTAGGTAGTGACTAATTTCTTCTTGATTAATAGGAATTGACGATTTTTCTTTCATATATTTTTTATTTACTATAAGTTTCTAAAGTATCTTTCTCAAATGGGCTTAGGGATTCCATTCCGTTGGTTAGGACTTTATCCAATATTTGGTCCAAAGATGGTTTCTTAATTACATTATTCTCTCTCATCTCCTCCAAAAGTAATGCCACAAGGTCATCTTCCTCTTGTTCCATGAAATCTAAGTTGTTTTTAATTCGAGTCATGTCCAATTTCATGTCGATTTCCCCGTTTGCGCTATCCAAATCAAACAAATGATTATAGATGTCCTTAGGCATAAATACTGACACGTCGTCAGTCATTGTAGTTAAAATGAATGATTCGCTAAGACCATATAGTACACCTTTCACATATTCATAGATTTCTTCCTTGGGAATCTCTGAAGAAAAATGGAATAATAATACTCCTTTGGAGTGTTGAAATTTAAGGTTTGGTGAATCAACAATAGGTGTAATCGATAGAGCAACGTTCTGACACATTTCTTTTGTCTCAAACTCACCGAATACGGTTAATAAGTATTTATTCATGTTTTTATATTAATTTATTCAAATGTACTACAAAAATATTAGACTCTCTTAGAGTATCCAACAATTTGGTAGAAATCTTTTTTATTTTCACAATATTCTTTTACAAGAGTTAGTAGTCCACGAAACATAAACGCTCCCGTTGACTGTTTCTCACACAATGAGAATAACTCAATAAAGGCAGTTAAAGTTCCAATTGAGTAATACCCGTGAGCATTTAATTCATTATAACGTAAGTTCATAATGTTGGTGTACTTCAACTCGTAGTTACTTCTTTCTTCGACGCTAGTGAAGGGGTTATTGTTATCATAAATCTCAATTAAGTTATTAACATAAGACAATAACAATTCCTT
>Ga0208485_1000200_pt1 | contig 19017 bp, 14 predicted proteins | sample LakMenEpi27Jul12_FD_150707 | JGI IMG/M metagenome (GOLD analysis project Ga0208485, IMG submission 150707) | Freshwater microbial communities from Lake Mendota, WI - 17JUL2012 deep hole epilimnion (SPAdes) | ecosystem: Environmental > Aquatic > Freshwater > Lentic | place: Lake Mendota, Madison... | reverse complement strand
TCGAGTAAATGATTGATAGAAACTGGAAATCATTGGGTAAGCAGTGAAGAAAATAATGCCAAACAACCAAGGCGCTAGACACAAGAAGATGAAAAGGCGGGGGACCTTAAGTTTTTTACGTGGAGGAGCAACCTCCCCTTTCTTTTGGAAAAGGGAGGTTGCTCCTGTCCTCGAGTTTGACATGTTTGCTTTAGCTAGCCTTAATCAACCTGGTTGCGGGAGATGATTTGATCAATCTTGCTAGCAGCATCTTGCAGGGCGCCCTTTAGGTCTGTGACTGCACCGTCTTGCCACGCAGCCATCAGAGTGGCCAAGATTGTTTCATCTTGGTGTTCGCCTGTATTTGGCATTAACTTGTAGATTGATTTAGGGTGATTTTGAACTGAGTAGAATGGTTCATACCACTTTGGCAGACCTTCTGGCTTTGCAGCAGCAGCAGTCAAAGGTGATGGAGCTCCACCAACTTTGTCATATGCGTATGAAAGCTTCACATCAGTTGCTAAGCCCTTAAGAACAATCCAAGCATCCTTTACATTCTTAGTTGTCTTTGAGATACCAGCAATTGGATATCCAACTACGCCAGCACCCGAGTGTGTTGATTTAACTGAAGCATCAGTTGGGAAACCGGTAACACCCATGTTTACATACTTACAGGTATCAGCAAGTGCCCATGAATCACCAGTGCAGTAAAGAGGTGCCATCCAGTTCGCATCCATCTTCATGGCAACACGACCAGTAATGAAGTCGTGCTTAACGCCCCATTCGCCACCCTTTGCGGCATTGAACTTAGTTAGAGCCTTTGTTCCCTTTTCAAAGTCGCCGTTACCATAAACATCAGCGATGAACTTCTTCTGCCAATTAAGCATCTTTGCCCACTTGGTATCTATAGCTAGTGCAGATGAGCCATTGGCGTTATACCAGCGAGCACCAAATGCTTGACCGAGCCACATTGATTCCATACCCCAGCCGTAGTAGCCAGATTTTGGAACGAAGCCAGCAGTCAAAATGTTTCCATCTTTATCAAATGTTGTTAGCTTCTTTGAGTATTCAAGAAGTTCAGCGGTTGTTGATGGTGGAGTTGAGTAACCAGCTTTAGCCAGCAGGTCCTTGTTGTAGAAGAATGCAAAAACTTCTGTTCCGGGCATTGGCAGCGCACAACGTATATGTCCAGAAATAGTTGCAGAGTTAGCAGATGGCTTGAATGTGGTCTTTAAGTTAATGCCATCGCGCTTGCTTGAGATCATGGTGTTTAACTTCTGCCAAATTCCTTCACCACCGGCACAGAACCAGCCCATATTTCCATTTCCATTTGTAACGGAAATATCTGGGCCATCAGACTTATTTGCAACAATTGCCTTAAGCGAGACAGACATATCCATGCCAGTCTTCAAGACAATATTGAGTTGAGGATTAGCTGCCTGGATGCGGGCGATAGCCGCTTTCCATTCAGTTACCTGCCATGCGCGAGTATGTGGAGTCCACACGGTCACAGTGCGATCAGCAGCTGATGCGGTGTTTGATAGAGCTATCAAACTGCTCGCAGCAATGGTCGCGACCATGAACGAGGCAAAAAAGCGTTTTTTATTCAATTTATTACTCCCGTCACAATCCTTTGGCAGGTACACATCCAGCGGGTGCTGCTGTGTTAGGAAACCTACCTCTTTGTGTTAGGAAACCTTACAGATACAATCGCCAAGGTCAATAGCTTCTTGGGCTAATTCGATAACGATTTTGATAACGATTTGGAGTTTAAATGGCACAAACTCAACGGGCAAGAGCTCTGTATCGTCTAGTGACAGGGATTCTCGTCGGAAGTTTCTTAACCGGCGCTATATATATGGTCAAAGCAGAAACTAGCCAAATCGAAAACCTAACCGGAACCCTCTTCTTCCACCGCTACACCGAATATGGCGCTTGGGATGCCGAGTTGCTGAGTTTGGATCTTCAAACCGGCAGCTTGAGTCAGGTAAACAAGGAATGGAAGTCGATGATTTCTCCAATTAATGCCCATATCGACATTAATGGTGAGTACATGACATTTATGGGAACCCAAGCTGGTCTCTATGAAAATGAATGGGACGTATTCGTTTCTCAATGGAATGGCTCAAATTGGGATGAGCCAGTGAATCTAACTGGGCCAAATGGGAAGCGAGATGAAGATCCAAAATTCTCGCCCAATGGAAAGACAATTGTTTACAAAGAAAACGGTGTTCTCGCCACAGTAGAACGAACTGGTGGTGCAAAAACTTACCTAAGCCTCGGCGAAGCCCAATCATCGATGCCTTATTACAGAACTAATGGTACAGATATTCTCTTTGAACGAGAAGGCAAGATTTTCTTACAGACCGCATCAGGTGACATAGAGATGGATGCTGGAAAAGCTGGCATTAGTTCTTATTATCCAATTGGGGTAGATGACGAGCGATTCCTATTTACTCGCGTACAAGATTCAAAGCGCGATGCCATTCGATGGGGTTACTACGACGGTCGACCATCCGAAGATCTTTTCTTCAACAATGACTATTGGGATTCATCAGATCCGTATCCATATCAAGATGCTAAAGATTTTATCTTCTTAGTTAGCGGCGATCACAGTATTTTTCTCGGAGGTTATAACCTCGTGATTGCTGATTTACGCGCTCAAAAAGTGATTAATATCGATGATCTCTACGACGAGATTAACTCTAATCTCCAAGAGCTTGGCCCCGCTTGGACCAAATTTACCTACTTCAAGTGATTAAATTCGGCTCGTGAAGATCACTTCTTGGAATATTCAGCACGGCGAAGTTTACGCTGATGGCACTGAAGTGAATCGAACTGCCGAAATCAAGCGAACTGTTGCAGCTTTTAATTGTGATGTTCTAGTTTTACAGGAAGTCGATCACTTAAATGAGCGCAGTAATCTGGAAGAGCAAACTAAGGATTTTGCCGAGATTATGGGAGCAGAACATTGGGCATTTGCGCCTACCGTTTGGCGCAAAAATGATGCGTGGCTTGATTGGCCAAAATCACAGAGTTCAGATTTTCCGGAATTAATTACAAAAACCAAAACTTCAACCCAACCTGGTTATGGCATAAGTATTATTTCGAAGCTGCCAGTAATTAAATGGGAACGCAGAGAACTTTCAAAAGCACTTATCGGTTGGTGGCTGCCATTTACTGCAGATGGGGTCACCAAGAAATATTGGGTAAAAGACCATGCGCGCAACGCACTGGCTGCTTATCTTGAAGATGGCACAGTTATCATTAACTCGCATCTTTCGTGGGAACCGATTTTTCGCAATATTCAATTAAGCCAGTTAAAGCGTTGGGCAAATGCCATCGCGAAAGATAAAACCTTGCGAGTAATAATCGTTGGAGACTTAAACATTGCCGATAGTTGGGAAGAATCGGTTAATTCACTTCGCTGGCGATCTCTAGTTAAGCAATTAACTTTTCCGGTCTGGAAACCTGATCGCCAAATCGATCACTTTCTCGCTCGCCCCGGGACCAAAGCAAAACTAGAGCCAACGGTTTCGAGCAAGATCAGCGACCATTTGCCGATTTCGATCACCCTCTAAAGTGACCGACGGTTTTTTGCGTCATTGAGCCCACAAATTGCCACTTTCGGATGCGTCTTAATCGAGGCTCTTTCCTCGCGATGAGACCCATACTGAGAAAATGCCTAGAACTTAGGCCCAGGTAACGCTTTTCACCTAGCGCTCAGAACGGCTTAAAACAGCTTTCACAGCTCATTTCTGAGGTTAACGGGTCACTAAACTGTTATGAGAATGGGGCCTAAAGGTCACTAAATTGTTATCAGAAAGAGCTGTTGTACCGTGTCCTGGCGATGCTTACCTCTTGTGTATTTGGCATTAAATAAGGCAGAATCTCCCAAAATTCAGCCATAGGGATGACCCCATAGCTGGATAACTCGACTAGAGGAGAGACTGCAATGAAACTTTCAAGAGGCGTAAAATTTGCGCTTGCAACTACAGCATCGTTGGGGCTAGCTGTTTCATTATTAGCCCCCGCGCAGGCTGCAAAGAATGGCACTGTCTATACCTACGAAACTAATCCGCTGTCAGGTTTTAACTCCAGCGTTGTAGGTTATAACTTGGTAACAAACAGCGTAGCTGGATATTTACGTTCTTCAGGTTTTGGATACTACGACAACAAGCGTAACTGGATTCAGAACACAACATTTGGAACATATAAAGTTGTTTCAAACAAATCAAATGATTTCCGCGTTCAATACACAGTAAAGCCTGGACGTCTTTGGTCTGATGGCACGCCAATTAACGGAATTGACCTTCTTCTTACTCACGTCTCAACCAGCCGTGAATATGCAAAGGCAGCCGGTCTTGGTGATTGGGCAGCAAAAGATGTAATGGCCTTTAATAATGCGAACTTGTCATCGAGCACATATGCGCTATTTAATGCGGGCGACCCAATTGTTAGCCCTGATCAAATGTCAGTAACAGTTCGATACAAGCAGAAGTTCCCAGACTGGTGGCTAGGTGGATTATCACCAAACCCAGTTCACGCATATGTCCACATGGCTGAAGGAAAAACTAGCTTGCAATCTGTCGCAGCAAACGAAGCAGCACGTGATCGTTTCTATGAGGCATACAAGAACAAGACAACAAGCTTGCTCAAGGAAATTGGTAAGATTTGGTCAACCGCGTACAACACTCCTGATGTAAATGCATCAACCACTAACCCACTTCTTTGGGTTGGCAATGGTGGCTTTACAGTAGTGAGCGCGGTTAAGGGAGCTTCAACCACATTCAAAGCGAATCCTCGATACAACTCAGGACCAGCCGTAAGCGGTGACATTCAAAACATCGTCATGAAGTACATCGCTGACGGTAACCCAGCGATCCAAGCTCTAGAAAATGGCGAGCTATCAATTTACTCTGGTCAACAGACAGTTGATGGTTTTGCTGCGCTTAAGAAGATCAAGGGAATTAACGTCTCGAGCGGTCCCGGCGGAACTTACGAGCACGTTGATCTACGTACCGGTCCTTACTACAGCGGTGGAACGCCTTACAACGGTCTCTTTGCTGGTAACGGCACGAAAGCAACTGATCTACGTAAAGCATTCTTGCTCTGCGTACCTCGTGCAGAAATCGTAGAGAAGCTGATCGCACCAATCGACGAAGAAATTCCTGTGTTGAGATCAGTTACAGTTCCAACACACATTGACTCCATGTATGCGGATCTTATTAAGGTAAATGGTTCTGCTTACTATGTTGGATCACAAGACTCTCTAAACAAGCGCGGACTCGCACTGGTTAAGAAGCATTATCCGGACGCACTGCGGAATCCACTTGAGGTGAATTTCTTAGTACCAGGAAACAATCCACGTAGAGCTGCACAGTCACTATTGATCAAGGCAAATGCGGCAAAGTGTGGATTTGATGTCAAGAATGACGTCGTAGTGAACTGGTCTCCAGAGTTGCGTAACTCAAAGTATGACGCGACATTCTTTGGATGGGCAGCAACCAGTACCGCTCAAGGAACGATTCGAGCAAACTGGCGTTCAGACGGATCTAATAACTACAACGGATCACTTGGCGGAGCTGCACTAGATTCATATCTAGATGATGTCTTCTCACGTCCGATGAATGACAAAGTTAAGTCAGGCGCATTCCAAAAGATTGAACGTATAATCTTTGATAAAGCGTACACGTTGCCACTTTTCCAGCACCCAGCTGTGTTGGCATATGACAGCGATCTCAAGGGCGTGAAGTTGAATGCACTTAACCCAACAACCGTTTGGAACTACTGGGAGTGGAAGTACTAATCACTCCGCAGTAACTTCAAATCTATAGTGGCTGTGGCCTTAGAGGATGAAAACCCTCTAAGGCCACAATCCATTAGAACCATTAGAAAAGTAGCAGGCGATTTGCCTTTGGTATTTATCTTCTTTAGATTACCGAGTGAAAATTTCAAATTTAAATCACGAGAGAGTTGTTCAAGACAATGATTGCCTACATAGCAAGACGTATTTCTGTGCTAATCGTGATTCTCTTTGGCTCAAGCTTTATTTTGTATAACCTTTCTGCGATAGCAGGTGACCCAATTGGCGATCTCCGCTTTAGCGATGATCCGCAGGTTCAGGCTGAAGTTGCAGAGTTAGAGTCATTTTTGCAACTCGACGTGCCTCCTCCATTGCGGTACTTCATTTGGCTGCGTGGAATTTTAGGTGGCTTCACCGGAAATATTGATTTTGGCCTTACCCGTCTGCGCGCTCCAGTTTCAACAGAGATTGCCGCAGCTATGCCGATCACGATTCGATTGGTCCTATTCGCAACAATTTTTGCAATTGTGGTTGGTATTGCTCTTGGAGTTCTCACAGCCCTTCGCCAGTACTCACGCTTTGATTACTCAATGACCTTTGTTGCTTTTCTTCTTTTCTCACTCCCTATTTTTTGGGTAGCGGTTCTACTAAAGCAGTATTTAGCAATTCGATTTAATACCTTCCTCGAAGACCCCAGTGTGACGACAACTTGGAAGCTAGGTCTTGGTCTAGTGGGCGGCATCTTCTGGGCTGGACTCTTAGCTATGAAGAAGGGCTCATTCTGGAAAATTTTCGCTCTGGTATTTGCTGGCACTTTTCTTGCCATCACACTTCTAGATAACGCTAACTGGTTCCTAGATCCAGCTTTGGGTCCAATTCTAATTGGTTTGATTTCGGCCGGAATTGCTGTGGGTATAACTTTCGTGAGTACCGGATTACAGAATAAGCCCGCACTTTACGCGTCACTGACGATGGCGCCTCTTACAGTGATCTCATACTTTGCGACCTCATCGTCCTTGAATTCTTCATCTTCGCTTACACAGCTGTTTGGCTATGCCTTGGCAACGGTAGGCGTTGCGGTAATTGTTTCGTTGCTATTTGCCAGAATTGATCGTGGGCCGGTAATCAGAACGACCGTAATAACTTCACTCTTGTCGGCTCATTTGATCATCGTCGATAAACTCATGATGACCTGGAAACCGTATATGGAAGACGGTGCCGTCAACTTTAGGCCTATTCCAACAATTGGTCAGCAGAAAGATTTACTGCCAGATGATGAATTTTGGCTAAATTCGCTAGATCTTTTGGTTCATTTATTCTTGCCGACCATTGCTCTAACTCTGATCTCATTTGCGGGATACATTAGATTCTCCAGAGGCACACTGCTTGAAGTGTTAAATCAGGATTACATTAGAACTGCTCGCGCAAAGGGCCTCACTGAGCGAACAGTGATAATGCGACATGCGTTTCGCAATACCTTGATTCCGCTAACCACGATCATTGTCGTTGACTTCGCCGGAATTGTCGGTGGAGCAATTATTACAGAGCGAGTTTTTGGTTGGTATGGCATGGGCACGCTATTTAATAGAGCTATCCAGAGCCAAGATCTCAATCTGCTTATGGGCGTCTTCTTTATTACGGCAAGCCTGGCGGTCTTAGCAAATCTGGTTGCAGATCTGCTCTATTCGGCATTGGATCCTCGAATCAGAGTAGGGAGCGGAAAATAATGTTTAAATTTAAGAAGAAGGAAGAAGTTGCTTCATTCACTGCTTTGGGCGAAAATGCAATCGCCAATAAAGAAGTCGAAGGATTAAGCCAGGGTCAGATTGTCCTCAAAAGGTTTCTGCGTCATAAGGCTGCAGTTATTTCGTTAATTTTCCTTAGCTCAATTATCGCTCTGGTCTTCTCTGCCGTTAACTCCAATATTGGTCCGATTAAGATCAATGGTTGGTGGAAATGGGGAACTGAAGATCTACCGGATTTGAGAGTTGAGGGTTGCGACGGTGGAACCGTTGGTTGCCCTAGTTTTTCATTGATGCCAAAGTTCCTGGGTGGCAGCGGAATTCAATTCGGAGATCACCCTTTTGGCCAAGATGACATTGGTCGCGACTATTTTGCTTTAGTCATGAAAGGTACCCAGAGATCAATTCTGGTTATGTTTGTGATTGGCATATTTGCGGCAACTATTGGCACTGTTGTCGGAGCTGTTGCCGGATACTTCCGCGGAACTATCGATAACGTACTGATGCGTTTGACCGACTTCATCATCACAATTCCAGCAGTTATCGTGGGATCTGTAATTGGTGCAAAATTTGGAAACCTAGGTGCGCTGGTTTTAGCTGCTTATCTCGGATTATTTGCCTGGACAGGCCTGGCTCGATTGGTTCGAGGCGAGTTTTTAACCTTGCGAGAACGCGAATTCGTCGATGCTGCTCGGGTAGCTGGAGCCTCAACCCGAAGAATTATTTTCAAGCATATTTTGCCAAATGCGGTAGGTGTAATTATCGTTTCAGTTACCTTGCTTTTATCTGGCGCAATTTTGCTAGAGACCGCATTGTCATATCTAGGTTTTGGCGTTGTTCCACCAGATGTATCTCTAGGTCTCTTAATCAATCAGTACCAGGATGCATTCACCACCAGACCGTATCTATTCTGGTACCCAGGCTTTTTCATTATTGGAATCGCACTGAGTATCAACTTCATCGGCGATGGTCTTCGCGATGCCTTTGACCCGCGTCAAAAGCAGAGACTCACAAAGAAGGATCGCCAGAATGCAAAAGTCTTACAGAGAGAAGCGGTCTAGAAATGAAGAGCGCTTATCAGAGCAGCTATTACGCTGACTCCTGTAACAGATATTCCCAACCAGTCAATGTTAGAAGTGAAATTAACTGGCGCAGTTTTGATATCAATTCTTTGATTGAGTCGCAATTGGGCAATATGGTTAGCGGTTCCAGAATCCGTCCCCGGAGTATCGGAAACCTTGACCGCACCGGTTCCTTGATGAAATCCACGAAGCTCACTCGGGTGTATGCGACGGTGATCACGACGGCCAGGGCCTACAGCGCTCCAGCATCTGATTTCTCGATCATCAGTAACAAGCGTGAGAGTGAATTTTGTTTTAATCTCTTTAACATCGCGCCAATCGATGACAGTTGTGGAGAAGGGATTTCTTACGCCCAGACCCGAATCGGTAAAGAGCAGATATGGCCGATGGATAACTCGATAAATTCCATGGACAAAAATGAATGTAACCAGAATCGATGTAACTGCTCGAGAAAAGCTGAAATCGACGCTCTCGAGGGATGCATAAATCATTCCGGCGGCGAAAAAGTAAGCAGCGAAACTGTAAGTGAGAGAACCACGACCCCGAAGAATTTCAGGGTTACCACCAGTTCTTTTAAGCGTTTTGAAGGGAGTAATGTCCATGAGTAATCCAATATTAGAGGTATCAGATTTCTCTGTCGATTTCTGGGTAGATGGCGTCTGGTACCCAGCCGCGATTAAAATGAATTTTGAACTACACCCAGGAAAAGTGCTAGCTATTGTTGGTGAATCAGGCTCCGGAAAATCTACGACTGCGCTGGGTTTAATGTCTCTACTTGCAGCTAACGCGAGAATGTCAGGCTCAGTTAAAGTTCGCGATCAAGAGATGCTGAATGCAAGTTCTGCGACACTACGAAAGTTCCGCGGCAAAGAAGTTGCGTACATCTTCCAAGAGCCGATGACCGCTCTAAATCCTATTTACACAATCGGTTTCCAAGTAGTTGAGACGCTTCGCAATCACTTCGACTTAAGCCCAAAGCGGGCTCGAGAAAGAGCGGTAGAACTTTTCACTCTGGTTGAAATTCCAAATCCTGAACAATCTTTTGATAAGTATCCACACCAACTTTCTGGTGGACAAAGACAACGAGCAATGATCGCTCAAGCGCTAGCGTGTGACCCAGGACTTCTCGTCGCAGATGAACCAACAACAGCGCTAGACGTAACTGTCCAAGCTGAGATTTTGGATTTAATGCGCGGGCTTAAGGACAAACTAAACTCTGCAATTTTGTTGATTACTCACGATATGGGTGTAGTCGCCGATATGGCAGATGAGATTTTGGTGATGAAGGATGGATTAACGGTTGAACGAGGCTTTACAGACCAAATCTTTAATCGTCCAGCCCATCCTTACACTCAGCAACTTTTGGCAGCCGTACCTAAATTAGGTTCAAGTAAGCGACGTCAAATTGTCCAAAAAGAAAATGCAAAGACTGAACCTGTTTTGAAGTTAACTGATGTCTCAATCGAATATCCGAAAAGGGGAAGAATTCCCGCTTTTGTGGCAGTTAAGAATTTCAATCTAGAGATCTATCCAGGTGAAATTGTTGGATTAGTGGGTGAATCTGGCTCAGGTAAAACTACAGTTGGAAGAGCTGCGATTGGCCTTTTGCCAATCAAACAAGGCGCTATTGAAGTAGTTGGAAATGACATTAGTAAGGCGACTCAAAAGGATTTATCTGCAATTCGCCGACATACCGGAATTGTTTTCCAAGATCCGGCCTCGTCGCTAAATCCGCGTCTTCCAATTGGCGAATCAATCGGAGAGCCAATCTTCCTGGCAGGTTTAGCAAAAGGTGCAGACCTAGCTCACAAGGTGGAAGATCTGCTTGACCAGGTAGAGCTGCCTAGAAGTTATCGAAATCGATATCCCCATGAGCTTTCAGGTGGACAGCGTCAGCGCGTTGGAATTGCGCGCGCACTTGCCTTGACTCCAGATCTATTGATCGCAGATGAACCAACATCAGCGCTAGATGTTTCGGTTCAAGCTAGATTCTTAGATCTTCTGCAGGAGCTGCAAGGAAAGTTGAACTTCGCTTGCCTCTTTATCTCACACGACCTAGCAGTTGTTGACATCCTTGCGCATCGAATCGCCGTTATGCAAAATGGTCTACTCGTTGAAATTGGAGATCGTGATCAGATTCTGAAGAATCCAACAAATGATTACACCAAGCGACTAATTGAAGCGGTACCAGTTCCAGATCCGGCTGAACAAAAAATTCGCCGAGATGCTCGCTTAGCTGCGAAGAATTAATCTTCGTTAATCTTTAGAAATTGCGGTCCTTAGATTCCTGATGCGTGACCTTCGCAACGAGGGTCTGATCCAAATGCATGAGTACCGTTGGCCATAACTTCCATTAGTTGCACTGAAGACCCATGCCCCCATGCTGAAAGAGGCACTACTTGGTGGCCTTTAGCTCTCAGCTCTTCAAATACATCGGCAGAGACGCGATCTTCAATCTGCAGCACACCAAGGCCTGACTCTTCGGCAGAACTTAACCCGGGCGCATTTAAATGCTGCCAACGTGGCGCTTCGATCGCTTCTTGAACATTAAGTTTTAGGTCGATCACATTCGTTATTAACTGCAGATTGGTCTGAACCTGAATATTTGCCCCTGGTGTTCCACCAACCAGATACAAAGAACCATCAGGGTGAACTGCGGTAAATGCATTAAGCGTATGTGCTGGACGCTTTCCTGGGGCGATCACATTTGGCGAATTCGAATCTAGCGAGAATCCAGTCAAGCGATTATTTAATAAAATTCCAGTCTCGGGAATAATCCAAGAGCTGCCAAAGCCATGAAAGACCGATTGAATCCAGGAAACGGCATTTCCTTCAGAATCTGAAACTAAAAAGTAAGTTGTATCGCTTCCTTCATTTATTGGGGCAATATCGATACCAGCAGCAGCCATTGAGATAGCACTTACGCGCTGATCAATGTGACTCTTGGAAAGTATTCTTTCAGTATTAACTGTGACAAATTCTGGGTCACCTAAAATTTCATTTCGGTCGGCAAAGCCAACCTTCTTGGATTCAACTCCAATGTGAATTCGATCAGATTCAGGAAGTGAAGCAAGATCAAATCTCTCATTAATCAAGAGTTCTTCCATCAGAATCATGCCTTGAGTTGGGGGCGGCTGTCCGTAAATTGTGATGTCACGATACTTAACCGAGAGTGGATCTAGTACGCGAGTAGTGTGCGCTTTCAGATCTTCAGCGTTAAACCAGCCAACTGAACCCTTTATAAGTTGCGCGGCGATTCGACCTTCGTAGAAAGCAGCGCGACCGCCGGCTGCGATTTCCTTGAGTGAACGAGCCAAATCTTTTTGGATAACGAGATCGCCAATTTTTGCAGTGACATCAATTCCCATATCTACAAAGACTTGAGTATCAGGAGTCGTCGCGAGGTGCGCTTTGATTCTATTTACAAAACCCGCATTCGCCGGGAATCCATTTTCAGCGTAATCAATTGCCTGGGCCAAGAGTTGGTCGAAAGGCAGCTTTCCATATCGTTTGTGAGCTTCAAACCAGGTAGAAACTAGCCCTGGAACGGTGCCAGATTTATATCCGTGAAGGGGAATTCCATCGCGATAGTTTTCAGGTGTTGCAGCATGTGAACCTTCGCCACTACCGTTAAAAGCAAGATTACTTTTGGTTGCACTGTGATGAGTAACTAGAAATGCATCTCCACCCAAGTGCGATGCCCCAGGTTCGACAACGCAGATAACGGCGCTTAGCGCTATCGCAGCATCGATAAACGAGCCACCATCTTTAAGAACTGCAATCGCAGCACTTACAGCTAATGGCTGGCTAGCAGCAGCGCCACCGTTACGAGCGTAGACAACACTTCGTCCGGTCTGCATTTTTAGTTGCCTGGACTCACAGTCGACATATTGAAATCTTTAATAACCAACGGCGGCATAGACATGCTGGTCATGTCCCCAGCCCATTCGCGTGGTTGCGTCCATTCGCTAGCACCCGCATGAGCGATACGGGATAGAGCGCTAACTGGAGAATCATTCCAGCGGAAGTTATTGGTTGCACCTACAACTTCGCCACCCTTAACGTGATAAACGCCGTCACGAGTTAATCCTGTTAGAAGTAGTGAGTTTGGATCAACCATGCGGATATACCAAAGCGTTGTCAGCAGAAGTCCGTTATCTACTTTCTTGACCATATCTTCAAGCGAACCACTTGCGCCATCAACGCTCATAACTAGATTTTCACCTAGTGGAGTGAAATCTAAATTTGTGAGCTGTGCAGAAGCTCGAGTTTGAACCAAAGATTGCAGCACGCCATCCTTTAGCCAATCGACGCGCTTAATGCTTTGCCCATTGTCAAAGACAGATGAGAACGGTGAACTTACAGCTGTTGCTACAAAGTTTGAAAATGGCAGCTGCTTAAACTCTGGATCGCTAAAGAATTGCAGCGAAACATTTGCGAGTTTTTCGCCAATGCGAGTTCCGCCCCCCTTTTTAGAAAAGACAGATTGTCCTTCGTGGGCATCGCGAGCAGTTGATACCCACATCATGTAGGTGAAAATATCCGCAACTGAACCTGATGGAAAAATAGTGTCATATTTTCCAGCTGGAAGATCAACTTTGGTGCCTTGCCAATTCAAACGCTGCCTAATTTGAGCATCAATATCGGCGACTGATACATCAGTGAAGTCGTGTGTTTCTACACCTGCCCAAGTCGAACGGGTGCGATCGTGCGACTTTCCAGTCATTTCTACACGACCAACTGGGGAATCTTTACGTAAACGTAAACCACCCTTTGATCCAACCCAAGTTGTTTCATTTGTGTGCTCGGAATAACCGAAGAGTTCGATCTTGCCCGCAACTGAGCGGGAGAACATATCGCCCAGAGCTGGCGCAAATTTTGTAAATACGTCAGGTCCAGTTGGCACATGCTCTGCTGACCAATTGCCAATCGAAACATTTGTAGCAAGCGGGGCGTAATCATCGGCCGGACCGGCAGCCTTTGCCGAGGCAACCGCTGCTTCCAAAAGTGCCGGAACATCGGCAAGCGAGACATCGGTGCGGGTTACTCCACCAGATGCCATGCCACCGTCAACGGATACAAATGCAATCACGGTAACGCTGCGCTCTTGAATCACGCCGTTAGTTGTTAGCGTGCTGCCAGCCCAGCGAAGGTTTGCTTGTGTCTTATCGCGCACAACAACGATGCAGTCATCGCAGGTCGCAGTCGAAGTAATCTTTTCAATCAGATCTTGAGCTGAAATCATTTTCCGGCCTCCGCAACAGTATTTAGAATATTTACTTTGTCGAAGATCGCCGCTGGGCAACCATGACTTACAGCCGCAACCTGACCCGGTTGCGCTTTACCGCAGTTAAACGCCCCACCTAGAACATAAGTTGATGGACCGCCAACGACTTTCATTGAACCCCAGAAATCAGTTGTAGTTGCTTGATACGCAACATCCTTTAATTGACCAACAATCTTGCCGTTTTTAACTCGGTGGAATTGCTGACCAGTAAATTGGAAGTTATAACGCTGCATATCAATTGACCAAGATTTATCACCCTTAATGATGATTCCATCTTCCATTGATGAAACCATTTCGTCATAGGTTGGACCACTTGGATTTGGTTGCAGTGAAACGTTTGGCATGCGCTGAATTGGCACATGTGCTGGCGAATCAGCAAAGGCGCAACCATTACTGCGATCGCGGTTAACTCGGGCAGCAATGCGACGATCTAGTTGATAACCAACCAGAAGACCATCTTTAATGATGTCCCAACGTTGCGCCGCAACTCCTTCATCATCGAATCCGACGGTACTTAGACCATGCGGAGTGCTGCGATCTCCAGTTACATTCATTAACTTTGAACCGTATTGCAGCTTATTCAACTTATCTGGCGTAGCAAAAGAAGTTCCGGCGTAATTAGCTTCATAACCAATAGCGCGATCTAATTCAGTTGCGTGGCCAATTGATTCATGAATAGTTAGCCACAAATTCGATGGATGAACTAAAACGTCATATCGACCGGGTTCAACAGATGGCGCGGCAACCTTCTCAGCGAGTAGAGATGGAAGTTCGGCAATTTCTGAATCCCAATCCCAATTTTTATTTCCCATCCATTCCCAACCAAAGCCAGCAGGTTGAGCCAATGTGCGCATAGATTCAAAGCCACTTTCACCGATTGAGATCGCTTCAATTTGGGTTTGGATCCGAACGCGCTGCTGTGTAGTGCTGGTGCCATAAGAATCTGCATAATGCTTTTGCTCTTTGACATACATGGTGTGAGCAGAAGTGTGATTAACGCTGGAACTCTTGAGCAAACGATTACTCAAATCAGCAAGTCGGTCTTTCTTTTCAGAATCAGAAACTTCAAATGGGTCAATTTCATAATCTGATACCCAAGTTTGATTTGCATAAACTGGTTCAGTTACCAGTGAAACCAATTCAGTAGAAAGCGGCTTAGAAGTTTTTGCCATAGCCACTGCAGTTTCTGCCAGCTTCTTGGCTACCTCAACTGAGATCTCAGGAGATGAAGCAAAGCCCCATGCACCATTAACGATTACGCGCACACCAACACCGGCGATCGTTTCATCGCTTTGGGTTTCGGGCTTGGCATCGCGTAGTGAAAGAAGCCCAGTTCGGGTTCGTTCAATTCGCACGTCTACGTGAGAAGCACCAGCGCTTGTAGCTGCGCTGAGCGCTGCATCTGAGACTTTTTCGAGTGGTAAAGCTAGGAAATCCGCATCAACTGTCGTAATCATGGGTCTTAGCGTAAAGGAACTCATTCCATCTCGCTACTAATGTCGCGTATCCTTGCGCCTAGAAGAGTCGCCCGGATCACCGCGTTACGCAAGTACCGAGGAAAGTCCGGACTCCATAGAGCAAAGTGGTGGCTAACAGCCACCCGGAGCAATCCGCGGGATAAGTGCAACAGAAAGTAAACCGCCAATAGCAATATTGGTAAGGATGAAACGGTGGTGTAAGAGACCACCAGCAATTGCAGTGATGCAGTTGGCTATGTAAACCCCACTCGGAGCAAGACTAAACAGATAGCGCTTAGAACGGCTCGTTCAAGTTATCGGGTAGGTCGCTTGATTCTGCAAGCAATTGCAGAACTAGATGGATGGTGATCCGTTCGCAAGAACGACAGAATCCGGCTTATAGGGCGACTCTTCTTCTAATTAGGTGGGCGCAGGTTAAAACTGCGCTCATTTGCTTATGCAAAAGTGTTTAGTTTTATGCAAGACCTTGGATGTTTTGACCGAATTCCTTGGGCAAGAAAATGGACATATGGGCAAAATCGTGGACATCGAAGTTTCAGATAGAGCCGTCACAGTTTGAGTTCTTCTCAATCGATAACTTCGCCAATCTAACTAATTGATACGTCTCCCCACCAGCGGCAACCTTTCGAATTCACAATTTCTTTCATTTGTCAGGGCCTTTGAGGCTGCATTAGCACTGTTGTATAGTGAATTCATGCATGCACGCTGCAAGAAAACCTTCTCCGCGCTACTGACCGTTTCATTTCTTTCGACCCTTCCTCATAGTTATGCAAGCCAAACGAATACTTTGACGGTATTTGCTGCATCTAGCTTGGCCGATAGCTTAACTTATCTAGGTCAGGCATTTGAAAAAAAATATTCGGGCACTACAGTCACTTTTTCATTCCTGGCTTCGCCTACTTTGGCAAGGCAGATAAATGCAGGAGCGCCAGCTGATGTCTTTGTTTCAGCCTCAAAAAAAGATATGCAACGCACATCGGTGCGAGTTCATGCCTATGAAAATTTTGTATCAAATCGCATTGTACTTGCCGTGCCCGTGAAGAATCCTTTTAAAATTGAGCGAATCAAGGATCTTAATAAACCCGGCCTTAAGTGGATTCAGTGCGCACATGAAGCGCCTTGCGGAAGTGCTGCTGATGCCGCACTTGCATCAGATGGAAAAGTAATTTCAAAACCTGTGTCGCTTGAACCTAAGGCTTCGGGGGTCATCGCCAAACTTATGCAGGGTGAAGTCGATGCGGCGCTTATTTACCACACAGATGTAGTAAAAAATCATAAAGCGTTAAAAGAAATAGTTTTCAGTGATCGCCATGCATCAACGACAAACTATTCGATCGCAATCATTTCCGACGGGAAACAGAAGGTACTCGCCCGCACTTTTGTAGATTTTCTTAAATCCTCGCAAGCGGGTTCGTATCTGCGCAGAAGCGGTTTTGGAATTATTTCATGAATCATCGCCGAATAGATAGAACTAGCGGCGCTCTTGCCATCTTAGCAAGTTTTCTACTCATAGCGCCGATGATTGCATTATTAGCAAAAGTGCCTTGGAGTTCCTTTACAAGCCGTTTGACCCACGATCAATCAGTTTCTGCAATTCAACTTTCCTTGTGGAGTTCGTTATTGGCAGCAGGTATATCGGTTGTATTAGGCGTTCCACTTGCCTGGGTTTTGGCCAGAGGGAACGAACGAATTACCAATATTTTGCGCCCGATAGTTCTGGCTCCCATCGTTTTGCCGCCCACAGTTGCAGGCATGGCGTTGCTCGCTCTACTTGGGCGAGATGGACTAATGGGTAAATACATTTACCAAGCAACAGGATGGTCGATGCCATTTACCAGTGTCGCAGTTGTTGTCACAGGTGTTTTTGTAGGAATGCCCTTTCTCGCTTTGATTGTTGAATCTAATTTTCGCCATCTGCCAAAGGACCTCGAAGAGGCAGCAATGATTGATCGTGCTTCAACTCGAGATGTTTTTTCTTTGGTAGCACTGCCTCAAATGCGCAATGGCATTGCTACTGGTGCGGTTCTGGCATGGGCCAGAGCTTTAGGTGAATTTGGTGCAACTATGATGTTTGCAGGTTCATTGCCCGGACGCACTCAAACGTGGGCAATGCAGGTATACATAGACATGGATATTGACACGGGAAGTGCATACACATTGAGTGCGGTCATGTTAGTTATTGCGGTCTCAGTTGTTTTCGCACTGAGAAAACTACTGACCCAGGCGATTACTTCGTGACAACTCGGGTTTTTATTGTGGATGACCACGAACTTGTCCGGCGGGGATTGATTGAACTTATTGATACTGAAGAAGATTTAAGCGTTGTTGGCCAAGCAGGAGATGTGCAGGAGGCTCTTCTAACGCTTGCATCTATTACCGCCGACGTTGCCGTCCTTGATGTGCGTCTACCAGATGGAAGTGGGATCGAACTCTGTCGTGAGATTAGATCCCTTTATCCAAATGTAAAGGTATTAATGCTGACTTCCTTTCTCGACGATGAAGCAATCCTTGGTGCAGTTCTTGGTGGGGCTAGTGGATATGTGATTAAAGATATTAAGAATTTGGATTTGCTTGAGGCTATTCGCAAAGTCGCCGCGGGAGAAACCCTCTTAGATATAGCTCTTGTCTCGAATGTCACAAGTCGCTTGCGCAAAGTGGATAGCCCTGCGAGTGAAATTTATGAACTCACCGATCAAGAACAGAGGGTGCTAGAACATATTGGCCGAGGTTTAACGAACCGCCAGATTGCAGAATCGATGTGCTTGGCGGAGAAAACTATTAAGAATTATGTCTCTTCACTTCTTGGAAAACTTGGCTTAGAACGAAGAACTCAAGCAGCCGCGCTGGCAGCACGATTAGGTTTAGGTAGGAATTAGTACCGAGCAACCCAAAGAGCCCGAGTTCCTAGCGGCTCCTTCTTAGTTATAGAAAAAGTTCCGTTGCATTCCTTCGCCCGATTTTCCAAATTTAGTAATCCACTCTTACGGCGTCCTTCAATGTAGCCAATTCCATCATCACTAATTTGAACATCGAGTTGCCCCTCACTTGAAGAAATAATCATATCAATATGACGACAACCTGCGTGCTTCATGGCATTCGTAAGAAGTTCTCTAACGACGGCAATTGTATGTTCACTTAGGGCCCCATGAACAGAGGCATCAATTGGGCCTTTAAATTCACAGGAAATATGGATTGCATTCTTGCCCTGAAAGATTGCAATCTCTTCTTGAATACGTCCACGTAACCCGGCAGTGGGTCCCGGTATCTGAAGTTCAAAGATTGTGTTGCGGATTTGTTGCACAGTTAAATCTAGATTATCAATAGTCTCCTGAATAATCGTGAGGTCTCGCATTGGCACAAGTTCGTTCTTAGCTACTGCTTGAAGTGAGAGTCCAGTTGCAAAAATACGTTGAATCACTAAATCATGGAGATCACGACCAATACGATCACGTTCTGCTAGAACATCAATTTGGTTCTGTGCCGCCTGTCCTCGGGCGCTATCTATTGCGATACCTGCAGCAGAAGCAAGCACTATAACAAGCTGTTCATCTTCTTCCGTAAATTCTAAACCACCTTTTTTCTCGGTGAGATAAAGACTTCCATACACTTCATCTCGGATGCGGATTGGTACTCCAAGAAACGA
>Ga0208485_1000193_pt1 | contig 19535 bp, 28 predicted proteins | sample LakMenEpi27Jul12_FD_150707 | JGI IMG/M metagenome (GOLD analysis project Ga0208485, IMG submission 150707) | Freshwater microbial communities from Lake Mendota, WI - 17JUL2012 deep hole epilimnion (SPAdes) | ecosystem: Environmental > Aquatic > Freshwater > Lentic | place: Lake Mendota, Madison... | reverse complement strand
CTGCGCCGATTGACTTAATACTGCTGTATATTCCCATTGGTCGTCTCCTTAATAATTGACGCTTCCAGCGCCAAAAACTGTCCATGCCGAACCTGTCCGCAGAAGGTTGAATGTGTAAATATCAATCTTGCCAGAGCTTGATGTTGCAGCAACTGCAGCACCGCCACCCCACTTGATTGTTTGACCAACACCATCAATTTGGAATGCGCTTGGGTAGTAACCTGTAGAGCCTTGTGTGATGATTGCTGTGAAGGTAATAATTCTATCGTTGGTTGTTGGAACACCTGTTAAGTTAATAGTAAAGTTAGCAGATGGTGCTGAGTAGTACGAAATCAGTGTGTCAGTGTATGCCACATTAGAAACATTAGATGATATTGCAGCAGATGCAACAACCTCTGAAATCTCAGCCATTGTCAAACGACCATTGACCGTTGTATTACCAGTAATTGTTACATCTCCAGCAACACTCAGTGTCCCGCCAACATTCACATTATTGGCAGTAGCAATACCGCCAGTAACAACAAGGGCACCAGTCGTAGTGTTTGAAGAAGCTGTAGTATTGGAAAGAGTTACAATTCCAGCAATATTTGCAAGACCGCTTGCTTCAAGGTCTGCAACAACCAAAGATGCGTTTGCGGATGCAGCAAAGTTTGCTGTGCTTGTCGGAGCTGTTGTTAGATTAGTAAACAACTTAAACTTACCATCGCTTGCATCTCTTAATAGACCTGCATACTTGACAGCGCCATCGTTAAACTTACCAGCGAAACCAAGGTCAAAAGTATCAGCAGCGTTTGTATTTCCCATGAACACAATTGGGTCTGACACGGTAAGGTTGTTTGATTCAAACGCACCGCCACCTACAGTGATTGTCCCAACGATATTAGTATTACCGCTAATGTAAACATTACCACCAACACCAAGACCGCCAGCAACAACAAGTGCTCCAGTTGTAGCGCTTGTTGAGTTAGTAGCGATATTAACTGTTACAGATGTGTTTGGAGTAATAACCATTTGAGTTTTATCACTTGACAAACCGCCTGCCGCAAAAATAATTTTGTTTTGCTGACCATTACCACCAGTAGCAAGAACAAGGTTTCCGTTTCCTGCAGTGTTTGCTGGGGCTTCTAAGAAGACATAGCCATCATGATCACCGGTAATAGTAAAGCCTGGGTCATTAAAGTTTGACGATGTAATACCCATGTCAATCCAGCCAGCATCATCAGTTCCTGCATCGGCATAAGCAATAATATCTGTTGAGCTGTTTGCATTTGTACCTAAGTTTCTAAAAGCGATCTGTGAGTAATCTGTAGTATTTGACTGAACCGTAAGGGTTGGGTTAGTCAGTGTTGCAGCAAAATTGACTGAGTTCGCACCAACAGTTGAGGCGGCATTTGCATTTATAGCGCCAGTTTGAATCAAAGTTGTAGCATTTATATTGTTTGCAGAAATATTAGCATTGACAGTAACTGCATTAGCAGTGAGTGTGCCGCTTAATGTTGCAGAAACAATTGACAATGAGTTGGTCCAAGATACTGATGTCCCATCAGTCTTTAATACAGAATTTGCACTCCCAGATTGGCTTGGAATTTCACCAGTACCACCTTGAGAGAACAAGGTCCATTTAGATGCAGCTAAATCAGTAGCGATAGAACCACTGGTGCTCGTATACTCACTTGTTGCGATGTAAGCGTTCCCATCAGAAAACACAATGTCATTAGTAAAATACAAAGTGCTTGTTGTCCAAGCACCACGCCAGTTGGTACCAGGAACATATATTTCCCACTTTGCAGCAGCAAGGTCAGTAGTAAAAGTCCCCGATGTATGTGCCACTAGGCAGCTATAGGACACTCCGCCTCTAGTTACAATATCGTCAATTTTATATGCAGTAGCATTTGCCCACGCACCTTTGTAATCCTGACCATCGGCTAGTAGTGCCCAGTATGTCGCATTTGTTGGGAGATTAGCTGATGCCGATGTTTGATTAATATAGACATACGATTTCGCTCCATACGAAACAACATCGTTTAATTCATAAGTTGTTCCAGAGCTGTATGCCCCTCTATGGAAAAATCTAAGTCTTCCTAAATCTATTGCTTGTGCCATTTACGCAACCTCCAAAATCAAATGCGATTTATTATCAGTATACCATGAATAATTTAATTCAGATTGGCTTGTTAACCAATTAATGTATACAGAAGTATTATTAAAATCTATAGTTTCCCCTTCATCCATATTTTGCAGGCAATCAGATAAGTTTTCTCTGCCTGTAAACCTGAATCCGCCATCGTCATTCGCAACCAGTAAGCCATCTCCTGAGCGATAATCTGGGATCACGACAGGATCGCTATCCGAGTGGGCCTGTGCAGTGAGACGACCGGATGCGGGATCAAATTGCCATCCATGGAAATATGCTCCATCAAGAATTTCATGCTTCTTTGGATCCCACATAAATGCAGCTCCAGAAGCATTACCACTCCCACTGCCGCCGCTATTAACAAGATTAGGCATATTCTACCCCGCTAATATTAAAAGTCAAAGCACTATTGCTTGACGCAACATAAACATTACTATTTGCCGGAATGACAATAGATGTATTGTAATAAAGAACATCATTTTTGATTACAACTGCATTGCTAATAATTTTATTATTTGCAGCCGCTGCTGCTCCTGCAATCAGAATGTGAACATCCGCAGTAGCATTATCGGTATTACTTGTATTGCAAATATTAATTGATTTAATAATCGAGTAATTTCCGGCAGTGTTTGCAACCGTGTAAACATTAGACCCAGTTGTATTACCAAGATAAAATGATTTAGGAACTAAGTTAGCCATTTACGCCCCCATCCACATTAAAACTTCATTATCGTATGTTGTGGTGTTCATATCTTGAATAGTCACAGCGTCTAAAATATGATCAACAAAAGCTCCAGATGTATGTGATTTCGCAACCGTTCCATCATAACCACGCTCCTGAACTGTAAATGAGGATCCGGCCCTTGAAGAGATCAACATTTTTTCTTCATCAGATGTGCCTCGATCAACAACAACAGCAAACGGATTTGAGCCAGAAGGAAACCCTTCAGCATCTGTTACAGAGAAAGACGAGGCGCTATTGGAGATGTTAGCACTCAAGTTGGTTCTCAACGCTGCTCCTGTAAATTCTCTTCTCAGCATACTAATCTCCTAGTCAATGCTGATATCAAGATCGCCTGTTGCGATTCTTAGAGTATCCCCAGCATCTGTTGTTTTATTAGTTGTAAGCGTTCCGTACAACAACATATTTCCACTCGTTGAAGCATCAAAAATGCCAATCGCTACTGTTGTAGCCGCTGGCATTCCAGTAAAGTCAATATTAGAATCATTTGATGTTGCGCCGCTTGATGCTCCGCTAAATGTTGCAATTTGGCGGGCATATGAGCCTCCAGTTACTTCTGTTCCACCACCAGCATCCGCTGGAGCTACTGTGAATAGGGCAATGTAAACATCAGCCGGCATCGTATAAGAAGTCGTACCAAGAAAATGGTCAATCAGTTTATTTTCAAGATAGTTTGTAAGATTGCCTGCCATTATTATCCCTCCAGATTATTATAATACATTTCCTTTTCTTCGTCATTAGGCAATCTGAAGTTAGGAAGTCTCAACAAGCTATTTGCTTCATCAGAAGAAACTTCACCCATTGGCTGGGCTCTGGTAAATCTAAATCCAGAACCTGTAACATATCCAGCCCCGCTCTCAAAATACAGCAGGACACTTTGTTCATTATTTGTAAAAATCACAGATTCAACAACAGTAGAATCTTCATCAATAACTTCGTCAACAATTTTCTTTTTTGGTGCAGCCGGCTTTTTAGCAGCTACTTTCTTTTTTGGGAGTACAGACTCACTTGTTACAACATTATCTCTATTTACCATATACCAATCCTATCATTCAAATGAATTTAAATCAATTTAACATAATAATAGGCGGGGGTATAATCACCCCCGCCCATCATCATTAATTATTTATATTAAAGAGTGCGCAGTTTGACATTCTTTGCAATCACATAAGAATCAAGATTCTCAACATTGTTTGCAACACGCATGAACTGTGTGTACTCAATGGTGTCAGTCTTTGGTTGGAACTGACGGTACAGTGTGATATCGCGGTGGATACCGATCACCTTGTTATTTGGGAATGTAAGCTCTACATAACCATGGCTGCCCGATGTTGGTGAGTAATCACCAGCAACTGTTTCTGGCATCAAAGGAATTTCAATCAATGGAATACCATATGGTGAAAGACCAGTTGCGCCTGGACCGCCGTTCGCACGGATCGAGCCATTCATGAATGCCTGCTCACCGTAAGTCGAACCTGGAGCTGGAGCTCCAGCGGTTGCTGCCGTTGCCGAGTTTGGATTCTGCAAGCTAAACGATGTGTCTTGCACAACGCCTGCACCTGCAAAGAACCTCAACTCATTACGACGCTGTAGGTACTTAGTTGGCATATTACGAAGAACTCTGTCATATGTCGAACGGGAAACATTGTTTCCTGTTTCGTCAACAACAGTGCCGCCCGTAAGAGCCAGCTTTGTAAAGCCATTAAGTGCCTTCAAAAGAGCATTGTTCGAAGATGTATTGCCGTTAATCAAAAGATCATCAAGATCGTTTGCTGTCTGGCGAGCCATAATCTGAGCAAGGTGATCTTCCAAGGAAGCACCTTCAATGTTATCCTCAAGGGACTCTGTGCTCAATTCCCAGTCAAGGCGAAGCTTAACACTGGACAGCGAAACTTTTGTGAAAGTCACTGCAGCATTAGAACCGGTATCGGATGCTTCTGTTGCCTTAGCCATGAGTCTTGTACCAACCGACACCTTATCGATGTCCATTGTTGGTGTGCGCATGCGCACAACTCTGGAATTCTTCATGAGGTTAGATTGATCAACTACGAAATCAATAAAACGATTTGATTGCTCTGCATTAAGCAGACCACCTGATGCATTGCCAACGACGCTCGTAGTTACTTCGTCTGCTTTTGCAAGGATTTCTTCTTGTGTTGCCATAGTAGTTTTTCCTCCTTACCTTATGACTTATAGCCTAAGGAGCTAATTAACCCCTGTGGCAAATACATATTGCCCCAAAATGATTTTGGTGCGGACTTTACTAGCTCCTCGCCTTCTTCATCATCTTCTGGGTCAACGCTCTTCTTCACAGCACCAGCTTGGGCAAAGCCTTCAACTTTTGCTGTTTGAACTTCTAGAGCCTTCTCAGTTGTTTCCAACTTCTCAGCCAACTCTACTTTCTGAGCTTCTACACTCTTAGTTACTTCCTCGATCTTGGCATTAACATTCTCTTCAACTTCTTGCTTAAATGAAGTCGCAAAGTCGTTAAGCTTTTGATCAATGACTGAACCAAGGGCTTCTTTAAGAACTTCAATATCCATATCTTGTTCCTCCACTTGTTCGACATTCACTTCAGCTTCAATTGAAGCTTCAGTACTATGCTCGGACTTTTCCAGTCCTAAATTATCAATTGGACCTAGCCAATTAATAAACTTCTTGATAAAAGACAGTTTTGTATCTGTCTCTGACAAATTATCCATAGGTGTTACATTATCATATTTTTCAACAATATGCAATTCCTTATCAACATTACATCCACAATTATTAGATTTTTCAATTTCCATCATGTACTCCTCATACAAATCATCCAGAAGCATATTCACAACATCATTATCAATCATATTGTCTTCCTGACTTTCAGAAATACCCTGAACGACTTCTTCATAATTTGAACTTGTAATAATCTCCAGCAAGGTATCCAGCATGGAGTCATCAAAGTCATTTTCTGAAAAACTCTTCTTTTTAGTGTTGGCGTATCTTTCCAACATCCTTCTTCCTTTTGCAGCCAAAGCGGCAGCGTCTTGCGCATTCTGCGGGACTGGTTCTCCCCATGCAGCGGCAGACAAAGCCAAGCGTGTTGGCTCACCATTTGGCTTTTTCATTGGGCCAGATGGGTTTGTGAAGAATCTAGTAAGGAAGGAGCCTTTGCGACGCATTTTTTCTGGAGTATTGGCTGCGCCTCTCACCCCGGGCTTTAAGTTTGCACCCTCTGTTTGTTTAAAGTGCCTTCTTCCAGCAGCCGTCAATCCACCCTTCGGATCTTTCAATGGCTGCTTTGCCTTCTCAATTTGGCAATCAAGATCGCAATCAAGTGCGTAATTCAATCCACCATCATTATTCATTTTTACAAGATCAATAGTTGCGAGAGCATTTGCTGGGTTATCAACAAGGCTCAACTCGCCAAGGTCATACTGTTTAATAATTGAAATAGGACGACCATTGTGCATTTTGCCAGCCATCACTTCTTTCTTGGTAATTCTGCCGCCAATAGAAAAAGCACGAAGTGTGCCGTCAAGGATCTTTTGCCAAGTATCCTCAGCACCTTTGGAAATATAAGCTTCAACCTGAATTGCATTATATTCCTGACCGTCAGCACCTTTCATCTTCAATGGCTTGTAGCTGATAGCCTTGCCGACAGCAATAGGGGCATGCATTTCACGGATATTGCCTTGCCAGTTTTTAAATGCTATTTCAGACGCAGCAAAGTCTACAATGTCATTAGATTTATCAATATTATCTGCAGTTGCAATGCCAGAAACAATACGCTGTTCCTTCTTAATCATTTCAATTGGGAAAGAAATATTAAAGTCGTTCATATAGATAATTAAGACCAGTATAATACATTATTTTAATGCAAGCAAATTATGCAACAGCATAAACAGCAAGTGTTACACCTGCCGTCATAACTTGAAAGTTTGTAAAATCACCTTCAATTTTAACATAGCCGCCGCCGCTATTAATTGCAGGAATAACTACTTGGTGAGGACCACCATTAAGCTTAACTGTTGCATTAGTTGATGCACTTGTATTATAAAAGTGTATACACCTTGTGTGACCGTTTGTAGAAACAACGCCAGATGCGCCGCTAGTACTAGTCACTGCTATGTTGGAAAAAACTATTCCGGATCCGTAATTCATTTAGAACCTCCTGTGGTATCTTGTACTTCGCCTCGTTCTGCTTGATCGCCAGATGCTCTTGGATCAGAAGCGCCTTCTGGCGTATCTGACCTAGCATTTCTTGGCTGCGAGGCTTGATTATTAGAATTGCCTACTGGAGCTCCCGCACCAGCTTGCTCTTTCTTAATCTTTGTTGGGAACGGCAATGGCTCATCGCCATCTGTGCGCTCAGGCAAGCCGAGCTGCTGACGAACCTCATTCGGAGCAATAACTTCCGTTCTCAAATATCTGTCATTGATTCTAGATTGAATGTCTTCATCAATCAAATCAATTCTCTTAAACTGTAAAACAACCATGTCACTAAATTCAGCAACAACACGATTCAATCTTTTTTCAACAACCGCCTGATCTGGACCGATCACTTGAGTTTTGAATGTCTTGTCTGCGTCCCTAGACACAGCAAGGTTGGCATTGTCATACACACCAACTTTTGGAGCTGGAACTCTGTTTGCAACAAGAATCTCATCACGATTTGATTTACGATATTTATCAAAAGATGAGTCCTGAATGCCGGCTTCAAGCTTTTCAAATTTAATATCACTATCAGAACCTATTGAAGCAGGGATTGGAATAACAAGAGTGCCATGATTGCGCCCCTTGACTTCTTTTCTAAAATAGTTAATCAATTCCTGTTTTGACTTATTGCTAAGTTTTGCACCTTTTAGAATAATTGCATAACGCGGGATTGCTTTATTTTCAAAGTAATCAATATTGTATTCCTTTGCAAACTTATCTCCAACAATTGCAGCGGCTGCAGAAACTGCCGATGGGATACCGTAATATGTATTCTTTGGAGAGTATGTTTTAAAATGAATAATTTCATTTGGATTTGGATCGGTGTTGATTGGATCCTCAGTTTCTTTATCTTCAAAGTTTCTAAAGAACACTGCGGAAATTTTATTGCTCCTAGCGATCTGAACAAAGCCATCTCTTTGACGGCGAATACGCATAAGTGTTCCTGGGATGTGACCAATATAGCCAATCTCTCCCGCATTGTTACGACCAATTTCCATATAGCCATTACCAATGGTAAGAACATCTTGCCAAATCTTTATCATTGTTTCATTGAAAGTTTCTTCTTTATTAGTGTTTTCAAAAATATCTTCAAGCATCTGCTTTTCATCTTGAATATATTTTCTAACACGAGAAAGCTTTTCTGGATCGCCAGCAACTTTTTCTAATTTTCTTTTTGCTTTGATTGTTTCAACAAACTCATAGCCAAGACCAACTGTGTTCATAACTCTTGCTGCGATAGATGCGTTATGAATTGCACTTGAATCATAAAGCCCGGCAAGATTGTCTAAATCATACGGGGGGTTCACAATATCGTAAAGACTGTAGCCATCAAGAGTCTCTGGGTCAATATACTTTGTTGCTACCCCATCAATGCCTTCATATTTCTTAGCAAGCCTTGATACCTTTCTTTTCATTTTTGGGGAAAGACTTGAATATGCAATTTTTGCAAATGGGTCATCATTTACAGGGGTGGAATCAAATCCAAAATATGATAAATCATCAATCTCATCTGTTACTGGCTCATCAACTACATGCACTATTTTATTTTCCATGTTTCCTCAATCCGTCAAAAAAATCTTCATACGGGTCTGGTATGTGACCATTATTTAATCTATCTACCTGATCATCTCTTTCAGATGCAGTAATCTTTCTTGCTCCATGAACCCAAGCAACTTCACCTTCTTCACTCCCCGTCCAGTATTTGGCGGCAGCAAAAACTCTATCTTCAATATCTTTGTCACCAACGAAACCTTCTGCTGATAGAAAACCATCACCATCCGATAACACTTGACCGTCTGGAAGAACCCAGATGCAAACGCCATAAGTCCTTTCAGGAACCCAAAGTCGTTTTTTCTTTACCGCGTCCATGCTCATTAAATCTATTGTACATCATTTTTCTTAAATAAAGAACAATAGCGACACAAGTTGTCAAATATTTTACGGTTTCAATAGATAATGATACTTGTCTTGCACCAAATTGATATCTTTAGCGTATTGGACAAGCACCTGTTGCACAGTCATCAAAGTCAATAGTCAAATCCATTGAGTTTTCTTGAAGCGGAATGCTAAGATCCAGCTTTGACGATGCCTTTTCATACTCTTCCTTGCTAATCTCCTCGTATGGAGGTAATGCAAAGTTATGATCAACATGTAATAGGAAAGATACCGACTTTACAGAAGAATCATAATTCTTACTCAACCAGTCTTTAATCAGTGGCAGCTCTTCTTTGCGGTAATACACTGTTACTGAAACAGCATTGTCCGCCCAAATAGTTTGCATCTTCTTAACCCACTCAAGCTGTTCAATTGCAGTCATGTTGGCAGCAAGGATGGAATTCTCAGGAGACTTGCATGGGAACTCAATAACATACCGACTGTGGTCTTCTCGACCATCAAGCCCCATATCCCAAGTAACTTTATAACCCCTTCTACGGCAAGCATCAACCAACGGGTCAACTGAGCTAAACCTAACTCTGCGAATATAGTACGGAGCAAAGGCTGGGTGGATGCCAGGGGTTACGCCTGGGAGAAGCGAAAGAGTTCCCGATGGCTGTACCGTTGTAAGACGGACAGATGGATTCCAACCATTTTCGGCACTATAGGCTTTATCATACTCTTTCAAGAATGAATATGCGTCAGACAACCAGCCGATCTGTTTTTCATCGCACTGCAAAATACCAGTGATGGATTGACCTAAGCGAGCGTTCTTGTGCACAATAGAACTTGTCTTTTCGTATGGATAAGAAAGTCTTGTAATTTGTTTTTGCACCATGTACAGAAGTCTTGAAACCTCTAACATTTGAGCAAGGCTTTCGATGTTTGGTAAAAAAATTGTTGCAAGGTTGCAAGACTCGCCATCCGCAAGTGCAATTTCTGCACAGGGATTAAAGCCTTCAATTGAAGGGTCAGGAGACTTCTCACCCAAGCGACCATAAGTTCTTGCGAGCTTTCTGTTCACCAAACCATAAGGCTCACCAGTGCCATCATAGCCCTTCCACAACTCACTTACTATTTCATCGTAAGCATCAGCGTAAATAGAGTTGTTACTATTAGCTCTCCACGCAGGCACATTGCCGCTACCCCAATTTTTTGCCTTAAGGAACAACATGTCATCAGGATCACCAATTGCAATTTGTGCAGACCTTCGTGAAGAGCCAGAGATTACAATTCTTCCAATGATATTGCAAATGTCCAAAACATCAACGGAACGAAGTTTCTTGCCAACACGCTCATTAAGAACCTTGCAGATGTCGTCAATTCCATCAACCAAAGCTCCAGAACCCGAGGCAGTGCCTCCGAATGTCTTGAGTGGTGTACCGAATTCACGAATTAGCAAAGTTGAGTATGTGAAAGATTTACCAGAAATGAAATATGATTCAAGCACTTTATGAAGCAACTCTCTCCAACCTTGTCTTGAGTCCGGAACGATGAAGTCAGCATCATTGCTTCTTTCGGCAGTAATTGACTTAACTGCCTTGACCTTTGGTAGTTCATGAATTTTTGATCGCTCTACTGAAAAACCAACACCCCCACCCAGCATCAAGTAATCAAACAAAAGTTCAAAGTCTTCAATTTTTTCAATGTTTGTATAAAAACAATTATTCAACGAAGTACCCGAGAATTGAGATACAAGAGGTGTGCCGAGCTGCCAGAGGGCTCTGCCAGATACTGAGCATCGAAGCTGGAACATGTGATCAAACAACTGCTCGGCTTCTTCTTTAGAAAATGGAACACCGATATCGACTGCGCCATCAATTATTCTTTTAATGGTTTGTATCCATGTCTCAGTCTTATTAGTGCCTTCAATTTTTCTGCTATAGGTTCTAAGAAAAACAACTTCTCCAAGACCACCAAAACCCCAAGGTGGGGTCTTTGTGATATAACTAGCAATAAACTCTGGCGACAATAGCGACATGTAATACCTCCTGATAGATAAGAGTATCCAGTTTAGACTGTGCCAAGAGCAGAGTCAAAGATTGATACTAAGGACTACGATAAAGAATTTTCGTAAAACTCTAAACGCGCCAGTATCTTATCAGCAGTCGCCGCCCACGACCATTCCGAGTGCAAGATTCTTGCAGATTTTATTGCATACTTTTTAAAATCTTCATACTCATTAACAACATTTTCCATAAGGTCGATCAATTGCTGGAAGTCTGGACTTGCCCATTCACCAGTGTCGCAATCATACAAATGATCTTGCCAATCTGCTTTAATAAAAGTTGCTTCCAAAGGTATGCCATATTTTGCAAAATCTGCACAGCCAGTTAAATTTGTTACAATAGTCGGAAGCCCTGTTGCTATAGACTCAAATGGGATCATCCCAAAACCCTCGCCCATTGTTGGGTATATCATGCAATGACATTTATGATACAAAGCAACTAAATCAAGTGTGTCAAAATTTTCTGGTATAGAAATAATTTGAGGATGATAGGATGCGGGTACAAGTTTATCATTCAAATAAATCTCTGCTAAACAAAACTTGTTGTATTTTAATATAAGTCTAAAGTCATCATTGCCATCATAAAGCTCAAGAAAAGCATCAACAGCCATTTGTGCATTTTTTCTCTTAGAGTCCCCGCCCACATGCAGGAAGTTGAACCGACCTGTTAATTCTCTGTCGATAATGGAAAACTCTTCAGAGATACCGTGAGGGATAGTGAACACATTGGCATTAACATTGTTCTTAATATAAACATCTTTAATAAAATCAGATGTTGCCCAGATTTCATCACACCTTCGCATATTATCCACCCAATGCGGAGGAATCTTGGTAGACTCCCATGGTGTATACCCAATATTATATTTTGACTTTATCTGGTAATAAGTCGGCGGACAAAAATTAACATGGTAAGGGATATCTTCCCTGTTATAGAACACAGCGCACTCTTTAGCCTGCAAAGCTTTAATTGTGGATATTGCTGCATTATAGTAACCCTGGCTGTACCAGGTGTCCCCAGACGCATCTTGATGATTAAGACTAAACCAACTAATTTTTTTCATTGAAGGTGTTACTCTTTCTCATTTTCAAGTACCGTTGAGTTCGATGACATAGAGAGACAGTTTACACCTTTTTTAATCAAGTCGTTAGCAGTTTCTTCAGAAATTTCTAAACTGATGGGCATATTTGTAAATACGCACCGAGTTGCTGCAATATAGAAATCATCAAATTTCATGACGCTAATATGATCCGGGTCAATAATCGCAGCCGGGCCATAGTCATCAGATTCTACAATTGCGATGATTTGCATAGTACTACCATATCACTTTTCTTGTTATCTGAACACCTAGTATGCTTAGTATACTTAGTATGCTAAGTATATTAAGTATATATAGTTTATAAGTATTAGTAGTATACTAGTATGCTGGTACGCCTTGCATGCGTAAGCATACCATCTTTTTGCAAAAAATGTATTAAGAAATAGAAAAAAAATAAAAATTCCTGGTATGATCTACCCATGACAAATTTCTTTTTTTGGTTTGTGTGGACTGCGGTTTCTGCGATAGGTGTAAAATACTCCACAAACATCCTTCTGGAAAGAGAAATAACTTTTACATCCAGCATACTAATAATGCTAGTATACCAGTGGATTAGGTTTATCAAACCACCTGAAAAGAAAGCTGAAAAGAAAGTTGAAAGAGTGCAGGCAAAATTACCACCTCCAAGAATTAATAAGAAAAGACATAGATGAGAATAACTAGCTATAACTCTGATATAAATCTAGAGGATATTGAGTCTCTCCAGATTATTGTTAAGGCAGTGCCTTTTGAAGAAACTTTTGTTCCAGCTTTTGTTATAATGTCACCGGATGACAAATACCCTATGTCAATTGAAGAACTTAATGCTTTAATGGATGGTATAGAAATTGCAAGAAACAAAATAGATGAAGTCATTACTTATATTCTAAGAAAGAAAATAATTAATGATGATGGAGATGATCGATATGATTTTGGGACAAGTAATTAAAGACTTTCCGTATCCGGTAAGGACATGCCCCTACTGCAATAAAAACTTAACTGTGGTTAATGCCGTTCACTGGCACCAAGACAGGTATCAATATAAAGCATTATACTTTTGTAGCAACGGCTCCTGCCCTGTATACGATGAAGGTGCAAAGAAAGCTTACGCAAGAATTGTCTATTCATCAGAAGACGCTGCCGCCTATTTTTGGCGGGTGGAGATACCAGTTCAGCGTTGGAATCAGGCTGATGTTGTGAGTATTTATCAATAATATGATAAGATATTAAATCATGCCTATTCGTTCATGTTCAGACGGAAACAACCCCGGCTACAAATGGGGAGATAGTGGTAAATGCTACACCTACACTACAGGCGATCAGCAATCGATGGAAGCCGCAAAAGCAAAAGCTCAAATGCAGGGCGTTGCTGCAAGAGTTAGCGGTTATGAAGAAAAGGTAAATGAAGTAACGACTAGTTCGATGGGTTCAGGGATTAAGAATCCTCAGCAAGGATATAAGCCAAAGAAAAAAAAGAAAAAAGAAGATTTTGGGAAAAGTCTTGATCAATGGTTTAAAGAAAGATGGGTGGACATATCCCGACCAAAAGCTGGCGGTGGTTTTGAACCATGCGGCAGAGCAGACGCTGAGTCAGGGAAGTACCCAAAGTGTGTACCTGCCGCTCGTGCTGCAAGAATGACACCCGCACAGATTGCTTCAGCAGTTAGGCGTAAGCGCACGGCTGAGTCATCCCAGACGAGGCAGGGCAAGAAGCCTATTAATGTTTCAACAGATGTTGAGAAAGCATCTCGTAATGTTCCAACCAACCCGTCTCTTTACGCCCGAGTCAAAGCGGAGGCTAAAGCAAAATTTGATGTCTACCCTTCAGCCTATGCAAATGCATGGCTCGTCCGTGAATATAAAAAACGAGGCGGCGGTTATAGGACTGTGAACAAGTCCGAGGAGTTTGTGAATAAGATTGCAGATGACCTTGACGAGCAAGAAGCAGTCTTGGCTGATATGCTGATAGCAATCACTCGCCGGTACGGCAAGTTTAACGAAGACGAAACCGGGGTTTGGGCTGGCTACGATTCCCCGGATGAAAATGATGTAGCTGACATCGGAGTCAAATGTTCTAATTGCGTTTTATATGAAGGCGAAGGGGTATGCAAGATACTCGCACAAAAAGTTGAGGAAGAAGGCAAGTGCAGATTTGCCATCATCCCAGACGGCGTAGTTGAGCCAGAAGAAGATGATGAGGAAGACGATGAAGAAGCCATTATGAGCTATATTATAAACAGGGTTAAAGAATATTTAATGTGATATGCTTATAAGCATATCTTTGATATAAGGAGAGTTTATGAAATTTATTAGTATCCCCGTGGATAGTGCTGAAACAATGATTAATCAGCATTCATTCCTCAAAAGCAAGAACGAAGAAATGGCAAAAGCTGCTTTTACACAAATGAAAGAATTTGTTGAAGCCGCCGCTTACCACCAGCAACAAATTGATGTACTTGGAAAAGCAGTTAAGGATGTCACTTTTATGTTGACAGAAACAAAAACAACTCTTTCAGGTAGCGACAGTGGTTCAACAAGTGAAGGCACTTCACCAACCCCATCACCATCCACATCGTTCGGTGATGGCGATCCAGAAAAGGTTGCTGTTCGCAAAGCAGACTTGATTAATTCACTTAAGGCTCATGAAAGCCAGTTCGGTTCGTTTGACATTAATGTCGATGTAATCGCTGACTTCTTGATGGCTAAGTAATTTATGGAAGCAGTTATTGTAGCAACCATTGCCGCTGTAGGTGGAATACTTGCAGCACTAGTCCAGATGAGCAGGAAAGAGAATAAAGCAGATCATGGTGTCGTAGCTCTTTTGCTAAAAGACTTGCATGAAGATGTTAAAGATGTTGACACTAAACTTGAAAAACATATTGATTGGCATGCAGATAAAGTTATTGCAAAAAAAGTAGTAAAACCAGCAACTGTTAAAAAATAAATTTAAACGAGCGCTTCTAGGCTTATAGTATTCCGAAAGGTTATTGTAGGTGCATTGAGGCGCTCGTTTTTTATTTTAAAAAACTTTGACTCCCCGTTGATTTCGTTTTCTAAAAATGCTAATATGACTACACCGAGAGAAAGGCTGGATATGTCAGAAGAAAACATTCACGAAGAAGAACCTGGGTTTACAGCGACAAAAGAGTTTGATGCTATTTTTAATAAACTAATTGCATCAGTTCCTGTGTCTAACCAGAGAGAAGCTGCTTCTGTCATATATGGTCATTACAAAGGTTGGGCTCCATCAAAGACCATCAAGTATTACAACATTGATGAAGAAATATATTCAACATACGCTGAATTTTTTAAATTCACAGAAAAGGTGGTAAATAAAATGGCTGGAAGAAAATCTAAGCAAGATAACATTGTTAACTTTCTTAACGGAAATGTAGGGAAAGTTGTTACACCTGTGCAATTAGCTACAGATGTACAAATCTCACTCCCGACTTTTTATAATTTTTATAATGCGAATCGTTCTTACTTTAAGAAAGTAAAGCGTGGACACTTTGAAATTATTGATCCTAAAGTTGAGCGAGCAAATAGCTAACTATGGAAAAAACAATGGTTGTGCGAAATACAAAGTCATGGGAATTTTGTGCGGAAGAAGCCGTAAGAGATTTGTTTTGGTTTGTAGATAGGTTTGACATAACTCGCATGACCATGGAGTGCGGTACCTCTCAGAATTCACGAATGAGTAATCCTTATTGGAAGAATCTCAGAATTGACTTGTCAGATAATCATATTGATAACATTAAAAAAATTATTGATTGGTGCATTGATAACAAGACATGGGAGAGCGACCCGCACTATTTTGTAAATAAAAGTGAAGATGAGTTAATGCATTGCCGGCAGTACCATAGTTGGTTATGGTCAATGATTGGTGCTGTCGGTTTGCATTACTGCAAAGTAAATGGTATTTCTTTAAATCAAAAAATGCTTTCTTCTACTTTAGTTAAAAAACAAAAAGATTACGGACCAAAAAATATTGAAAGATTTGGTCTAAACGGGCTAACAATCCGATTGCATGATAAAGTTGCAAGATTAGAGAATCTTTTATCTAAACCAAAAGGGGTTACAAATGCAGTCTCAGGTGAAAGCATTTATGATACATTGCTTGATATTGGCGGCTACTCTGCGATTGCACTAATGTGGATTCGTGGAGAATTCTTGCTACCAATGGAGAATGCATGAGCAACCAAGCATGGTCTTGGCTTCTTGCTACAATGGGAGTTGTCGGCATTTTTTTTGTTGGTAAAAAAAGATGGGAAGCATTTGTTTGGTTAATATGTGTAGAGTGTTTATGGACAGTGTTTGCAATTACTAGCAAACAGTATGGCTTTATATTTGGTTCTGTTTTTTATGGGATTGTATATGTAAATAATGTTTTTAAGTGGAGGAGAGATGACCGATAATTTTTATGACCCAGAAAAAAATTATAATCCCTGGGCAGTTGAGAAAAGTTTTGAAGACTGGCTGTTGTTAGGTATCCAGAATAATTGGATTAGTAAACCAGTGTGTTCTACCCATGATGGCATTCCGCAAAGTCGGGAAGAAGATGAAGAATGGGAAAATGGCGGAGACCCATGTATTTATGCACTTCGCCTGTATGTGAGCGAAGATGAAAAGAAGCTTGTAGAAGAAAATTCAGGTATTGTAAATGGCTAAGCAACCTGCTGTGTCTCAGGAAATGGATGTCTGGGTTGTTCGCTATGTTAACAAGCTAAAGAATATGATGGGGTTGTCTCATTGGACGATTCTTATGCAAGCAAAGCCCTGCAATGTGGATGCTCTTGGAGAAACAGAAGTGGTTCACGGTCAGCATTTAGCAAAAATGTATTTACATAAAGATTTTAGAAAAGATACCCCCGAGGATCTTCGGGCGACTATTGTTCATGAGTTGCTGCATTGTCATCTTGCAGTAATTGAAGAAGCTGTTGATGAGGTATTAAAGCCGGACCCTGAAGATGCCAAGAGTAAGGCAATTCATAAAATGGTGCTATCGCTCATCCAATATGAAAATGAGCGGGTCATCGACTCTCTTTCAGAATCAATGGGAAAATGGCTTCCAACTCCTGATATGCCAAAGCCAAGGGTTAAGAAGAAGGCGGCTAAGAAAATTGCTGCAAAAAAGAATGTGAAGAAAAAACTGTAATGAAAGTACCAGAAAATATGGTAGATCATATTAAAAAAATTAATGATGGAGAATATGATGTTCCATACAACCACCCTAATCCCACAATTTTAGACATTGGTGCAAACATTGGTGGTTTTGCAATTTGGGCTAGTAAAAAATGGCAGAATTCAACAATCTATTCATATGAGCCAATTAAAGATAATTTTAATTTATTAAAAAAAAATACAAAAAACATTGATGGCATACTTGCGTTAAATATGGCTATTGGTTCTGAAAATGAAAAAAAAGAAATGTATCATGGGTTGAACAATGTTGGTGAATGCTCTTTTTATAAAGGGGGGCAGCAAACCGATAAGAGTGAAATTGTTGATGTGATGTCTGCAAAACTTTTGCCAAAAGCGCAAATAGTAAAAATTGACACTGAGGGCGCGGAAGTTGAGATATTAGAAGCAATGAATTTTGAGCCAGCAGTTTTTCTAATTGAATACCACTCCGCTTATAAAAGAAGAAGAGTTGACAACCTGTTGTACAATTACACATTGATTGCAGCAGACATAGCTCCTCAAACTGGTGTGGTAAAATATGTACTATCCAGTTTGATTAAATATGTTTAGCAAGCTATAAAGGAATATGTAAAATGCCAGAACTGAACGCAAGCATTCCACCTATCGAGTGTTATGTGCGTGGTAACTTTTTGCGCGATCAAGTTGATAGCCATGATCTTAAATTTCCGTGTGTAATTTTTGGGGTAGCATCAATACCAGATAGAGCGCCTGTGTTTCATTTTTTAATGGAAGATGGTGGGGTTTGGTGGAGAGCACCTATAAATGCTTTCTGTGACACTCTGGACGCTCCTGAGGTGGATATACACGACCTTGTGTTGTGGAATAGTTTTTCTTCTCATATCAGCGTAACAATCTTTGAGCACATGCGCGGTATGTCAATGACATATATTAATCGCCGTAAAGAAAAAGTTGATGGCAAGTACATGTTTACTCTTGACTGGCATAACCCTGATGTGAATCTTCTTGATACGGGTTATTCTGTAAATCCGGGTCAACATAAGTGTGGTCATGTAATTTTACGCAAGGATGGTAATTTTGCCATCCAGCCAAATAACAGGGTTAGGCTATGGGATCCTTCTTATACAACGAAGAAGGGTGATAGCTTGATTGAAAGATTGATTAATACAAAAATTTGGGATGTTGAAGATGGGGATAAGTGGTTGACATCGGATGACGACAGGTATGATTATGATATTGTTTCTAAAGGCGATTAGTCAGTGCCCGATTAGCTCAGCGGTGGAAATGTAGTGAAAAATATACCGTCAAAGGAGTGTTATAATAAAATATGACTATTTTAGAAAAGAAATCCATCTTACCAGAGAAGATGGAAAACTATATTTACAACACACTAACATCAAAAGAATTCCCGTGGTACTACCGTGATAATATTTCCTATACGGAGGTAACGCCAAGAAACATTAATGAGTACGGTTTTGTGCACATGGTTGACTATTACGGGAATGCTACCGGGAATGGATACCTCGATAGTTTTAATGATTTAATTAAATCTACTATCCCAATTTTTGAAAAAGAATTTAATATTCAGTACAGTTCAATCGGAAGAATCCGGATAGGGCTACAGACAAAAGTTTCAGAATCTTCCGTTTTGTATAAACCGCACACTGATTCTCGCAGGCCGCATTCTTCTGTCATCTATTATGTCAATGATAGCGATGGTGATACTATATTCTACAAAGGACAAAGTTATCAAGAAAATGTGCGAATAAAGCCAGAAAAAGGCAAAGCTATATGTTTTAATGATTCATTGTTTCACGGCGGCAGTAGTCCTGTTGTGAATTCAAAAAGAATTGTTATTAATTTTTTGTTTAGGAAATAAATTATCAAATAAAATACAATAACGCCCGATTAGCTCAGCGGTAGAGCTCTTCACTTGTAATGAAGGGGTCGGGGGTTCGACTCCCTCATCGGGCTCAAAGGAGGATGAAAATGTCAAAACAAGATAAGATTACCCATGCAGTGTATTTCACACTTCATGCAATTACAATTGCTATACTGTTGATCAAGTAATGAAACTATTTAATTTTAAACACATTGTTCGTTTGTACAAGATGAACCGCATATGGGGTGATAACTTTTTTATAGCAGCCTATTACGCTTTACGGGGTAAAGGGTTGGTTGCGGTGTTTAGAAGTAAAAAATAATACTTTGGCGAGTAGCTCAGTAGGCAGAGCAGCGGACTGTTAATCCGCTTGTCGTAGGTTCGATCCCTACCTCGCCAGCTTA